>Ga0136624_1000290_pt1 | contig 18438 bp, 18 predicted proteins | sample AntDrymUQ4692206_2_FD_104802 | JGI IMG/M metagenome (GOLD analysis project Ga0136624, IMG submission 104802) | Polar desert sand microbial communities from Dry Valleys, Antarctica - metaG UQ469 (22.06) | ecosystem: Environmental > Terrestrial > Soil > Desert | place: Antarctica: Dry Valley... | reverse complement strand
CGAGGACGTGGGGGCCCTGCGGGCGCAGCGCCAGCAGGAGTACGAGGACACCCTCGCCAACCCCTACATCGCGGCCGAACGCGGCTACGTCGACTCGGTGATCCCACCGTCCCGCACCCGCTCCTACGTCGCGCGGTCCCTGCGGATGCTCGCCGACAAGCGGGAGACCCTGCCGCCCAAGAAGCACGGGAACATCCCGCTGTGAGCCCGTGAGTGAGTAACAGTGTTCCTAAACCGCAGGTCGCAGGTGTGGTGCTGATCGGGCGGCTGAGCGCCGATCGGGGCACGCAGTGAGCACGCCCGGACGCCAGCGCCCTCGGGTCACTAGGGTCTCCGGCGGCGGTCAACTCCGGCAGCCGGCGACGTGCAGCACGGCGGCCCGGCGCAGCAGCGCGGGGTCGTAACAGGCGTGCCGCTGGGCGAGCAGGACCAGATCGGCGGCCCGCACTGCGGCCTCCAGGTCGCCCACCACCGGCCACCTCCGGCCGTCAACCACCAGCTCAGTCACCAGCGGGTCGTGGATCGTTACAACCGATCCCGCGTCGAGCAGCGCGCGCACCAGCGGCACCGCCGGGGTGTTGCGAACGTCTGCCACGTCCGGCTTGTAGGTCAGCCCGAGCACCAGCACGGACGCGCCGCGCACCTCCCGTCCGGTGGCGACCAGCAGGCGGGCGCACTGGTCGACGACCTGGTGCGGCCGACGCTCGTTGATCTCCTGTGCGAGCTCGACGAGCCGCAGCGGCACACCGGCCTCCCGCGCCGAGTGGGCCAGGTACATCGGATCCACGGGGATGCAGTGCCCGCCCACACCCGCCCCGGGGTAGAAGGGCTGGAAGCCAAACGGCTTCGTGGCGGCCGCGTCGATCGTCGCGGCCACGTCGATGCCCTGCACGCCGCAGTAGGCAGCGAACTCGTGGATCAGCGCCAGGTTGACCTGGCGGTACGTGTTCTCCAGCATCTTCGCTGCCTCCGCCTCCCGCAGACCGCTGGTCACGTGCACGGCGGGGAGGATGCCGCGGTAGAACTGCTCGGCCCGCAGCGCGCAGATCGAGGTGTAGCCGCCGACTACCTTGGGCGTGTTGGTGGGGTTAAACTGCGGGTTACCCGGATCCACGCGCTCGGGCGCGAACGCCAGGTTGAAGTGCACGCCGGTCCGCAGACCGGACCGCTCGAGGATCGGCTTGACGACACTGTCGGTGACCCCGGGGGGGACGGTCGACTCGATCACGATCAGCTGTCCCGGAGTCAGCCCTGACGCCACTGTCGTTGTGGCCGCGCGGAGCGGGTCGAGGTCGGGCAGGCCGGTGGGACCGAGCGGCGTCGGGACGCAGACCAGGACCACGGAACAATCGCGCAGACCGCCCGCATCCGTCGACGGGAGCAGCCGGCACCCGACCCGCTGCACCGCGTCGTCGGCCACGGTGTCGACGGGGCTGCGCCCCGCCGTGAGCCGCGCGACCACGTCCGGGTCGACGTCGACGCCGACGACCGGGTGCCCGATCTCGGCGAAGGCCACCGCCTGCGGGAGGCCGGCGTAGCCCAGCCCGACCACGCCCACCCGACACCGCACGGCCGGGAGCGTCGTGCCGGGGACCGGGACGGCCGTCGTCGTCACCGGGTCGCCCTCCCCGCGGGCACGGCGCCCGCGGAACCGGGGCGACCGGCAACCGTCGCGAGCAGCCGCCCCAGGCACGCGGTCTCGTCCGCGCAGTCGGTGCGCAGGTGCAGCTCGGGCTCCACCGGCTCCCCGTAGGGATCGTCCAGACCGGTGAGACCCCGCAGCTCATCCCGCCTGGCGCGGGCGTAGAGGCCCTTGACGTCGCGCCGCTCACAAGTCGCCCGCGGCGCGTCCTCCCACACCTCGGCGAAGAATAGCCCGGCGTCGTCGTGCAGCTGGCGAACCCAGGCGCGCGCTCTGCGGTAGGGACTGATCACCGGCACGAGCACGGTGACCCCGTGCTGCGCGGGCATCGCGGCGAGCCGTCCCATGCGGCGGACGTTCTCTATATGGTCGGTGCGGGAGGAACCCGAGCTCGGGGAAGAACTGGGACCGCAGGACGTCGCCGTCGAGCACCTGGACCGGCCCGGTGAGAGACCCTCCGCCAGCCGGGAGGCCAGAGTCGACCTGCCCGAACTCGGCACCTCGGCGACCCATACGGTCCAGCCGCTCACGTCCGCACCCTGATGCGCTCGCCGCCGGGAACCGGTTGCGCCGGGCACGGCGCCTGCCGGGCCGGCATCCAGCGCCCCGCGACGTGCACCGCCCCCAGCGCGCGGTTGACCTCGCGGACCGCGTGGGTCGGTCCCGCCGCCCCGGCACCCACCATCCGCAGCCCGGCCCCCAGCGCGAGCCGCTCGGGGTGGGCGAGCCCGGCGTCCCACGCGTCCCGGGTGGCGCGGCGCCACCCCTTGCCGTTGCGGTGGGCGATGACGAGATCCGGGCGGAACCGGACCGGCGTGCCCCGGCGCAGCAGCTCCGCGGCCAGGCTATTATCGCCCCCGGTGCCCTCGCGGGAGAACCCGCCGACGGCTCGGAAGGCGTCGGCGAGCACCGCACCGTTGCCGCCCGCGAAGAACGTGACCGGCTCCCCGGCCCGCAGGTCCTCGTACCGCTGGTCGTAGCGGGCCTGCCGCGCGCAGGACAGCAGCCCGGCGTCGAACCGCAGCACGCGCCCGGTGGCGGCCGGCCGCCGTGCGTCGAGCGCCGCGCACACCGCGAGCCAGTCGCCCCGGGGGACTGCGTCGTCGTCCAGAAACGCGAACACGTCCCCCTCCGCCTCCGCCGTCGCGATGCGTCTGCTCACCCCGGCGCCCTGGCGCGTGTCGCTGCGGAGGACGCGCACCGGCAGCTCGGCCGCGCGCGCCGGTGAGACTGCCTCGGGATCGCGGGACGCGTCGTCAACGACGAGGACCTCGTGCAGCACGGCCCCGGGCGACCGCTCCTGGAGCAGGTGCACGCACTCGCCGAGGCCCTGCAGGCAGCGCTGCAAGTCCGCCCGCCGATCGCGGGTGGGGATGATCACGGAGATCCGAACCACTGCCGCCTCCATCCGTCCACCAGGTCCTTCCAGCACCCGTCCTCGCCCGTGGGCAGGTAGGTGCGCCGTACGTGGTGCGGACGCTCGTCCCAGGGCACCGGCCGCGACCTCACCGTGCCGAAGGCGAGGACGTCCGCGGGGACCGGCGGCCGAGCGGGCACCATCCCGTAGGGGTATGCGAACGTGCGGGGCGCAGCGCCCGTCCGATCGGCCACGACCCGCAGCGAGCGTTCCACCTCGGCCGCCGCCTCCGCGGCGGCCACGGTGGTGAGGTCCGGGTGCCGGTGGGTGTGCGCCGACAGCACGTGCCCGCCCTCCCGGGCGAACTGCTGCGCCTCCGACCAGGTCAGGAAATCCCGACGGGGCGGGCGTGCCGTTCGCGCCGGCTTGGCAGCCGCTGCATCGAGCTCCCCGGTGCTGCAGAACAGCAGTACCCCGACGTCGAACTCCCGCAGGACGGGCGCTGCATGCTCGAGGTTGTCCCGGTAGCCGTCGTCGAAGGTGACGAGGACCGCGGGTCGGTCGGGCCCGCGGAACCCCGGGCCCACCTCGGCGGGATCGACCGGCGGACCGAAGCCGTCGAGGACGGTGCCCAGCGCCCGGCGGAACTGCTCGGGTGTCAACGCGGTGTAGTGCCGCAGGTCGGGGTGCACGTGGTGGAAGTAGAGGACCAGCGGCCAGCCGAGGGCGCCCCCCATCGCCGGGTCGAGCACGTCGGGGGTCATGCTGGACCCCAGCCGAGCTCGGCCAGCACCGCCGGGGGCACCGACACCCCGTGCGCCTCGACGTCCGCCGCGTGGTCCTCCTCGAGCTGATCCGGGAACCAGGGGCGGGCCGGGGGGCCGTCGTGGCCCGCCAGCACGGCGCTGCGGAGCCGTTGCACGAAGAGGCTGAGGTCGATCCCCCCGCCGCCGAGGTGCGCGGGCGAGAACCCGACGAACAGCTGCGAGCAGCCCATCACCTGTGCCGGCTGCGCACGCTGCTTGGCCACGTCCGGGCTGACCCGGCCACCGGCGAGCGCGCCTGCGAGCACCTCCACCAGCAGCGAGGTGCACAGCCCCTTGTAGCCGCCGAAGACCGGGACCGACCCGCCGCGATCGAGGTCGTACGGGTCAGTGCTGGGCTCCCCGCCGGCGTCCTGCAGCCAGCCGGGCGGCACCGCGACGCCCCGGTTGGCCGCGTCGCGGATCTTGCCGGCGGCGACGACCCCAGTCGCGAGGTCCACGCAGAACGGCTCGGCGTCGTGCGTGGGCGTCACCAGGCAGATGGCGTTGCTCCCCAGCGTCGGACGCCGGGCACCGGGCGCCGCGACGGAGGGGCCCGACGTGTTCAGCAGCAGCCCGACCACACCGTGCTCCTGGAAGGGCCACCGGTAGACCGCCATCATTCCCACGTGGTTGTTGTCGTGCACCGCTACCGAGGCGAGGCCGTGCGCAGCTGCCGTGCTCGCGCACCAGCGGGCAGCGGCGTCGGCGGCCAGCTGGCCGAGCCCACCGCGCGCGTCGACCCTGGCAACGGTGGTGGCGATCGTGGTCAGCTGCGGCACCGCCCGCGGATCGATCCCACCGGCCTGGATGCGGCGTAGGTAGGTCGGCAGCAGCGCGACCCCGTGCGACCGGTGGCCGCGCCGCTCCGCATCCACCAGCATCCGCGCCACGACCGCGGCGGCCCGGGCCGGCACACCGGCCCCCGACAGGGTGTCCTGGGCCAGGGTGCGCAGCTCACCGAGCGGCAGGGTCCGCGCCGATGCGCGCGGAGCCGGGGCGGACGGGGCTGCCTCCAGGAGTTGGCCGCCGCGCAGCAGCACGGACCGGTACCCGGGCGGCGGGCGCCCCGACCAGCTCGGACCGCCGAGACCGACCACCGGGACGGTCGGCGAGCGGTGGGGCGGGGGGTGTCCCATCGGGGCGTCCGGCCCCTCTCCCAGGTCGAGGACCGTGACCCTGACCCCGGCGCGGCGGACGTCCGTACCGTCGACGGTGACCCGGCCGTAGCGGGGCGCCACCCGGCCGGACAGCAGAGCGGCCAGGCCCTGCCGCGCCTCGGCGTCGAGCCCGCTGAGCAGCACGCGCTCCCCGTCCGGCACCACCAGGTCCGCGCCGCGCAGCAGCACGCGCTCGTCGCCCGTCGGGCCAAGCACCAACACCACGTCGGTCAGTTCGAGCATCGTCCCGCCTCCTTGTCGGCCGGGACCGACGTCCCGCGCCATGCAGCGATCTCCTCGGCCACTCCCCGCGGCGTGGCCCCCAGCAGGAAGTGGGTTCCGGGGACGCGGTTGATCCGGCAGCCCGGCAGGTGCTCCGACCAGCCCCGCACCGCTGATGCCGTGCAGCCAGGATCGTCGTCGCCGTGCAGCACCAGCGCCGGCAGGTGCCGCGGGGGCACCCGCTGTGCGTCCACGGCCGTCCACTGCCCAATCGCAGCGAAGTCCGCACGCAGCGAGGGCAGGAGCAGCTCCAGCAGCTCCGGCATCGCCGCGATCTCCTCGGGCACTCCGCCCAACCGGGTCACGTCCGCGAGGAACTCGGCATCCGGCGCGGTGACGTCGGGCAGCGTGCCGGCCAGGCCCGGAGCGGGGCGGGACACGACGACGAGCCCGCCGGGTGCCGCTCCCCGGGCCGAGAGCCGGTCCGCGGACAACCAGGCCAACAACCCTCCGGAGCACTGCCCGACCAGTACGGGCGGTCTGCCGGTGAGCTCGGCCAGCTCCGTACCCGCGGTGACGACGTCGTCGACCAGCTCGTCAAGCGAGGTGGGTGCCGGGTCGGCGAAGCGGGACTCGCGGCCGCCGAACACGACCCCGGTGACCAGCCAGGTGGGGGGACAGGCCCCCCGTAGCGGTCGCGCGACGCCAGCGCCGCCCCCCGCCTGCGGGACGACGAGCAGTGCCTCCACGGGCTCGGAGGGCCGCTCCTCCGGCAGGGCCAGCGGTGTCACGGACCCTCACCTCTCGTCGGGGTCTCAGGAGCCGCCGCCCGTCCGATGAGCTCACCGAGCCGTCGGGGGGTGGGGCAGCTGTAGAGCTCGCGCAGCGGCACCACGACCTCGTGCTCGCGGCGCAGCAGCGCCACCAGCCGGGCGAAGGCCAGGGAGTCGCCGCCAGCTCGGAAGAAGTCGCTGTCGGCCGAGGACGGCCTGCTGCCGAGCACCGCCGTCCAGGCCGCATCTGCGATCTCGCCGGCCGTGCCGGGCACCGCGGCCGGGACGGCGTCCTGCGGGGTCTCCGGTGCCGGTGGGGCGGCGCCCAACGGCGCGGCGGCCCGGGCCAGAGCGTTGGCGTCGACCTTCCCGTTGGCGGTCACCGGCACGCGATCGACCACGGCCCACAGTGAGGGCACGGCGGCCGGCGGCAGCGCGGCCGACAGGGCGTCCGCGAGCCGGTCGGGCCGGACGGCGCGCCCGTCGGCCGGGACCACGCCGGCGACCAGCCGCCGACCCGCGGCGTCCGGGCCGACTGCGACGACCACGGCGTCGCGGACCTCGGGGCGCTCCCGCAACCGGGCGCGCACCTCATCGAGCTCCACCCGGAACCCGCGGATCTTGACCTGGTGGTCGGCCCGGCCGAGGTAGCGCAGCAGGCCCGCTCCGTCCAACCGGACGAGGTCCCCGGTGCGGTAGGCGCGCTCGCCGGTGTCGGGGGCCCGCACGAACGCCGCCGCCGTGAGCTCGGGCGCTCCGGCGTAGTCCAGGGCGAGTCCCGCGCCCGTGACGTGCAGCTCGCCGACGCCCCCGGGCGGGACCTCGCGGCCCGCGGCGTCCAGCACCAGCACACCGCTGCCGGCGACCGTCGTTCCGATCGGGAGCGGAGAGCCGACGTCGACGGGGTCGTCCAGGTGCAGCACCGTGCTGAACGTCGTGTTCTCGGTCGGCCCGTAGCCGTTGGTCACGCGCAGGCCCGGGAATCGCTCGAGCAGGACTCTCACCTGCTCGGGGGGCACGACGTCACCGCCGGTCAGCACGTGGCGCACCCGGGCGAACGCGTCCGGGGCGAAGTCGACGACGATCCGGAACAGCCCCGCGGTCAGCCACAGCACGGTCACCCCGCGTCCGGCGAGGAACTCGGCGAGCTCCGCGGGCGCTGGCAGCCCGTCCGGGTGCACCTCGAGGGCGCCGCCCGCCACCAGCGGAGCAAACACCTCCAGGGTGGAGGCGTCGAAGGCGAGTGGCGCGAGCCTCAGCATCCGCTCCCCCGGCCCGCACCGCACGCAGCACTGCGGGCCCGGTGCCACGAGCCGGGCGACTGCGCGGTGCGGCACCCGCACGCCCTTCGGCATACCGGTGGACCCCGAGGTAAAGGCCACGTAGGCGGCGCGGTCCCCGGCCGGCTCCGGCGCGGGCGCCGGCCGGTCCGGCGGGGGGCGCTCGGCGGTGACGGCGTCGAGCGTCACAACCGGACCGGGAGCGAGCGCGACGACCCGCCGCGCCAGCTCACGGCAGGCGCCCCGCGCCGTCGTGACGACCGCGCGGGGCGCAGCGATCGCGAGGACCGCCCGCAGGCGCTCGTCCGGCGCGTCGGCGTCCAGGGCGAGGTAGTGAGCCCCGGCCGCGAGGACCGCGAGCACGGCCACGACTTCAGCGGCGCTGCGGGGCAGGGCCAGGGCGACGCAGTCGCCGTCGCCGACCCCGGCCGCCGACAAGTTCGCGGCCGTGGCCCCGGCCCGTGCGACGAGCTCCGCGTAGGACAGCCGGAGCGCTCCGTCGCGCACCGCTTCCACGGCCGGGTGCGCGTCGGCCGCGGCACACACCATCGACCACAGGTCCGGCTCGCCGGCCTCTGCCGGACCGGCGTCGGGCCCGGTTCGTACCTTCCGGAGCCGGTCACGGGCGGCACCTGGGATCGTGCGGGCCGCCGCGAGGGGGCCGTTGGGATCCCCGCCCAGCTCGACCAGCGCGGTGTCGACGGCGTCCAGCAGGTCGGCCGCCTCGGCGGGAGCGAGGACGCCGGTGGAGTGCTCCAGGGCGAGCCGCGGCCGGTCGCCGCCGCGCTGCACGAACAGCGTGGCGTCGAACGGGGACCCGCCGCAGTGGCCCTCGTGCACGTACAGGACGACGCCGTCGCGCTCGATGCGCTCAAAGACGAGGTCGTCGTGCACCCCCAGGACGAACTGGACCAGCGGAGTGCGGCGGCGGTCCCGCTCCGATTCCGCCGCGGCCACCAGCTTCTCGAACGGCACGACGGCACCCGCCACCGCGGCTGCCAGCGCCGCCGCCGTGGCGGTCAGGTGCCGGCGGACGGTCCCGCCGTCGTCCACCCGGCACCGCACGGGCACCAACCGGGAGCACGGCGCGACCACGCGCTGCGCCTCCTCGCTGCCGTCGCGACCGGCGACCGGTACCCCGATCAGGAGGTCGTCGGTGCGACACCGGCGGGCGAGGACGAGGGCGAAGGCCGCCAGCAGGACCGCGGTGGTGGTCGTGCCGGTCGCCGCGGCGGACCGTCGCCATGCCACGGCGGCCTCCGGCCGCAGCGCGGTGACCCACCGCCGGCCCGCGACGTCCTGCACGGGCGGGCGGGGCAGGTCGGTCGGCAGCTCCAGCACCCCCGGGCACCCGCGCAGCAGCTCGAGCTGACTGCGCACGGCCGCCACGCGGACGACGTCGCCGAGCTGGGCCTGCCGGGCGTGCACGAGCTCGGGCGAGGGCGCCGCGCCGGGCGGTTCGCGGCCCGCGAGCAGGTCGGCCAGCTCGCGCAGGAGCACCCCGATCGACCATCCGTCCACCAGCGCGTGGTGGACGAGGATTGACAGGAGCAGCCGGTCCGGGCCGTCGTCGGCGCGGACCTCGGTGATCGTAAAGTGCACCGGGGGACGGGCGAAGGGCCGCAGCAGACCCCGGGCGGCGGCGCCGAGCGCGCCGTGCACCAGCTCGACCGGGTCCACGCCGGCCGGCGGACGCAGCACCTGCCGTCGCACGTCCGGGCCGTGCCGGGGCAGCACCCGGCGTCCGTACTCCCCGTCGGCGGCGTCCGCCGGCAGGAAAACCGTGCGCAGGGCCTCGTGCCTGTGGGTGAGCGCGTCGACCGCGACTCCCAGGGCCTCGGGCCCGGCACCGCGCACCGCTGCGGTGAACAGCAGGTGGTAGGCGCTACCGCCGGTGACCTCCTCGACCTGCAGCATCCCGGCCTGGCCCGGGAGCAGGGGCCGCCGCCCGGCATGCACCTCCGGGGCCACCACTGCGGCGGGCGCCACCGGCACGGCGTGGTCGAGCACGGCGCCGAGCGGCTCGGGCCCGAGCACGCGGTCGAGCGGGACGTCGAGCGCCGCAGAGCGGGCCGCCGCCGCGACCACGCGGACAGCCTGCAGAGACGATCCTCCGAGCGCAACGAACGAGGCCCGGTCAAGCTCGCCGAGCAGGCGGTCCGCCGGCAGGTCCAGCTCCCGGCCGACCAGGTCCAGGAGCCGCTCCCGGGCCGACGCCGCCGTCATGACGGCACCGCCGTCGCGGCGCCCCGGGTCGCGAGGCCCCGGACCGTCATCAACGCGCGGTCCACCATGGCCCGCGCCGTCGCCGCATTGATGAGATCGCAGCTGTGCTTGACGGCGAGCACGAGCCGGCCCGCCACCTGGTCCGCCTCGACCATGAGCAGGTACGGCTCGGTCTGCACGGGCGCCCGGCGGCCGCCGACCGCGACGTCGGCGGGACGTAGCCAGGCGCCGTCCCGGCTGTTCAACTCGTTCATGCGGCTGCGGAAGTTCAGCCGCACCTGCGCAGCGGGGAGCCCGTCGAGCTCGGCGCGGCCAGCGAAGCGCAGCGCGTCGAAGCCGAACCGGTCCGCCGGCACCCGGTCCAGCACGTCGAGCACCTGTTCCACCTCGGTGGCCTCCACCACGACCGGGTAACTGGCCTGCACGTAGCCGACCGCTGACGCGAGGTCCGGTCCGTCCGGGAGCGGTCTGCGCGCGTGGTGGTAGGTGTCGACGAGGACGGCCGGGAGCCGGTGGTGCTCGGCCACGGCTAGCCCGGCAGCGGCCAGCACCAGCGCCTCGGTGGACCGGCCCGTTGCCGTCGTCCACCGCAGCAGGGCCGCGGTCTCGTCGACGTCCAGCCCTGCCGCGACCATGTCGGTGCTCGGCAGCAGGCCGGGACCGGGCCCCTCGACCGGCACCGGCCGGACCGACGCCCACGGCGCCGCTGCCCACCGGTCGGCGTCGGCGCGGGCACCGGGGGTGTCGACCCACGTCGCGAGGAAGGCAGCGTAATCCCGGGGCTGGGCGGCCGGATCCGTCGGGCCAGCCCCGACCAGGAACTGCTCAAGGTCGTCCGCGAGCACCCCCAGCGAGTAGCCGTCGAGCGTCAGGTGGTGCGCGGCGACCTGCAGCAGGCGCTGGCGCGGCAGCCACCGAGCGGTCAGGACGCGCCCCGCCCGGAGGTCGTGCTCCCGCAGCTGCGCCCTCAGCACGGGCTCGACCCCGGGCTCGTCCACCTCCGCCACAGAGAAGACGCCGTCCGGTGCCGCGGGGAGCACCTCCGCGTGCGATCGGTCGCCGTTGAGCGCATAGCGCGTGCGCAGCGCGGCGTGCCGCCCGACCAGGGCATCGACGGCGGCCGCGAGCTCCGCGGCCTCCACGGTTCCGCCGCCCGGCGCCGTCGGCGGCACGCGGAACACCCACGCCAAGGCGAAGTGGTCGGGCTCGGCGAACCCCGAGCGCAGCCACCGCCGCTGGGTCGGCAGCAGCGGCACCGACCCTGTGCGGTCGCCCGCGCCCGGCGGCGGTGCCGCGGCCGGTCCCGCGCCGGCGGCGGCGATCCGCCGCAGGATGCCGTCGAAGGTGCGGCCCCGAAGGACGTCGACGGGTCCGGCTACCACGCCGGCGCGGCGGAGTTCTGTGACCATCCGCACCACCAGCAGGGAGTCTCCGCCCGCGGCGAAGAAGTCGGCGTCCGGCCCCGACGGGGGCCGCCCCAGCGCGGCGAGCCAGGCGGCCCGCAGCACGCTGCGGGCGCTTGCGGTGTCGGTGCTCATGAGTCGGTGCGGCCTTCCTGCTCGGGGCTGCGGGGGCGGGGCACTGTGGCGACGTCGTCGCCGGCGGCTCCTACGGCGGTGGGTTCGGCGGCGGTGGGTTCGGCGGCGTCGCGGACGAGCCGGGCGGTGGCCAGGCAGCCCACGGCGAGCAGTGCGGCCAGCGCGAACCAGGCGACGCCCGGCACCGCGGCGATGAGGACGGTGACGACGGCGGGCCCCAGCGCCTGGTGGGCGGACGAGCTGAGCGCGAACAGGGACAGGTAGCGGCCCCGGAGGTGGTCGGGGGCGAGGTTGATCGAGACGGTCCACTCACCGACGGCCGCGTAGAGCTCGGCGACCGTGTGCGTGACGACTCCGAGTAGCAGGACCAGGACAACGACCACCAGCAGGTCCCCGACGACCGACGCCAGCCAGTAGGCAAGTGCCGCCACGGTGAACGCCGTTGCGGCCCGTAGGTAGACCGGCGGCGTGCCGCGCACCGACGTCACCCCCTGCGCCATCCGGACCTGGAGCACGACCACCAGCACAGTGTTCACTGTGAACAGCACCCCGACCACGCCGGTGGGCGCGTCGGTCCGCTGCGTGACCCACAGCGGGACGCCGATCGTGAACGCGGTTGCGTGAGTGAGCACCAGCGTGTTCAGCACGGCCACCGCGACGTAGCGGCGGTCGGCCAGGACCTGCCGGTACCCCATCCGGGGGGCCGGGTCCGGCACGCTCCGGGGCCCCGGCCGAGCGCTGGCGAGCACAGGGATCCCGAGCACCAGCGCCGCGGCCGCGAGGTAGGACACTGCGTTCGCGAGCAGCACCACGGTGTAGCCCGCCCGGTCGGCGAAGGTCAGCAGCGCGGCGGTGACGAGCCCGCCCGCGGCGTAGCCGATGTTTCGCACGGCCCGCTGGAACGCCATCAGCGCCACGCGGTGCTCGGCTCCGACGATCGACGCCACGAAGGCCTGCTTGGCCGGCTTGGCCGCGTGGTCGGCGATCTGCGCCACCGACGTCGCCAGCACGAACGTCACCCAGCCGTCCACGAGCGTGTAAGAGAAGTAGCCTGCGGCCGCGACCGCGAACCAGGTGATGACCATGACCCGAGCGCCGAGCCGGTCGACCAGGACTCCCGACAGCGGCGATCCGATCATCCCGAGCAGCCCCGCGATCCCCAGTCCCACGCCGACCGACGGGGCCGGAAGACCGACCACCACCGTGAAGTAGATGACGGTGACGGGCAGCAGCATGCCGGTGCCGAGGGAGTCCACCACCGCGACCCAGGCCCACCGGCGGGCCGCTGGGACGTCGGGCAGTCCGGTCCAGGTCCGCAGCGCGCACCGCACCCCCCGGATCATGACCGTCGTCCCAGCAAGGCCCGCCACACCGCGTCGACGTCGGCGGGCAGCCTCGCCGGAGGTGGCCCGGGACGTTCTACGAGCCCGGCCGTGTGCGGGGCGAGGTCCAGGTCGGCCACCCGCGCGAGGGTCGCGACGCCGGGCCCGGCGCAGACCTCACCGTACTCCAGGACGGTGCAGCGCTCCGTATCCCACGTCCGGGGGTGGCTCAGCCAGGGTTCGTGCCACGCGATCCACTTGCACAGCGCATCCTCAACCGTTACCGGCCGCCACGGCCGGTCTCCGGGCCACCGCAGCACCGACTCGACGACCGCGGCCGGGTGCCGCACCAGCAGCACCCAGTGCGCGTCGGGCACGGTGGCCTCGAGCGCGTCGAGCTCCAGCAGGTACTCGTTGTACTTGTCACCGAAGCGGGTGCCCCAGGCGTACGCCCGCCTGACGACGTCGCGCCGCAGCGACCGCGCGTCCGGAACCCGCCCCGCGGCGACCCGGGCCGCCGCGTCGCGCAGGACCTCCTCGGTGACCTGGAGCCACCGGTCGCGGTGCCCGCCCAGCGGGGGCTTGCGCCGCAGGGCGTGCAGCATCTCGTCGACGCGCAGGTGCCGCGCCCGGACGTCCTGCTCGGTGCACCAGCGGTGCAGCACGTAGGGCAGCTTCCCGTTGATCGTGAAGACGCCCCCGACGGCCCGGAATGCCTCGTCGAGGGCTGCGGCCAGTGCGGTCGTGCCCGAGCGCTGCGCGCCGAGCAGGACCAGCGGGGCGGTGGTCACGGGTCCGTCACCACCGTCGTGAGCTGGTCCACCCAGCGGTGCAGCCGTTGCATGCACTCGACCGACGCCGCGTAGCCGCCCCGCGAGAACGGCTCGCCCCACGGCTGGTCGCGCTCCTCGGGCGTGAGCAGCCTGCCGTGCCGCCAGTGGGTCTCAAGGCTGACGTAGCCGTCGTAGCCGATCTCGGCCAGCCGGGCCAGGATGGCGGGCCAATTGAGGTCGCCGTCTCCGAGCCGGACGTACCCGCGCGTCCCATCCGGGTCCTTGACGTGGACGTGCCGGATGCGGCCGAGACCCGGCTCGAGGTCGGCGGGGAACGGCGCGGGGTCCCAGCCGCTGAAGACGCTGTTGCCCGGGTCCCACAGGATCCCGACGTCGTCGCGGTCCAGAACGTCGAGGAACGCCAGGAGGTGCCGCATCGTGGGGGTGTTGGTCCGCGTCCCGGTCTCAACCACCAGGGGCACCGACAGGGGGTCGTCCCCGAGCACGCGCGCTACGGCACGCGCCGCGTGCTCGGGCTCGGGCGATCCGTCGCGGTAGAAAGTGAACACGCGTAGGTGGGGCGCGCCGAGCAGAGCCGCCCGGCGGCTGCATCCGGCGAGCAGGTCCGCGGCCTGCCGGAACTCCTCGCCGGTCACCGGCAGCGCGCTCTTGAACACCGGCCCAGCGAAGCCCGCGACGGCCAACGACCGCTCGTCCAGGACGGCCCGTAAGCCGGCGATCGCCTCGTCGGTGAGCAGGTGGGGCGGCGTGTCGTCCACCGAGCGGATCTCGACCGCGTCGAAGCCCAGCTGCGCTGCGGTGGCGGCGACGACCCGGCAGTCCTGGGCAAGCTCGTCGCCGATCACGGCGAGTCTCATCACGCTCGCTCCTCCCTCGTCGGCGGGACCGGGGTCCGGCCGACCGCGGGGCACAGCACCTCGGTGATCACTTTCATGTCCCGTTCAGGTCGGCCGGCCCGCGACTCGAGCGTCACCGCGCGCACCCGCCCCGACCGCAGCACCCGGAGCACGACGTCGAGGTCACCGGGCCGCAGGGCGCGGTGCCGGACGCCGTCGGCGCCGACCTCGACGCCCTTTACCTGCACCGCGTCCACGTGTGGGGCCATGGCGTCGAGCTGCGCTGCGGTCGCGCCGCCGGTGCGCAGCAGGCCGAGCAGGTCGAGGACGATCCCGATCCCGGTGCGGGCCGCCAATCGCGTCAGCTCAACCGCGCCGGGCCCGCCCTCGTGAATCTCGATCCACAGCTCGCGGTGAAGCGCCGCCGCCGTGGCCAGCTGCTCCCGCACGGCACCCGCATCGGGCTGCGACCGGCAGAACACCTTGACCGGACCCGGCGGCGCCTGCACGAGCTCGTCGTGCTCCCGCCGCGCGTCGGGCCTGCCGCCCAGCCACATCCCAATCCCGGTGAAGAACACCTCGAGGCCGGCAGCCGCGAGGGTGGCCAGCCCCGCACCGACCCCGTCGCGCTCCCACCCGTGGCCCTTGCCGATGCGCAGGTCGGCCCCGCACCCGCTGACGAGCCGGACCCCGCGCGCGAGCTCGGACGCCGAGGCCGCGGGCAGCGTGCCGGAGCTCAGCCCCACACCGATCGGCGTCACCGGGACGCCACCGCGGTCGCGGGGGCCAGCAGCCCGTCGAGCACGTCGACCACGCCGCGGCTGCGGTGTAGCGCCGCGAGCCCCAGCGGCGCGCCTGAGCGGACCGACTCGCCGACCCGACCGTAGACCTCCGCACGCAGGGTCGCCGCTGGGCGGGACGGCACGGCTAGCGCGCGGCCGTCAACCTCGGCCTCGAGCACGCCGCCGCGCAGCTCGACGCGATCGGCCGCGCCCAGCACGGTAAGGTGCTCGTGCCGGGCGCTGGCGCGGCTGGTCACGATCACCGCGAGCTCGGCGCCAGAGGTGAACGACACGTGACCGCACAACCGCACGTCGATCCCCGGAGCGGCATCGGTGCGGGCCATCGGGCGGATGGCGACCGGCACACCCAGGAGCTGGCAGGCCAGGTCGACGTAGTGCACCCCCAGGTGCGCGGTGACCCCGCCCAGGGCGCGGTCCACCGTCGAGCGCCAGCCCGCGGAGTCGTAGTGGTCCCGGGACCGGGGACGAGAGACCAGCAGGGTCCCGACGGCGCCCGCGAAGCGCTCGGGCGCCCCCTCGTGCAGGGCGGGCGGGAGCACGAAACGGTGCTGGAACATCACCGCGGCCCCGGTCCGGGCCGCCTCGGCCGCTCGCAGAATCCACTCGAGCTCAGCGGGACCGCGGGCGGGCGGCTTCTCGACGAGCAGGTGCCGGCCGGCGCCCAGGACGGCCGCCACCACCGCCGCGCGGTCCCCCGGCGGTGTGCACACCGCCACGAGGCGGACCGCGTCGTCGGCGACCGCGTCCTCGAGCGTGTGGACCGGCAGTCCCTCGGCTGCGGCCCGCGCGGCGGCCGCCGGATCGGCGTCGACGACGGCTACGATGCCCAGGCCCGGCGTCGCCCGGATCGCCTCCATGTGTTGCCGGCCAGCGCTGCCGACCCCGACGACGGCGACGCCAAGCGGCTCCTGCGGACATGACGACGGCATGGTCGATGAACCCCTCGAGTTCAGCGGCGCTGCGGTGGACGGACGGCGCGCGGCGCACGCCGGTTCAACCGGACGTGCTCGGTCAGGGCGGCTCGAACGCTCGCTGCGCGATCATGCCGAGGTCCAGTGATAGCTGTGGACCGGCCGGTTGGCCGTCCCGTACCGGGGCTGGACCTTGCCCCAGGTGCGCCTCCGCGATGACACTGGAACCCGGGCCTGTCGCGCACGACCTCGCAGAGCAGAGCGGCGACCGCGAAGTTCTCGTCGATCCCGTACGCACCGGGCAGCCACTCGTGTCACTCGTCTTCATGTCTCTCCTGCCGGACTGCGTCCGTCCCGCAGCCCCACCGCCGACACCTGCCGCGGCTCCCTCGAGGCCGACCTCGACGTGGCTCTCCCGCAGTTCGAGGCGGTCACCTCGATCCGCCCGTTCCTCCAGTACACGATAGGCGCCACCAGCGCCAGGCCGATGCCCCTGCCGTGCACCTGTCCGTTGTGCGGCTTCCGGCTGTAGCCCCCTCGAAGATGCGTTCGCGATCCTGCTTCGGGATGCCGGGTAGTCATCGCAGACAGGACCCCAACGATAACGCAGTCGTCCGTGCGGCGCAGCAGCATATTGACGGTGTCGCCAGGACCGATTGCCTCCATGGTTGTCCACGAGGTTGCCGACAATCACGCGGACGTCGTCGTCGACCCCGGCGTCGACCACCGAGGCTGGTCGACGCCGCAGCCGCACGCCGCTCTCGCGCGCGGCGCTGGAATTGGCGGGCAGCAGGGCGCGAGCATCGGGGCGGCCACCTCGGCGGGCGTGGGCGCCGGCGTCAGGGCACCGCCACCGCCCACGCGCTCGATGAAACGGATGGAGTCGGACACGCGGTCGAGCTCGAGCAGCCCGCTGATGAGGTGCAGCTGGTTGCCGAATTAGTGGGCCTGCGCCCGCAGCGTCTCGGTGAGGGTGCGCTGCCCGTCGAGCTCGCGGAGTGCCTCGTACAGCTCTGTCCAGTCCCGGAGCTTGATCACGACGCCGGACCGGACGGAGTTCGCGCTGCCGGACCTGCGCGGCCGCTACCTGGCGCTGTTCAACCTCGCGGAAGCGCTGCCGCCGGTACTCGCCCCAGCGCTGGCGACGGCCATCCTGGTGCGAGAGCCGAGCGTGCCGTGGCCCGCCCTGGCGGGCGTCGTGGAGGTGGTGGATCCCTGGCGAGCACGGAGCTGGTCCGGGCACGGATGAGGATGCGGACATCAACGACCACCGGCGGGCCGGCGACCGGTGCGCTCCACAATCGTAGCCGCATCTCCACCCGGACGGCGTGCCCTACAATCGTGATTATAACGAGGGACGAGGAGATTCGGTAACACCGTGACGGACGAGATCGTGCTGCCCTACAACAGCAGCCCCGTGATCACCCCGTTCTCGCTGGGCCTGCACCATGTCCAGCTCGCGATCCCCCCAGGCTCGGAGGCCGCCGCGCGGGCGTTTTACGTTGGCGTCCTCGCGATGGCCGAGGTCCAGAAGCCGCCCGTGCTGGCCGCCCGCGGCGGCCTCTGGGTGCGCGCCGACGGGCTGGAGATCCACCTGGGCGTCGAGCAGGACTTCCGTCCGGCGCGCAAGGCGCACCCCGGCATCGTCGTGCGCGACCTCGACGGGCTGCAGGAGCGCTTCGCGGCCCACGACGTCGAGGTCGACCGCGACGACGCCTTCCCTGGTTACCACCGCTTCTACGTGCACGACAGCCTCGGCAACCGGCTGGAGTTCATGGAGCCCGCCCCGGGGGACTGACACCGCCGGGACATCGTGCTCAGGCCCGGCGGCCCGGCACGTGCAGCAGAGCCGAGTCGAATATCACCGCGCGGGCCGCCACCGCCGCGACGACCAGGCCTGCATCAGCCTCGCGGTGCTCCTGCAGCGCGGCGTCCTTGTTCGGCCCCCGCCACCAGGCGGTGGGCTCGTCGTCGGTGGGCACGAGGTCTGGCAGGCCGAGCGGCCGGCCCTGTGGGATGGCCCAGTGGAAGCCGATCTGCCCCTCATCCTGCACGATCCGCGGCCTCACGCCCGCAGCCTCGTCGTGGTGGCGTCGAGCTGGCGCGCGGTTGCTCACCTCCAGCACTGCGACCTGCACGTCAGTGAACTGGTCGCACAGCGGGCCAACTTGGCGGCATCAAGCATCTGGTAGACACTGGTTGCCGCCGAAACGAACCCTCATGTCACCGTTGCTTACCCATAGGTCGACCGAAGGGAGCGCACATGCTGCGGATTGTGCGCGGCACGCCGTCGGACGAGGAGCTCGCCGCGCTGACTGCGGTGCTCGCCGCGGCGTCCCCCAACGGCGCCGCCGAGACCCCACCACCGCGAGGCTCAGCCTGGGCCACTCCGGCTGCCCACCTGCGGAGACCGCTGCGCCCGGGCCCCGGCGCCTGGAAGGCTTCTGCACTGCCACGGTGACATGCGTACTGCAGTGCATGCTCTGTGGGAATGGGCAAGCAGAACCTTACGGGTGCGGCTCTTCTGAAGTGAGGGCTGTCGCCGCTGGCTGCCGCGTGAAGAGCGGCTGACGTAGGTCTGCGGCCACCGCATCTTTCCCCCGACACGCCGTTCACCTGCACGTCTTCATAGTCATCCTGCGAGAGCATCTGCCAGTTTAACACTGGCAGATGAGAGGATGTGGCGATGGCTGGTCGAGGTGCGTCCGGAGTTCTGCGGATGATCCGCGGCTCGGTGGTGGTCCACCGCCGCCGCTGCGGGAAGCCGACCT
>Ga0136624_1000289_pt1 | contig 18443 bp, 15 predicted proteins | sample AntDrymUQ4692206_2_FD_104802 | JGI IMG/M metagenome (GOLD analysis project Ga0136624, IMG submission 104802) | Polar desert sand microbial communities from Dry Valleys, Antarctica - metaG UQ469 (22.06) | ecosystem: Environmental > Terrestrial > Soil > Desert | place: Antarctica: Dry Valley... | reverse complement strand
TGTCGCCGTACGCGCCGTAGCGGACCGCCTCGACGTGGGCCTGACCGTCGGTCTCAACTCCATCCCGATGGCGGTGCCGCACAGCCGGCCGGTGGGCATCACCGCGCACGCCTCCCGCCCCGAGCTGATCACCGGCTACGAGCCGTGGATCCACACCGTCCAGGTGCCGGCCAGTGCCGGGCACCTGCTGGAGTACCGCCGCGCCCAGGAGGGCCAGGACGCCATGGGCTTCGCCGCGCACGTGCCGCACTACCTCGCCCAAGCTGACTACCCCGACGCCGCGGCGGAGCTGCTCGACGCCGTCGTCAAGGCGACCGGGCTGGTGCTGCCGACGGAGGAACTGCGGACGGCGGCCGTCAGCACCCGAGCGCAGATCGACGAGCAGGTGCGGCAGTCCGCGGACGTCCTCGCCATCGTGGAGGGGCTGGAGCGACAGTACGACGCCTTTATCGCCGACCGGGGCGCCCACCGGCCGCTGGCAGACGGGGAGGACTCGCTGCCGACGGCCGACGAGCTGGGAGCCGAACTGGAGCGATTCCTCGCCGAACGCGCCCGCCGCGTCGACCCCCCGGACAGCTGACGGCCCGTCAGGCGCGCCGATCTCCGAGGCCGGCCTGCTAGCATCGCTAGCATCGAGGAGGCGAGCAGATGGCGGCGCTGAGCATTCGCAACCTCGAGGAGGGCGTTCGGGAGCGGCTGCGCATCCGGGCTGCTCGCCACGGGCGCTCCATGGAGGCCGAGATCCGCAGCATCCTGACCAACGCGGTGAGTGAGCCCGCGCCTGAACGGGAGCTCTTCACCGACCTGCTGTCCCGGTTCACAGAGCTGGGTGGCGTCGACTTGACATTGCCTGAGCGCACAGCTCGAGCACGGGCTGCCGAGCTACCCGGGTGATCGTCCTCGACACCCATGTCGTATCCGAGTTGATGCGCTCACCGCCGTCAGCCGCAGTTGTGACCTGGCTGCACAGTCATCGCGTTGCCGGCTTGTGCACCACCGCCGTCACGGTCGCGGAGGTGAGGTACGGCATCGAGCGCTTGGCGGACGGTCGTCGCAAGGACCAACTCAGAAGCGCTGCGAACCAGGTCTTCGCTGCATTTCCTCGACAGGTGCTGCCTTTCGATGCTGCAGCGGCTGCTGAGTACGCCGACCTGGTCGCGGGCCGCGAGCGCGCCGGCGCTGTCATCAGCGGCTTCGACGCGCAGATTGCAGCCGTCTGCCGCGTTCATGGTGCGGCACTGGCCACCCGCAACAGCAAGGACTTCCGCGATACCGGCATCGAGGTCGTGGACCCCTGGCAGTCGCAGACATGAGTGAAGACGTGGATAGTCCAATGGATCGCAAACCCACCGTGTCCCTTCGAGGCGGAGATCGGCGCGGCGCTAGGGGAGAGCGGCGTACCGCAAGAAGACATCTTCCCCACCACCAAGCTTCCGCCAGACCGGGCCGGCATGACCGGAGGCGGCTCGACGAGACCCGCAGCGGCCTCACAGCGAGTCCACAGGGACGCCGGTCACACTGAAGACGTGATCGGCAGCGAAAATGGCTCCGGCGACCCGGTGCGCGTGCTGGTCGTCGACGACGAACCCGCGCTGACCGACGTGGTCGCAACGGTGCTGCGCTACGAGGGCTGGGCAGTGCGTACGGCGGCCACCGGCTCCCAGGCGCTCACCGAGTTCCGCTCCTTCTCCCCCGACCTCGTCGTGCTGGACGTGATGCTTCCCGATCTGGACGGCTTCGAGGTCCTGCAGCGGCTGCGCTCGAACGGCGTACAGACTCCGGTGCTGTTCCTCACCGCCCGCGACGCCACCGAGGATCGCGTGCGGGGGCTCACCCTCGGCGGCGACGACTACGTGGTGAAACCGTTCTCGCTGGAGGAGCTGGTCGCCCGACTGCGCGCGCTGTTGCGTCGGGCGGGGATCGCCCACGGGCAGCGTGACTCGGTGCTCCAGGTTGCGGACCTCGTCCTGGACGAGGAGGCGCGCGAGGTGCGCCGCGGCGGCGAGTTGGTACAGCTGACCGCCACCGAGTTCGAGCTGCTGCGCTATCTCATGCGCAACGCGCGCCGGGTGGTGTCCAAGGCGCAGATTCTCGACCGGGTGTGGCACTACGACTTCGGTGGCCAGGCAAACATCGTCGAGCTGTACGTCGGCTACCTGCGCCGCAAGCTGGACCGTGACCGCGAGCCGCTGATCCACACCGTACGCGGCGTGGGATATGTGCTGCGCGCGCCGGAAGCGGCGCGGTGAGTCCGCGGGCTCGCCGGCCGCTGCGTACCCGGCTGGCGCTCGGGCTGACCGCACTCGTCGCCATCGCCCTCACCGTCATCGGCGCGGCCACCGGCCACTTCCTCCGGACGTTCTTGCTCGAACGGCTCGACGAGCAGCTGGTGCAGGCGGCCACCCAGGCGGTGTCCAGACCCTTCGGCCGGCTAGACGGGCTGGCCGTCGGAACGCTGCTGCTGGAGACCGACCGGACGGGGCGGGTCACCGAGCCCCCGGTCGTCGTCGTCCCCGCCGACGAGGCGCGGGGGCGGGCGACGCTGTCCGCGGCGGACGTGCGGGCCCTCGCTGCGGTGCGCCGGCCGCCGGAGGACGTGGACCTCTCCACGCTGGGGGGCTACCGGGTGCTCGGCGCGACGAATCCCGACGGCGACCGCGTCGTCGTCGGCCTGCCACTGGAGCCGGTCGCACAGACCGTACGCCGGCTGTGGCTGGTGGAGGTGCTGACGTTCCTCCCGGCGCTGCTCGCGCTGGCCGTACTCGGCGCGATGTTGATACGCCGCGAGCTGCGACCGCTGGAGCGGGTGTCCGCCGCGGCCCGCCGGGTGTCCGCGCTTCCCCTGTCGAGCGGCCGGGTGGCGCTGGACGAACGAGTCGCGGTCGAAGACGAAGGCACCGAGGTTGGTGAGCTGGCCGGGGCGGTCAACGGCATGCTCGGCCACGTCGCCACGTCGCTGGAGGCGCGGGCCGCCACGGAGGAGCGGCTGCGTCGCTTCGTCGCCGACGCGAGCCACGAACTGCGTACGCCGCTGGCCGCCATCCGCGGTTACGCCGAGCTGTTCCGCCGCGCCGGTGACACGCATCCGGACGACCTGGCCCGCGCGATGGCCCGGGTAGAGGACGAGGCCCGCCGCATGGGGGTGCTCGTGGACGACCTGCTGCTGCTGGCCCGGCTCGACCAGGGCCGCCCGCTGCGGCGGGCGCCCGTCGACCTCGCGCTGCTGGCGGCCGATGCTGCCGCGGACTCGCAAGCCGCCGCCCCGAACCAGACCGTGCTCCTGGACATCCCGCCGCACCCCGCCTTCGTGACCGGCGACGCGGACCGACTGCGACAAGTGCTCGCCAACCTGCTCGCCAACGCTCGGGTGCACACCCCGCCCGGCACCACTGTCCAGGTGTGCGTCGAGGAGGCGGACCACGAGGTGGTGGTGAGCGTCACCGACGACGGACCGGGACTGCCGGCCGGACTCCGGGAGCGTGCGTTCGAGCGGTTCACCCGCGCCGACGACTCCCGCGCCCGCGACCGGGGCGGCAGCGGTCTCGGGCTGTCCATCGTCGCGGCCGTCATCTCCGCCCACGACGGCCGGGTTTCTCTCGACAGTCGCCCGGGCCGCACCCGAGTGGACGTCCGGCTCCCTGCAGCCGACGCGGCTCAACCCAGTCGGGCGGCGTACGACGACAGCCGGGAGACCGCCTCGTCGAGCACCTCCGCACGCTTGCAGAACGCGAACCGGACGAACGGCCGCCCCGCCTCGACGTCGTCGTAAAACACGGCCGTGGGGATGGCGGCGACTCCTGCCTGCTGCGGGAGCGCGCGAGCCCACGCCACCCCGTCGGACACGCCGAGGCCGCGGACGTCCATCTGCAGGAAGTAGGTTCCCGCGGGAACGTGCACGGGCACGCCGAGCTCGGCCAGCCCGCGGGCCAGCAGGTCGCGCTTGGACTGCAGGGCCGTCCGGTTGCGCTCGACCCAGGCCAGCTCGTGGCCCAGCGCGTGGGCCACGCCCGCCTGGAACGGCCCGCCGACCGCGAAGGTGAGGTACTGCTTCACCGTGACGACCGCACGGATCAGCGGAGCCGGTGCGCAGATCCACCCGACCTTCCAGCCGGTGACCGAGAACGTCTTCCCGGCGGAGGAAACCGACACGGTGCGTTCCCGCATGCCGGGCAGCGTGGCGAGCGGGACGTGCCGTACGCCGTCGTACGTGAGGTGCTCATAGACCTCGTCGGTGACCGCGATCAGGTCGTGCTCGCGGCAGACATCCGCGACCGCGGCCAGCTCGTCGTCAGTCAGCACCGTGCCGGTCGGGTTGTGCGGGCTGTTGAGCAGCAGCACCCTGGCGCGCGGGCCGGCCGCGGCGCGCAACTCGGCAGGGTCGAAGGTGAAACGCCCAGCGGCCGTTTCCGGCCGCAGCGTCACCGGGCGGCGTACCGCGCCGGCGAGCGAAATCGCGGCGGCGTAGGAGTCGTAGTACGGCTCGAGCACCACGACTTCGTCCCCCGGGCCGCACAGTGCGAGCAACGCGGCGCTGACCCCCTCCGTCGCGCCGACGGTGACGAGGACTTCGGAGTCGGGGTCGTAGTCCAGTCCATACCGGTCGCGGCGGTGATCGGCGACCGCCTGGCGCAACTGCGGCAGTCCGGGGCCGGGCGGGTACTGGTTCAGCCCGTTACCGATCGCCTCGACGGCGCAGGCCAGCATGCTCGCCGGGCCGTCGGTGTCGGGGAAGCCCTGCCCGAGGTTCACCGCGCCGGTCTGCTGCGCCAGTGCGGTGATCTCGGCGAAGACGGTGGTGCCGAAGCCGCGCATCCGCTCGACCAGCCGGTCACTCATCCGGCGACAGTAGCGAGGGAGAGGATGGTGACATGAGAGTCGCCGTGGTCCAGTTCGCCGCTGGGCGGGACAAGCAGGCCAACCTCGAGCGGCTGCGCGCCCTCGTAGGCGCTGCTGCCGACGGCGGCGCCCAGCTGGTCGTCTGTCCGGAGGCGTCGATGCACACCTTCGGCCGACCGGCGGACCCGCCGCTCGCCGCGGTGGCCGAACCCCTCGACGGTCCCTTCGCCACCGGCCTCGCCGAAGCCGCGGCGGCGTACGACGTGACCGTGGTGGCGGGCATGTTCGAAACCGCCGACGGCGACCGGTCGCGGGCGTACAACACCGTGGTAGCCGTCGGCGCGGACGGGCCGGTCGGTCACTACCGCAAGCTGCACTTGTTCGATGCCCTCGGGTGGATGGAGTCCGAGCGGCTCGTCGCCGGCCCACTCGACGAGTCGTCGCTGCTCGTCTTCCCCTGCGGAGACGTGGAGGTCGGCGTGCTGACTTGCTACGACGTGCGGTTCCCCGAGCTCGGCCGGGCACTCGTCGACGCGGGCGCCACGCTGCTGGCACTGCCGTCGGCATGGGTGGCCGGGCCGCTCAAGGAAGAGCAGTGGCTCACTCTGGTCCGCGCTCGCGCGATCGAGAACACCTGCTACGTCGCCGCCGCCGACCAGTGCGCCCCCGACTATGCCGGGCGCAGCCTCGTCGTGGACCCGGCCGGGGTGCCACTAGTTCAACTGCTCGACCACGAGGGCGTCGCGGTGGCCGACGTCTCCGCCGACCGGGTCGCCCAGGTCCGCGCCCGCATGCCATCACTGACACACCGCCGCTTCAGCGTGCATTCCACAACCGGCTGACGCCACGGTGGAGGAGTAGCCGAGCCGATCTCCGACTATCCGCCCAGGCGGCCGCACGACTCACTCGTCAGGCTGGGCAAAGCAGGCTCGCGCGTGTCAGGGTGCGGCTATGCGCAAGTACGTCATCATGGGCGTCCAGGGCAGCGGCAAGGGCACGCAGGCGAAGATGCTGTGCGAGGACCTCGACCTCGTCCATCTCAGCGTCGGCGACGTCTTTCGGTGGAACGTGCAGAATCACACCAAGCTGGGAGCTCACGTCAAGCGGATCGTGGCCGCCGGCCAGCTCGTCGACGACGAGCTTGTGGAGTCGGTGGTGCGCGGCCGGCTGGACCAGCACGACTGGAACTACGGCTTCATCGTCGACGGCTTCCCGCGCAATGTGCGACAGGCGGAATTCTTCCTGGAGAGCTACGACATCGACGGCGTCATCGATCTCAACATGCCGGACGACGAGGTGCGCCGCCGAGTCCTTGGGCGCAGGCTCTGCTCCCGATGCGGGCTGGACTACAACCTCATCGCCCACCGCCCGAACGTCGCGGACACGTGTGACGTGTGCAGCGGGCAACTCGTCGCCCGGGAGGACGACACCGAGGAGGCGTTGGAGGCGCGACTGCGGGACTACCACGAGAAGACCAAACCCCTGCTCGCGCTGTTCCGTCGCAAGGAGTACGTCGCCACCATCGACGCCACCCAGCCCGCCCAGGAGGTCCAAGCGCAGATCCGCGAACGCTTGAACCTGCCAGTGCTGGCCCCCGCGGCGGGCTGACCGACGCCTATCCGCGATCCTCACCTCGTGGTCGCCAGCCGCCGGTGATCTATCCGCTCGCTGCCGAAGCCGGTGGGCCTCCGGCTTTCCTCACCCAGCTCGTCGCGCTGCTGGTGGCGGCTGCCCTCATCGGCTACTTCTCGGCGCGCGTCCGCATCGTCCCGATCGTCGGTTTCCTGCTCGCGGGGGTTCTGATCGGACCCAACGCCCTCGGCCTGATCAGCGCCCGCGAGGTCGTCGACGCCGCGGCCGAGATCGGCGTGATACTGCTGCTGTTCACCATCGGCATCGAGTTCTCCCTCGACCGGCTCGCCCGGCTGAAGACCTTGATTCTGGTCGGCGGAACCCTGCAGGTGGCCCTGACAGTCATGGTGGTCACGGGGACGCTCATGGCCTTCGGGGTGCCATGGCGGGCCGCGGTGTTCACCGGATTCCTGGTCGCGTTGTCCTCCACCGCGATCGTCCTGAAGTTGCTGAGCAGCCGCGGGAAGACCGGGACAGCGACTGGGCACACAGCGGTGGCCTTTCTCATCCTGCAGGACCTTGCGGTCGTCGCGATGGTTCTGCTGGTGCCACTACTCGGCGGCTCGACCACCTCGGCCACCGACCTTGCCCTCGCCCTGCTCCGCGCCGCCGGGGTCGTCGCCGCGGTGCTCGTGGTGGCGCGGCGCATCATGCCGCCGCTGCTCGAGGTCGTGGCGCGGACCTGCTCCCCCGAGGTGTTCCTGCTCACCATCATCGCGGTGTGCTTCGGTACGGCGTACCTCACCAGTCTCGCTGGCGTCAGCGTCTCCCTGGGCGCGTTCCTCGCCGGTCTCATGGTCAGCGAGAGCCGGCACAGCAGTCACGCGCTGGGGGAGATCCTGCCGCTGCAAATTCTGTTCAGCGCGACGTTCTTCGTGTCGGTGGGCATGCTGCTCGATGTCGGTTTCGTCATGACCAACTGGCCGCTGGTGGTGGCCGCGGTGGCACTGGTGCTGGTCGTGAAGCTGGCGACGACGGCCGTTGCGGCGGTCGCCGTGCGCCGTACCGGGCAGACCGTGATCGCGACCACGCTGCTGCTTGCCCAGGTCGGTGAGTTCTCCTTTGTCCTGGAGGGTGCTGGCCGGCGCGCCGGGCTCACCCCGGCCGGGCTCGGTGAGGACGGTTCGCAGGCCTTCATCGCCGCCACTGTCCTGCTCATGGTGGCGACCCCCTGGCTGGGCACGGCCGGCGCCGGGCTGGGCGGGCGGTGGGGGCGGCGCGCACGAACTCCTGCGGGAAGCGACGCGCTCGCAGCCAGCGGGGTTGACGCGGCGGCCTACCGCGACCACGTAGTGATCCTCGGCTACGGCGACGGAGCGCGGGAGGTGGGGCTGGGGCTGGAGGCGCGGCAGGTGCCGTTCGTACTGACCACGCTCAACCCGGACGGGGCGGCCGAGGCGGAGGCGCGTGGCTGGCAGGTGATCAGGGGTGACGCGACCAAGCAGCACGTGCTCACGGAGGCTGCGGTGCCGCGGGCGCGGCTGGTCGTCATCGGCGACGACAATGCGGAGATGGCCGCCCGGCAGGCGGCCATCGTGCGTGGGCTGGCACCGCAGACCACCGTGGTGGTGCGGGTCGACGGAGACGCGGATGTCAGCACCCTCGCCGAAGCCGGCGTCGACAAGATCGTCGATACGGAGCACAGCAGCGCCCACCGGTTGGCTGCCTCGGTGCACACCGAGCTAGCGGACGGTGATCGCCAAGATCGTGGACTGGACACATCGCGAGTGGCGCGGCCCGCCCTGGACAGGCAGTCCGCCTGCCCTCATCTCCCGGACGTGCCCGCGACGCTGCCCTCCAGTTGGGGATGCGAGGACTGCGTCCGCGCCGACGCCACCTGGGTTCATCTGCGGTTGTGCCTCACCTGCGGGCACGTCGGCTGCTGTGACTCCTCCCCCAACCGTCATGCCCGCGTGCACGCTGACGCGACGGACCACGCCGTGGCCGCGTCAGCCGAACCAGGGGAGCGGTGGGGTTGGTGCTACGTCGACGAACGCGAACTCGCGGGTGCGCCGGACGACTCCAGCCGATGATGGCCGGACGCCGGGCCGACGCACCCGCGAGCCTTAGCTGCTGAAGATGCTGACACCACCTGGGCCGACCAGCAGGCCGACGATGATGAGCACGATGCCCAGCACCAGCTGCTTGCGGACAAAGGCGACGTAGATGCCCGCGATGACGAGGATGACGGCGAGGAGCCAGAGAATGAATTCCATGGCGCCCTGCTACCCCCACGCGGCCGAGGCGGAAACACTGCCCACTGATCTTTTTTGCGGCGTGACGAAACAGGCACAATACGTTGCGACCACGCAGCGGCGTGCCGGCAGAGGAGGAACAGGGTGACCGTTGCTGCGGCGACTGTCCAGGTGTGGTCCGACATCGGTTGTCCGTGGGCGACCGCCGCCCTGCTCAGGCTCTATGCAGCGCGCGAGCGGCTGGGGCTGGCGACGGAGATCACCGTGGACCACCGCGCCTTCCCGCTGGAGTTGGTCAACGGCCAGCCCACGCCCCGCCACATCCTTGACGCGGAGATCCCGGTCGTCGGTCGGCTGGCTCCCGACTTCGGCTGGTCGGTCTGGCGAGGACCCGCGGAGCACTACCCGGTCACCACGCTGATCGGCCTGGAGGCGGTGCAGGCGGCCAAGGCGCAGGGCCTGCACGTCAGCGAGCAGGTCGACATGTCGCTGCGCCGCGCGCTGTTCGTCGACTCCCGCTGCATCAGCATCCGCGCGGAGGTGGAGCGCGCCGTGCGCGCCTGCCCGGATGTCCACGCCGACGCCCTGCTCGCTGACCTCGACAGCGGTCGCGCCCGTGCCGACGTCACCGAGCAGTGGCGGGTCGCAGAGTCCGACCACATCCAGGGCAGCCCGCACCTGTTCCTTGCGGACGGCACGTCAGTGCACAACCCGGGAATCACCAAGCACTGGTCGGACGAGCCCGGGCGCGGGTTCCCGGTGATCGATCACGACGACCCCACGGTGTACGACGCCCTGCTCCGGCGCGCAGCCGGCTGAGCGGTGCGGGACCCGGATCCGGGCCCCGCACCCGCACGATCAGCCGGTGGTGGAGATGCGGCCGGCGCCACCTTCGGGGTAGTCCGCCGCGCGCACTACACCGCCGAGATCGGTGGTGAGGAAGTCGACCAGGGCCTGCTGGTAGGTCCGGCCAACCGCGGTGAACGGCACCCCCCGGAAGGGGTAGCCGTCACCGCCGCGGGCGGTGAAGTCGTTCGTTGCCAGGCTCACCGGCGCACCGTCGACCACCTCGCCGTCGGCAACGATGACCGTGCCGTCGTTGAGCACCAGCTCGCGGACCCGCTCCCCTGGTGTCACCACGTTGCCGTCCTCGTCGACCACCTGGGCCTGCGCGTCCGGGTCGTAGGTGAACCGGAAACCAGCGACCTGGGCGAACCCGCCTGACTGCAGCGGCGCCTGGGACACCGAGTGCTCGATGAGCTGCTTCGCCTGACTACGCGGGATGTCCGGTACGACCGCCACGAAGTTGGGGAACGGCGCGATGCTGAAGGTGTCGAGCTCGGTGATCGGCCCTGCTGGTAGCACCGTCTCGATGCGGATACCTCCGCCGTTCTGGATGGCCATGTCCGGGGGCTCGACGCCGAACTCCGCGGCCTCTTCGCGGCCGGTCGACAACAGCGCGTCGGCCATGAGGTCACCCAGATTGGTCTCTTCGGTGCGAAGGAACTCCCGCCGCCCGTCGAGGTCGACCTGGGTGCTCGCGACCTGGTTGTTCTCAAGGTCGGCGACGAAGTCGCTCACCGGGTCGGTGACGAGACGCTGCACCTCGGGGTTGGGCGCCACCGCGTCGGGAGCAACGCCGGAAACCCGCACCGGTCCGCTCTCGTCGCTCCAACCGAGGACACGCCCCTTCTTGTTCCACGTGACGGCTAGCCGGCCGACGTACTTGTACGCGCCGGCGGTGGTGACGACGGGGACGCTCCGGCCCCGCTTGTCCTCGACGACGAGCGGGTAGCGCAGCGGCTCTCCGGTCTCCGGGTCGGTGGCGACCTCGTCGCCGGGCACCAGCAGGTCACCCTCGTTGGCCAGCAGCTCGTCGCCGCCGCCCGCTACCGCGACATCGATGCGCTTCAGCTGCGGAATGAGCTCCAGATCCTCCTGAATGTTCTGCAGATGGCTGATCAGGATGATCTTGTTGACACCCCACTCGCGCTTGAGATAGTTGGCCTTGCGCTGCACGAGCTCGCGGACGTTGTCGAGGATCTCCACGTCGCGGGGACTGGAGATCGAGCGCAACTGCGGGGTGGTGGCCCCGATGATGCCGATCTTTTCCTTGCGCTCCAGCACGATGCGGGCGCGCAGCAGGATCTTCGCCTCGACCAGCTCCTGCAACCGCGGCTCCTCGGTGAACTTCAGGTTCTTCGACACGAACTTCGTGGTGCCGTCGAAGCCTTCGATGAAGTCGGCCAGCACCTCCGGGCCGAAGTCGAACTCGTGGTTGCCGATGGCCAGCGCGTCGTAGCCCACCGCCTTGAGGGCGATCGAGTCGTAGAACGGCACGCCCTTCTCCAGGCTCGCGGTGAACTCCGGCCCGGCGAGGAAGTTGTCGCCGGAGGAAAGCATCACCACTCCGCGCTTGTCCGCCTCACCGGGGCCAGGCGCTCCACGCTTCGCTTGCCGCTTGAGCTGGTCGACCAGGGTCTTGAAGCGCGCTACGCCGCCGAAGTCGGGCTGTCCAGGCGCGCCCAGCAGCTGAGACTCCCCGTCGTTGTTGTGCAGGACGGTAAGAGTAAATGCGGGGGTGCCCTTCGCTCCGGCTGCCGGGGCAGCCTGCGCGGTGACGGAGCCGGCACGCACCGCGGGCGCGGCCTGCGCGGCGGGGGTGGCCGCTGCAGCCAATGGCGCGATAACTAGGGGCGCGAGCAGGATGGCCAGAGTCCTGCGCCGCGATCGGAACCGGGCTTGGGGCCGGGTGGCTGTCATGGCAGCTCCTTCACGAGTGGTGCGCGAGCGGGTGGCACTCGCCGTAGACAGCCGGCCACGGCCGTCCAGGCGAGTCGGATCGCACCCTAGGGGGAGCCACCGACACTGTGGGGGCCAAATTGGTGAACTGCTCGCGTCGTACACCTCTCCGAGGGGAGTCCGTGCGCCGTCGCCGCCCGGTCGACGCCGAGTCGCTACCGGGCGACTAGCCTGTGGCTCGGCGCAGCGGACCGATGGCTGAAGAAGAGGGGCGGTTCCCCCCGTGTCGTCACAGTCGCAGAACGACCCCATGGCGGGCTTTGGTCCCAACGAGTGGTTGGTCGACGAGATCTACCAGCAGTACCTCCGCGACCCCGAGTCGGTCGACAAGGCGTGGTGGGACTTCTTCGCGGACTACCACCCGCGCGAGGGCGACCAGCAGTCGGACAACGGCGGTGGGGTCGCCAGCGGTGAGGTCGCCAGCCGTGACTCCGAGCCGACCGACTCCGAGCCGACCGAGCCGCCCACCGCCAAGGCCTCGAAGGGGGGGTCGCCGAAGCACTCCGGTGAGCGCTCGCCGAGCGAACAGCCGACCACCCCCCCGTCATCCCACCCGGCGGTGCACGTCGGCCAGCAGCCGACCACTCAGTCGCCGACCCCGGTCCTTCCCCGCGACCCCGAGCCGGCGGAGGACGTGGACAAGGACCCTGGCAAGGCGGCCAAGGAGCAGCCGCGCAAGCCGGTCGACAGCGACGAGGCGCAGCAGGTGGAGCGGGTCCCCCTCAAGGGGCCGGCAGCACGTGTGGTCACCAACATGGCAGCCAGCCTCTCCATCCCCACGGCGACCAGCGTCCGCGCCGTACCGGCAAAGCTGCTCGTCGACAATCGCACCGTCATCAACAATCACCTGTCCCGCAGTCGTGGCGGCAAGGTGTCCTTCACCCACCTCATCGGCTACGCCATAGTGCGAGCCCTCGAGGCGCTACCGGAGATGAACTACAACTACGCCGAAGAGGACGGCAAGCCCGGGCTGCTGAAGCCGGCGCACGTCAACCTCGGACTCGCGATCGACCTGCAGAAGCCGGACGGCAGCCGTCAGCTGCTGGTGCCCTGCATCAAGGACGCCGACGAGATGGACTTCGCGCAGTTCTGGGCGGCGTACGAAGAGCTGATCAGGAAGACGCGCGGCAACAAGCTGGCCGTCGACGACTTCGCCGGTACCACCATCACCCTAACCAACCCGGGGACCATAGGCACCGTCCACTCGGTGCCGCGGCTGATGGCGGGGCAGGGCTGCATCGTGGGCGTCGGCGCGATGGAGTATCCGGCGGAGTACCAGGGTGCGTCGACCGAAACCCTTGCCCGCCTCGCCGTCAGCAAGGTGATGACGCTGACGTCGACCTACGACCATCGCATCATTCAGGGCGCACAGTCCGGCGACTTCCTGCGCCGAATCCACCAACTGCTGCTGGGTGAGGACGAGTTCTACGACGACCTCTTCCGGGCGCTGCGCATCCCCTACGAGCCGATCCGTTGGATCGTCGATGTCTCGGCCAGTCACGAGGACGAGGTCAACAAGCAGGCGCGCGTGCACGAGCTGATTCATGCCTACCGCGTGCGCGGTCACCTGATGGCCGACACGGACCCGCTGGAGTATCGACAGCGCAGCCATCCCGACCTCGACATCGTCAATCACGGGTTGACGCTTTGGGACCTCGACCGCGAGTTCGCCACCGGCAGCTTCGGCGACCGCACCATCATGAGACTGCGCGACATCCTCGGTGTACTGCGTGACTCTTACTGCCGCGCCGTCGGCATCGAGTACATGCACATCCAAGACCCGGAGCAGCGGCGGTGGATCCAGGAGCGGGTCGAGGTGCCGCACGAGAAGCCGAAGCGGGAGGAGCAGCTCCGCGTCCTCCGGAAGATCAATCAGGCAGAGGCGTTCGAGACCTTCCTGCAGACAAAGTTCGTCGGGCAGAAGCGGTTCTCCCTGGAGGGCGGCGAGTCGGTCATCCCGCTGCTCGACGGGGTGCTGTCCGCGGCGGCTGGGGCAGGGCTCGACGAGGTGGCCATCGGCATGCCGCACCGTGGCCGGCTCAACGTGCTGGCCAACATCGTAGGCAAGAGCTACGTCCAGATCTTCCGTGAGTTCGAGGGCAACCTCGACCCGAAGACGGCGCATGGGTCCGGAGACGTGAAGTACCACTTGGGGGCGAGCGGCACCTACACCGGTGCCGACGGCGCCAAGGTGGCGGTGTCGCTGGTGTCCAACCCGAGCCACCTGGAGGCCGTGGACCCCGTCCTCGAGGGCTTCGTCCGCGCCAAGCAGGACATCCTGGCGCTCGGCGAGGAAGGCTTCACCGTGCTCCCCGTGCTCATGCATGGGGATGCGGCGTTCGCCGGACAGGGCGTCGTCGCCGAGACGCTCAACCTCTCGCAGCTGCGCGGTTACCGCACCGGCGGCACCGTCCATGTCGTGGTCAACAATCAAGTCGGCTTCACCACGTCCCCGGCGGCCGCCCGCTCCAGCATCTACGCCACCGATGTCGCGCGGATGATCCAGGCGCCGATTTTTCACGTCAACGGTGACGACCCCGAAACCTGCGTACGGGTGGCCCGGCTCGCCTTCGAGTTCCGCCAGGCGTTCAAGAAGGACGTCGTCATCGACATGCTGTGCTACCGGCGCCGGGGACATTCCGAGGTCGACGAGCCCTCGTTCACTCAACCGCTGATGTACGACCTCATCGACGTGAAGCGGTCGGCCCGAAAGCTCTACACCGAAGCGCTCATCGGGCGCGGCGACATCACCGTCGAGGAGGCGGAGCAGGCGCTCAAGGACTACCGGCAGGAGTTGGAGAAGGTTTTCGCCGCGACCCGCGAGGCCGGGGACCAGCCGGCCCCCGAGCCGCAGCTGGCGCCTTCCGTCGACACCCGAGAGATCCACACCGCGATCTCCGAGGAGGTGGTCAAGCGCATCGCGGACAGCCAGGTCAACCTTCCCGACGGGTTCACCGTGCACCCCCGGCTGGGGCCACAGCTGCAGAAGCGCGCCGCGATGGTCGGCGACAGTGCGATCGACTGGGCGTTCGGCGAAACGCTGGCCTTCGGCTCGTTGCTGCTCGACGGCCGCCCGATCCGGCTCGCCGGTCAGGACAGCCGGCGCGGCACGTTCGGGCAACGGCACACGGTCATCGTTGACCGCCGTACCGGCGCAGAGCACACACCGCTGGCGAACCTTGCGGACACCCAAGGCACGCTCTACGTCTACGACTCGCTGCTCTCGGAGTACGCGGCGATGGGGTTCGAGTACGGCTACGCGCTCGCCCGACCGGACGCCCTCGTGCTGTGGGAGGCGCAGTTCGGCGACTTCGCCAACGGAGCACAGATCATCATCGACGAGTTCATCACCGCCGGTGAGCAGAAGTGGGGGCAGGCGTCGGGCGTCGTGTTGCTGCTCCCGCACGGCTACGAGGGCCAGGGTCCAGACCACTCCTCCGCCCGGATCGAGCGTTTCCTCACCCTGTGCGCCGAGGACAACATGTCGGTCTCCGCGCCGTCCACGCCGAGCAGCTACTTCCACCTGCTGCGCTGGCAAGCGCTCAACCCGAAGCAGCGCCCGCTTGTCGTCTTCACTCCGAAGTCCATGCTGCGCTTGCGGGCGGCCACATCGCCGACGGCCGACTTCACCAGCGGCACGTTCCAACCGGTCCTGGGCGACCCAGCCCAGCCAAAGCCAGACGGCGTACGCCGTGTCCTGCTGTGCGCTGGCAAGGTGTTCTACGACCTGCTCGCGGCCCGCGCGAAACGGGACGCCGATGACACCGCCATCCTGCGACTGGAACGGTTCTACCCGTTGCCCGCTGAAGCGATCGCCGCCGCCCTGGCGGACTACCCGAACGTCGAAGCCGTCCACTGGGTGCAGGAGGAGCCGGCCAACATGGGCGCCTGGCCGTTCATCGCGCTCAACCTGCCCGAGCATTTGGGCGGGCGGAACCTGCTGCGCGTCTCCCGGCGGGCCAGCTCCGCGCCCTCGGTCGGTTCGTCCAAGGTGCACGAGGCGGAGCAGCAGGCGCTCATCGAGCAAGCGTTCGCCGGCTGAGGGGCGGCAGGTCGTGTACTTCACCGACCGCGGGATCGAGGAGCTCGAGCAGCGACGCGGTGAGGACGAGGTGAGCTTCGGCTGGCTCGCGACGAGACTGCGGGAGTTCGTCGATCTCAACCCGGAGTTCGAGACGCCGGTCGAGAGGTTCGCCACCTGGCTTGCCCGCCTCGACGACGATACCGACGAGTAGTACACCAACAGGTAGCCGCTGGAGCGGATGGAGGGGACGTCTGTGAGCGCTTCCGCCGAGGAAGCAGCCGAGTTTCGGGCGGCCTTTCGTACCTTTCTGCGGTGGGTCGAGACGCAGACAGACGAGCGCGGCAACGAGGTCGTCGCGCTGGTACGCACTCACCTGGGCCCTGAACGCCTTGCGCGCTCGGTGGTCAGCAAGGAGCTGCCGGGATACGAGCACGTCAACCTTCAAGTGGCACTGGACCACTGGGCCGCGCAGCCCGGTCGCGAGGTCCACGTCCACGGTGTGACGGTGCCGCCGCACTGGTCCGGGCTCACGCTCCAGCAGCTCCTGACCGGGGAGGGCCTGCCGCCCGTACGCCTGTGCGCACCCAGCTTGATTGACCTGCCGAGTGGCCCGGGAGGCCAGACCTTGGCGTGTCTTGTCACCGCGGTGCTGCTGCTGGAGGACCAGCGCGGGCGCTACGTACTCATGATTCGTGGGCCGGAACCGCACGAGCCACCATTACTCGATGTCGAGGTTGCCGGGTTGCCCGTTTCCGACGCGCAGGCCGTCCAGTCTGAGCTCACTGCCCTGCGGTCGACCCTCAGCGTCTACCGCGGGCAGGTGTTGGAACTTGGCGGAGACGACAGGGGCGGCCTGCGGCTGCTCTTCGCGGACCTGCCCCACACCGGGCGCGACGAAGTCGTACTTCCCGAGGCCGTCTTGCAGCGCATCGAACGGCACACCGTGGGGGTAGCCGCTCATCGGACGGCTTTGCTCGCCGCTGGCCAACACCTCAAGCGCGGACTGCTGCTGTACGGGCCACCAGGCACTGGCAAGACGCATACCACTCGATATGTCGTCGGGCAGATGTCCGGCTGTACCCGGTTGCTCTTGTCGGGCCGTTTCCTGCACCTCATCGGAGCGATCAATGAGCTGGCGCGGGAGTTGCAACCGGCAGTCGCCGTGCTCGAGGACGTCGACCTGGTTGCCGAGGATCGGGGGTTCGGCCCCGGATCGAGCCCGGTGCTCTTCGACCTACTGGACGCGATGGACGGCGCAGCCGCCGACGCCGATCTGTTGTTCATCCTGACAACTAACCGCGCCGATCTGCTGGAACCGGCGTTGGCAGCCCGCCCCGGCCGCGTCGACATCGCCGTGGAAATCGGCATCCCAGACGCCGATGCCCGCCGCCGCCTGCTGGAGCTGTACAGCAAGGGAGTGCCCCTCGAGTTGTCCGCGCAGGAGGCCGAACGGGTGATCGAGCGGACCGAGGGGACGACCGCTTCCTTCATCAAGGAACTGCTACGCCGTGCGGTCCTCGAGGCTCTGGAGGAAGCATCCCCCTTCCGTACGGTGTCCGGGGCACACGTTGCTCCCGCGCTCGACGAGCTGCTCGACAGCACCCAGCGGGTCACCCGTGCGTTGCTCGGAGTCGGCGACGCCGACGCCCTGAGTCCTCGCGTGCTGGGCCGGACAGCAGGCGGTCATGGCGGCCTCGAAGGCGTCGACATAGAGTTGGGCCAACCCTTCGGCTGACCCCGCCAGCGTGAGCCGCGCGGAAGCAGCCGACTCGGGCGCAGCGGCCATCGGTCGACACCAGGGCTGTTGTGGCAGGAAGAATCATTCGCTGATGTCGCGCCTGTCGAGGAGGCACTGTGTTCATCGTTGCCGCCATCTTTTCCGTACTGCTGGCCGTTGCGATCGTCGGCGCTGGCCTGCCGAAGCTGATGGCCAACCGCAAGTCGCTGGACATTGCCCGCCACGTCGGCGCCTCCCCCAGCCTGTGGCGGATCATCGGCGGCTTGGAGCTGGCCGCCGCCGCCGGGCTGATCATCGGACTCTGGGTGGCGTGGCTCGGCATTCTCGCCGCACTCGGTCTCGTCCTGCTCATGGCGGGGGCGTTGTTCTTCCACCAGCGGGTGAATGACCCGCCCAAGGCCATGGCGCCACCGGCGAGCATTGGTGTTGTCGCCCTGCTCACGGTGATACTGCGGACCGCTTCAGGCTGACCTTGCCGCGCGGGTCAGATGCGGCGCCGCCCTCATACGGTGAAGACGATCTTGCCGAACACCTCGCCAGCGGCAAGCCTCGCAAACCCGTCTCGCGCTTCACTCAGCGGCATGGTGGTGTCGATGACCGGGCGGATCCCGCGAGCGGCACACAGTCGGGCCAACTGCTCGAGCTCCTGACGGGTGCCCATCGTCGAGCCGACGACGCGCAGCTGCCGGAAGAAGACATGGGACAGGTCGGCGGAGGGTGCCGAACCGCTGGTGGCACCAGAAACCACCAACGCCCCGCCCGGTCGCAACGCCCGCAGCGAATGCGCCCAGGTCGCCTCGCCCACGGTCTCCATCACCGCGTCCACCCGCTCGGGCAGCCGAGCCCCGGACGCGAACGCCTCGTCGGCGCCCAGCTCTACCGCACGCTCACGTTTGCCCTCGTCGCGGCTGGTCACCCAGACCCGAAATCCGCACGCGGCGCCCACCGCCACCAGCGCCGTGGATACGCCACCTCCGGCGCCCTGCACCAGCACCGTCTGACCGGGCCGCAACCCCGCCTTGGTGAACAACATGCGGTACGCCGTCAACCACGCCGTCGGCAGGCAGGCAGCCTCCTCGAAGGACAGCCCCTCCGGTTTCGGCACCAGGTTGCGCCGGGGTACGACCACCAGCTCGGCGAAGGTCCCGTCGTACCGCTCGGAGAGCAGCGAGCGACGGGGATCCTCGGTCTCGTCGCCGAGCCACTCCGGGTCGCT
>Ga0136624_1000288_pt1 | contig 18463 bp, 20 predicted proteins | sample AntDrymUQ4692206_2_FD_104802 | JGI IMG/M metagenome (GOLD analysis project Ga0136624, IMG submission 104802) | Polar desert sand microbial communities from Dry Valleys, Antarctica - metaG UQ469 (22.06) | ecosystem: Environmental > Terrestrial > Soil > Desert | place: Antarctica: Dry Valley... | reverse complement strand
CGGTGCCCGCGTTCGAGCGCCGCCGCGACCAGGTGACGGCCGAGGAACCTGGTGCCGCCCAGGACGAGGAGGTCCATCGTTCGGGCCTCGCTACCCCGTCCCTCCGGGGCGGGTAACGACCTGGTCGATGACGCCGTATTGCACGGCCTCTTCGGGGCTCAAGATGTAGTCGCGGTCGGTGTCGCGTTCGATCTTCTCGAACGGCTGGCCCGTTGCCTGCGCCATGATCTCGTTGATCCTGCGCTTGGTAAAGACGATCTCCTTGGCGTGAATCTCCACGTCTGACGCCTGCCCCCCGATGCCGCCCTGGATGGCCGGCTGATGAAGGAGTATGCGCGTGTTCGGCAACGCGCTCCTCTTGCCCTTCGTCCCCGCCGCGAGCAGGAACGCCCCGGCAGAAGCCGCCATCCCGAGCGCCGTCGTCGCCACGTCGGCGTTGACGAAGCGCATGGTGTCGTACATCGCGAGCATCGCCGGGATGCTCCCGCCGGGCGAGTTTATGTACATGTTGATGTCCTGCTCGGGGTCCTCGGAATCGAGGTGCAAGAGCTGCGCCATGACCACGTTTGCGACCTGGTCGTCCACCGGCGTACCAAGGAAGATGATCCTGTCCTTCAACAGCCGCGAGTAGATGTCCATCGTCCGCTCGCCCCTGGGGCTCTGCTCCGTCACGTACGGTATTACCAGCCTGGGATCGGAACTCATCGTACAGACCACCTCTCTTCCGCCTACGGGCTATACTTGCGAGAGAGTAACATTGATGCAGTGTTTCGGCAAGTTTTTTGCAGTGTTTTGGAGGTAGAGGACTTTGGAGCCGGATCGTTTGCGGGTGCTCAGGATGCGGGCGGTGATGAGCCAGGAGCAGTTGGCGGACAGGAGCGGGGTGGCGAGGGACACGATCTCCAAGCTGGAGACGGGCCAGCGCCGGGCTTACCCTTCCACGATCCGCAAGCTCGCCCTCGGCCTCGACGTCAAGCCGCAGATGCTCATGGGGGGCGTGGAGTACCTGGATGAAAGCCCTGTGGGAGAGGTTGACGCGAAAACCCCGGAGAAGGCCGACCCCGACAGGAAGATCGGGTTCTAGAACCATTCGTTCCGCTGGGGAGATGCGCGTCGGGCTCGTCGATGCCGTAGAGCAGGTGGGCGGTGCGGCCTGGCGTCCGCTGGAGTCTCAGGACTTTCCGTTCTTCGACTACGAGTTCCTGGACGCCCTGGAGAGGTCGGGGAGCGTGGGCCCCGGCAGCGGGTGGTCGCCGGTCCACCTCGTCTGCGAACGGGACGGGCAACTCGTGGGCGCCATGCCCCTCTACCTCAAGACCGACTCCTACGGCGAGTACGTCTTCGACTGGGAATGGGCCCACGCCTACCATCAGCACGGGATGGCTTACTATCCGAAGCTCGTCGCCGCCGTCCCGTTCACGCCGGCTACGGGTCCCAAGGTGCTCGTCAGGCCAGACGCCGACCGGGAGGCCGTCACAAGGACGCTGCTCGACGCGGCCAGGGAGGTCGGTGAGGAGAACCGGGCGAGCTCGACGCACGCGCTCTTCGTGCCGGAGAGGGACCTGGGGTATTTCGAGGAGCGCGGGTTCGCGGTCCGGCATTCCCTGCAGTTCCACTGGCACAACCGTGGCCACCCGTCTTTCGACGACTATCTCGGGGCGCTCACGAGCAAGCGGCGGCGTCAGATCTCTCGCGAGCGCCGCCAGTTGGACGAGGACCTGACGATAGAACGCCTCACGGGCGACGCGCTTGAGCCCGAACACGCGGACATGATGTACCGCTTCTACACCTCGACGTCTGACAGGAAGTGGGGCTCCCCTTACCTCAACAGGAAGTTCTTCCGGGAAGTCTTCCGGACGATGAAGGACCGACTGCTCTTCGTGCTCGCCAGGGACGGAAGGGGGCATCCGGTGGCCGGGACCATCAACTTCTATAAGGATGGGGTGCTCTTCGGGCGTCACTGGGGGGCGGTCGAGGAGCGACGCAACCTCCACTTCGAGCTCTGCTACTACCAGACCATCGAGTTCGCCATCGGGCGGGGAATAAAGCTCTTCGAGGCCGGGGCCCAGGGCGAGCACAAGCTCGCGCGCGGCTTCCTACCAACGCTCACCTACAGCGCCCACGACCTCAGGCACCCGGCCTTCAGGCAGGCCATCGGACGGTTCGTCGAAGAGGAGAAGGAGTACCTCGACCACGCCGTCGAAGAGTACTCCCGGCACGACCCGTACAAGGTTTGAGCCCGTAGCGACGAGCCAGGTACGGGCGTCAGGTTGCTCGGCCTCGTGGACGTCTTCGAGCCGTCATCGCGGGAAGAGCCCGTCAGGACGGAACGCGGTGGGACCGGGTCTCGGCGTACCGTCTTCTTACCCGCGGTTCCGGGTCAGGGCCCAGAAGATCAGGCCCCAGGCCGCGCCGTAGACGGCGTGGTCCAACACAGGAAGCAGGACCTTGGGCGTACGCTGGGTCCAGGGCGCTCGGTGGACGCCGGCGAGCGGCAGCCAGCTGGCCCACCCCGCGCCCCAGGCGAGTAGCCCCAGTGAGGAGCCAACGGCGGCCTCCTCGCCCTTGCCCCCGCTCTCCCGGCGCAGGAGGCCGAAGGCCCCCCCGGTGCCAACGCCGTATGCGACGTGCGCGACCGCGGCCAGGGCCCGCCGGGTTCCGGGAGAGAACCCATCCGCCGCGAACACCTCTTCGACCCGGTCCACCACCTGCGTCGGGGCGGTATCGAAGACCAGCCCGGCCCTCTTCCACGCCTCGCGCAACCCCGATAGAATGAGCGTGGCACCCGCCCCACCGAGCATCCCTGCCATGATCCTGCCCCTCGCGTCCACGCGTGGCCTCCTTACGTACCGATTGAACACCGCCTCCTATCGTACCCGTCGTAGCATACTCCCACCCGGGCACGCCCGGGGAGGCGCGGCCCTCCCCGGGACATCCTAGCGTCTGACGGCCGCGTGCAGGATCTCCAGGAAACGCTCGCGGGAGGCACTCGTGACGACCTCGACGTTGGGTTCGCGGCCGGTGACATTCAGGTGGTCCACGACGGTCTGGCCGCGGCTCCAGGCCCCGCCCGTCTCGACGGCGACGAAGAGGCTCCTGGTCTCGGTGGCGACGGCGGGGTCCAGGGCGATGGCCATCGTTATGGGGTCCGGCAGGTCGAAACCGGCGAGGTGCGTGTTCTCCCTCGCCCACGCGTCGAGCACGCGCTGGATGTCCACGCAGAACTCCGCCAGGGGCGTACCGATGCCCCTCAGTCGGGCCGAGTCTTCAGGGGCAAAGACCGCGTACTCGCAGGAGATGTCCCAGCCGACCATCGTCAGCGGCATCCCCGACTCGAAGACCACCTTCGCCGCCTCCGGGTCGGCCCAGATGTTGTACTCGGCTACCGGGGTCACGTTGCCGGGGCCCCGGCCCGTGCCGCCCATCATCACGCAGTCCTTGACCTTGCCCGCGATGGACGGGTCTTTCAGGAGTGCCAGGGCCACGTTCGTCAGCGGGCCGAGGGCGACCAGGGTCAACTCCTCGGGGCTCGCGTCGATCTTCTCGATGAGCACGTCCACCGCGTGACCCGGTGCGGGCTCGCGGCCCGAGAGCGGCAGCCCTATGTCCCCCATGCCGTCGAGCCCGTGGACCTCCTGGGCGTCCACGAGGGGATAGAGCAGCGGCGTCTGTGCGCCGCGGAAGACCGGGACGGTGGAGCCGCAGAGCTCCAGGGTGTAGAGGGCGTTCTGCACGCCCTGATCCAGCGGCACGTTGCCGGCGACGACCGTGACGGCATCGACCGTCACGCCGGGGTGTTTCAGGGCCATGATGAGGGCGACCGCGTCGTCTGAGCCTGTGTCGCTGTCTATGAGGAAGCGGCGCAAGGGTCGCGGCTACTCTTTGCGGTACGGCTTGCCGACGGCGGCTGGGGCTATAGCGCGCCCGCCGAAGCCGGCGAGGACCACGATGGTCAGGACGTAGGGGATCATCTGTATGAACTCGTTAGGGATGGCCTCGGGCGGCACCCTGATGGTGAGCGCCCCGCCAAACCCGAAGAGAAGCGCCGCCCCGAAAGCGCCGACCGGGTGCCAGCGGCCGAAGATCATGGCCGCCAGGGCTATAAACCCGCGCCCGGCGGTCATGCCCTCGGTGAAAGAGGAGAGCAGGCTCATCGAGAGGTAGACGCCTCCGAGAGCCGCGAGCATCCCGGAGAGCGCGACCCCGTAGTAGCGCATCCTGGCGACGCTCACACCAGCCGTGTCAACCGCCTCAGGCACCTCGCCCGTGGCCCGCAGGCGCAGGCCGAAGGGCGTCCGGAAGAGGACGAAGAACGTGATCGGGACCATCACGTACATCAGGTAGACGAGCAGGCTCTGGTCGAACAGAGCCCGGCCTACCACGGGGATCTGGGAGAGCAACGGGATCGCTATGGGATCGAACTTCTCCACGTCCGGCGAGGTGCCGCCCTGGCCGAAGACGATGACCATCAAAAAGGCCGTCCCGCCCAAAGCGAGCAGGTTGATGGCCGTGCCCGAGATGATCTGGTCAGCCTCGAACGTCACGCACATGACCGCGTGGATGAGGGCGAAGAGAAGCCCAGCCCCCACAGCGAAGAGTAAGCCTACCCAGACGGTCCCGCTCAGGAACGCGCCGACCACCCCGGCGAAGGCGCTTATGAGCATGAGCCCTTCGAGCCCGATGTTGACGACCCCGCTCCGCTCGCTGAACATCCCGCCCAGGGCGGCGAAGACGAGCGGCGTCGCGTTCCGGATGGTGGCCGCGAGGACCGCGCCGATGGTCACCAGGATCTCGTCCACTACGACCCTAGCCCCCTCTCCAGGCGCGTCCCAGCGGCCAGTTCCCTGACGCGCTTGCCGAGGATAAGCTCGACGAGCTTCGTCGCCGTGACGAAGAGCAGGATCACCGCGGTCAGCACGCTCGTCAGGTCCAGCGGCACCTGCGTGTCGAACTGCATCTGCTGCCCCCCCGAGGCCAACGCCCCGAAGATCAAAGCCCCCAACACCACCCCGACCGGGTGGTTCCGTCCCAGGAGCGCCACCCCGATACCGGTAAAGCCGACGTTCCGCACGAACGGCAGGTCCATGTTCCCGTAGACGCCCATCACCTCGATGCCGCCGCCGAGGCCGGCGAAGGCCCCGCCGATGGCGAGGGCGAGGACGGTGTTCCGCCCGATGCCAATGCCAGCGTAGTTCGCGGCCCCGGGGGAGAACCCGACAGCCCGCAGTTCGAAGCCCGTCTTCGTCCGCCAGAGGAGCAGGTAGGCGGCGACTGCCGCCAGCAGGGCCAGGAAGATGCCGTAGTTCGCGAGCCCCAGGCCAGCGCCCAGGATCGGGATCATGGCCGACTCGGTTATCGGCTCCGTGCCGGGGAGCACTCCTTCCCGGTCGAGCGGCACCCGTGTCAGGTAGGAGGTCAGGAAGATGGCTATAAAGTTCAGCATGATCGTGGTGATGACCTCGTGCGCCCCGAAGTAAGCCTTGAGGGCGCCGGGGATGGCACCCCACAGAAAGCCCGAGATGCCGCAGGCGATCAGGACGATCGGAATGGCCCCGGGTCCGAGGAAGCCGAGCGCCACCCCGAGCCAGGCCGCCGCCATCGCGCCCATGAAGAACTGCCCCTCACCCCCGATGTTGAAGAGCCCGGCGCGGAACGCAACCGCCACGGCGAGGCCCGTGAAGATGAGGGGCGTCGTGTTGACGAGGGTCCGGCCGATGGCGGCGAGCGAGGCGGTGTCTTGCGGCCCCGGCGCCGCGTCCGTGAGCCTGAGCTCGTAGAGCAGGATGCGCCCCAGCGAGGCTGGCGACCCGAACGCCCCCTCGAAGAGCGCCGCGTAGGCGGCAACGGGGTTGTAGCCCGTCGCCAGCATTATGACCGCCCCGATGGCGAAGGAGAAGACGATGGCGACGAACGGGAAGAGCAGTGAGCCCCCGATATTGCCGAGCAGGCGGCGCATCAGGCCGTCTCCCGCCCTTCTTCTCCGCCCCTGCCCGCCATGAGGAGGCCGAGCCTCTCGTCCGTGGCGTCGGCGGCGTCCAGTTCGCCGACGATCCCGCCATCGTACATGACGACGATGCGGTCGGAGAGGGAGCGAACTTCTTCCAGTTCGAGGGAGATGAGGAGGATCGCCTTGCCCTTCTCGCGCTCCTCGATCAGGCGCCGGTGGATAAACTCGATGGCCCCGACGTCCACACCGCGCGTCGGCTGGGCCGCGATGATGACGCCCGGATCTCCCGAGAGCTCCCGCGCCAGCACCGCCTTCTGCTGGTTGCCGCCGGAGAGGGAACCGGCCCTGGCGTCCGGGTCCGGCGGGCGGACGTCGTAGGCTTGCAGGTTCTCGGCGGCGCGGCGGCGCATGACCTTCGGGAAGATCCAACCAAACCGGGAGAACGGTGCCTGATCGTAGGTCTTGAGCGCGTTGTTCTCGTAGAGCTTGAAGTCCTGGACCAATCCCTTCGCACCCCGGTCCTCTGGCACGTAGGCCAAACCCAGCTCCTGCCTGGCGTTGGACCCGAGGCGCGTGATGTCCCGGCCGTCCAGGGAGACCCGACCGGACTCGCTCCTGCGGGTGCCGGCGAGCGCCTCGGCGAGCTCCGTCTGGCCGTTGCCGTCGACGCCGGCGATGCCCAGGATCTCCCCAGCCCTCACCTCCAGGCTCACCCCGTTTACCGCAACTGCTCCCGTCGAGGCGTTGACGACCAGGTCCTCCGCTGCGAGGCGCGTCTCCCCGACTTCGGCGCCGCCCTTCTCGACGCGCAGCAGCACCTCGCGTCCGACCATGAGGCGGGCGAGCTGCGCCTCCGTGGTTCCCTCCGTCTGGACCGTGTCCACGACCTTGCCGTCTCGGATTATGGTGATCTCGTCGGAGACGCCTAGCAGCTCGCCGAGCTTGTGGGTTATGAGGACGATGGAGAGGCCGTCGGCGACGAGGTCCTTCAGCGTGGAGAAGAGGTCTTCGGTCTCCTGGGGCGTCAGGACCGCCGTCGGCTCGTCGAGGACGAGGATACGGGCGTGGCGGTAGAGGGCCTTCAGGATCTCGACCCGCTGGCGCACGCCCAGCGACAGGTCGGCCACCTTCGAGCGCGGGTCCACTTTCAGGCCGTAGCGCTCGGCCAACTCCCCCGTCTCCCGGACGGCGCGGGTCATGTCCAGAGAGCCGCCCCTGCTGGGTTCGGCGCCGAGCACGATGTTCTCCGCCACGGTCAGGGGAGGTATCAAAGTAAAGTGCTGGTGGACCATGCCGATGCCGCGGGAGACGGCGTCTTTGGGGTCCCGAATTTGGACGGGCTCACCTTCGACGATTACGGTGCCGGAGTCCGGCCTGTAGAGGCCGTAGAGGATCTTCATGAGGGTGGACTTGCCGGCGCCGTTCTCGCCGAGGAGGCCCAGGATCTCCCCGCGCCCGAGCCTCAGCGAGATATTGTCGTTCGCCTTTACGGGACCGAACGTCTTGGTGATATCCCGCATCTCCAGGACGGCCGGAGCCTCGGCGGCCCCGGCCTCTCCGTCCTGCCTCTCCCCTTCGGCCATGCGGTCCGGCCCCTAGTTGACGGAGTCCGGGACCTCGACCTCGCCGCTTATGATGTCCTGGCGGGCCTGGTCAACCGCGTCCTTGACCTCCTGGGGCACGTCGCCGTCGAAGCGTCCGTAGGGGGCGAGGGAGATGCCCTTCTCCTTCAGGCCGCGGTCCACCGTCTCGCCCACAGGCGCGTCCTGCTCGGCGGCCTGCTCTATCGTCTCCCGGACGGCCACATCCACGCGCTTGATAACGCTCGTCAGGATCGGGGCGTCCTTGAAGCGCGCCGCCTGGTCGGTGTCCACACCGATGGCGAAGATGTCCTGATCGGTGGCGGCCTCGAAGAGGCCGCGGCCCGTGTTGCCCGAGGCGTGGTAGATCACGTCAGCACCCTGCTCGATCTGCTGCTGGCTTATCTCCTTGCCCCGCACCGGGTCGTTGAAGGCCTCCGGCCCCGCGCCAGCGTACTGGGAGATGACCTCGCAGTCCGGGCAAACGGACTCGACCCCGGCCTCGTAGCCGGCCTGGAACTTCTGGATCAGCGGCCCCTCCAGGCCGCCCAGAAACCCGACCACGTTCTCATCAGAGGTCGTGTAGTCGGTGTCCTCCTGGGTCATCAGGCCCGCGACCACGCCGGCGAGGTAGGACCCTTCCTGCTCCCTGAAGACGAGGTTGATGACGTTGTCAGAATCCTCGACCACGGAGTCCACGATAGCGTACTGGGTATCGGGGTACTGCGGTGAGATCTCGGCGAGGTCCTCGGTCATGAGGAAGCCGACGGCGAAGATCGGGTTGTTGCCGTTGTCGGAGAGCTGGGTGAGGTTGTTCGGGTAGTCGGTCGGGCCCGAAGACTCCAGGTACCGGCCCTCTACCCCAAGGCTCTCCTCCGCGGCCTGCATGCCCTCGTAGGCTGAGTCGTTGAACCCCTGGTCCCCGAGGCCGCCGACGTCGAGCACCAGCGCCGGCTTCACGTCCGAGCCGCCGCCTCCGCCGCCCTGATCTCCGCCTCCACTGCCACCCTGATCTCCTCCGCCGCCGCTGCTGCGACAGCCGGCGACCACCAGCACCAACGCCAGGACCAGCGATACCAAAACCACGCTCCTACGCACGGGACCTCCTCTTTCTCCGCGAACCGCTCCCCGCGCGTAACCCGCCGGGCGCCCGGTCTTACGTGACAGATCGTTGGCAGGCATCATATAGAGTCGGGACCACCCGCGCAAAGGAGGCGGAACCCTTTGTCCCCACAGAACGACGATTTCACCCGCGAGCGGGCCTGGCTCCGCGACTTTACACCCGCCACCCGGTCGTCCGCCGAAGCCCTGCCGTCCCTGCGGGGCGAGCGCCTGCTCGTCGTCTGCCACCTGGACCTCAAGATGGTCCCCTACTTCGAGGCCATCCTCGCCGCCGGCGCCGAGGTGTGGGCCTGCGCCGCCAACCCCGCGACGACCAGAGACGAGGTCGCCGAACACCTGGGATCTATGGGCGTGGAGGTCCCGGCCCGCAAGGACGACCCGCCGGACCGGCACGCCGCCCACCTCAGGGCCGCCGTCGACGCGGACCCTACCCTCCTCTCCGAGATGGGAGCAGACGCCACAGCTCTCACTGGCGGAAACCTCGGCACCGTTCGCGGCGGCCTGGAGGCCACAGGCACGGGCATCGCCCGCCTGCAGGATCTCACCCCCGCCTACCCCGTCTTCGACTGGGACTCGGTCCCCATAAAGCAGGGCCTCCACAACCGCCACCTCGTCGGCCTCATGGCAGCGAACACCTTCCTCAACGTCACCGGCCTCTCCCTCTACGGCCGGACGGTCCTCATCATCGGCTACGGCCCGGTAGGTCGCGGCGTCGCCGACGCCGCCCGTTCCTTCGGCGCCGTCGTCGAGGTCTGCGACTCGGCCCCAGCCGCCCGCCTCGCCGCCGCGCACCTCGGCTTCCCGACCCCGACCCTGGAGGCTGGCCTCCCCCACGCCGACGTGCTCTTCACCGCCACCGGCCGCGACGGGGCCGTTCCCCCCGAAGCCCTGTCGTCCTGCAAGGACGCCGCCTTCCTCGCCAACCTCGGCCACACGACCGGCGAGCTGCCCGTCGAAGAACTCCGCCGGCACGTCGTGGACGTCCCACGTCCACATGTCGAGCGGTGCGAGGTCGGGGGCAAAAACTTTTACCTGCTCGCGGGCGGGGCGATGTTCAACCTGGCGGCGGGACCGGGAGATCCCTACGACACCTTCGACCTCGTCACCGCGCTCATGATCGAGGCGACCGGCTTCCTCGCCACCGAGGGCGTCGGTTACCCGCCCGGCGTCCATCCCCTGCCCAGAGAGGTTCAGGACCGCGCGGCCCGACGCTACCTGTAAGAGCGGCAAGAACACTCGCTATCTACGGGATCGGGACGCTGGAGACGGTGAACGGGAGCTTCGGCCTCGTCGTGTTGAGTTGGGAGTTGACGACCAGCAGGCTATCCTCGTATTTGGCGACGGTCGTCGGGAGACGGAAAGAAGGGTCGGAGAAAGCATCGTCGGTGGTGCCGCTAGCAAGGTCCTTCGAGAGGCGGACGGGCACGACATCTCCAGGCACCTCACGGACGACATAGAGGGTACGGCCGTCGAGCAGGAGGCCGTCTCCGGTCTTCAACGTCTCTCCACCGAGGTCTACCTCGACTATCTCTCTGGTTCCGGTGTCGATGCGGTAGAGGCGGCCGGTGTTGAACTGGACCGTGAGCAGGAACCGCCCGTCCTCTGTCGCGGCGATCCCGTTGAGGTTGAAGCCTCCCCCATACTTGATGGGCGTCCCCCCAAAATCGAGCCACGGCTCTATGTCACCGATATCCCCATTCGTCAGTGGGACCCGGAAAAGCGTCGGCCTGAACGAGTCCGTAAAGTAAGCGGCGTCATCCGTCACCACCACGTCGTTGATGAGGGTCGAGGAGGCCCGGGGCGTGTTGAGAACTTCGATCAGATCGCCGGAGCCCGCATCGTAGACGAAGGCGCGGCCCGAATCCCTGCCCGAGATCCAGAGCCGACCTTCCCCGTCAACCTTCATACCGGTTACGCCCCGGCGCCCGTCGGCACCACCCTCCAGAAAGACCTCGGTCTTCCCCGAGCCGTCACGGACGTTGCCCCGGTAGACGGCGCCGTTGCGGGTGCTCCCGACAAAGAAGTCGCCGGTGGCCGGATCGTAGGCCACCCCCTCTGGGAAAACCCCCTCGCCCGGCAAAGTGAAGCTCTCCACCGCCACCGGTGACTCGTCCGTGGTGGTCCCTTCCGCCGTCGTCTCCTCGACGGTGGCTTCCGCTCCCGGGGCCGACACCACCGGAGTATCCGCCTCCTCCGCATTTTGATCCGTGCCGCCACACGCGGCGAGCGTCAGTCCGATGGCGAGGGCGATCAAGGTCAGCGTCGCTCTCCGTGGTGTACCGTCGCCGATGCCGGGTAGGTTGTTGGCTTTCGCGGAAGACGTTCGGGGGATGTAGACCTGGATCATGCTCGCGCTCCTCTCGTTGGATATGCGAAGGGTGGCGCCATCACACGGCGCCACCCTGTTCTCCAGGGCTAGATATCGTTTCCGAGGTTCCCTTCGCCGAACCGGCAGCCTTCGTGTTCTCCGGTATGGACCTTCTCTCTCTCTGAGTGTCCGGCCGCTGGCCTTCGTCCCTGGGCGCGGCGTCCTGTGCAACGGCCGCGCCGCCGAGGACCGTCAGCCCCACCGCGAAGACGGCTCCCGCGATCCAACGCTTCATGGTCGTCTCTCCTCTCTATTGGGGATTACCGTTCCGGGTCGGACGAGAGCTCGATGTCCGTGGGGCCGTGGCCCGTCTCCTGCACGACGATCTCACCATTCTTGGCCCACATGACGTGCGGCGTGTTCGGCGGCGTGTAGATCACGGACCCGGCCGGATATGGCTCGAGCTCGGCCTGGTCGAAGCCCTCCCCGACCCCGAAGTACATGGTCCCCGAGAGCACGGTCGTGATGCGGGCGTCTGGGTGGGTGTGGGCCGGGAACCTTATCCCCTTCTCGATCTTCCCGAAGCTCGTATACAGTTGCCGCCGCGTCGGGTCTCCCACCCCTGCCGCATTCTGGACGCCGGGCACGTCGGGGTTGTCCTCCCACTCCAGGTCCGGCGGAACGAAAGCCTGGACGCTCCCGGACGAACCGGGCCCGTTCTTTCTCTCCTGTTTGGCGCCCGAAGCCTGCGCGGTCTCTTGCGTCGCCGCGTCCTGCTGGGCGAAGGCCACGGCTCCCACGGTCGCCAGCGCCGCGACGACGGCCACAACAATCCATTTATTCACGGTCTCTACTCCTCTCTCGACGGTCTTCCGTTGCTTTCTGGTCAAGTTCGCGTCGTGGGCGGCCTCCTCTCCTCTATCTCTCGGCCGTAGTGTCGTCTTCTGGTCTGTAAGTCGGATCAGAAGCGCATAAGAACCTTCACAGGAAAGGCCGGAAACGGCGCCTAGACGGAAGGGGAGGGTTATCATCCGGGGAGATGAAGCGCATCCTGATAGTCGAGGACGAGGAGATGATGGCCGGGATGGTGGCCCGGGTCCTGCGCCAGGAGGGCTACGCGGCCGAGACGGCCGGCGACGGCGGCTCGGGGTTCTCGCGGGCCACTGACGACTCGTTCGACCTCCTCATCCTCGACTGGATGCTCCCGGATCGCAGCGGCGTCCAGATCCTGCGTGGCCTCCGGGCCGGGGGTGTAAGCACGCCGGTCCTGATGCTGACGGCCCGCGACCAGATCGAAGATCGGGTAGAGGGACTCGACGCTGGAGCCGACGATTACCTGCCCAAACCCTTCGCACTGCCTGAGCTGCTGGCGCGGGTGCGGGCGCTCACACGACGCTCCGCCGAAGCGCCGGCGGAGACGACCATCAGGGCTGGCGACCTCTCCCTGGACCCGGTCCGCCACGTCGTGCGTCGGGGGGACGAACGGATCGAGCTTACCGCCAAGGAGTTCGCGCTCCTGCACCTCCTCATGGGCCGTCCCGGCCAGGTCTTCACCCGGTCGGTCCTCCTCGACACCGTCTGGGGGATGCCGGGCGAGGTCCAGACCAACGCCGTAGAGATGTACGTCTCCTACCTGCGAAAGAAGCTGGACCGGCGGAGCGAGCCCTCGCACATCCGCACCGTCAGGGGCGTAGGCTACGCGTTCCGAGCCGGGCCGGAGGCCTGATGTTCGACAGCATCCGTCTGAGGCTCACGCTCGGCTACGTCGGGATTCTGGCCCTGATACTGCTCCTCTTCGGTGGCGTGCTGGTGCTCGGCTTCAGGGACGCTACCGTTCGCCAGCACGACGACCTGCTGATAAAGGAGGCCCGCGCCTGGGCCGCGACGGCCGCCAGAGAAGGGCGGGTAACCATGACGACGGAGTCGGGCGAGTACGCTCTGGTCCAACTCACACCGGGGGGAAGCGTACAGTTCAGGGACGCCACGGCCCGGTCACTGGGGCTCCCGGCCGAGGACGTCGCCCGCCGGACCGTCGCTGAAGGTGAGAGGGTCATGGTCACCACCGGGGGCACGGAAGGGGCGGCGCGCGTGGCGAGCGTGCCGGTCTTCGACGGCTCGGGCCAGGTTACGGGCGTGGTGCAGTTCGGCCGGTCGCTGCGGACGGAGCTGGAGGCGGTCGACCGCCTGCTGCTGGTACTCATACCCATCGGGGTCGGTTCACTCCTGCTGGCGGGCGTCGGCGGGCTTCTCATGTCCCGGCGGGCGATGAGGCCGGCGCGGGAGGCGTTCGAGCGCCAGCGGGCCTTTATCGCGGACGCCTCGCACGAGCTCAAGACGCCCCTCTCACTGGCGAGGATCGCAGGCGAGGTTCTCGCGCGCGAGCCCGAGGCACCTGACGCAGCCGAGATCCGGGCGCGCCAGCTCTCCGAGATCGACCGCACGAGCGCCATCCTCTCGGACCTCCTGACCCTGGCCCGCCTCGACGCCGGCAAGCTCGGCGTCGGGCGCGAAACCTTCGACCTGGCGCAGGTCATCTTCGAGACGGCCGATCGCTTCCGCACCAGGGCGGCGGACGGGAGCGTCACCCTCGAAGTCTCCGTCCCTGGCAAAATCCCCGCCCGCGGCGACGCGGGTAGAACGGGCCAGATCCTGGCCGCCGTCCTCGACAACGCCACGAGGCTAACGCCGGAGGGAGGGTGCGTCACGGCGACCGGGAACCTCCGAGAGGGCCGGGCCGAAGCCGTCATCTCCGACACCGGCCCAGGCATACCCCCCGATCACCTCCCGCGCGTCTTCGATCGCTTCTACCGGGTGGAGTCGGCCCGCGCCCGCGGCAAATCCGGCGGGGGGCACCGGGCTCGGGCTCGCCATCGCCCGTGACCTCGCACGCGCCCAGGGCGGCGACCTCGACGCCAGGAACGCCGGCGAAGGTGGGGCCGTGATAAGTCTCACCCTCCCTGGTGGCTGACTCTTCGGGCGGAAGCTACTGGAGCAGCTTCTTCAGGTTCTCTTCGAGGTAGTCGGCCGTCACCTGGCCTTCTGGGTTGTAGGCCACGGCCTCCTTGCAGAGGTGGTAGAGGGCGAGGGTGCGGGTGGGCGTGAGGCGGCGGTTGCCGGCCTGATCCAGGACGAGCCGCATGAGCTCCAGGGCGACCTCGGCCTCGCTCTTCTGTTGGTCCATCCGGGCGGCTCCTCCCCGTCGTTTGCGGGGGGAATTATATCGGGAAGAGGCGGCGCTATGGTAAACTTTTGGCGCTTTGATACCATCATGTGGCCCCAGCACGGACCCGAGAATTTTTCTAGAGAACGCATGCAAAGCGGGGGCCTCCCGTGGGTAGGGCTGGTCCCAACCATGTCACCTGCCCCGTGTGCGGGTACGCGTTCCGGGACACGCAGGCTGGGAACTACGTCACCGTCGGCAGGGAGGCGGATTTCTGCCCCAAGATCCCGGGCCGTCCCTCCGACGGGGCGCGCCTGATCCGGAACAGCATAACCGTGTGCCCGGCCTGCTCTTTCGCCGCGGGCGAGGACTTCGCCGGCCTGTTCCTCTCCTTCGACGAGCGCTACGACGTGGAAGAGCGCCTGAAAGAGGACGGCCTGCTCAGGGTCTTCAGGTCCGCCTCGCCGCCGTGGCTGGCCTTCCACGCCGCCGAGATCTGCGGCAAGGCCCGCGGCGCGAGCTCCCGAGAGCTCGGCGACCTCTGCCTGCGAGCCTCGTGGGTGTGCCGCAAGGAACGCGAGCGCCCTTTCGAGAGCACCTTCCAACTGAGGGCCGTCCGCCACTTCCTCCGCTCCCTCCAGGACGAGGACCTCGTGGGCCGCGAGCTCTCCGTGACCACCTACCTCGTCGGCGAGCTCAACCGCCGCCTCGGCAACCACCGCGAGGCCCTCAACTGGTACGTCAACGCCGGACGCACCACGGAAGGGGACCCCCGCATCGCCTGGCTCGACCGCCTCATAGACAAGCAGAGAAAGCTGGCCGAGGAGCAGGCGGCTTAGGAGGAAGGCATCAGGTTTCAGGCATCAGGCTTCAGCACTTGCTGTACGGGCCGGTCGGGAATAAGAGCTTGCGCCAATAGACGAGTAGCGTGTGTTTCAAGCAGTGACGCGAAGTCTCGGCATGGTGGACGGCATCGCCGGGATGTGCGAGACGGAGCTGGTAGTCGAGTTCGAGGTCAAAGAAAGCATGTTCAGGATAGGCACGAGGGAAGTCGTTTCTCCTTCGAGGAGATCGAGTCCGTCGGAGACGTCCTGCGCAACTGGAACTACGAAGCCGCCGACACCAACAGCGTAACCATCACCCGCATCGCCTGGACAAACGCACCGCATCCCCCCAGCAACCCATAGGGGCGAGTTTCAAACCCTCCCGGACACCAACGTCGTCGTCGGCCGGACCACATCGCCACATCCCCTGAAACCTGATACCTGAAGCCTGAAACCTACTATTCGACCGTCCGCGCCACGACCTCGTCCCCGGCTTGTTTGTCCGGCACCCAGTATGAGATGCCTTCTATGTATTGCGGTGTTCCGGGGTAGAGCTCTGCCTCCTCGATGCCGGAGATGCGGGTGCGTATGGCGAAGCGGGCGGCTTGCAGGGGGTTCATGTTCGTGTCTATGTTGCGCCAGGTCGCCCGGGCCGTGGCGGGCAGGCGAGTCAGGTTCGAGGGGGAGGTCGACTCCTGGGCCAGCTCGCGCAGGAACCTCTGCTGGCGGCCGATGCGGCCTATGTCCGCGGTGGGGCCGCCCCGGTAGCGGACGTAGGCTAAAGCCTCGAAACCGTCGAGCTCCCTGGTTCCGGCGGGGATGGAGACGCGGCGGCCCTCTATGCCGACCTCTATCGGCTCGTTGACCTCCAGGGTGATGCCGCCCATGGCGTCAACGATGTCTTTCACGCCGCTGAAGTTCACGACCACGTAGTCGTCGACGGGGACGCCGGTCAGGTTCTCGACGGTTTGGGCGGTGAGGTCGGGACCGCCGGTGGCGAAGGCGGCGTTGATCTTGTCCTCCCCGACGCCGGGTATGTCCACGAGCGTGTCCCGCGGAACGGCGAGCATCCCCCCGCCCGCCTTCGTCACGACTATCGTGTCAGAGCGCGACGCCCCGCCCGCTGACGCGTCGCTTCCCAGCAACAAAGCCCGTTGCGTCCCGAAAGGGAGGAAGAGGTACGCCAGCACGAGCATGAAGATTAGCAGCAGTACCAGCAGCGCCGGCTTCAGGAAGCCGCCGCGACGCTCCCCTTCCGGCGGCCGTCCCGCTTTGAATACCTTCATGCCCACGGGTGGACTTCTAACACAAAATGGAGTGCTGTCGACAGGACGGACATTCAGTTCCGGGTGATATTTCACCCAACTACGGGGGGCGACTTGTGGGTATACTAATCCTCGTGGAGCAGCTCAAGACAGCGTCGTTCGGGCTCGAAGAGGAGCGGGTGGCCTGGGAGGGCCTGGCGGCGTCTTGCGCGGGGCCGATCCGGCGCCTCGGCGCCTTCGTGCTGCTCGGTTTCGTCTTTTTCGTGGCGGCCACGACCGCGATGGTCCTCTTCTACAACCTCTTTGGCGCCCGTTATGTCGAGGGGGCTAGCGTTCCCGTCCCGGAGCGGGCGTTCTACGTAACGATGTCCCTGGGGCTCGCGCTCGCCGCCGGCGGGTATCTCGCGTGGCTCGCGCGGAGCCTGCGCTCCTTCCGGGCGTTCGGGCGCATCCTGCGGCGGGGCGACGTGGACCCCGAAAAGCCCACCGCGAACGGCCTGCGGGCGTACTCCGACGAGCAATTGCTCGCCCTCAGCTCCCGTTACGAAAGGATGCCGGCCGGCCGGCTCAGGGATCTCTTCGAGCGGGTCTTCGGGTTCCACAAGGACGACTCGTTCAGCCTGGGCCCCTTGAGCGTCCTGCCCGGCACCTTCGAGATGGGCTCTTTAAGGGTCGAGTGGGAGACGCAGTTGATCCTGATCTCCGGCGAGCCGATGCCCAAAATAGGCTGGTGGACCGAGGGCCGCCACAACCTCCTTCCGCGCAAGCCCGACGAGGTCAGGAAGCTCGTCTACACCCTCCGCTACACCGAGGCCTCTGTGCGCGAGCTCAAGCGCCGTTACGGCTACCGGACCGAGCGCTGGTACGCGACCGTCCCCGAGGGCAAGCTCTTCGACGCCGTCCGCGACCTGGAGACCTCCCAGCGCGTCCACGTGGCCCTCGGCCGCCGCTCGCCCACAGCCTAACCGGAACCCTCCAGGCAGGCGTCCCCGTCCGCCCGGGTGGCTGCTAGAGTACGCGGATGGAAGCAGCGTTCGGCGCCGGGCCGCCGTACACCGTCGGCGTCGAGGAGGAGTTCCAGCTGGTGGACCCCGCCTCGCGCTCCCTGGTCCCGGCCGTGGGCGCCGTGATGGAGTCCGGCGACGGGGCGGGCCTCGTCACCTCCGAGCTCTCGCGGTCCTGCGTGGAGATGATCTCCCCGGTCTTCGAGACGGTCTCGCACCTGGCGCGGGAGCTCCCCGTCCTGCGGCGCCGGGTGGCGGAGATGGCACGCAGCGCGGGCGTCGAGATCGTCGCAGCCGGAACCCATCCCTTCTCCGAACCCACAGAACAACCCCTCGCGGAAAGCGCGCACAACCGGCGCCTGGAGGACGAGATGGGCTGGGTGGCCCGGACCCAGGCCATCTACGGCCTTCACGTCCACGTCGCCGTGCCGGACGGGGATGCGGCGATAGGGGCCGTCAACGAGCTCGCCCGGCGGGTGCCGCTGCTCGTGGCGCTCTCGGCCAACTCGCCGTTCTGGCGCGGTTCGGACACCCAGCTCGCCTCGACCCGAATCAAGATCTTCGAGATGTTCCCGCGTTCCGGCCTGCCCCCCGCGTTCGGTGGCTGGGAGGACTTTGTCCGGCACGTCGAGACGCTCGTCGCCTCCGGCAGCATTCCGGACTACTCCTGGTGCTGGTGGGACGCCCGCCCCCACCTCAAGTTCGGCACGGTCGAGCTGCGCGCCCCCGACGTCCAGACGGACGCCTCCCACACCACCGCCCTCGTGGCCCTCGTCCAGTGCCTCGTCGCCGGCGCCGACGGCCGCGCGCCCGAAGACCCGCTCCTTATCGCCGAGAACAAGTGGCGGGCGGTCCGCCACGGCATGGACGCCACCTTCTACGACTTCGCCGCCGAAAAGTCCGTCCCGGCCCGCTCGCTGGCGCGGGATCTAGTAAACGAGCTGCGCCCGATCTCGCAGGACCTCCGCTGCGAGGCCGAGCTCGAAGGGGTTGTGGAGATAGCGGACGGGGGTACCGGCGCGGAGTTGCAGAGGGCGGCGTTCCAGAAGAACGGTTCGTTAGAAGGTCTCGTGGACCATCTGGCCGGCGCAACCGTTCCTGGGTAGTAGGGGCGCTTCGCGAAGCGCCCCTACTACCAACCATCCTTACCGGGTTCTTCTCTACCCGCCGATGCGGGACTCTTCCAGGTCGAGGTCGCGTTCGATGCGGCGCATGGTTTCGGGGCTGATCTCCCCCCCGTCGCGCATGCGGAT
>Ga0136624_1000287_pt1 | contig 18485 bp, 19 predicted proteins | sample AntDrymUQ4692206_2_FD_104802 | JGI IMG/M metagenome (GOLD analysis project Ga0136624, IMG submission 104802) | Polar desert sand microbial communities from Dry Valleys, Antarctica - metaG UQ469 (22.06) | ecosystem: Environmental > Terrestrial > Soil > Desert | place: Antarctica: Dry Valley... | reverse complement strand
GCGAGGCGGGCATCCGCCCCACAGAGCTGACCGACTGGCTCTACTCGCTCCGCGACGGCGACGCCGTGCGCCACCTCTTCGGGGTGGCCGCGGGGCTCGACTCGATGATCGTGGGCGAGGCCGAGATCCAGGGCCAGGTCAAGCGCGCGTACGAGCTCGCTCTCGTCGAGGGCGCGACCGGGCCGATCACCAACCGCCTGTTCCGCGAGGCGCTGGGCGCCGGCAAGCGCGTGCGCACCGAGACGGCGGTGGGGCGGTCGCGGCTGTCGGTGTCCTCGGTGGCGGTCGAGCTGGCCGTGGACGTGCTCGGCGACCTCTCGACCCGCCGCGTGCTGGTGGTGGGCGCCGGTGAGAATGGAGAGCTGACGGCGCGGGCCCTGCGCGAGCGCGGGGTGCACACCGTGTTCGTGGCCAACCGCCACTACGAACGGGCGATCGGCCTCGCCCAGCGCTTCGGCGGATCGGCGGTGCGCTTCGACGACCTGCCCGCCGAGCTGCCCCGGGCCGACATCGTGGTCACGTGCACGGCCTCTCCCCACCAGATCATCGGCCGCGAGGAGCTCGAGGAGATGCGCGGCGAGCGCGGGGAGCGCCCGCTGCTGCTGATCGACATCGCCGTGCCGCGCGACGTGGACCCCGAGGTCCGCGACATCCCGGGGATCACCCTGTACGACATGGACGACCTCCAGCGCGCGGTGGCGCGCCGGCGCAGCGTGCGCGAGGCCGAGGCCGCGCGCGCGCGCGTCGTGGTCGACGAGGAGGTGGCGCGCTTCGAAGCCTGGCTCGCGAGCCTCGACGTTGTCCCGACCATCGCTGCCCTGCGCGAGCGTGGGCACGAAGTCGTTGACGCGGTGCTGGCCGAGAACGCCTCGCGCTGGGAGTCGCTCTCGGACGCCGACCGCGAGCGCGTGCGCACAATGGCCGCGACCGTGGTCCGGCGGATGCTCCACGAGCCGACCCTGCGCCTGAAGGGCGCGGCGCGCGAGGAGTCGGGCTATGTCTACGTGCAGGCCCTGCGCGAGCTGTTCGCGCTCGACGCCGCCGCGCCAACGCTCGAGGGTGAGCGCCCCTCAGCCGAGGTCGCCGACCTGGACGCACGCCGCCGCCGGCGCGGCTGAGCGCCCGACCCGCCGGTGGCGCTCCGACTCGGAAGCCGTGGCAGCGCGCTGGCCCTGGCCCAGGCGGAGCTGGTGCGCCGCAGCCTGGAGGCGCTCGGGGAGGAGGTCGAGCTCGTCACCGTGCGAACGTCGGGCGACGAGCGTCCCGGCGGCGCGAGCGCTCCCGAGACTCAAGACAAGGGGCGCTTCGTCAAGGAGATCGAGGATGCGCTGCTTCACCGCGAGATCGACCTCGCCGTCCACTCCGCCAAGGACGTGCCGGGCGAGCTGCCCGGGGGGCTGGCGATCGTCGGCGTGCCCGAGCGCGCCGATCCGGGGGACGCCCTCTGCGGCGCTCGCTCGCTCGACCACCTGGCCGCCGGTGCCGTCGTGGGCACGGCAAGCCTGCGCCGTCGCGCTCAGCTCCTGGCCGCCCGCCCCGACCTCGACGTACGGGAGGTCCGGGGCAACGTCGACACCAGGCTGGCCAAGCTGGCCGCCGGGGACTTCGACGCGCTGGTGCTGGCCGGCGCCGGCCTCGCGCGGCTCGGCCGCGCAGAGGGTTCGTCCATCCCGGGGGAGACGATGACTCCTTCGCCCGGCCAGGGCTGCCTCGCACTCGAGGCTCGCGAACACGACCCGATCGTGGCGAACCTTGCCGCGAGCCTGACCCACCACGAGTCGCTGGTCGAGCTGACCGCCGAGCGCGCGCTGGTCACCGGCCTCGGCGCGACCTGTCGCACCCCCGTCGGCGCGCACGCGCGCCTGAGCGGAGGCGAGCTCCGCCTCGATGCGTTCGCCGGGCTGCCCGACGGGAGCGCCTGGATACGCGACTCGCTCGACGGCGACCCCTCCGACCCGTCGGCGCTGGGCCGCGCAATGGCCGAGCGCATGCTGGCGGCGGGCGCCGCCCCGTTGCTCGCCGCGGCTGACGCGGCGCAATAGCCTGCCCCGACCATGAGCGAGGGCATCGTCCATCTGGTCGGCGCCGGTCCGGGCGACCCCGGGCTGATGACCCGGCGCTCGCTCGGGCTGATCGCGGAGGCCGACGCGATCCTCTACGACCGCCTGATCCCGGCGGGCGCCCTCGCCGGCGCGCGGGCGGGCTGCGAGCTCGTCTACGTCGGCAAGGCGCCGGGCGACGCGGCGATGGCCCAGGGAGCGATCGACGCCCTGCTCGTCGACATGGGCTCGCGCGGGCTGCGCGTCGTGCGCCTCAAAGGCGGCGATCCGTTCGTGTTCGGCCGCGGCGGCGAGGAGGCCGAGGCGCTGGCCCGCGCCGGGGTGGCGTTCGAGGTGGTGCCGGGCGTCACGTCCGGCGTCGCGGCGCCGGCCTACGCCGGGATCCCCGTGACCCACCGCGACCTCGCCTCGGCGGTCGCGTTCGTGACCGGGCATGAAGACCCGGAGAAGGGCTCGAGGCGTTCGGCGTCCGCGCCCGATCTCTCCCAGCCCGAGACCGCCCTGGACTGGGACGCCCTCGCCCGCTTCCCCGGAACGCTCGTCTTCTACATGGGGGTGAAGAGGCTCCCGCAGATAGCCGAGCGTCTGATGGCGGCCGGGCGGTCCGCCGGCGAGCCGGCCGCGGTGGTGGCGCAGGGGACCCTGCCCGGCCAGCGCAAGGTGGCGGGGACGCTCGCGGACATCGCCCGGCGTGTGGCCGAGGCGGAGCTGGGGCCACCGGCGATCACCGTCGTCGGCCGGGCCGCCGGGCTGCACGAGACGCTGGGCTGGCTCGAGCGGCGGCCGCTGCACGGCCGCCGGATCGCCGTCACGCGCGCTCGCGCGCAGTCGAGCGGGCTGGCGGCGCGGCTGCGCGCGCTCGGGGCCGAGGTCGCGGAGACACCCGCCATCCGAATCGAGCCGCGGGCGCTGGAGGGCGAGCTTGCGCAGGCGGTCGACGGCATCGGCGGCTACACGCTCGTGTGCCTCACGAGCCCGAACGGCGCCTCGCTGCTGATCGACGCGCTCCGCGCGCGGGGCAGCGACACGCGCGCCCTCGCGGGCGTGACCGTGGCCGCGATCGGCCCGGGCACCGCGGCCGAGCTGGCCCGTGGCGGGATCCGCGCGGACGTGGTGCCCGAGCGCTCGGTGGCCGAGGCGCTGGTCGAGGCGCTGGCCGGCGTGGCAGTCGAGGGCCGGCGCGTGCTCGTGGCCCGGGCCGCCGAGGCGCGCGACGTGCTCCCCGACGCTCTGCGCGAGCGCGGCGCCGAGGTCGACGTGGTGTCCCTGTACGAGACAGTCGCCGCGCCGCTCGACGAGTCGGCACGGGCCGCGCTGGCCGAGGCCGACTCGGTGACGTTCACCTCCTCTTCCACCGTGCGCTTCCTGCTCGAGGCGCTCGGCCCGGACGGCGGGCTGCCCGACGCGGCGCGGATCGTCTCCATCGGGCCGATCACGAGCGCCACCGCGCGCGAACACGGCCTGACCGTGCACGTCGAGGCCGAGCGCCACGACATCGACGGCCTCGTGGACGCGCTCGTCGGGGACGCGTCGTGATCGTCCCCGTGGCAGCCCACCTGGCGATCGGCGCCGACGTGGCCGACGCCGGCGAGCCCGTGGAGATCGAGCGGCGGGCCCGGATCGAGCTGGCCCGGCCGGGGGTGCGGCTGCGGCTGCGCTGATGGCCCGTTCGGTGCTCGCCCGATGAAGCGGTTCGGGGCTCGCCTGATCGACGATCGGCCTGCGCTCCTCGCGCGGGGCGCCGCGCTCGGCCGGCCGCGCGTGCACCACCGGAAGGTCGACTCGACAAACGAGCGGGCGAAGGCGCTCGCCGCGGCCGGAGCGCCGCACGGCACGCTCGTCACCGCCGACGAGCAGAGCCTCGGCCGCGGTCGCCAGGGCCGCGCCTGGTCGGCGGCGCCGGGGAGCTCGCTGCTCATGTCGCTCGTCCTGAGAGAGCTCGGCGAGCACCACGCGGTGTTGCCGCTGGCCGCCGCCGTGGCCGTGTGCGAGGCGGCGGAAGCGTGCGCCCCGGTGGCCTGCCGGGTCAAGTGGCCCAACGACGTCTGGGTCGATGGGCGAAAGGTCGCGGGCATCCTGATCGAGGGCCGCCCGCAGGAGGGCTGGGCCGTGCTCGGGGTGGGCCTGAACGCGGTCGACCAGGAGCTCCCCGAAGAGCTGCGCGAGACCGCGACCACGCTCGGGCTCGACGCCGTGGCGCCCGTCCTCGCCGCGCTCCTCGGTGCGCTCGAGGCGCGGATCGACGACCCGCCGGCGACGACCCTCGTCGCGTGGCGGGCGCGCGACGCCCTGCGCGGCCGGGTCGTGCGCTGGGCGGACGGAGAGGGGATTGCGGCGGGGGTCGACGACTCGGGCGCGCTGCTCGTGCAGACATCCGGCGGGACGGCGGCGCTGCAGGCGGGCGAGGTCCACCTGCGGCGCTGACGGCGTCCCGGTGCTGCGCTCCGTGCTAGCTAGGGGTTTAGAAGCCGACGCGCCTGGGCCTCGAACCACACCACGCCCTCCTCGACGCTCCAGGGCACGCGCAGGTCGAGGGCGGGCTGGGCGGTGAAGCGATCGGCGTCGGTGAGCGCCTTCAGGGCAACCACGAGGTCGATCCCAGCCACTTCGGCCGATCGCCGAACGTCGGCGCCGGCCGCGCAGAGCAGGTGAAGGTCGCACAGGTCTCGGACGGTCCCGCGGGCAACGGCGGCGGCGAGCTTCAGCTCGGCGAGGTCCTCGATCGCCAGCAGCGAAAGCCCGCGCCGCTCGGTCGTCGTGCCCAGCGCCTCGCGTCCGAGCGAGGTCGCCGATACGTCGACGCCGTCGACGGTGAGTGCAAGCTTGGCCGCAGAGATCCCCCGCAGGCGCCGCTCTCGAGCACTCGGATGGCGACGTACTCGGCGTGCCGCTCGGGGTCAGGCTGCTCGGTGAGGCCCTCCCAGAACAGGGCGCGGACGTGTTCGGGCAGGCGGCTTATCGATCAATCGTAGGAGGCGGGACCGGCCCCGCACGGCGGGTTTGCGCTCGGACCGGAGCGGACCGGTAGCCGCGGTCTCGTCGTCCACCCCCACTATCCGGCCCAGCGACGGTAGGCGGCGAGCAGGCGTGAGGCGGGCTGCTCGGCGTTGATGTCGATGTCGAGCAGACCGATCTCATGGTGACGGCCGGCGCGCTGGCAGGTGGCGATCAGCTCGCGGCGGCTGTCGCGGGTGGAGACGGACAGGATCTCGACGCCCTCGCCGACGACGGTGCCCGGGCAGGGAAGGCAGCCTGCTTCGTCGAAGGCGTTCTCGAATCCCACGAGCGCTTCGTCTTCCTCGTAGGCGTCGATTGTGATGTCGGCGATCAGGGCGTCCAGTTCGGGGTCGGCGCGGCGCGGGCTCATGACGCGGCGGCTGCCGGTGGTGGGCGCAGGCGGACCAGGGCGAGCGGTGGGCAGCGGATCTCGCCCCTGGTGAAGCGGCCGATCGGGCGGTGCAGGCAGACGGTGGCGGTGTGGTCGTCGAGGTCGATGACGCGACCGTGGGCGCCGTGCAGGTACTTGGGTCTGACGCTGTGGTTGATGCGGACCTCGTCGCCGACGCACAACTCAGCCAGCGCGGTGGCCGCCTTGACGGTGTGCAGCAGGTGAAGCCGGGCGTCGATCGCGTCGGCGAGCGCGTGGAGGCTGTGGTCAAGGTCGCCGTCGGCGATCACGTCGAGCAGCGGCCGGTCGGGGGCGGCGGTCAGGGGCGGGCCTGCGAGCAGCGCCGAGCGCTGCTGGCCGTGGGTTCGGCGACGCGCGCGTTTGCCCATCGCGTCAGATAATCGGGTCCCGAGCGGACGGACGCGCGGGCGGGGCGCGCAGGTCCTCCTGCGCGACGGGGCGAGGCGCCGCTTTCGCGCGCCCGCCGCGAGCTCGTGTGGAGGAGGGGGCGCTGGCCGCCCGCGGCTGAGGCTCAGCGGCCGCGGACGGCGGTCGACAGCTCAATCGGCCGCCGGGCGCCGGTGGCGGACCGAGGCGAAGCGGGCGAAGTCGCGATCGAGCGTCACGACCTCGCAGCTGTGCTCAGCCGCGACGGCGGCGATCACCGCATCCGGGATCAGGTCGCCGAGCGCTTCGCCCTCGTCGCAGAGCTCACGCAAGAGCGCGAGATGGCGCGGGCCGGGAGCGATCAGCAGGTGCAGCGGCTGGGCGCAGGTCGCCTCGATGAACGCGAATGCCGCGGGCCGGGGCGTCGGCACCTCGAAGACCCTGCGGTTGGTGGCCAGGCGCAAGAACGACGCCCACACGAGCAGCGGAACCGCGAACGGCTCGTCGCCGGCGAGCAGCTCGTCGAACCACGCGCGGACGGAGGGGTGGTGGGGATGGTCGTCGCGATGCGCCGCGAGGACGACGTTCACGTCGAGCAGGAACAGGGTCAGCGCCGGTCGTCGAGCTCAACGCCGTCGTCGAGCGCCTCGTACAGGGACCGGCTCGAAGTCAGGTCGATTCCCGGCCGCGGCCCGGTGCCGTCCCGGAAGACCGGGACCGGGCATCGTTCGAGCGGCGGTCCGGGGTCGCTCAGCTCGCGGCGCAGGGCGGCGTCGACGACGTCCCCGAGCGTCTGGCCACGATCCCGCGCACGCCGCTTGGCTGCGGCCAGCAGCTCATCGGAGATCGACACCGTGGTGCGCATGATGCCTATCCTAACGCATCAAGCACATCAAGCCCCCTCGGCCCGCCTCCGCACAGCCGTCGCGGGCCTGAGGCTAAGCGCGGCAAGACGCCGGCGCTGACGGACCGCTGACCAAGCGCCCGCGCGACCAGGCTCGGCTCAGGCGGCGTCTTCGCTGCGCTGCACGGCGTCCGCCTCGCGCGCCTCGTCCTGCTGCGTCTCGACGGCGCCGTTCTGGGCCGTCTCGCCCTTGTCCCCGCCGCCCGCGCCGCGGCCCCGGCGCCGGCGCCCGCCGCGGCGACGCCGGCCCTTCGGGAAGTTGCGCAGCAGCTCGCGGGCCAGCGCGCTCGGCTTGCGGGCCATCCGCATGCGCGCGCCGTCGAGCACCTGCTGGGCCTCGGGGGTGTGGCCGGGCGCGGCGGCCAGCAGGGCGGCCGACAGCCGGCGGTCCTGCTTCTTGGTGGCCTGCACGAGCCGGCGCGCGTTGCGCGCGTGGGCGCCGCCGGAGGAGTTCACAAGCAGCCCGAGCAGGCGCTTGGTCTCCGGCCAGCGCGACACGGCGTACTCCTCGTGCACCTCGCGGCTGTACTCGGCGAGGTGCCAGATCCAGCGCGAGGCCTGGTCGCGCCGGCCGATCGAGCGCTCGGCCATGGACTGGAGCAGGACCTTGACGCCCTCGCGGCGCTCGTCGCGCGACCAGCCGCCGACGATCTCGACCGCCTCGTCGAAGGCCTCGGGGTCGCGCAGCGCGCCCACCTCACCGAGCGCGCGGACGCGCAGCTGGGTGTTTCGGTTCCGCTGCAGGCACGTGATGAGGTACTTGCGCCGCAGCTCGCCCGTGCTGTCGAAGTGCAGCATCGCCTTCGCCCGGCGCCAGTTGTTCGGCGCGACCCGCGCCCCGGCGAGCTGCGCCCACGCGCCCTGCTCGGACCACGAGAGGTGCTCGACGGCGATCCGCCACAGCTCGCGCTCGAAGACCTGGGCGCGGCGCTCGTGGTCGGCGGTGACCGGCAGCACGCGGCGCTCCACGCGCAGGCGCCGGCCGCGCCCGCGGCGCACCGGGCCCACGACGATCGCGCCGCCGCGGTAGACGTCGCGGTCGAGCAGCCCGTGCAGGGTCACGACCGGGTCGTCATTGGTCGTGGCCGGGTGGACGAGGTCCACCACGATTCCTGCCTCCTTGCCCGGCCGGCGCCGGGTCACTCGCCCGACGCGCTGCTGGTAGATGCGCCGCGAGGCGGTGGGTGCAAGGTGCATGCACACCGTCGCGCGCGGGGAGTTCCAGCCCTCGGCGAGCAGCTGCGCGTTGCAGAGCACGTCGATCTCACCGCGCTCGTAGGCGCCGAGCACGCGCGTCAGCTCGCGCTTGGGCGTCTCACCCGAGACCGCAGTGGCCTTGATCCCCGCGTCGCGAAACGCCGCGGCCACATTGTGCGCGTGGCGCACGCCGGCCGTGTAGACCACGCCGGGGAGATCCTTGAAGCGCACCTTGTAGAGGTCGGCGATGGCCACGTTGAACGGGGTCTGGTCGAGCAGCGCGGCCAGCTCCTCCTGGTCGAAGTCCTGGTCGACCTCGCCCTTTCGCAGCGGGACCTTGGAGATCGAGCGCACGCCCACGCCCGGCGGGATGCGCACGCAGCGAAGCGGCGCGATCACCCCTCGCCGCGCGGCCTGGGCCAGGTCGAAGCGCGAGGTCTGGGTCGGGAAGAGGTCGGTCACGTGGCGCGCGATCAGCGCGCCGGTGGCCGTCATCCCGACCCACACGGGCTCGGGCCACTTGCGGATCGAGGCCGAGGTCTTCTCGCCGAGCGCCGTGTGCGCCTCGTCGCAGATCACGATCGAGTAGGCGTCCGAGATCTTGCCGGCGTTGCGCACGAACCACTGGTAGGTCTCGACGGTAACGGGCCCGTCGACCGACGCCTGCTTGTCGCCGAGCAGCGGGGGACACACGCGCTTTCGGTAGCCACGGTCGAGCAGCTCGCCGTTGAACTGGTCGACGAGGTTGCGACGGTGGGTGAGGATGAGCACGCCGCCCGTGCGCGAGGCCTCGACGAAACCCAGCGCGGCCACCGTCTTCCCCGCGCCGGTCGCGTGCTCGAACCAGAAGCGCCGATCGGCGCCCTTGTCGCCGGCGAGGACGGTCGCGGCCTCCCCCTCCTCGGTCGCCTCGGACTCGTCCCAGTCGAGCGGCTCGTCGTCGTCGGCCAGCTCCTCGTCGCCCTCGATCTCCACCTCGCCGGAAGGCAGCTCCTCGACCACGGCGGGCTTGCCGTTGCCGTTGGAGGCCGGCGTCGCGAGCGTGTCCGCGGTGAGGGCGATCAGGGTGCCCGAGAGCGCGTCGACCTGGTGGGCGGAGAGCGTCGTGCCGTCGGCGAGCTTCGGCTCCTCCTGCGCGAGCACGCGCTCCAGACCGAGGATCAGCGAGTACTTGTGGCGCCAGTCTGCGGAGGGGTGCTCCCGGCCCGCCTCGATCTCGGCGAGCGCCGCATCGAGGGCGCGGCGGCGCGCAGTGCCTTCGGCGAGAGCGGTGGCGGCATCCTCTCCTTCGAGCACGAACGGCTCTCGCGCGAGCTTCTCGGCGCGCCGGAGATCGGCGCCGGAAACGGGCGCTGGGTCAGCGACGGGAGTGCTTTGAGCCATATGCGGCCTCTGGTTTTGGGGAAGCGACGCGTTCGGTCTACCTCCGCACCAGGAGAGCCCTGCCTTGCGGACGCAGCGTGCCTGCGCGTCGTGGGGGCCGCCCACCTGCCATTGCTGCGAGCGGCCTGGGCGAGAGGCATCGGTGCCTCGCGTCCCGATGTATTACAGCACAGGATAGTCGCTGGCGCGCGCATTGCCCGTCTGCCACCCTGCGTCGGAATGCGCCGCCGCCTTCTGCCCCTCGCCGTGTGCGCGGTCCTCGTGGGCGGCTGCGAGTCGGACGAGCCGCAGAGCATGGCGCCGACCCGCGCCGTCTCGCAGAAGGCCCTGGAGGGCGCTCCGGCGCCGCTGGCCGCGCTGCACGACCAGGGCAGCGAGTTGCTGAAGGGGGGCGCCGTGGCGTTCGAGCAGCGCCTCGAGCGGCTCGAGGGCTATCCCGTGGTGGTGAACAAGTGGGCCTCGTGGTGCGGTCCCTGCCGGCTGGAGTTCCCGTTCTTTCAGAGCCAGGCGGTCAAGCACGGCAAGCGCGTCGCGTTCCTCGGCGTCGACGGGGTCGATCCCGAGGCCGAGGCCGAGGAGTTCCTCGCCGAGTACCCGGTCACCTTTCCGAGCTACGTGGACCCGGATGAGAAGGTCGCGAGCGTGATCGAGGCGGCCGGCGCGTACCCGCAGACCGTCTTCTACGACCCCAGGGGCGAGATCGTCCACGTGAGGGCGGGGCCATATTCCGACGAGCAGGACCTGGCCGAGGACATCGAGCGTTACGCTCGCTAGATCACCGTCGAGGGCGCGCCATCCGGTGCAACGCCAGGTCGCCGCCCGCGGCGTCTACGAGCGCGCCGGCTACGCGCCCGAGGGCGGGACCTTCACGGAAGCCGGGCGTCGAGCACGTGACGATGGAGAAGCGCCTTGCCTGAGCTTCGCATCGATCCCGCCTCCGGGCTGAGGGTGATCGTCGCCGCCGAGCGAAGCGAGCGCCCGGGCGCGCGCTCGCCGGTTGCCGGGCGCCCGCCGATCGACCCCGAGAGCGACCCCTTCCGCGAGGGCCACGAGGACCGTACTCCGGCCGAGCTCTGGGCCCTGCGCCCGAACGGGGGCGCGCCGGACTCCCCGGGCTGGAAGGTGCGGGCGGTGCCGAACCTCTACCCCGCGCTGCACGCGGCCGATGCCGACGGCGCGGACCCCCTGGACGCGGGCCGCGGCGACCCCGAGCTGTTCGCGGTGCGCCCGGCGAGCGGGGCGCACGAGGTCGTGGTCAACACACCCGAGTCGGTCTCATCGCTGCACGACCTCGGGGTCGAGGGCCTCGCCGTGGCGATGGACGCGTGGCGCGAGCGCATGCGGGCCCACGAGGACGCTGCCTATGTGCACCTGATCGTCAACGAGGGCAGGGAGGCGGGGGCGTCGCTGCCCCACAGCCACGCGCAGCTGTACGCGCTGGGGTTCGTGCCGAGCGCGGTGGCCCGCGAGCGCGAGCGCTTCACCGCCTACCGCGACCGCACGCAGGGCCGCAACCTCCTCGCCGACGTGCTCCAGGAGGAGGTGCGCCGCCGCGATCGCCTCGTCGCCGTGGACGCGGACGCGGTGGCCATCTGCCCGTTCGCCTCACGCGTGCCGTTTCAGCTCCAGCTCCTGCCCCGCGCCCCCGTCGCGCGGTTCGAGGATGAAGGGCCCACCGGCGCGGCGCTTCTGCACCAGGTCCTCGGGCGCCTGGCGGGAGCGCTGGGCGCGCTGCCTGCCTTCAATCTCTGGATCCGCACGGCTCCGCGCGGGGCGGAGCCCTTCTGCTGGCGCGTCGACCTGCTGCCCCGGCTCACACAGCCCGCGGGGCTCGAGCTGGGCGCGGGCGTCGAGCTCTGCGCCTTCGCGCCCGAGCGCGCGGCGGCCGAGCTTCGCTCGGCCCAGCCGCCTGCGTGATCCCGATAGCCGCCACGATCGCCGCGGCCACGGTCGCCGGCGTGGCTACCGAGCGCCGCCTCGGCGAGCGCGCCGACTCACTGGCCCAGCGGCTGGCCCAGGCCATCCTCTGGATCCTCCTGCCGCCGATCGCCTTCTTCAACATCGCGGCGCTCGAGCTGACCGCCGAGGTGGGCGCAGGCATCGCCTTCGGCTACGCGGCCATCCTGACGCCCCTGGGGCTCGCGTACGTGGTGGGGCGCCACCTCCTGCGCCTGCCCCGCCCGGCCGTCGGGGCGTTGATGCTTGTGGCCGCCTTCGGAAACACGGGATACCTGGGCCTGCCCTTCAGCGCGGCACTCTTCGGCTTCGACGAGCTGCCCAGGGCGGTGGCCTACGACCTCCTGGTCTCGACGCTCGCACTGATCACCGTGGGCTTCTCGGTCGGCGCCGGGTTCGGCACCCTCGGCGACGGCGCCGAGCCTCCCTCCCCACTTCAACGGGTGAGCGCGTTCTTCAAGCGAAACCCCGCCCTGTGGGCCTGCGCGGCGGGGTTCCTGGCGCCCGCGGCGCTCGCCCCCGGATGGGCGGTCGACGCCTCGCAGGCAGTCGTGTTCGGCATCCTTCCAATCGGGTTCTTCGTTGTCGGCCTGACGCTCGCCGGCGCCGGTCCGGGCCTCTTGCCGCTGCGACGTCCGGTGGGCTGGGCGCTCGGGCTGAAGCTCGCCGTGGCCCCGGCGGTGGTGCTCGGGCTCGCCGCGCTCATCCACGAAGTGCCGGACTCCTATCCGGTCCAGGCGGCGATGGCGAGCGCGATCAACAGCATCGTGGTGGCCGGCGAATACGGGCTCGACCGGGGGCTCGTGGCCGCGGCGATCGCGTGGTCGACGACCGTCGTGGTGGCCGCCGGCCTGATCGTCGCGCTCGTGTAGCTTCCCGGCCGCATGCCCCCGTTCGAGCGCCCCCTGCCCGTCTGCGCCGCCGAGCCGCCGCAGGAGCCCCTGCCCTACGGCCGCTGGGGCGAGGCGCTCGGCGAGCACTTCCTGCGCGCCGCGGGGGAGCTCGACAGCGGGGACGAGGACCTCGGCGACCCGGGGGAGATCACCTGGTTTCCCGATCGTACCTGGGGTGGGCGGACCTACGTGCCCGCCACCGCCCCGACCGCGAACGGCTATGAGCTGTTCGGCTTCGTCTCCTACACCCGCGAGCACGAGGGCGCGCAGGCGGCGGACTTCGTGCCGATCGCCGACTTCACCGACGAGACGGCCGAGGCCAACCCCGACTGGGCGCTCGACCTCTCCGACCAGGAGATCGCCCACTGGCGCGGCCCCGAGGGCCGGCGCGGCGTGATCACGCTCGTCTGGGGCGTGTCACTGGTCGCGAACGGGGCGGTCGCCACGGCGGAGCTGGGGCCCGTGACCACCGACCAGTGCATCCTCGCCGACGAGCGCTTCACGCTCATCTCCCTGGACGACTACACGGGCGACTACGTCGACGTCAAGCTGTTCGGGCAGCGTGGCGCCGAGCTGGCGCGCGAGTCTCTCTACGAGGAGGAGTGAGCGTCGGGCGGCCGGGGGTACCCTCTGGCCTAAGCCCCGATAGCTCAGCCGGATAGAGCGTCCCCCTCCTAAGGGGAAGGCCGCTGGTTCGAATCCAGCTCGGGGCGCTCGTCCCCTCAGCTCGGCGGCGCCGACATCGGCTTGGCGGCCAGGGCTTGCGCGACGGCCAGCAGGTTCTGGGCCGCCGCCCGGCCGGTGGAGTGCGACCAGTCCTTGCCCTCGTCGGTCTCGCTGTACGACGGGCCGGGGCCGGGGCCCCTGTTCCAGTAGGTCCAGCTCTGCCCCGGGACCGTATAGCCGATGTCGATCAGCGCTCCGGCCACCTCGGAGATGACGTGGTGCGCGCCGTCCTCGTTGCCGGTCACGACCACGCCCGCGACGCGGTTGTAGGCGACGGGAAGGCCCTCTTCGTCGGTCTCGGAGAGCATCGCGTCCATGCGCTCGATCACCCGCTGGGTCACGCTCGACGGCCGCCCGACCCACGTCGGGGTGGCGACGATCAGGATCTCGGCGGACACGATGGCAGCCCGGATCTCGGGCCATTCGTCGCCTTCGCCCATGTCGGACTCGACCCCCGGCCGAACGTCGCGGTCCACGACCCGGATGGTCTCGGTCTCGACCCCTCCGGCCTGCAGCGCCCCGAGCACCACCCCCAGCAGCGCCTCGGTGTTCGAGGGTTCCGGGGAGGGCTTCAGCGTGCAGTTGAGAGCGAGCGCCTTCATCTTCAGGCGGTGGCGCCTTCGGGATGCACGTCGTGCGCGCCCTCGGCGAGCTCCTCGACGAGCTTCGCGCAGAAGGCGGGCAGATCGTCGGGGCTGCGGCTCGACACGAGCCCCTCGTCGGTCACTACCTCCTCGTCAACCACGTTGCCGCCCGCGTTGCGGGCGCCGGCGCCTTGCACCGCGTCGCGCGGCTCCTCCAGCTCCACCTGCTCCACGCCGTCCGCGGCGAGGATCGCGATCTTCTGTCCCTTCAGCTCATCAGCCATGTGTGTTCTCTCCTACGTCGTCTCGGATGCCCCGAAGGGCTACCCGGTGGAGAGCGACGAAAACGCGGCTCACCGCACGCGCACGCCGATCGCGCGGCTGCGTGAGCCCTCGAACGGATATCCCCGCGTTCGCACCACACGGACCCTCAGCGCGTAGCGGCCGGGCCGGGCGAAGCGACCGGACGCGCGAAAGCGGGCGCGCCTGCGCACCCTGCGCTCGGCGAAGACGGTCCACCCGGCCCGCAGGCGCACCTCGGCGACCACGGCGACGCCGTGCCGGGGGCGTCGGCCCCCGAGGACGCGCCCGTGCAGCACCACGCGCTCGCCGGCACGGAGCGAGCGGCGGCTGACCCGGATCCTCACAGCGGCCGGCGAGCGGCGGGTCAGCGTGCGCGAGCGGACAAGGCGTCGAGACGACGCAGTCGGGCGATACACCACACGGATGCGCTCCGAGGGCGCGCTGCCGAGGCGCACGCGAAAGCGCCCGTCGGGCCGGGTGCGAGCGAAGCGGCGCGTGGGTCTCCGTGAGCCCGAGCGCCGTCGCACCACGCCCAGTCGCGCGCCCGCGATCGGACGCCCGTCGCGGGTCACCAGCCGCCCGGCGAGCCGGACGCCACGCGGGTAGGGCACGGAGACGGCCGCCCTGCGGCGCACCTCGCGGCCCCTCCGCACGCGACGACAGCGGGTGCGCGCCCGCCCGCCCGCGTTCAGCCTCCTGACGCACCGCCGGGTGAAGCGGGCGGTCAGGAAGAAGAGCGCGATGCGTGCTCGAGCCGTGGCCGGGGCTCCGTTGCGCATGGGCGCGGCCGGCGGCGGCGAGCCCGCGGGCGCCGGCTCGGCCGCGTTGCGCACCTCCCAGCTCTCGATCGGTCCGGCCGCGACGCGGCGGTTGCCCGCCGCGTCCTCGACGAGCAGGCGCAGCCGGTGCTCGCCGTCGGGCAGCAGGCGCGTGTCGAGGGTCTCGCCGCCGTCGACCTCCAGCTTGCACGGGACCGGGCTCGTGAAGTCGTACTCGCTCCCGCCGCTCCAGGCGTCGGCGCACTGGCCGGCGTTGGAGTCGATGACCTGGCGCACGGCTTCGACACCGTCGAGCTCGACGATCAGCCGGTAGACGCCCGAGCCGCTGTCGGAGGCCTCGAGGTGCAGGTGCTCCACGCCGCGGTGGGGGCCGACCTCCAGCAAGCGCCCCGCGGTCCGGCTGACCTGCGGGTCGGTCAGGTCCTCGAGCGTGGCCTGTGCGCGGTAGATGTCGGCCCTCGCGGTCTCGCCACCCTCGTAGGGGCACGTGGCATGGCCGCCCGCGCAGAGCACGCCCACCCGTAGGCCGCGCGTAGGCGTGATGGTGCCCGTGTCATGCTCGTTTGCCGGCGCGTTCCAGGCCGCCGGCGAGCCACGGGACGCACCCGGCCCGATCCCGAAGCGGCCCTGGCCCTCGTCGGCCTCCGCCTCGACGACCGGTGAGCCGTAGTCCTGCCCGACCGCGGTGCGAAACGCGAAGTGCCCGCGCAGGCGCCGGATAGTCGTGCCCGCAGGAGCGCCCAGGCGCCAGCGCGAGTAGGCGCCCTGGGGGTGCGCGTAGGAGGGCACGCCCATCAAGCCTGCGGTGAGCGCACCGCCGGCCACGCACGTGTCGTCGGACTGCAGCCAGGTGCCGCCCCCGTACTGCCCAAGCCAGCCCACCGCGGGGATCGGCTCGCCTCCGGGCAGGCGGCAGGAGTGCAACTCGTACTGACCGCCCGCGGCGCTCGACGGGAGCACTGCGGCCAGAGCCAGGGTCGTGACCAGCGCTCGCTTGTTCATTCGTTCTCGCCCTCCTCGGTTTCGATGCCAGCTTCTGTGAGAAGGGCCCGGGGGCCGAGAACTCGCCCCCCCTGGAGGGAGTTGGCGCGCCTCCCCCAAGGGCGGCCCGGCGTCTCCGGAGGCCGAACCCGAGCCCGGATCCGGGCCGACTCAGCGGTCCGGGCGGTCCGGGTAGAGGTCGTCGATCGTGGCGAGGCACACGTACGGCGCGCCCGCCGCGGCCTCGATCGCCTCCCGGCCGCCCGCGAGGCGGTCGAGCACGCTCAGGACGCCGACGACCTCCAGGTCCTCCTCGCGCACGCGCTCGATGGCCGCCACGGTCGAGCCGCCCGTGGTGACGACGTCCTCCACGACCAGGCAGCGCTCGCCGTGACCGAGCGGCGGCCCCTCGACCCAGCGCTGGAGGCCATGGGGCTTGCGGTCCTTGCGCACGAAGAACGCCTTCACGTCGGCCCCCGCGGCCAGCGCCGCGCAGGCCACGGGGTCGGCTCCCATGGTGAGGCCACCCACCGCGCCGGCGCCGGCCCGGGCGGCCTCAGCGGCCACCAGCTCGCCCAGTGCGGCGAAGCCGGGTGGGCGGAGGATCGCGCGCTTGGCGTCCACGTAGTACTCGGCCGTGCTCCCACTGGAGAGGGTGACCTTTCCGATCACCAGCGCGTGGCGGCGGAGCTCGTCGATGAGCCGCTGTCGCGGGGAAGTCACCGCGAGCCCCCGGCGACAGGGTTGGACCAGCGGTTTGAGCAATCCACGGCGGCTGCCGATGTTATTCGAGCTATGGCAACTCTCGTAAGGCTCATCGCCGTGATCGCTTCGGCGATCGTCCTCCTGTCCTTCGCCTTCTTCGCGGTCGATCAATTCAGCGAGGGCTCGGAGAACCAGGTGCGCGCCTTGCAGGGCGACGGCAGCCGCGCGCGGTCCAAGGCGCTCGTCGACCAGCCGAGCCCCACCCCCGCGGTGGAGCGTGTGCGCGAGCGAGTGCACTCCGGCGCGCGCGAGGCGATCGACGACGGCAACGACCTCCTCGTCGCCCCCTTCGCGGGGATCCTCGACTCCGACGACAACGTGTGGGCCAAGCGCCTCGTTCCCGGTGCCCTGGCGCTGCTGCTGTACGGGCTGCTGGGCATGCTGCTCGCCAACATGCTCCCGGGCCCCAAGCACCGGGTGCAGGACTGGCGCGAGGCCCCCGGCTGACCCGCGCGGGTAGATGCATGTTGCGAAAGTGACGCGTCTTCGCTTACTCTTAGCGGCGAAACGTCCATAAGCGCCTAATCCTGCCGCCTCCGGGCGGGAGGAACGGGGAACCCGGAGCGGCCCATGCCGCAGGGGCGAGTCGCCACGAGAGGGTTCGACACGAGTCGAGCCCTTTGAATCGCAAGTGGCGTAGCGCGACTTCCAGCGCGAGCCCGTCAGCTAACCCCGTAGGCCCGAAGGAAGAGGAGCGGACTGGCCCATGACTACCCCCCTGCGTGACCTCGCGTCCATCGACCCCTGGGAGCGCTCGCTCGAGCGCTCGCTGCACCGGCGGGCGATCACCCCAGAAGTGCGGCGACGGATGAGCCGGCGCCGCAGAGCGTCGGCGGCGCTGAGCACGCTGATGGTCGCCGGCCCTGCGGGGCAGGTGTTCGCGGCCACCGGAGGCGTCGCGGATGGCAAGCGCGCGAGCGCCGGGTCTGTCGCCGGATCGGTTGACCTTGGGCGCAGCGGGCCGATGATGTTCAGGCTCGGCAGCACGGGCACTGCGGTTCAGGCGCTCCAGGAGCGCCTTGCGGTGCCCGCAGACGGCGTGTTCGGTCCCGTTACCGACAGCGCCGTGCGCGGCTTCCAGGCCCGCAACGGGCTGCTGGTGGACGGGATCGTCGGGCCGGTCACCTGGACGAAGCTGTTCGGCCTCGAGGACGCCGCCGTCGGCGCCGGAGCCGCACAGGGCGATGTTGCAGTGATCGTGCGTGAGCGCCCGCCGGCGGCCGGAGGGTCGATGACCGAGGTGCGGCCGCCGGTGGCACAGCGGTCCGCCAAGCGGTCGCCGGCCGCGCAGCGCTCCGCCAAGCGGCGCACCCCCACGCAGGCCCCGGGGGCAAAGCGCCCCCCCGCCGTCGGCGGCAAGGGCGAGGCCCCGCCGGCCACGGCCCGGAAGGTCGAGCGCGACGAGGCCGTCCGGCCGGCTCCGACCACTCCGGTGGCGATCCAGCCCGGCGTCTGCGCGAGCCTACGGCTCGGCATGCCGGTCAAGGGCGTGGAGACCTCGCCGTTCGGGCCTCGCGGCGGACGCAACCACGACGGCGTCGACATCGCGGCGCCGAGCGGCACCCCCGTGCGCGCCGCCGAGTGCGGCGTCGTGAGCTTCGCGGGCGAGCAGTCGGGCTATGGCAACATGGTGTGCGTCCAGCACTCCGACCGCCTTGAGACGTGCTACGCGCACCTCTCCGGCTTTGCCTCGCAGAGCGGCCAACGTGTGCGCAAGGGGCAGGTGGTCGGCTACGTGGGCTGCACCGGCACCTGCACGGGGCCACACGTGCACTTCGAGACGCGGGTCGACGGAAGCGCGCAGGACCCGTCCCCGTACCTGCGTGGTGGGGCGGTCCCGGGCACGCCCACCGTGCGGACGGCAAGCGCGGCCAAGACCGCGCCGGCGCGGCCGACTGGACGCAAGGCCGCCCGGTCGGGGACGGTGGCCGCGGCGACGAGCACAGGCGCCGCCTCGCAGGGCGCCATGACATCGCGGTCGGCGACCACGGCGTCAGCGGCACCGGTCGCCGAGCCCGCCCCCGCAGCGCCGGTCGCTGAGCCGGCTCCGGTCGAGCAGCCCGCCCCGGTCGCACCGGTCGCGCAGCCCGCCCCGGTCGCACCGGTCGCGCAGCCCGCCCCGGTCGCACCGGTCGCGCAGCCCGCCCCGGTCGCACCGGTCGCGCAGCCCGCCCCGGTC
>Ga0136624_1000286_pt1 | contig 18522 bp, 15 predicted proteins | sample AntDrymUQ4692206_2_FD_104802 | JGI IMG/M metagenome (GOLD analysis project Ga0136624, IMG submission 104802) | Polar desert sand microbial communities from Dry Valleys, Antarctica - metaG UQ469 (22.06) | ecosystem: Environmental > Terrestrial > Soil > Desert | place: Antarctica: Dry Valley... | reverse complement strand
TCGGCCGGCGCGTCATCGGCGATGGCGACGAACTCACCGAGGTCGCTGGCGTCACTGTCGTAGCCGACCGGACGATCCAGCGACGTCATCGCGTGGTCGCCTTCCAAGGCGCGCTCCACCTTGGCCGGCGTCAGCCGGGTGGCCTGCGCCAACTCGTCGATGGTCGGTTCGCGGCCGGTTTCGGACTCCAGCCGTGCCGACGCTGCCCGGACCTTGACCAGGGCGTCGTGCAGGGCGACGGGCAGGCGGATGGTGCGCTCGCTGCCGGCGACACCGCGTTGGATGGCCTGGCGGATCCACCAGGTCGCATAGGTGGAGAACTTGTAGCCACGGCGCCAGTCGAACTTCTCGACGGCGCGCAGCAAGCCGAGGTTGCCCTCCTGGATCAGCTCGCCGAGGTCGAGGGTCGAGCGCTTGGAAAACTGCGCGGCAACACTGACGACCAGGCGCAGGTTGGCGGCCACGAAGTGGTCGAACGCCATCTGACCCTCGCGGGCTAGGCGCTCGAGCTCCTCGCGTTCGGCGGTGTTCCCCGCGTCCAGCATTTCTTGCGCCTCACGACCGGCCTCGATCGTCTTGGCCAGGCGCACCTCGTCGGCAGCGGTCAGCAAGCGGACCTTCCCCAGCTCGCTGAAGTACAGATCGAGGAGGTCCTCCGGCACGTTCATCATGCGGACCCACCCTCCCTCAGGCTTGTGCTTCCATTCACATACGTACCCAACACCACTCGGTCCCGAATCGTTCCCGCTGTTGCGGTCATCTGCCGGAAATTCGTGGCAAACGGCGAGATACGGTGGCCGCGCGCACAACTTTTGCCTGCGCTTTACCTCCTCGACCGGCCGCTAGGCTCCCGCCGATGCCGCTGCCATCCAATCCGCTGCTCGACAGTCTGGGCGGTTACCCGCTGGCCGCCTTCCAGGAGCTGGCCAGAGCCATGCGGGCCGAGCCCGAGCCGGCGCACGACTTTTCCATCGGTGATCCCGTCGAGCCAACGCCCGAGTTCATCCGCCAGGCGCTGATCGACGGCAACCCGGCGACCAGCCAGTACCCGACCGCGGGGGGACTGGCCGAGTTGCGGCGCAGCATCGCGGGCTGGGTGGCGCGCCGCTTCGGCGTGCAGGTCGACCCAGACACGCAGGTGCTGCCCACGGCAGGCTCCAAGGAGGGGGTCTTCCACCTGCCGTTGGCGATCGTCGATCCGCACGGCGACCGGCGCGCCGTCATCTGGGGTGATCCTGGCTATCCGATCTACGAGCGCGGTCAGCTGTTCGCCGGCGGCACCTCCGATCCCGTTGCCCTGCTGCCGGAACGCGGGTGGCGGCTGAACCTCGACGAGTTGGCCCCCGAGCGGTTGCGGTCGGCCTGCATCGCCTGGACCAACTACCCGCACAACCCGACCGGTGCCACCGTGGACCTGGCCTACCACCGCCGGGCGCTGGCGACCGCGCGAACCCACGAGTTCGTGTTGTGCAGCGACGAGTGCTACGCCGACATCTATCCCGACGACGATCAGCCGCCGCCGTCGCTGTTACAGGCTGCCGCCGACGACCCGCAGCTACGCGGCCTGCTGGTGGCATTCTCGCTGTCGAAGCGCTCCGGGATGACGGGTTACCGCTGCGGAGCCCTGGTCGGGGATCCCCAGCTCATCGCGGCGCAGCGGCTGCTGCGCCCAAACATCGGCACCGCCAGCCCGGAGGCGATGCAACGTGCGGCAATGGCCGCCTGGTCGGAGGACCGCCACGCTGCCGAGCGCCGGGGGTTGTTCAACGCCAAGCGGGCGGTGGTGCTGGACTTTTTCGCCGAGGCCGGCATCCGGGTCAGCGGCAGCAGCGCCACCTTCTACCTGTGGTTCGCGGCGCCCGGCGGTGACGACGCCGCCTATGCCGAGGCGCTGCTGCGTCACCGGATCATCGCCTCGCCCGGGCGCGTGTTCGGTCCCGCCGGCAAGGGTTGGCTGCGCCTGGCGCTGGTTCCCTCGGTGGACGGTTGCGGCGAGGCCGTCGCCATCTGGCAGCAGGCCATCGCCGCCGGCACGCTGCCGGCCGCTTGAGGCAGGATGACCACGACCGGGAGGACCATCATCAGCGACATCGAGCACCTGGCCGACGTCATCGATCGGGCGTACGACAGCGGGGCCTGGGACGAGCCGGAGGCGCGCGCCGCCGTCGACGCCGCGCTGGACCTGCTCGACCGTGGCGAGGTCCGCGTCGCCGAGAAGGCCGCGGATCGCCGCGCGCCCGCTGAGGATCGCGCCGCGCCCGCTGAGGATCGCGCCGCGCCCGCTGAGGATCGCGCCGCGCCCGCTGAGGACCAGGGTGCGCCGGCTTCGGACTGGCATGTCCATCAGTGGCTGAAGCGCGCGATCCTGCTGTCGTTCCGCCAGCGCAGCATGACCACCACAGAGGTGGGACCGTTCGAGTACCACGACAAGGTCCCGCTCAAGCGCGGCTACGCCGCAGCGGGGGTGCGGGTCGTGCCGCCGGCGGTGGTGCGCCACGGCGCCTTCGTCGAGCGAGGGGCGGTGCTGATGCCCTCCTATGTCAACATCGGCGCCTGGGTTGGCAGCGGCACCATGGTCGACACCTGGGCCACCGTCGGCTCCTGCGCACAGATCGGGCGCAACGTGCACCTCGCCGGTGGTGTCGGCATCGGTGGTGTGCTGGAGCCACCTGGGGCGCGCCCGGTGATCGTGGAGGACGACGCCTTCATCGGCTCGCGCTGCATCGTCACCGAGGGAGTCGTGGTCGAGCGCGGCGCTGTGCTCGGCGCGGGGGTCCGCCTGACCGGTTCCATCCCGGTCATCGATGTCACCGGAGCCGAGCCGGTGACCTACAAGGGCCGGGTGCCAAGCCGCGCCATCGTCGTGCAAGGGACCCGGCCGAAGCAGTTTCCCGCCGGCACCTACCAGGTCAGCTGCGCGCTCATCATCGCCTACCGGTCGGCGGCGACCGACGTCAAGGTGTCGCTCAACGACGCGTTGCGCGAGCACGACGTGGCCGTGTAGAGGACCGGCGCGACAGATGGCGGCCACGGCGTTGGGGGACCTGTTGCTGGACCTGCTCGCGCTGCCGTCGGTGACCGGCGAGGAGGGGCCGATCGCCGACTGGCTGGAGCACCGCTACGCCGGCCAGCGCCTCCGCCGGGCAGGGCACTCGCTGGTGGTGGGCGGCAGCGACGACGGGCGGCCGGTGGTGTTGCTGGTCGGCCACACCGACGTGGTTCCGCCAACCGACGCTGACGGGGATCCTCGCCGCGACGGCGATCGCATCCTCGGCCGCGGCGCCAGTGACATGAAGTCCGGTCTGGCCGTGGCCATGGACTGCTTCGAGGACACCGGCCTGCGCGCCGGTCCCTACGACCTGCTGTTGGTGGCCTATGCGGGGGAGGAGGGACCGCACGATGGCAACGAGCTCGGCGCCGTCCTGACCGCCATGCCGGACCTCGGGCGGGCTTCGCTGGCGGTCGTGCTGGAACCCACAGATCTGTGCGTGCAGCTGGGTTGCATGGGCGCGTTACACGCCGAGGTCACGTTCCGAGGACAGGCCGCGCATTCGGCGCGGCCCTGGCAGGGCGACAACGCGCTGACCAAAGCGGGCGCCTTCCTCGCCGAGTTGCACGAACGACCGCCGACCGACGTCGAGGTGGACGGGCTGACCTACCGCGAGGTCTTCACCGCCACCGGCGCCTGGACCGACAACGCCCGCAACGTCGTGCCGGACCGCTTCACCGTCAACATCAACTACCGCTACGCCCCGGACAAGACCACCACCCAGGCCGAGGCCCGCGTCGGCCAGCTGGTCGCAGGTCGCGCGCCTATGACCGTAATCGACCAGGCCGCTGCCGGACGCCCTCGGCGCGACGCCGGGCTGGTCGCCACCTTCTGCGACACCGTCGACGCCGCGGTCCAGCCCAAGCAGGCCTGGACCGACGTGGCGCGCTTCAGCCAGCTGGGAGTCCCGGCGCTGAACTACGGCCCGGGGCTGACAACCCAGGCGCACCAAGCGGGCGAGTACGTGCCCGAGCACAACCTGGCCGCCGCACGGGTGGCGCTGGCCGGCTTCCTGGTGGGGGAGAAGCGCTGACGTGTGGCGCTGGTTGCGCGGGCTGCTGGCGGTCGCCGTGGTGTTGGGTCTGGCCGCCGTGGCGGGGGTCGGCTGGTACTACTCGGGTGAGATCTTGGTCCCCGAACCGCCGGCGGTACCCGTGTACTCCACGCGCGTCGAGGCGGTCGCGGGTGACCGCGTCACCCTGGAAGCGACCCAGCCAGCGCGGCGCCCCGGCGTGTGGGGCCTGGACTTCGCGTCCGGCTACGGCCTGGTCGGGACCATTGTGAACCAGGGCGACGGCACGGTCACCCGCGACTACACCGCACTCGACGGACGGCCCCGGCCGGGTCAGGACGCTCGCATCGACAGCTACGCGTCCCCCGAGGACGGGGCGGCGACGGGCTTTGACTTCCCGGTCAACGAAGTCAGCGTGCCCGGGCCTTTGGGGCGCTATCCCGCCTGGCTGGCGACCACCGCGAATGTTCGGCAGACCTGGGCGGTGCTGGTTCACGGCCGCGGAGCGCAGCGCAACGAATGCTTCCGGCTGCTGCCGACGCTGCACGACGCTGGCCTGCCCTCGCTGTGCACCAGCTACCGCAACGACAACGGCGCGCCGGCGGCGCCCAATGGCCTGTACGGGCTTGGTGCCACCGAATGGGCCGACCTGGACGCGGCGGTTGGGTACGTCCGCGCCCTGGGGGCTCGGCATGTCGTGCTGGTTGGCTATTCCATGGGTGCGCAGGTGGTCACGACGTTCCTGCGCCGTTCCGAGCGGGCCCACCTGGTCAGCGGCGTGATCCTCGACGGCCCGGTCCTGGATTGGGGACCGGTGCTGGGCCTGGCTGCCCAGCAGCGGGGGGTGCCATCCGAGATCGTGCCCCTGGGCATGTTCGCCGCGGAGCTGCGCGGCGGGATCGACTTCGACGACCTCGACCAACTCGAGGCGGCCGACGACTTCGACGTACCGATCCTGCTGTTCCACGGCACCGCCGACACCACGGTTCCCGTGGCGACCTCGGACGTCTTCGCCGCGGCGCGCCCCGACCTGGTGACCTACGAACGCGTCGTCGGCGCCGGCCACGTGGAGGCGTACAACGCCGACCCCGACCGCTACACCCAGGCGGTCGAGGACTTTCTGGCCGGCCACCGCGCGTCGCGGGTCAGGGAACCAAACACGGAATCCGCAGGCTGAAGGCGACGTGATTGTCCAAGCCGGTGACCTCCAGGGTGCCACCCAGGGATTCGGCGAGGCGGGCCCCGACCGACAGGCCAAGGCCGACGCTCGAGCTGTGAGCTAACGAACCGCGCTGGAACGGCCGGAATAGCTCGGCGGGTTCCATGTCGTCGGGCAGCACGCCCTCGTTGGTGACGGTCAAGGTCAAGGTGTCGTCGTCGTCGCCGGCATCCACAGTCACCGGCGAACCGGCGGGTGAGTGCGCCAGGGCGTTGTCAAGCAGGTTGGCGAGCACGACCTGCACCGCGCTGGCGTCGGTCCACAAGTCGGCCGGGGCAATCGCGCCGATCCGGACTCGATCCCCCTCGACGGCAGCCACGGTCTCAGCGACCAGGTCGGGCAGGAAGACCTGCTCGACCTTGGTCGCCATCTCGGCGCGGGCGCCCTGCAGCAGCCCGTCGATGAGCCGTTCCAGTTCACGCCCCCGGCGGTAGGCGATCTGCAGCATCTCCAGACGGCGGTCTTCGTCGAGGTGCTGACCGCGTTTCTCCAGCGTTCGCAGGCTGGCCATGATGACGGTCAGGGGCGTCTTCAGCTCGTGGGAGACCATGGCCAGGAACAGATCTTTGGTCTGCTGGGCGTCGCGCATGGCCTGGACCGTCCGGGCGTCGGCCAGCGCGAGGCTCGCGTGCTCGCCCAGCGCCAGCAGGGCCGATTGCTCCACCTCGCTGTAGCGGCGGCCTCGCTCGTACGAGGCGACCGTCATCGAGCCCACAACCTCACCCTGCTCGTGCACGGGTACGGCCATCGCCGTCTGCAGGCCGTCCTGGCGGAACGCCGCCAGTCCTTGGCCGTCCTCGGCGTAGCCGTCGATGATCACCAGCCGGTCTTCGGCGATCGCGCGGCCGCCGGCACCCTCGCCGACCGGACCCTGCCGGATCTTGTCGATGAGCTCGGGTCGGATGCCGTGGGCCGAGGCAAGCAGCAGGATGCCGGGGTCGTCCGGGCTGATGAGCCGGACACCGACGACCTCAACGTTGAGCAGCTCGCTGGCACCGTTGGTGATGGCGTCGAGCACCTCCTGCAACGGCGCTCGGTGGGAAATGGAGCTTTGGATGCGCGACAGGCGATCGAGCAGCTCATTGCGCTCCCGTAGCGACGCCATAGACCGCAACATCCGCGCGGTGACCATCAGCACGCGGCCCATGCCGTGCAACAGGGCCACCTCTTCCAGGGCGAGCGGCGCCCACGAGCGGACGATCACCAGCGCTCCCAGCGAGGCGTCGTCCAGCGGCACGCTGACCGCAGGGCAATCACCGGCGCCCGGGACCGGTGCCAGCCCCCGTCCTTTGGTGGCGACGGCCACCAGCTCCTTCACCGGGACCACGTCGCTGTAGCCAACGCAGGCGATGACCTCGTCGCCGGTGACGACCGCGGCGACCTCGGCGCCGACCGCCTCGGCGGCGCGGCGGGCGCCTTCGCGCAGCGCCTGGGCGACGTCCGCTGCGGCGGAGACGGCCGCCAGGTACTCGGCGAAGTCGTGTGCGGAAAGCTGCGGGCGCCTCACGCCCGAAATGTACCTGCCCACCGGCGCCGCACCTGCGCGGGGCGGGCGCCCGCTGCGGGCACAATGGCCGCGCCCGCCGCCGTCCATGTCCCGAGAGCCCCGCGTGACCTACACCGCCAAGTCCATCAGCGTGCTGGAAGGCCTCGAGGCTGTCCGCAAGCGGCCTGGCATGTACGTCGGCTCGACGGACCTGCGGGGCCTGCACCACCTGGTGTGGGAGGTCGTGGACAACGCCGTCGACGAGCATCTGGCTGGCCACGCCTCGCATATCACGGTCACGGTCCTGGCCGACGGGGGTGTCCAGGTGACAGACGACGGGCGCGGCATCCCCGTGGAGCGCCACCCCAAGGAGCGCAAGCCGGCCGTCGAGGTGGTGCTGACCAAGCTGCACGCCGGCGGCAAGTTCGACCAGCAGGCCTACGCGGTCTCCGGTGGCCTGCACGGCGTCGGCGTTTCGGTGGTCAACGCGTTGTCCGTCCGCACCGAGGTGGAGGTGGTGCGCGACGGCAAGCGTCACGCGATGGCCTTCGCCCGCGGCAAGCGGACCAAGCCGCTGACCGTGGTGGGGCGCGCCAAGCGCAGCGGGACCACCGTCCGGTTCTGGCCCGACCCCACGGTCTTTGACGAGACCACCTTCGACGACCAGCGCATCGCCACCCGCCTGCGGGAGACCTGCCTGCTCAACCCCGGCCTTCGCATCGACTTCGCCGACGAGCGCACCGGTGCACAGGAAACGTTCGTCTACCGCAAGGGCACCGCCGACTTTGCGGCCTTGTTGCTCGGCGAGGATGAACCGCTGCTGTCGCGGGCGGTGGTGATCTCGCGTGCCGAGGAGTTCGAGCACCACAAGATGCTCGCCTGTGACATCGCCGTGAACTGGTCGGCGGGTGGGTTCGACGAGCGGCTGCGCAGCTACGTCAACATCATCCGCACGCCCGACGGCGGCGCCCATGAGGAGGGCTTCCGCAAGGCGATCACTGGCACGGTCAACCGCTGGGCGGAGTCCAACAAGGTCTTCGCCAGGAGTGACCCACGCTTGAGCGGCGACGACCTGCGCGAGGGCATGGTCGCCGTGATCAGCGTCAAGATGCCCGACCCCCAGTTCGAGGGCCAGACCAAAGGCAAGCTCGGCAGCGCGGTCATGCGTCGCTACGTGGAACGCTGCGTCAACGACGGGCTGTTGGAGTGGCTCGACGCCAACCCCGCCCTCGGGCGGAAGATCGTGCGCAAGGCCAAGGTGGCCGCCAAGGCACGGGAGGCGGCCCGCCAGGCACGTGACCTGACCCGTCGCAAGGGCATCCTCGACAGCACCTCGGCCGGGTTGCCCGGCAAGCTCGCCGACTGTTCGAGCCGCAACCCGGTGGAGTGCGAGTTGTACGTCGTGGAGGGCGACTCGGCCGGTGGCTCCTCCAAGTTGGCCCGCGACCGCCACACTCAGGCGATCCTGCCCCTGCGCGGCAAGGTGCTCAACGTCGAGAAGGCGCAGCTGCGCCGGGTGCTGGGCAACGCCGAGATCGGCAACCTCATCAAGGCGATCGGCACCGGCGTCGGCGATGACTTCGACTACAGCCGCCTGCGCTACCACAAGGTCGCGATTCTCAGCGACGCGGACGTCGATGGCGATCACATCACCACGCTGCTGCTGACCTTCTTCTACCGGCTGATGCCTAAGCTGGTCGACGGTGGGCACCTGTACATCGCTCAGCCGCCCCTGTACCAGCTACGCAAGGGTACGAAGACGGCCTACGCCATGAATGACCGCGAGCGAGATCGCCTGCTACGGGGCGCGTTCAAGGGCCAGTCCGGCATCGACATCAGCCGCTTCAAGGGGCTTGGCGAGATGGATCCCGAGCAGTTGTGGGCCACGACGATGGATCCGGCCCGGCGCACGTTGCTTCGCGTGACGGTCGACACCGCGGCCCGCGCGGACCAGGTGCTGAGTCTGTTGATGGGTGAGTCGGCCGCCGATCGGCGCGGATGGATCGAGGCCAACGCCGTCTACGCCGACAACATCGACGCCTGACACGTCGACGGCAGGGCGTCAGTCGCCTCGTGCCGCCAGGAAGCGGGCGACGGCGCGCAGGTAAGCCCGGTAGTCAGACAGCGCTTGCGCCGAAGCGGCCGCTACGACGTCCAAGTCGATGGTGTCGTACTGGTGCACCAACCGGGTTGCGCAGCCCCGCTGACGGCGCCAGCTGCTCAGCCAGGGCATCGGGAATGGCGCCTGACTGCGCGGCCAGCAGGAAGGATTCGTGGTATGAGGCCGGAGCCCGGCTGAGTATCGCGGTGGCGACGTGGGTGTTTACGCTCACCGCGACATCGACCAGCTGGGTCAGGAGACGCTCGAGCGCCAGACGCACCACCGGCTCGGCCTCGAGACGATCACGGGTGAGCTGCCCGAGACCCTCCAGCTCCTGTAAGAGGCGCTGGAGCAGCCGGAGCTTGGCCTGCACGAGCTGCGGCCGGAACACGCGCGGGGTCACGAGCTAAGTAGCTCCAGCTCGAGGCGACGCAGCCAGGCGGTGTCCAGCTCCTCCAGCACGGCGGCGACTTGTGCCTCGGCAAAGGCGCCGGGTCGGTGCTCGTACAGCGGTACGCCCCCGACCAGCCCGGCGGTAGTGGCGACGGGTTCGGCGGTGCGCAGATCGAGCAGGTCGATCTCGGCCGGTCCGCAGACTGCGTGCAAGGCCGCGGCCAGACCCACGAGATCCGGATGGGTGTCTGCGGCGATCCGCACCGCGAGATCCAGGTCTCTGGGCGCCCGCCAGGGGTAGACGAACCAGGCACGCAGCTCAGGCGAATCGGGATCGGTGGCGCTGCCGAAGGCGCCGAGCACCTCCACGCCGAAGCGCTCGCAGACCGCATCCAGCGCACCCGCCGTCGCGGCGGCGAGCAGGCGACCGAGGGCTGCGCGGTGGTCGGCCATGCCGCGAGCCTAACGCTGAGCCCGACAGCCTTGCGGGTCCCGCGACTTTGTCGACACGGCGCTGGCTACATCGCGAGACCACGGGAGTCCGCGCGGTGCCGACGGTGGCGCTTTCGAGGGCTAGCGGTTCTTCTTCTTGAGGGCGTCCTTGACCTTGTCGACGCCTTGCTTGACCTTGCCGCTGGCGCGGTCGGTCTTGCCTTCGCGCTGCAGATCCTTGTTGCCAGTCGCCTTGCCGGTCGCCTCTTTCGCGCGGCCCTTGATGTCATCAGTGTTGCTCACGACAACTCCTTGGATCGTCGGGTTTGTCGCCTATACCCGCGACACCCGCTGATGTACACCCGCAGCATCAGACGTCCGTTGCTTGCAGCCAGACCTTGCTGATCGCGCGACCCTGGACCTCCTCGACGGTGAGCCGCCAGCCGCCAACCTCGACGGTCTCGCCGCCCGTGGGCAGGCGGCCGAGGCGGTGCAGGATCAGGCCGGCGATCGTCGCATACGGCCCGGAGGGCAGCTCGACGCCCAGGTCGGGCAAGTCGTGGACGGGGAAACTGCCGACCACGTGGAGGCTGCCGTCGTCGTCCCGGCGCGCGGCCCTGGTGTCGGGGTCGAACTCGTCGAAGATCTCGCCGACGAGCTCCTCTAGGACGTCTTCGAGCGTCAGGATGCCGGCGCTGCCACCGTGCTCGTCGATGACGATCGCCAAGTGCTGGCGCTCGGCCTGCATCCGCCGTAAGGCGTCGAGCACACCGAGGGTCTCGGGCAAGGCCAGCGGCGGACGAGCACAGTCGCGCGCTGTCCCGCCGCGGTGGACGACGTCCTGCAGGTGCACGACGCCGACGACGCTGTCGAGGTCGTCCTCGCACACCGGCGCGCGAGAGTGCCCGCCGGCGACGAGGGCGTCAACGGTTTGGCCGGCGGGCAGATCGGCCTGCACCAGCATCACGTCGGTGCGGGGCACGGCGATCTGGTTGACCGTGCGCTCGAACAGCTCGAAGGTCTCAGACAGGATCCGCCGTTGCGGGCGCGAGAACGTCTGCCGCGTCACCAGCAGGTCGCGCAGCTCCTCGTCGCTAACGTCCTCGCCCTGCGCGTGAGGGTCGCCGCCCGCCAGCTTCACGACCAGGTCGGTGGAGCGTCCCAGGAACCACACGATCGGCCGGGCGGCCGTGGCCATCAGCGACAGCGGGCGGGCCACCAGCAACGACCATCCCTCGCTGCGCTGCATCGCCAGGCGCTTGGGGGCCAGCTCGCCCAACACCAGTGTCAGGTACGCCAGCACGATGGTGACCAGTGCGACGGCAACGGGGCCGGCGGCCGTGCCCAGGAACGACAGCGGCTCGACGAGGGGTTCGGCGAGGGACACCGCTGCCGTGGCCGAGGCCAGGAATCCGGCAAGGGTGATGCCGATCTGGATGGTGGCCAGGAACCGGTTGGGCTCGCGGGCCAGTGCGGCCAGGACCCTGCCGCGGGTACCGCTGCGCTCCAGCCGCTGTAGCTGCCCCTCCCGCAGGGACACCAAGGCGATCTCGCTACCCGCGAAGGCCGCGTTGAGCAGCACGAGGACCGCGACGAGGACGAGCTGGCCTTGCAGGTTTCCCATGGTGGGTCGCGCCTGACGTCGTCGAGGATGGGACTAGCTTCACCTTTCCCACGCCGACGTCAACGACCCGTGACCGTTGCTGGTGACCGGGCTTGGGTAGGACGTGCGAATCCCATCGATCAAGGAGCGTCCTTTCATGGCAGCCGACCGCAAGGCCACGACCCAATGGCACGGAGACCTCAAGACCGGCTCGGGCACCACCTCCCTGGACACCTCCGAGGCGACGCAGCCGCTGCCGGTGTCGTGGTCCAGCCGGACGGAGGACCCGCAGGGCAACACCAGCCCCGAGGAGCTGCTGGCGGCTGCGCACGCGTCGTGCTTCTCCATGTCACTGTCCAAGGCGCTCTCGGACAACGGCAACGTCCCCGACTCACTGGAGACGTCGGCGGTCGCGACGTTCTCGTTGGAGGGCGGAGCGCACGTCAGCACGATGGCGCTGACGGTTCGCGGCAACGTGCCAGGCATCGAGGAGGCGGACTTTGTCAAGGCCGCTGAGGCCGTCAAGGACGGCTGCCCGCTGTCCAAGGCGATCGCCGGCAACGTCGAGATCACCGTGGACGCGGCATTGGCCTAACGCTTGAGCATTCACTGATGTAGCCAGGCGGCGGCGCCTAGGCCCCGTCGGTTGGGGGGCGCCTGCTGGGCGCCGCCCTTCCCGCCGGGCAGACTGGAGAAAGGAACGTGCCCCAGCGACGAGTGACCCCGCGAGGATCGCAGCGACGTGAGCGAGCAGCCGACACTGTTGGACGCCCTCGGGCCTGACGTGTCTGCGGGGTCGCCCGGGCGCGGCGGCAAAGGTGGACCGGCCGGTCGCGACGGCATCGTCGACGTCGACATCGCCGATCGCATGGAGCGGTCCTTCCTTGACTACGCGATGAGTGTGATCGTCGGGCGGGCCCTGCCTGACGTGCGCGACGGCCTCAAGCCGGTGCAGCGGCGGATTCTGTACGCGATGTGGGAGGCGGGGCTGCGCCCCGAGCGGCCGTATCGCAAGTGCGCGTCGGCCGTCGGCGATGTCATGAAGAAGTATCACCCGCACGGCGACACGTCGATCTACGACGCGCTGGTGCGCATGGCCCAGACCTTCTCCAGCCGCGCACCGCTGGTCGACGGCCACGGCAACTTCGGTTCGGTGGACGGCGACCCGCCCGCGGCCATGCGCTACACCGAGGCACGGCTGTCGGCGATCGCGATGGAGCTGTTGACGGGCATCGACGAGGACACCGTCGATCTCGTCAGCAACTACGACGGCTACGAGACCGAGCCGGTTGTGCTGCCTGCCCGCGCTCCGAACCTGCTGGTCAACGGGGCCAGCGGGATTGCCGTGGGGATGGCGACGAACATCCCGCCCCACAATCTCGGCGAGATCGTCGACGCCTGCCTGCACCTGATCCGCAGGCCGGCAGCGACCGTGGACGACCTCATGCGCGCCGTCCCGGGGCCGGACTTTCCGACCGGTGGGCGGATCGTTGCCGCCAGTGGCATCCGCGACGCCTACCTAACCGGGCGGGGAGCGATCACGATGGAGGCGATCGCCACCACCGAGACGCGCAGCGGCGGGCTGCCGCGCATCATCGTCACCGAGATCCCTTACCAGGTGAACAAGGCGACGCTGCTGGAGCGGATGGCCGAGCTGGTCAAGACCAAGAAGGTCGAGGCAATCCGCGACCTGCGCGACGAGTCCTCGCGCGACGGGATGCGCATCGTCATCGAACTCAAGCGCGGCGAGCAGCCAGCAGCGGTGCTCGACCGCCTCTACGCCCTGACGGACCTGCGCAGCAACTTCAACGTCAACTTCGTTGCGCTGCTCAGCCCCAGTCCCGGCGCCCCCCCGCAGCCGCAGACCATCGGGCTGCGCGAAGCGCTGGTGGCCTACCTGAGCCATCAGCGGCAGGTGCTCACTCGCCGGACCCGCAACCGGCGCGAGAGGGCCGCCGCCCGCGCGCACGTGCTCGAGGGCCTGCTGGTGGCGCTGGACCACCTCGACGAGGTCATCACGATCATCCGCGGCTCGAACACCGCCGACGACGCCCGCACCACGTTGATACAGCGATTCGGCCTCAGCGACATCCAGGCGGGGGCGGTGCTGGACATGATGCTGCGGCGCCTGGCGGCGCTGGAACGCCAGAAGATCACCGACGAGCATCGCGACCTGCGGGCCCTGCTCGCCGAGCTCGACGCCATCCTGGCCGATCCCGGCAAGCTCGACGCCCTGCTCGCAAGCGAGCTGAAGGCGCTCAAGGCCGCGCACGCCGATCCTCGACGCAGCCGCATCGCCCGCACCGCGACTGGTGGCGACTCCGGCGAGGACAACGACCACGGTGAGGTGGCTGGGCCGGTGCTGGAGGCGCAGCCGATCACGGTGTATGTCACCGCCGGGGGCTGGCTCAAGAGCGTGCCCCGGCGCCGGCTGGCCAGCGCCCACAGCCAGCCACGCGACCCCGTGGTGGCGATCTTGTCCGCGACCACCGAGGACACGCTGCTGCTCGTCGATGCCGACGGCGGCGGCTACCGGGTCGCCGCCGCCGACCTGCCGGTCGTGCCGGTGGGCCAGCGTGGGACGGCGCTCGCCCAGCTGCTCGGCGAGGGGCCGGACGCGGGCCTGGTCGGTGGGGCGGTGCTGGGCAGCGGCGGCGAGACGGTCCTGACAGTCTCCGAACGCGGACTGGTCAAGCGCACCGAGGTCGGCGAGTACCAGGGCCGGACCCGCGCCATGATCGCAACCGGTGTCCGCGACGACGACGCCATCGTCGCGGTAGCCAGCTGCGGCGAGGATGACGACCTGCTGCTGGCCCACGACGGTGGGCTCGCGATCCGCTTCCCGGCCGCCGACGTGCGGCCGATGGGCAGAGGAGCCGCCGGCGTCACCGGCCTGCAAGTCCCTGGGGGCAACGCGTTGGTGGCCTGCAGCGTCGTGCCCGGCGGAAAAGATGGCGAGGCGCAGGTGCTCACGCTGGCCACCGACGGAACGGCCCGTTCGACGCCGTTGGTCGAGTTCCCCGTCAAGGGGCGTGGTGGCAAGGGCGTGCAGACGGGCACCGAACGCCTCGCCTGGTGCGGGGTGGCCGCCGCTGTGCAGGTGCCCACCGCGCAAGAGGTGGTGGTCGTGCAGACGGCCGAGGTGACCTCGGGGCGCCGCGCCGGCCGCATGACCGCCACCGCGCCGGCGGTCACCGGCCGCGTGGTGCCGCAGCGGTGAGGGAGTGCGTCCACGGCGAGGCCGGCGCGTAGCAGCGTGGAGTTCCAACAGGTCGTGGCCCGTCGGCGGATGGTGCGCCGCTACCGTGACGCGCCGGTCGACCCGGCGGCGGTCACCAGGATCCTGCACGCCGCTGCCCGCGGACCCAGCGCCGGCTTCGCCCAGGGTGTGCGCTTCGTGGTAGTGACCGACGCCGGCACCAGAGCCGCGATCGCGCAGCTGTGCGACGAGTCGCGCCATCTCGCCCAGGGGTTCGACGCGTGGCTGTCGGTAGCACCTGTGCACGTCGTCATCGGGGTGCGATCTGACGACTACCGCGACCGCTACGCCGAGCCTGACAAGCGGCGGTCCCGGGGACCGGACGGCTGGCAGCTGCCGTGGTGGTGGGTTGACGCCGGTGCGGCGCTGGCGTTGCTGTTGCTGGCCGCCGTGGACGAGGGGCTGGCGGCGGGCTTCCTCAACGTCGCCAGGCCCGACGCCGTGCGCCGGCTGCTCGCCATGCCCCCTGACATCACGATCGTGGGGCTGGCGACCCTGGGCCAGCCGGCGCCGGACCGGCGCTCGGGATCGTTGGCCCGCGGACGCCGCCCCGTGCAGGAGGTCGTCCGCTACGAGCGGTGGTCAGACCACCAGCACGCTACGTGATGTGCTGGCGGACGGTCTCGGTCGCGGCCTCGAAGGAGGCGACGAACTTCTCGACGCCCTCGGTTTCCAACTCTTTGGTCACCTGGTCCAGGTCGACGCCCTCGTCGGCCAGGCGTTGCAGCGCCCGGCGGTCCTCCTCGCCGCTGCCTGACAACCGGTCGGCGATGACGCCGTGGTCGCGCACCGCGTCCAGCGTCGCCTCCGGCATGGTGTCGACGGTGTCGGGTCCCGCCAGCTGCTCGACGTAGAGCACGTCGCGGTACGACGGGTCCTTGGTCGAGGTCGAGGCCCACAACGGCCGTTGCACCCGGGCGCCTTGCTCGGCCAGCTCGGCCCACCGCGGTCCGTCGAACGCGCGTTGGAGTGACTCGTAGGCGACGCGGGCGTTGGCGATGGCCGCGGTGCCTAGCAGCGGGTGGCCCGAGCCCAGCAGGGCGTCGACCTTGCTGTCGACCCGGCTGACAAAGAAGGAGGCCACACTGGACAGGCGCCGCAGGTCGCCGCCGGCCTCGGCGCGTTGCCGCAAGCCCTCGAAGTAGGCGGTGATGACCGCCTCGTAGCGCGCCACCGAGAACAACAGGGTGATGTTGACGTTGACGCCCTCGGCGAGCAGGCGGGGGACCGCAGCCAGCCCCGGCTCGGTGCCGGGCACCTTGATCATGAGATTGGGCCGGTCGAGATCGGTGAACAGCGTCATGCCCTCGCTGACCGACTTGTCGGTGTCGAACGCGCTGGCGGGGTCCAACTCGATGGAGACCTGCCCGTGCTGGCCGTCGCTGTCGTCATACAGCGGCAGGAACAGCTCGCAGGCGTCGCGCACGTCGGCCTTCATAATCGACCACAGCGCATCGCGCGGGTCCTCGCCGTGCAGCTGTGACAGCTGCTCGTCGTAGCTGTGATCATCGCCCAGCGCCTTCTCGAAGATCGAGGGGTTGCTGGTCAGCCCCTGCACCTCGCCGGCGGCGATCAGCCCGGGCAGGTACCCGTCCGGCTGCAGGTAGGAGCGTCGGATTGAGTCGAGCCAGACGGCCTGTTGCAGGTCGCGCAGCTGCTGCAGTGGGTTGCGTACCATGTCGGGCTCCTTGTCGGTCGTGGCCCCGCTGGCCGCCAATGTGCTCTGGCGCAGGGCTTCAGTCTTGCAACAGATCCAGGGCCGCCTCGGCGACCGCTTCAGGGGTGAAGCCGAACTCGTCGAACAGGTCGCCGGCGGGAGCCGAGGCGCCGAAGTGGTCGATGGCGACGTGGTCGTCGGCCCAGCGCGACCACCCGAAGCTTGTCGCGGCCTCCACCGATAGTACCGGCACGGCGGCGGGTAGGACCGCCTCCATGTAGTCGTCATCCTGTTCTTCGAACAGCTCCCACGATGGCATGGACACCACCTTGGTCGTAAGCCCACGCTCGCGCAGCACCGCGGCGGCGTCGACGGCCAGATGCACTTCCGAGCCGGTGGCGACCAGCACGATGTCGGGCTCGGGGTCCTCGGTGACCACGTAGGCGCCGCGGTGGACCTCGTCGGCGTCGGTGTGTTCGAGTACCGGCAGGTCCTGCCGGCTCAGCGCCAGCAGGGTTGGCCCGTCGGCCCGCGCGATCGCGTGGCGCCAAGCGCCGACCGTCTCCGTGGCGTCGGCGGGACGCAGGACGTGCAGGTTGGGGATCGCCCGCAGGGCGGCCAGGTGCTCCACCGGTTGGTGGGTGGGCCCGTCCTCGCCGAGGCCGATGGAGTCGTGGGTCATGACATAGACGGTCGGCAGCCCCATGAGGCACGCCAGCCGCAGCGAGGGCCGCAGGTAGTCGGTGAAGGTCAGGAACGTGCCCCCGAAGGTGCGCAGGCCCCCGTGCAGCGCCATGCCGTTCATGGCCGCCGTCATCGCGTGCTCGCGGACCCCGTAGTTGAGGTTGCGCCCGCCGAACTCGTGCGGGCCGATCAAGCCGCCGTCGGTGATGTCGGTGTTGTTCGAGGTCGACAGATCGGCCGAGCCGCCCACGAGCTCGGGCATGCGGGCCGCGATTGCGTTGAGCACCGCACCCGACGCCTTGCGCGTCGCCAACTTGTCGTCGTCCGGCGAGAAGGTCGGCAGGTCCTCGTCCCAGCCGTCGGGCAGCCGCTTACCCATGATCCGCTCGAAGTCGGCGGCGAGGTCGGGATGCTCCTGGCGGTAGGCGTCGAAGCGCTGGCGCCACTGCGCCTGGGCGTGCCCGCCCCGCTCGGTCTGGTCGGCGTGCTGGCGGGCGGGTTCGGGCACGGTCATCGGCTCGGGGTAGTCCCAGCCATAGAAGCGCTTGGCCGCGGCGATCTCCTCGTCGCCTAGCGGCGAGCCGTGGGCCTTGTAGGTGTCGGCGAGGTTGGGGGCGCCGTAGCCGATGGTGGAGGGGTAGCGCACCAGCGTGGGGCGGCCTTCGGGCACCGACGCCTGCTTGAGCACCGCGTCGATCTCGTCGAGGTCGTTGACGTCGGTGACGGCCAGGACTCGCCAGCCGTAGGCCTCGTAGCGTTCGGGCACTGCCTCCGACAGGCTCTCCGAGGCCCGGCCCGACAGCGTGATGCGGTTGTCGTCGTACAGCACGATCAGACGGTCGAGTCCGAGGTGCCCGGCGAGGCTGCTGGCCTCGCTGGCAACGCCCTCCATGATGTCGCCGTCGCTGGCGATCACCCAGGTGCGGTGGTTCACGATCTGGTGGCCGGGACGGTTGAAGCGCGCGGCCAGGATCCGCTCGGCCAGCGCCATGCCCACCGCCGAGCCCAGTCCCTGACCCAGGGGGCCGGTGGTTATGTCAACCCCGTGCGTCTCGAAGTGCTCGGGATGCCCGGGTGTGGCGCTGCCCAGCTGACGGAAGCGGCGGATCTCCTCCAGCGGCAGGTCGTAGCCGGTGAGGTGCAGCAGGCTGTACTGCAGCATCGAGGCGTGGCCGGCCGACAGCACGAAGCGGTCGCGGTCCGGCCACTCCGGATCGGCGGGGTTGTGCACCAGATGCCGCGTGAACAGCACGTAGCCCAGCGGCGCGAGCGCCATCGGCGTCCCCGGGTGACCCGAGTTGGCCTGCTGCACGGCGTCCATGGACAGCGTGCGGATCGTATTGACCGCGAGGAGGTCGAGGTCCTGGGTCACCGGTGGCTCCTGGCGAGGTGCGGACGGAAGGACGTACAACGATCCTGCCCACGGTCGGCATGCGCAAGCACACCGTCCGGCCCGGCCCGCCGTGCCGGGTCACGCCGAGGTCGGCTCAGAGGCACGCGCTGAGGTCAGCCCAAGTCGGCCAGTGCCTGCAGCACCCGGTCGACGTCGGTGGCGCCGTGGTAGTGCACAAAGCCGATGCGCACCGCCCCGCCGTCGCGGAGCAAGCCCAGCGCGCGCATGGGTTCC
>Ga0136624_1000284_pt1 | contig 18570 bp, 16 predicted proteins | sample AntDrymUQ4692206_2_FD_104802 | JGI IMG/M metagenome (GOLD analysis project Ga0136624, IMG submission 104802) | Polar desert sand microbial communities from Dry Valleys, Antarctica - metaG UQ469 (22.06) | ecosystem: Environmental > Terrestrial > Soil > Desert | place: Antarctica: Dry Valley... | reverse complement strand
TGCTGCATGCCCGTCTCGACGTCTTCGTCGACGCGGTACGGCACTTACTGCTCCCCGGCACGGCGCTCGCGCTGGTCCCGGCCGTGGCGATCGGCCGGGTGCTGCGGTCGTCCCTCGTGGAGGTCTATCGGGCCGACTACATCCGTACCTTGCATGCCAAGGGTCTGACACCTCGCAAGGTGCTGTGGCAGCACGCACTGCGCAACGCTGCGTCTGCCCCGCTGACCATGGCAGGCCTTCAACTGGGCTTGCTGCTCGGAGGTGTGGTCATCGTGGAAGCCGTGTTCGCCTGGCCAGGAATCGGTCTGTACCTCAACCAGTCCATCGAGTTCCGTGACCTGCGGGCCATCGCTGGCGTAACCCTCGTCGTGGGAGCCGGCTACGCCTTCGTCAACACTCTTGTCGACCTCGCTCAAGCCGCCGCCGATCCTCGGATCCGACTCTAGGAGACCAATGCCCATCGACCGCGGCCGCGTCTTGCTCGCCGGCGAGACGTGGCTCACGTACGGCATCCATCAGAAGGGCTTCTCCGCATACACCACAGGCGGGTACGAAGTCGGCAGTGACGAATTCGTCGCCGCCTTACGAGAGAAGGGTTGGAGCGTCGACCACCTCGCTAACCATCAGGCGACCGAGACCTTCCCGAACAGCGTCGCCGAGCTGGCGCAGCACGACGTCGTGATTCTGAGCGACATCGGCGCGGACACGCTGCTGCTGCACCCGGACACGTTCGTGCGCGGCGAACGCACACCTAACCGCCTCGGTGTCGTCGACGAGTGGGTTCGCTCCGGCGGCGCGCTGCTCATGGTGGGGGGCTACATGTCCTTCGCCGGGTTCGAAGGCAAAGGTCGCTATCACGCCACACCCGTCGAAGAGTGCCTGCCCGTGCATATCGAGGGTTACGACGACCGCTCGGAGCGGCCGGAAGGAGTGCACCCGCAGGTGCGGGACGTCGACCATCCGGTGCTGGCCGGACTGGGCGAGCCGTGGCCGTACTTCTTGGGTTACAACCGGATTCGCGCGAAGGAGGGAGCCGGCGTACTGCTGGCGGTTGAGGACGACCCTTTCCTCGTCGTCGGCGGCCGAGGTGACGGTAGGTCAGCAGCGTTCGCCTCCGATTGCTCCCCGCACTGGGGGAGTCCGGACTTCATGGCGTGGGACGGGTACGCCACCTTCTGGGACCAGCTGCTGGGCTGGCTGACGAAGCGGGACGCCTGATGGAGTTTCTACCCGGAAAGGGTCGTCCGCGCATCGTCGTCGTGGGATCCACGATGATGGATCTCGTTGCCTACGCCGACGAGTTGCCGGGTCCTGGGCAGACGCTTCGCGGGACCCAGTTCCTGATGGGGTACGGCGGCAAGGGCGCCAACCAGGCCGTCATGGCCGCCGGGTTGGGCGCCGAAGTGATCTTCGTGAATCGCGTGGGCGACGACTTCTTCGGCGAGCTCACCCGAAAACACCTTGCCGAGCAAGGGATCGAGCTCCGCCTCGGTGACCCGATCCCGTCGGTGTCGACGGGGGTGGCGCCGATCTGGGTCGAGCCGTCGGGCGACAACCGGATCATCATCGTTCCCGGTGCCAACGAGTCGGTGACACCGGAAGTTGTGCGCTCGGAGTTGGCCGAGGTGTCCGACGTCGAGTGCGTGCTCTGCCAGCTGGAGGTCCCGCAGGACGCGATCGCGGAGGCCTTCCGCTTCGGGCGGCGGTGGGGCGCGGTGAACATCCTCAACCCGGCGCCGGCCGGCCGCATCCACGACGACGTGCTCGCGCTCACGGACTGGCTGGTGCCCAACGAGAGCGAGTTCGAGTTGCTCTTCGGTGAGCCGCCCGATGACGCGGCGATCCTTCGCGCCGCTGCCGCTTTGCAGGGACGGCTGCTCGTGACCCTGGGGGAGCTTGGAGCTGCCCTGGCCGTGGACGATTCGGTACGCCGGGTGGCGGCGCTCACCGTCGACCCCTGCGACACGACGGGAGCGGGCGATGCCTTCCTCGGTGGGTTCTCGTACGCAGTGGCCGCGGGAGCTGACGCTGATGCGGCGGTAACGATCGCCACGATCTGCGGCTCGCTGAGCACCCAGCGCCAGGGAACGCAGTCGTCGTTCCCCAGCGCGGACGAGGTGTGGCGCAGGTATGGGGAGCCCAGTGGCGTGCACTGACGTCCGGTCCGCACTTCCCCGTGGTCAAGGAGATTCAGACTTGGGCCACCTCTCGCGTATGTAGTCCGCGAGTTCGCTGTCCTGCGCGCTGGGCAAGAGGCGGCGGAACTCCGGGGTAGCGTTTTGCACGTTATTCTGTACAGTGGAGGGATGGAGACTCTGCCGCTGAGCGACGCGCGCAGCACCTTGTCCTCGATCGTCGAGCGTGTCGAGACGACCCACGCGCGGGTCACCATCACCCGGAATGGTCGCCCGGCCGCCGTGCTGATCAGTCCCGAAGACCTCGAGGCGCTCGAAGAGACCCTTGATGTGTTGTCGGACCCCGCCGCCATGAAGCAGTTGCACGACAGCGAGGCCGCAATCGTTGCCGGCGACGTCCTCGACGAGGCGGGACTGCGAGACCTCGTAGCCAAACGGACGCCCTGAAAGATGGCGGCGGCACCCCACCAGCCGTACCGCCTTCAGGTCGCAGGACCCGCAGCCAGGGCCATTGCTAACGACCTACCCGAAGCGGTGGCGGCGGCGATGGTTGAGTTCATCACCGGCGACCTCCTACGCGAGCCTCGTCGAGTCGGCAAGCCCCTACGGCGCGAAATTTCGAGTCGTTGGGCGGCACGTCGCGGCAGCTACCGCGTGCTCTACGCCATCGACGAACAAGCCGGCACGGTCACCGTGCTCACAGCCGAGCACCGTCGCGACGTGTACCGACAGCGCTGACCGGCAGACCCGGAGTGTCCCGTTCATCGATCCGCCTGCGGCACCTCGCGCTCTCGCGCGTGCCCGGCGGCTGTTGCCTACGACGTTCCTGTAACTGGGACGGCTGCAGCTGTTGCGCGAAACGTCGACCGCCGGAAGCAACATTATGAGTACGAGGGCGGGCCGGTTGAGCGGTTCCTTCGGCTACGACACCATGACGCTGGTCGGTCCTGGTACCTGGCGAGTGGCGCGGGCGGCGGTCGACTGCGCGCTCACCGCCGTCGACCTGGTGAGCAACGGCGGTCACCGCGCCGCGTACGCCCTGTGTCGGCCCCCCGGTCACCACGCCACCCGTTCGGGCTACGGCGGATCCTGCTACCTCAACAACGCCGCCGTTGCCGCCCGCGCGCTGCTGGGTGCCGGCCACGAGCGGGTCGCGATCCTCGACGTGGACGCACACCACGGCAACGGGACGGAGTCCATCTTCTACGACTCCGCTGCAGTGTTTTACGCCTCGGTGCACGTCGATCCGGGCGCCGGGTGGTTCCCGCACTACGTCGGGTTCGCCGACGAGACCGGGGTGGGCGCCGGTCTGGGCGCGACACTGAACGTGCCGCTGGCGCCCGGGGCCGGCGACAAGCAATGGCTCGACGGCGTACGGCGGATCGCCACCGCCGCCGCTGACCATGGCGCGTCGGCGCTGGTGGTGTCCTTGGGAGTCGACGCCGCGGTCGACGACCCGGAGAGCCCGCTACGGGTTTCGGCCGCCGGCTACCGGACCGCGGGGAACATGCTCGGGGACTTGGGGCTGCCGACGGTCGCCGTGCAGGAGGGGGGCTACCACCTGCCGACGCTGGGCTCATTGGTGACCGGCTTCCTGGACGGCCTCGGCCGGTGAGATGATCCTGGCGATCGCCTACCGTTACCAGGTCGGCTGAGAACAACGCGCGAAGTCGCCCAGCCGTACCGCAGACTTGTGCACAACACTGCGGCAGCGGAAGGCGAGGTATGACCACCAGGTGGACGCTCGCGGTTGCCGTGGCCGGTCTCCTCCTTGCCGGTGCGGCCGCCGTAGTGGCGCTGGCTCGACGCGCATCCGCACGCTGGCTGCTGGCTGTCACTACTGCGGTCGAGGTAGTTCTGCTGGCAGCGGTCGGCGCCTGCGTCGTCGGTCTCCTGGATGGCCACCGCCCAGCCAGCATCGCGACGCTGATCGGCTATCTGATCGGCACACCGCTGGTGCTGCCCTTCGCCGCCGCCGTCGCCGTGGAAGAACGCACCCACTGGGGAACCGCGGCCCTGGTGGCCGGCGGTCTTGTGGTAGCCGTCCTCGCCGCCCGCCTGCATCAGGTGTGGCAGCCTGCTGTGTCCGCGGCCGGCCTGTAGCTTGTGCCTGCTGCCCATGGTTCCGGCCGGCTCATCGCCGCGCTGTACGCCCTGTTCGCGCTGGCCGCCACCGGTCGGGCCGTCGTACAGATCGCCACCAGGTTCAGCGAGGCGCCGCTGGCGTACCTCCTGACCGCCATCGCTGCGATTCTCTACCTGGTGGCCGCCTGGGCGCTGACCAGCACCTCCCCCGTCGCCCGTCGACTGGCCTGGACGGCGTGCAGCATCGAACTCGCCGGCGTGCTCTGCGTCGGCACGCTCAGCCTGCTGACGCCCGCGCTGTTTCCCGACGACACGGTCTGGTCCCGCTATGGCAGCGGCTACGGCTACGTTCCTTCGGTCCTACCGGTCGTCGGCTTGATCTGGCTCGCGCTCCACCGTCCCCAAGAGCTCTCGACTGGCTGACGAAGTTCTCCCCAGCTGGCCGTCGGGGGGGTACTCCGGACCTCGCCCTGGCCATGGCACGCTCGGGAGAGCCGCCTGTCGGAGTCGAACCGACGACCTACGCATTACGAGTGCGTTGCTCTACCGACTGAGCTAAGGCGGCGTGGCGGGCGGGGCCGCGCCAGCCGGGTCAGCCTACCGGCCGTCCACTCGACCAGTCCGCTTTCAACGCCTCGCTCGGCGGCGTAGGGAGTTGCTAGGCACATGTCGTCACCGGTGACGAGATATGCCTAACAAGTCAGCAGATCGGCGGCGTCAGGGATGGGCGACCGCGCGACACCAGCAGCTCAGCAGACGGTGCCTTCCGCCGGGAGCTCGCCCTCGATCAGGTACCGCTCCACCGCCTCGTCGATGCAGGAGCTGCCCCGCGCGTACGCCGTGTGTCCGTCGCCGTCGTAGCTGAGCAGCACCCCCGACTCCAGTTGCTCGGCGAGGGACTGCGCCCACGCGTACGGCGTCGCCGGGTCCCGCACCGTGCCGACCACCAGGATCGGGGCCGCACCCGGGGCGCGGATCGGGTGCGGGCCGCTGTCCGGCGGCGCGGGCCAGAACGCGCACGGCAAACCGCTCCAGGCGACGTACGCACCGAACAGCGGCGAGCGCCGCGCGAACTCGCGGGCGTCTGCGGCGTACGCGTCGACGTCGGTCGGCTCGGCCCGGTCGAGGCAGTTGACGGCGTACGCTACCTCGTTCTGGTTCCCCGAGTAGCTGCCGTCGCGCTGCCGGTCGGTGTAGAAGTCGGCCAGCACAAGCAGCACCGACCCGTCTCCGTCGAAGGCACGACCGAGCGCCACCCGCAGCGCCGGCCAGCCGCTCGCCTCGTCGTAGAGGGCAGCAGCCACGCCGAGCAGAGCGAGGGACTGGGTGAGCTTCCGGTCCTGCCCTCCCGAGAGCGGCGTACGGTCCACGTCGGCGAGCAGATCGGCCACCTGGCCGACGCCACTGCGCACATCCGCCGTCGGCCCGCCGCGCAGCGGGCAGTCCTCCAGGGCTCGGCAGTCCCGGACAAAGGCGCGCAGCGCCCCCTCGAACCCCTCGGCCTGCGCGAGCCCGATCTCGCCCCCGGTCAGCGTCGGGTCGATCGCCCCGTCGAGCACCAGCCGGCCGACCCGCTCGGGAAAGAGTTCGGCGTACGTCGCCCCGAGCAGTGTCCCGTAGGACTTGCCCAAGTAGTTGAGTCGCTCCTCCCCCAGGGCCTCGCGCAGCAGGTCCATGTCGCGGGCGACGTCGGCCGTGGACAGGTGCGGCAACAACTCCCCGGTACGCCGACCGCAGCCTGCAGCGAACTGCCGGGCCTCCCTGGCGAGCTGCTTGCGTTCCCGCGCACTGTCGGGCGAGCCGTCCACGGCGAGGAAGGTGTCGAGCTCCGCGTCGTCGAGACAGTCCACGGGCTCGCTCATCCCGACCCCCCGAGGGTCGAAGCCAACGATGTCGAAGCTGTTGCGTACCTTCGCGGTGATCACCTGCGCCGCGGCGCGGGCGTAGCGCACCCCCGAACCGCCCGGCCCACCGGGGTTGACCACCAGCGACCCGACTCGCTTGCCTCGATCTGCCGCCGGCAGCCGCACGACCTCCAACGCAACGTCCCCGTCCGCGGGGCGCTCGTGGTCGCGGGGTACGTCGAGGGTGGCGCACTCGAAGCCGCCCTCACACTCCGTCCAGGACAGCTCGCCTCGACTGGGCGTTGCTGCGGGATTGTTCGGCGAGCTGGCCGGCGGGGCCGACGAGGGGCTCGCTGTAGCAGTCGCGCCAGCGGTCGCCCCAGGACCGCGGGGCGCCAGTGCCACACCCGTCGGGCCGCCGCCACCTGACCCCCCGCCCGCCGTACACCCGGTACCGGCGAAGGCCGCGGTCAGCGCCAGCACCGTCCAGCGCCGCCCGCGCGAGCCGCGCCGAGCAGCGCGTGCCCTCATGCGGGCGCAGAATCGCTGGAGGTAACGGGGCGCGAGTCGTACGCCGCCCGCGAGCCGCACGAGCCGGCCTTCGCGCAGGTCGAGCGGCGACCCGTCGCGTTCACCCGGACCACCACGGTGTCGGCGGGCACGTTGTAGCCGACCACCGTGGCCGGCCCGTCCGCGGACTCGACCGTCGACCCGATCGGCGGGGCGTCCTCCTTGAAGTCCTGGTAGAGCGGATGCTCGTATTTCAGGCAGCACAGCAGCCGGCCACAGGCACCGGAGATCTTCAACGGGTTGGGCGGCAGGTCCTGGTCCTTGGCCATGCGTACGCTGACCGGCTCGAAGTCCTTGAGGAACGTGGCGCAGCACAGGTCGCGGCCGCACGGTCCGATGCCGCCCTGCACGCGGGCGGAGTCGCGATCACTGAGCTGGCGCAGCTCGACCCGGGTGCGGAGTGCAGCGTTCAGCTCGCGGACAAAGGCCCGGAAGTCGACCCGGTGCGGTGCGGAGAAGTAGACGGTGACCTTGGCCGGGGGCGGGATGTCGACGACGTCGACCCCCACCACCTTCATCGGCAGCTCGTGGGACTTGATCAGCCGGCGGGCGGCGACCCGCACCTCGCCGCGCCGTCGTCGGTTGCGCTCGTCGCGCGCGAAGTGCTCCTCACCGGCGAAACCGGCGCAGACGGGAAGCCCGCCGATCACATCCGGGACCTCCTCCGGAGCCCACACGCACTCCGCCACCTCGGGTCCGGCGGCGGTGGGCACCAGCACCTTGTCACCCACCCGCGGGGAGTGCTCACCGGGGTCGAGGTAGTACAGCTTCCCGTACCGGGTGAAGCTCACTGCCATGACCCGGCTCATGGGCAGTCACTTTAGCTCGGACCGGCGGATGTCCCGGCTGGTCAGCCGGCAAGCAACTCGACGGTGAGCGCCTCCACTGCGAGCAGCGGGGCGACGGCTACGGCCAGCGACTCGCGACAGGCCAGCACCGCCTCCAGCCGGCGCAGCGTCGCCGCCGGTGTCCCGGCTCGGGCGGCTCCCTCCACCGCCGGGCGATCGGCCTCGTTGACCAGCTCCACCGACGCGCCCAGCTGTACGACGAGAACGTCGCGGTAAAAGGAGGCCAGGTCGACCAGCGCGCGGTCGAGCCCGTCGCGCTGCTGCCGGGTGGCGCGTGCCTTCTGCCGCCGCTCGAGGTCGGCGATCACCCCGGCAGAGCCGCGCGCCAGACCGCGGGTCCCCGGCCCCTCGCCCAGCGCGCGCCGCATCGCCCTGGTCTCCTCCGCGTCGGACTCCCCCGTCGCCTCCCGGGCCTCCTCGGCAGCCGCCTCCACGATGTTCGCCGCCGCAGTGAAGCAGGCGGGCAGGTGCTGCAGCGCCGACGGGACGCGCAGCACGTCCTGGCGCCGTAGCCGAGCGCGCTCGTCCAACGCCAGCCGGCGCGCGCGGCCGACGTGGCCCTGGGACGCCGCGGCGGCGTACGCCGCCATGGCAGGGTTGATCCCGTCGCGGCGGACCAGCAGGTCGGCGACGGCCGCCGCGGGCGGCGTACGCAGCACCACCAAGCGGCATCGCGACCGGATGGTCGGCGCCAAGTCCTCGGTAGAGGGGACGCAGAGCAGCCAGACGGTACGCCGCGGCGGCTCCTCGATGGCCTTGAGCAGCACGTTGACCGCCTGCTCGGTCAACCGGTCGGCGTCCTCCAGCACGATGACCTGCCAACCGGGGCCGGCCGGAGTCAGCGCGGACCGGCGGACGAGGTCGCGCGTCTCCTTGACGCCGATGCTGAGCGCATCGGTACGGACGACGTCGACGTCGGCGTGCGAACCGATCAGCGCGGTGTGGCACTCCTTGCAGTGCCCACACCCCTGGTCCGGGCACTGCAGCGCCGCGGCGAAGGCCAGCGCAGCGGTGGAGCGCCCGGATCCGGGTGGGCCGGTGAACAGCCAGGCGTGCGTCATGCCCCGCCCGGTCTCCGCCGACCGGCTTCTAGCAGGCGCACCGGGAACCGCAGCGTCAGCGGGAGCGGCACCGGTAGCGCCAACGCCAGCCGCCGCGCGTACGGCCAGCCGCAGCTCCTCGACCACCCGCTCCTGCCCGACGAGGTCGGCGAACACCCCGTCGCGCTCGCTGCCGCTCACTACTCGCCCCGCGGCGCTGACCCGGCGACCGGCATCGGGTGGCCGCTGGTGGCGTCGGTGAGCGGGTCGGGTACGGCAACAACTCGCTCCAGGACCACCGTAGAGAGTCGCTCCCGGATCGCGGCGGCGACCACGTCGGGCGGCTGTGCCGCATCGATGACGAGATAACGGTCGGGGTCCGCGCGGGCGAGCCGGAGAAACTCTCCGCGCACCCGCTCGTGGAAGTGCGCTGGCTCGGCCTCCAGTCGATCGGTCGGCCCCACCGACCTGCCCAGGCCGGTCTCCGGCGGCAGGTCGAGCACCACGGTGAGGTCGGGCACCAGCCCGCCGGTGGCCCACCGGGACAGTTGCGCGACTTGCTCCGCCGGCAGGCTGCGTCCAGCGCCCTGGTAGGCGAGGGAGGAGTCGACGAAGCGATCGGTCACGACCACGGCTCCGCGGGCGAGAGCCGGCCGGATCACCGTGGCGACGTGCTCCGCCCGGTCGGCGGCGTACAGCAAGGCTTCGGCGCGCGCCGACAGCTCTCCACTCGCCGGGTCGAGCAGCGTGGCCCGCAACTGGCGGCCCACCGCGGTCCCGCCCGGCTCCCGGGTGAGCACCACCTCGTGACCGCGGCCGCGCACCCAGTCCGCGAGCAGCCGCGACTGCGTCGACTTGCCCGCCCCCTCACCGCCTTCGAACGCGACGAGTACGCCGGCGGCGGCGGCCCCGGACGCCAGCCGGCTACCCCGCACCGCCGCGGCCACATCGCGCCACAGCGGCACGCCCTGGCGGTCGTCCATGTGGCGGTAGCTCACCACTCCGACGCCCGCGGCCAACAGCCCGGCGAGGAACATGGTGATGGCGGCCCCGTTGTAGGACGCGCTCACGTCGTCGGTGAGCCGCAGCTCGTGCTGCCCGATGACGCCAGAGGCGAGCGGCGCGACGGCGATCACCAGGAGCAGGGTGACCCGCACGAGGGACTGGATGAAGGCGAAGGTGCGGCCGCGCAACTCGTCAGCTACGCCGAGGCCGATGAGGGTGTAACCGGTGACCCACGCGGTACCGGAGAACGCGCCGAGCAGCACGGTGAGCAGGGCCGCGATGACCATGTTTGGTACGGCGGCGAGCGTCGCCAAGGACAGACCCGCGCCACAGATGGACAGGGCGGCCAGTCGCCGGCGACTCAACGCGGCCAGCAGCCGCGGACCGGCGAACATCCCCCCGGCCAAGCCGAAGAACACCGCCCCGAACAGCAGCGCGTAGCCGGGGTTGCCGGCGCCGAGGTCGGAGACGTAGATCCGGGACAGCCCGATCACCGCACCAGCTGCGGTGAACGCCCCCGTCATGCCGATGACCAGCCCGCGCACCAGCCGGCTGCCGCTGACGAAGCGCCAGCCGTCGAGGAGCCCGCGGACGACGCTGACCGGCGCCGCCCCGGCCGCCCTGTGCCGGGTGGGGATCTCCAGCCGCCAGATCGTCGCAGCGGAGAAGAGGAAGGTCGCCGCGTTGACGAACAGAGCGAGCGCGACCGGCATCGCCGCGAGCACGCCGAGCGAAGCGGTCAGCAGCGCGCTGAGGAACGACAGCAGGGCGAAGAGCGCCGCTGCCACCGGCGCGGTGCCGTACGTCGTGAACAGGCTCAGCTGGTTGGCCGCCTCGAGCCGCTCCCGTGGCACCAGATTGGGGACCGACGCTTCCTTCGCGGGTATCCAGAACATCGACAGCGCCTCGATGAGGAAGCTGGCGATGAGCAGCCACCACAGCGTGCCGATGATCGGGATCGAGGCGAAGAGGACGGCGCGGGCGATGTCGCAGGACACCATGGTTATTCGGCGGTCGAAGCGGTCGGCGATGACGCCGGCGATCGGGCCAAGGAGGACCGCCGGCGTGAGGCGCAGCGCGAGTACGCCGGCCACTGCGAAGTTCTGAGCGGCGTAGCCCTGATCGCGGACGAGCGCGGCCGCCAGCGAGGTGGTGGCGAGGAACCCCAGCCAGTCGCCGAGGCTGGACAGGGTCAGCGCGATCCACAGCCGGCGGAACGCGGTGATCGCCAGCACCCCGCGCAGGTCGTGCGCGGGCCTGGGCTGCTCCGCTGCCCCCACCGCAGCCGGCTGATCCATGCCGGTCAGCGTAGTCACGGGGTACGTCGGGCGAGGCTCCAAACGCGCGTTCGCTGGTGGCGGCCCTGTGGTGCCGTCGCTCAGCGGGGACGAGCTATGCCGAGCAGGTGCGGGGAGGCGCCGAGCAGCGACGGCTCTCCTTCCAACTGGCGCAAGGTCCGCAGGAGTAGGGCGCGCCGCGGTGGGTCGTCGAGCGCCGCCTCGAGCGCGGAGACCTCGGCGACCGGCCCCTCGACGGCGACCACGGCGACAAGGTCGAGCCCGGCGGCGGCGATCTCGGCGGGCAGCTCGTCGGGATGGTGGAAGTAGGCGGTGGTGAACCAGCCCGGTTCGTTCGCCTCGTTGCGGTGCTGTCCGTCGGTGAGGTCGCGTTCCATCATGGCCGCGAACCGCGGGTCGGCGGCGGCGCCGCCGGAGAAACCGTCGATGAACGGCGCGAAACGGCTGATCGCAGCGCCGGCCACCAGCCCGCCGGGGCGGGTGACCCGACCGGCTTCGCTGAGGGCGCGTACCCGCTCGGCACGGTCCACCAGGTGGTACAGCGGGCCGAGGAGCAGCGTGGCGTCGTACGACGCATCGGGTTCTGTGAGCTCCCGGGCGTCCCCGATCGCGGCGGTGACCGTGCCCAACGCGCGTGCCTGCTCCACGTGCAGCGGTACGGGGTCGATGACGTGGACGGCGTACCCACTGCTCGCCAACCAGGCGGCATGGACGCCCGCGCCGCCGCCGACATCGAGGACCCGAGCGGGCGGTGGGGGCAGATGGCGGCGCAGGATGTCTTGCGTACGCAGTAGCTCCAGCCGGTTGGGACCGGCGGTGATCCGGCGATGCTCCCGCCCGGCCGCGTAATAGCGGAGGACCTCGGGTGGGAGCGCGCTCACCCTGCAGACGGTAGCCAGTAACCGGCTGCCGGCCCCTATGAGCTCCGGCGGTCTCCCCGCTCCCCTTTCGAGTGAAGGGACCCTTCACTCGAACCTATTGGATGAAGGGTCCCTTCACTCAAGACGTCGTCCCGCGGGAGAGCTGCGAGCGGTCCGTACGGCGTCAGCGGTTCGTCACCAGTCGGCGTCACCAGTCGGGCGGCTCGTGGAAGCCGTCCGACTCGCTGATGCCCCGCCACGGCTTGACGACGACGGTGCGAGCCCCCGGCTCGCCGCCGAGCGTGAGCCGGCGGCTGGCGACGTCGTTGCCCGTGCTGGTCTGCCGGAACTGGCCCTCCGGGTCCACCCGCACCTTCACCCGGTAGCGGCCGTTGGGCAGGTCGGAGATGTTGAACGCCTGGCCGGCGCGGGACTGGTAGTAGGTGTCGCCCCACCCGGTCGGCAGCGCCTCCCGTACCCAGATCGCGCTCCGGCCTCCGCAGGCGCTGTACAGCCCGACGTTGAACCCGTTCATCTGCGCCCCCGCGACGGTCAGGTCTACCGGATCGGTCGGGACGATGCAGAACGCCTGCTTGCGACTGCGCACCACCGCGCCGGTCTTGGCGTGCACGAGGGTGTAGGACGCGAACTGCAGGAAGTGCCAGTGGTGGTGACCGCGGGCGTCGTGGTACTCCATCGTGCCGGCCGGCGCGCGGCCTACAGCGTTTCCGGCGCGGTCGTAGAAGTACTGGTAGGCGTCCATGACGTCGCTGTCCGGGCGCCTGAAGCCTTCGACCACGAGCGGCGCCGGCCCCTGGTTCCACTCGTTGGCGGCGAAGCTCAGCAGATCGCGCTGGTGGCGCCGTTCGATCTGGATGTTGAACGCCGGCAGCGCGGCGAGGTCGGGCAATGTCGCCGGATCTGGGGTGTCGAGAATCGGTACGTCGCGCTCCGGGCCGGGCTCCGGGTACCTGACTGGGCTGCCGACGCTGTTCGCTCCCTGGCGCCCTTGGCGCCGTTGGCGCACTGTCACATCGAGGTCGACAGCGGCGTCCTCTGCGCGTACGGCGAAGGCCTCCCGATACCGCTTCGCGATCTTCACCTTCATGGCGTACCTGCCGCTCGCCAACCCGACGGATGGCGCTTCCCAGTCGCTGGCGAGCGGGCTCGCCCATCCGGCGTCGATCCCCCACACCGCGCCCTTGGTGAAGGGCATGTACCCGCCGCACATGTCCGGGTAGGCGGACACCGGCGGGCCCTGGTCATCGGTCCGCTGCCGCCCGTAGGTGTTGGGGCAGAAGGTCAACGGAACCTTCTTGACGACGCGGCCGGACGAGTCGCGGATGATGATGCGCGCGAACTTCGTCAGACCGCGAAAGCCGTCGAGCATCGTGGCGGGCAGGCGGCGAACCACATCCTTGGTGGTCGGCTCCACTTGCTCGAGCGCAATCGGCGAACGCCACGTCGATCGCGCCGCCTTCAGCTCGACGGCGCCTCCCACCGAGGCGGCGAGCACCCCCAAGTCCAGTCGGACCTGTTGGCCGTAACGCTCCAGGGTGACCGTGCGGTTCGCGGCCAGCAGGCGAAACGATGCCGGCGGGTCCGCCTCGACGGGCGGGGGCGTTGGAGTGACCACTGCCGCCAGCGCCAGCGCCAACAGCGCGACGACGGCCCGCCGCGGCCGACGGAGCGACGGAGCGATTGCGTTCACCAGGACTCCTTGGACTACAGCCGCCGAGCCACCGTAGCCGGGGCGCAGGGTGAGTATGAAGGTAAAGGCAAGGGAAAGCCATGACTTGCCACGAATCAGCCGCCAGCCGACGACAGCTCCGCTCGGACCAGGCGACTTGTTAGGCATATCTCGTCACCGGTGACGACATCTGCCTAGCAGGTCAGCTACTTCGGGGGCGGCTCGCCGGCCAGCGGTGGCTCGCCGCGTTCGTGGTCCCACTCCAGCACGGCGGCCGCCGTCTCCGGCAGCGGAGTGGTGGGCATCCCGGCCGCGCGAGCGGCAGCGCCGGTACGGCGAAACAGCGGGTCCACGCTGGGGTCGTCGAGCACGAGCGGGAGTGGGGATGACATGTCGTCGGGGTCGACAGGGACGACGTCGACGGTGGTGCCGGCGCCGGCCGCGCAGGCGCGGATCAGCCCGTCCAGCGTGGTGGGTTCCGCGGGACCGACGGCGTCGTACGTGCCGGCCCGGTCCTCCGTGAGCAGGGCGAGCATCAGCCCGGCAAGATCGCCCGAGTCGACCACCTGCACCGGCTGGTCGGGGCGGCCGGGCAGCTCCACTCGGCCACCGCGGGCGGCGCGGCGTACCCACCAGGTGAAACGGTCGGTGGGGTCGTACGGACCCGCGACTACGCCGGGTCGCACGATGGTGGCGCGCTCCCCGTAGCGGGTCAGCACGTCGTCCTCGCAGGCGACCTTGAGCGGGCCGTACGTCGTATCGGTGATCTCCTCGGTGTCGCGTTCCGGCGCCAGCCGGGGGGAGTCCTCGTCGATCGTGCCCGTCGCCTTGGCCACGTCGTACACGGAGCCGGTCGACACGAACAGGTAGCGGCCGATCCGGTCACCGAGCGCGTCCGCCGCCTGCCGAACGTGGCGGGGTACGTAGCCGCTGACGTCGACGACGGCGTCCCACTCGCCGTCGTCCAACGCCGCGTAGTCACCGGTGGCACGGTCGCCGCGGCACCGTTCGACGTCGGGGAACAAGTCGGTCCCCGTCCGGCCGCGGCTGAACAGCGTCAGGTCGTGGTCGGCGGTCAGGGCAAGCTCGACGAACGTTCGCCCTACAAAGGAGCCGCCGCCGAGCACCAGGATGCGCATCCGGTGATCGTAGGCACACCGCCACCCCTCCGCGTTCGAGTGAAGGGCCCCTTCATCCAATAGGTTCGAGTGAAGGGACCCTTCACTCGAACGCTGGGGGCACGGGTGGGAGGGTGTAGGGGGGCGCCGGGGCACCAGGGCGCCGGGGGCGCCGGGGCGCGGGGGCACCAGGGCGCCGGGGCGCGGGGCACCAGGGCGCCGGGGCGGGGACGCCGGGGCGCGGGGGAGCGGTGTGGGCATGATGGGACGGGCAGACGGGACGGGCAGACGGGACGGGCATGACGGCGGAGCGCAATGTGCTGGGTGGGGCACTGGAGGTCTGCGGCACCGAACCGCTGACCGGCTTCTTCCGCGACGGGTGCTGCCATACCGGGCCGCAAGACCTCGGCAGCCACACCGTCTGCGCGGTGGCCACTGCCGAGTTCCTCGCCCACCAACAGCGGGTGGGCAACGACTTGTCGACCCCGCGGCCGGAGTACCGCTTTCCTGGGCTGTCTCCCGGTGACCGCTGGTGTGTAGTGGCCGCTCGCTGGTTGCAGGCGTACGAGGCGGGGGTGGCTGCGCCCGTCGTACTTGCCGCAACCCATGCGCGCGCCGTGGACATCATCCCGTTGGGGCTGCTACGCGAGCACGGGGTCGACGTGCCCGCCGACCCGCGATCCCTCGGCTGAAGGGTCCCGCCGACGTTTGGTGGCTGTCAGCTTGTGCGGCCGGACGCGGTGGTCTTGCGGGCAGCGGCCGTCTTCTTTCGTGGGGCGGCCTTCTTCCGCGCGGCGGTGGTCTTGCCCGCGGCGGTCGCCTTGCCCGCGGCGGTCGCCTTGCGGGGCGACTTCTTGGGGGCCGGGCCGCGGGCGCGGCGGTCGGCGAGCAGCTCGGCGGCGCGCTCGATCGTCACCGTCTCGACCGCATCGACCTTGCGCAGGCTGGCGTTGGTCTCCCCGTCGGTGACGTACGGACCGAAGCGGCCCTCCTTGACGACTACCGTCCCGCCAGTCAGCGGATCTGGGCCCAGTTCGCGCAGCGGCGGTGCCGCCGCAGCTCGCCGCCCGCGCGCCTTGGGCTGGGCGAACAACGCGAGCGCCTCGTCCAACGTCACCGTAAACAGCTGCTCCTCCGACTCCAGTGATCGCGAGTCGGACCCCTTCTTCACGTACGGCCCATAGCGACCGTTCTGCGCGGCGATCTCCTCACCGTCCGGCGCGGTGCCGAGCGAACGCGGCAGGGTGAGCAGCCGCAGCGCCTCCGCGAGGGTCACCGTCTCCGCGGACATGGTGCGGAACAGCGACGACGTACGCGGCTTGTCGCTGGAGCCGTCGGGAAGCACCTCGGTGACGTACGGGCCGTAGCGCCCGTCGCGCGCGACGATGTCCCGGCTGGTCTCCGGGTCGACACCGAGCACCCTGTCCCCGCTGGGCTTGTCCAGCAGCTCCCGCGCCTTGTCGACGGTGAGCTCGTCCGGCGGCAGGTCCTCCGGCACGCTGGCCCGCGCAGTGCCCTCGTCCGCGACACGTTCGACGTAAGGGCCGTAGCGACCGACGCGTACGACGATGCCCTCGCCCACCGGGATCGAGTTGACCTCGCGGGCGTCGATGTCGCCCAGGTCGGACACCAGCGCCCGGAGACCTTCTCCAGAGTCGCCAGCCCCGTCGCCGCGGCCGTCGCCGTCGCCCTCGCCATCCCCGTCACCGAAGTAGAACCGGGTCAGCCACGGCACCATCTGCGCGTCGCCGGCGGCGATCCGGTCGAGGTCGTCTTCCATGCGGGCGGTGAAGTCGTAGTCGACCAGCTGGGGGAAGTGCCGCTCAAGCAGTCCCACCACCGCAAAGGCGAGGAACGCCGGCACCAGCGCCGTACCCCGCTTGAACACATAGCCGCGGTCGACGATGGTCCGCAAGATCGCGGCGTACGTCGACGGGCGGCCGATCTCGCGCTCCTCGAGTTCCCTGACCAGCGAGGCCTCGGTGTAGCGCGCCGGCGGCTTGGTGCGGTGCTCCTCCGCCTGCAACGCCGCGATGGACAGCCGGTCGCCCTCGGCCAGCCGCGGTAGCCGACGTTCCCGGTCGTCGAGCTCGGCGTCGGGGTCGTCGGCGCCCTCGACGTAGGCCCGCAGGAAGCCCGGGAAGGTGATGACCTTGCCGGACGCCGCGAACTCCACGTCGGTCGGTCGACCACTACGCCCGCCGCCGGATGCAGCAGCGAACCGGACCGACACCGACTGCCCGGTCGCGTCTGCCATCTGGGAGGCGACCGTGCGCTGCCAGATCAGCTCGTACAGCCGGAACTCGTCGCCGCGCAGTCCGGTCTCTGCCGGCGTACGGAAGGTGTCGCCCGCAGGACGCACCGCCTCGTGCGCCTCCTGGGCGTTCTTCACCTTGCTGCGGTAGCGGCGCGGGGTGTCGGGCACGTGATCGGCGCCGTACAGCTGTGCGGCCTGGTCGCGGGCAGCGGCGATGGCCGACTCGGCCAGCGTGACCGAGTCGGTGCGCATGTAGGTGATGAAGCCGTTCTCGTACAGCGCCTGCGCTACCGACATCGTCCGGCTGGCACCGAACCCGAGTTTGCGGGACGCCTCCTGCTGCAACGTGGTGGTGCGAAACGGCGCGTACGGCGAGCGCCGGTACGGCCGCTGGTCGACCGCGCGCACCGTGACGTCGGCACCCTCGAGCCCGGCGGCAAGGTCACGGGCTACCTGCTCGTCGAGCCGGCGTACGTCGCCGCGGGCGCGCACCGCGCCGGTGTTGTCGAAGTCGCGGCCGCTGGCCACTCGTACGCCGTCGACCGTCACCAGGCGGGCGGCAACCGTCGGCGGGTCGGTCGGGTCGCCGGTGCGGCCGGTGGCGAAGGTGCCCGCGAGGTCCCAGTAGTCGGCGGAGCGGAACGCCATGCGCTCCCTTTCGCGCTCGACGACCAGCCGCGTGGCCACCGACTGGACCCGGCCCGCCGACAACTTCGGCATGACCTTCTTCCACAGCACGGGGGAGACCTCGTAGCCGTAGAGCCGGTCGAGGATCCGGCGCGTCTCCTGCGCGTCGACCAGCAGCTGGTTGATGTCGCGGGGCGCCTCGACCGCGCGGGCGATGGCGTCCCGGGTGATCTCGTGGAACACCATCCGGCGTACGGGGACCTGTGGGCGCAGCACCTCCTTCAGGTGCCAGGCGATCGCCTCTCCCTCGCGGTCCTCGTCGGTGGCGAGGTAGAGCTCGTCGGCGTCGGCGAGCAGCTGCTTCAGCTCGGCGACCGTCTTCTTCTTCCGGGCGTCGACGACGTACAGCGGCTCGAACCCGTTCTCCACGTCGACGCCGAGGCGGGACCAGGGCTTGTCCTTGTACTTCGCCGGGATGTCCGCCGCCTTGGTGGGCAGGTCGCGGATGTGTCCGACGCTGGCGGCCACGTCGTAGCCGGCGCCCAGGTAGCGCGCGACCGTGCGGGCCTTGGCCGGCGATTCGACGATCACCAGCCGGCGACCGCCGGAGGGGTTCTTGCGCTTGGGTGGCACGCGCTGGGTCCTGTCCGTTGAGGTGACGGGGTGGGGGGCAAGTGCCCCGACGGAGCGTGAGTGTGCGGTCCGCCACCCCGCCGGTGCAACTCTGCCGCGGCCCGTCGCGTTCCCAGCTCCTTACTTAGGTGGTTTGCAAAGAGTACTTTGCAAAGATTCCTTTGTGGCCTATCGTGGCCCGCATGGCGCGCATCGTCAAGGTCGTCGAGGACGTGGCCACGCTCAAGGCGCTGGCCCACCCGCTGCGAATCCAGTTGCTCGCCCGGCTCCGCCTGGACGGGCCGGCGACCGCCTCGGAGTTGGCGCGCGCGGTCGATGAGAGCAGCGGCTCGACCAGCTATCACCTGCGGCAACTGGCCCGCTTCGACATGGTCGAGGAGATCGAGGGTCACGACCGACGCGAGCGACGCTGGCGGGCCAGCCACGAGGGGACGTCCTTCGACACGACGCGCTTCCTCGACGACGCGGTGGGTCGCGAGGCGGCGGAGTGGCTGGAACGCGCGGAGCTCTACTTCGCGGCCCGGGTGGCGGCCCAGTGGTTCGCCGAACGTGAGCGCTGG
>Ga0136624_1000283_pt1 | contig 18577 bp, 19 predicted proteins | sample AntDrymUQ4692206_2_FD_104802 | JGI IMG/M metagenome (GOLD analysis project Ga0136624, IMG submission 104802) | Polar desert sand microbial communities from Dry Valleys, Antarctica - metaG UQ469 (22.06) | ecosystem: Environmental > Terrestrial > Soil > Desert | place: Antarctica: Dry Valley... | reverse complement strand
GGGTGCGCCCGCGTCAGCGTGCCGAGCCGAGGCGCCTGAGCTCAGCGCGGATCTCGGGGTCGCTCTCCGCGGCCTTCTCGTCGAGCCAGCGCCAACCCGGCGCCGAGAGCATCTCCGTCCGTCCGTCGGCCAGGTGATCTTGGACTCGTTTCACGAGCAGCTCGACGGCGACGATCGACGGGACGCTGTCGAGCGCCTCGGAGAGCACCCGGGCCTGGCCGTGCGCGGTGAAGGCAAGGCCGCGGGCGAGCAGGCAGAACGCCGCCGCGGGCTCGGCGCGAAGGCGGGCGAGCGCCTCGCGTCGGCCGCCGAGCGCGAAGACGATCCGGTCGGGGGCGAGCCGTACCGCGGTCGAGATCGGGATGGCGTGCGGCCCCGCGACGCAGAGCACTCCGGCGCTGCCCTCGTCCCAATCGGGCAGCTGCGCCATCGCAGCGGTCAGTCGCACGGACTCGACAGCCTACGCCCCGCAGACGACGAGAGGCGCCACCCGGGCGCCTCTCGCAGAGCCGGTGCTGTCGGTGCCTAGGAGGCGACGGGCGCAGGGTCGGGCGACGGGGTGGTCGTCGAGCTGTACTCGAACTCCTCCTCGGCGCCGAACAGCGCGTCGAGCACCTTCTTGCGCAGGTCCTCGCTCACCGCGATCGCGACGATGCCGCCGATCAGCGCGATGCCGATGAGAGACCCGAGACCCCGGCGCTTGCGCTTCTTCTTCTTGGGCCCCCCGCGCAACGTGGAAGCAGCGCTCTGCAGCGAGGTCGCGGCCTCCTTCAGGTCCTTCTGGACCTTCTTGTCGTCGAGCGCCTTCGCCGGACCCTTGCCGTTAGCCCGGCGGTAGGCCCTGCTGCCCGACTCGACGGCGGTACGCAGATCCTCGCGCAGCTGCGCGTCCACGACGAGTTGCTTTAGGTACTGGTTGTTCTTCGCCGCCTTGCCGGCCGACACCGCCCCGGCGCCCGCCTTTGCGGCCTTCTTCTTCGCTGCCATAGCTCTCCTCGGTCCGCTTGCCTAGCGCACCTTACCCTGGAAGCGAAGCTCAGGCACCGGAATCTGCGGCCACCCGGTCGCGGCGGGCCCGAGCCGGGCGCTTGGAGGGGCCCTTGCGCTCGCGACGGGCGCCGAGGCCGCCTTCGGGCTCGAGGCCCGCGGCCAGGACCTCTTCGACGGTCTTCACGAACACGAACTCCATCTCCGCGAGCAGGTTGGCGGGGAACTCCGCGGCGTCGGGCTCGTTGCGGCTCGGGGCGATCACCCGCGTGATCTCGGCCCGCTGGGCGGCGAGCGACTTCTCCTTCAGGCCTCCGATCGGCAGCACCTGCCCGGTGAGGGTGATCTCGCCCGTCATCGCCGTGTCCGAGCGCACGGGGCGGCCGCTGACCAGCGAGCTGAGCGCGGTGGCCATGGTGATGCCGGCGCTCGGCCCGTCCTTTGGGATCGCCCCGGCCGGCACGTGCAGGTGCACGTCGTTGACGCGAAACCAGTCCGAGGGAACGTTCGCACCAAGGTCTCGGACGTTGCGCTTGACATACGAGAGCGCGGCCGCGGCCGACTCCTTCATCACGTCGCCGAGCTGCCCGGTGATCTGCAGCTTGCCGTCACCGGGAAAGGACGTGGCCTCGACGAAGAGCACATCGCCGCCGGCCGGCGTCCACGCGAGCCCGGTGGCCACCCCCGCCTCGCCCGTGCGCCGCGCCACGTCGGCCTGGAAGCGTCGCGGGCCGAGCAGCTCCGCCACGACCTTGGGCCGCACCGTGCGCTTGGATCGGCGCGTGCCCTCGGCGTACTCGCGCGCGACCTTGCGCGCGATGCTCCCGAGCTGGCGCTCGAGGTTGCGCACGCCGGCCTCGCGCGTGTAGCCGTCGATCAGCTCGTGCAGCGCCGGCTCGGTGAACTCGATCTTCGACCGGCCGAGCCCGTTCTGGTCGATTTGGCGCGGCACGAGGTAGCGCTTGGCGATCTCGAGCTTCTCCTGCTCGGTGTAGCCCGACAGCTCGATCGTCTCCATCCGGTCGCGCAGTGCGGGCGGGACCGGGTCGAGCTGGTTCGCAGTGGTGATGAAGAACACGCGCGAGAGGTCGAACTGCAGGTCGAGGTAGTGGTCGCGGAACGTCGAGTTCTGCTCGGGGTCGAGCACCTCGAGCATCGCGCTCGAAGGGTCGCCGCGAAAGTCGGTGCCCATCTTGTCGATCTCGTCGATCATCAGCACGGGGTTGTTCGCCCCCGCGTCGCGCATCGAGCGCAGGATCGTGCCGGGCATCGCCCCGATGTAGGTGCGCCGGTGGCCGCGGATCTCCGACTCGTCGCGCACCCCGCCGACCGAGATGCGCTCGAACTCGCGGCCCATCGCCGCGGCGATCGACCTGCCGAGCGAGGTCTTGCCGACTCCGGGGGGACCGACGAGGCACAGGATCGAGGAGCGCGCGTCGGGCTTTAGCTTTCGCACGGCGAGGAACTCGAGGATGCGGTCCTTGACCTCCTCGATGTCGTAGTGGTCGCGGTCGAGGACCTTGCGCGCCTCGTTGAGGTCGAGGTGATCCTCGGTGGACACCGACCACGGCAGCGCGACGATCCACTCGAGATAGGAGCGGATCACGCCGTGCTCGGCGGCCTGGGGCGGGAGGCGCTCGAAGCGAGCGAGCTCGCGCTCGGCCTGCTTGAGCGCGTGCTCGGGCAGTTCCGCGGCCTCCACCTGCTCGCGCAGGTCCTGGGTCTCGGCCGCCTGCTCGTCGGTCTCGCCGAGCTCGTCCTGGATCGCCTTGAGCTGCTGGCGCAGGTAGAACTCACGCTGGCCCTTCTCCATCTCGGACTCGACCTGCGACTGGATCCGCGAGCCGATCGAGATCAGCTCCAGCTCGCGCGCGAGCAGCTCGGACAGGCGGCGCAGCCTTCGCTTTAAGTCGAGCTCCTCGAGCAGCTCCTGGCGCTCCTCGGTCTTGATGCGCAGCGACCCGGCGATCATGTGCGCGAGCTCGCCCGGGTCGTCGAGGTTGGTGACGGCGATCTGCAGCTCCTCGGGCAGGTAGGGCACCTGCTCGATGATCTGGGAGAAGGTGCCCTGGACGTTGCGAAACAGCGCCTCGAGCTCCGCAGAGGCGGTCACCTCGTCCGGCGCCTCGGTGATCTTCGCCACCAGGTAGGGCTCGTGCTGGACGTAGTCGCCGAGCTCGACGCGCTGGGAGCCGTGCACGAGGATGCGCAGCGTTCCGTCGGGGACCTTGACCATGCGCGCAACGGTTCCGACCACACCCATCCCGTAGAGCTCTTCCGGCGCGGGGTTGTCGATCTCGCCGTCGCGCGCGGCGACCATCACGAGCATCCGGTTGCCGCCGAGCACGTCGTTGACCAGCGCGACCGAGCGCTCCTGGCCGACGGCCAGCGGCGTGAGCGTCTCGGGGAAGGGCACGATGTCCTTCAGCGGCAGCACGGGCAGGGCCTCGGGGAGACCGGCCTGGACCGAGACCTCCTGCGGCTCGGCCGCGCCGTTGCCCGTCGGGATCTCGATCATTCCCGTCCCTCTTCGATGGGCACCCGGCGCGTGCGCTGCTCGCGCCGCGCGAGCGGCACCTCCACGACGAGGATGCCGTCCTCGTAGCTGGCCCTGGCCTCCTCGGCCACGACGTCGGCCCCGAGCTCCACCGAACGGCGAAAGGGCCCGTGCTCGATCTCGATCTGCTGAAACAGGCGGCCCTCCGCGCCTTCGGCCCGCCGCTCCCCGGCGATCAGCAGCTGACGGCCGCGGATCTCAAGCGCCACGTCCTCGATGTTCACGCCCGCCAGGTCAGCGCGGACCACCGCCCGGGCGGGCGCATCTTCGTAGAAGACGTCGACCGACGGGGAGAAGCCGCGCCCGCGAAAGCCGGTGCGCTCGAACGCGTCGCCGAACAGCTCGTCGATCTCGCGCCGCATGCGCTCGAAGTTGGCGAAGAGGTCGCGGTCGGGCGGCACGTTGTGCAGGCTACCCGGCCGCGGGCCGACTCAGACCTCATACACCGCGCCCTCGCGCGCGACCTCGACCGGCTGCCCGAAGGACTCGCTGGCCTGCTTGCGCGCCCACGTCGCGTCGAGCTCGTCCGAGATGTGCGTCAGCAGGACGCGCCGGGCCGCGGCCGCCTTGGCGTGCTCACCGGCCTCCTCGGGGGTGAGGTGGCCGCGTGTGCCCGTCCGCTCGGGGCGCGGGAGGGTGGCCTCGATCACCAGCAGATCGCAGCCCTTGACGAACTCCACCAGCTCCTGCGAGGGGCTCGAGTCGGCCCCGTAGGCCAGGCGCCTGCCGCCGTTTGAGCTCGAGTCGACGCGGATCGCAAACGTCTCGGTGAAGTGCGGCACCGAGCGAAAGGAGAAGGACAGCGGACCGACCTCCGGCACGGAGGACTCCTCGTACTCCTCGATCGCGAACGCGCTCTCGATCAGGTCTTCGTTGCCCCAGGCGCCCACGACCCGTCGGAAGGTCTCCACCGACCCCGGCGGGCAGATCAGGCGCGGGCAGGCGGGGCTGTCGGTGCCCGGCCAGGGAGGCACGGGCACGGGCTGCTGGCGCGGCGCGTAGGTGAGCGCGTAGGAGAACGGGACGAGGTCGAGGAAGTGGTCGGCGTGCAGGTGGGAGATGACGACCGCGTCGACGTCCACGTAGTCCACGAACTGGCGCAGCTTCGAGAAGACTCCGTTGCCGCAGTCCACCAGGACGGTCGCGCGCCCCTCCTGGAGCAGGTATCCGCTGCAGGCGCCCCCGGCGTCCTGCCACGACGGGGACTTTCCCAGCACGGTGAGCCACATGTGAAGGCGACTCTACCCGCCGGGTGGAGGCCCTCACTCCGGCTGCGGGAACGCGTACACGGCGCGCGTGCGCTCGGTGCGGAAGTGAAACGCGAGCTGGCGCTCGGGTGCGAGCCCCCGCTCGGCGGGACGGAAGGTGGTGCACGGGCCGTCGAGCGCGAGCGCGCACAGCATGTGCTGCTTGAAGAAGCAGTCCTCGCACTTCGCGCTCTTGCGCTTTGCCTTCGCCATTCGGTCCTGTGTCCTCCTCTGGGGGTTCTCGTGCCGGGGTGTGCGCCATGCTGCACGACCCGGCACATCCGTGCCTGCCGCGTTCCCGCAAAACCGTGACTTTTCCGTTTCCCCGAAAATGCAGGCTCTTTGGCATCCCACCCGCACCTTGCGGGGTTTGCCGGGGGGCGAATCCTGGTCCGCGCCGGCACCCGGCGCCGTAAGACCACGGTGGAGCTGGTCACCGGGGCGACCGGGTATGTCGGAGGCAGGCTCGTCGAGCGGCTGCTCGACGAGCGACGTCGCGTGCGGGCGCTCGCGCGCGACGCCTCGCGGGTCGAGCCGCGCGAGGGCTTGGAGATCGTGGAAGGTGACCTCGGCGACGCCGAGAGCGTGCGCCGTGCCTTGGACGGCTGCACGGCCGGCTACTACCTCGTCCACTCGATGGAGGCCGCCGCCGGGGCCGACTTCGCCGCACGCGACCGGCGCGGCGCCGAGAGCTTCGCGACGGCCGCCCACGCGGCCGGGGTCGAGCGCGTCGTCTACCTGGGCGGGATCGTGCCGAGCGACGCGGGCCCTGAGCCCTCCCCCGCCTCGCCGCACCTGGCTTCGCGACTGGAGGTCGAGGAGATCCTGCTCGCGGGCTGTCCCTCGGCGACGGCGCTGCGCGCGTCGATCGTCGTCGGCGCGCGCTCCTCGTCCTTTCGGATGCTGGTGCGCCTCGTGGAGCGCCTGCGCTTCCTGCCCATGCCGGCCTGGCGCACGAACCGCACCCAGCCGATCGCCGAGCGCGACGCGGTCGAGTACCTCGCCCGCACGCCCGCGGTGCCGGCCGCCGCGGGCCGCTCGCTCGACATCGGCGGGCCCGACGTGCTCACCTACGCGGGCATGATCGAGCGGATCGCCGAATCGATGGGCGTCGGCCGGGTCCCCTTCGGCCTCGGCTTCTCCCTGACCCAGCCGGCGAGCGCCGTGGTCAGCGCGGTGACCGGGCAGCCGCTCGAGCTCGTACGTCCCCTGATGGAGAGCCTGCGCCACGAGCTGCTTCCGCGCGACGCGTCCGACGCGCCGCAGATGTACGGCATCCGCCCTGTGGGCTTCGACCGCGCCGTGGAGCGGGCGCTGGCCGAGTGGGAGCGCACCGAGGAGCTGGCCGCGCGATGAGGGTGGAGCGCGAGATCGAAATCGCCGCCTCGCGCGAGGCGATCTACGAGGTCGTGATGGACGCCGGGCGCCTCGAGGACTGGGTCAGCATCCACCAGGAGCTGCTCGACGCGCCGGACGGCCAGCTGCGCAAGGGCTCGAAGCTCTCCCAGTGCCTGACGCTCGCGGGCCGGCCGATCAAGGTGCACTGGACGGTGGTGGAGAATGACCGCCCCACCCGCGTGGTCTGGGAGGGCCGCGGGCCGGTTCGCTCGAAGGCGAAGGTCATCTACGAGCTCCGCGAGTCCGACGGCGGCACGCACTTCTCGTATGCGAACGAGTACGACCTGCCGGGTGGCCCTTTCGGGCGGATTGCCGGTCCCGTCGTCCGTCGCGTGACCGCGGGCGAGCTGGACGACTCGCTGGAGAACCTGAGGAAGCTCGTCGAATAACTCGCACTTGTGTAAGACTGTTATTCACAGTGACGGATTTTCTGGACGACAAGCGCAAGGAGATCGATGCTCGCCTGCGCGAGCTCAGGCCGCTCGTCGACGAGTACGCGCGGCTGGAGAAGGCCGCGGCTGCGCTCGCCGGCGTTGGCGCCCCGACCGCGCGAACGGGTCGCCGGACGGCCGGCTCGAACGGGCGGCGGCGGGGAAGCGGCGACGGCCGTCGTGGCCGCCCGCCCGGGACGGGCAAGCGGGCCATCCAGGCTGAGGAGCTGGTGAGCGCGCGCCCGGGCATCACGATCCCCGAGCTGGCGGAGGCGATGGGAATCCAGGCCAACTACCTGTACCGGGTGATGCCGACGCTCCAGGGCGAGGGCAAGGTGCGAAAGAAGGGCAAGGGCTGGCACCCGGTCGACGCCTCCGCCGCAGCGACCGAGGCTTGACCCGGCCCGGGGCTCAGATGAGCCCCAGCCCCTTGACCGCGTCGCGCTCGTCGGTCAGCTCCTTCGTCGTGGCGTCGATCGGCTCGCGTGAGAGGTCGTCGATCTCGAGTCCCTGCACGATCTCGTAGTCACCGCCGCCACAGGTGCACGGGAAGCTCGAGACGATCCCCTCGGGCACGTCGTAGGAGCCGTCGGAGGGCACCGACATCGAGACGAAGTCGCCCTCAGGGCTGCCGAGGAACCAGTCGTGGACGTGGTCGATGGCGGCGTTGGCCGCCGACGCGGCGGACGAGGCGCCGCGCGCGTCGATGATCGCCGCGCCGCGCTTGCCCACGGTGGGGATGAAGTCCGACTCGAGCCAGTCGCGGTCCTGGCCGATCGCGTCCCACGCCGCGCCGCCCGCGACCTGCGCGTTGAACACGTCGGGATACATGGTGGGCGAGTGGTTGCCCCACACGGCGAGCCTGGTCACGTCGGCCACGGGGGCTCCTGCCTTCTTGGCGAGCTGGGTCATCGCGCGGTTCTGGTCGAGCCGGGTCATCGCGTTGAAGCGCTCGGCGGGCACCCCGTCCGCGTTGGACATCGCGATCAGAGCGTTCGTGTTGGCGGGGTTGCCGACCACGAGCACGCGCACGTCGTCCGCCGCCCCCGACGCGATCGCCTCGCCCTGGGGCTTGAAGATTCCGCCGTTTGCCTCGAGCAGGTCGGCGCGCTCCATCCCCTTGCTGCGGGGCCGCGCGCCCACAAGCAGCGCGACGTTGGCGCCGTCGAAGGCCTTGCCGGCGTCGTCGAAGATGTCGATCCCCGCGAGCAGCGAGAACGCGCAGTCGTCGAGCTCCATCGCGGTGCCCTCGGCGGCCTTCACCGCGTCGGGGATCTCCAGCAGGCCCAGGTGCACGGGCGTGTCGGCGCCGAGCATCGCCCCGCTGGCGATCCGAAACAGCAGGGCGTAGCCGATGGCGCCGGCGGCGCCGGTCACGACTACTCGGACGGGTGTGTCACTCACTGGGACTTCCTTTCAGTTGGAGATCCGAGCTGCGGTGCTCGTCCGGCCGACGCCCCGGGCTGCGCTCCTGGCTCATTGCCTGCGCCAACCGCTGCTCGACCGAGCCCAGGAACTCCTCTGTGCTCTGGAACTCCTGGCCGGGGCCGATCAGCAGGGCGAGGTCCTTGGTCATCTTGCCGCTCTCGACGGTCTCGACGCATACCCGCTCCAGGGTCTCCGCGAACTCGGTGACCGCGGGGGTCTCGTCCATCCGCCCCCGCGCCGCCAGCGCGCGCGTCCAGGCGAAGATCGAGGCGATCGGGTTGGTGGAGGTCTCCTCGCCCGCCTGGTGGCGGCGGAAGTGGCGCGTGACCGTGCCGTGGGCCGCCTCGGCCTCCACGGTCTTGCCGTCGGGCGTCATCAGCACGCTGGTCATCAGCCCGAGCGACCCGAAGCCCTGGGCCACGGTGTCGGACTGCACGTCGCCGTCGTAGTTCTTGCACGCCCACACATAGCCACCCTCCCACTTGAGCACGGCGGCGACCATGTCGTCGATCAGCCGGTGCTCGTAGGTGAGCCCGGCCGCTTCGAAGTCGGCGGCGAACTCCGCGTCGAAGACCTCCTGGAAGAGGTCCTTGAAGCGACCGTCGTAGCGCTTGAGGATGGTGTTCTTGGTGGACATGTAGACGGGATACCCGCGGTCCAGCCCGTAGCGAAGCGAGGCGCGCGCGAAGTCGCGGATCGAGCCGTCGAGGTTGTACATCGCGAGCGCCACGCCGCTGTCGGGGAAGTCGAACACGTCGACCTCGATCGGCTCGCCGCCGTCCTCGGGCTGGAAATGCAGCGTGAGCTTGCCCTTGCCCGGCACGACGATGTCCTCGGCGCGATACTGGTCGCCGAACGCGTGACGGCCGACGATGATCGGCTTCGTCCAGGTCGGCACGAGCCGCGGGACGTTCGCGATCACGATCGGCTCGCGGAAGATCACCCCGCCGAGGATGTTGCGGATCGTGCCGTTCGGTGAGCGGTACATCTGCTTGAGGCCGAACTCCTGCACGCGCGCCTCGTCGGGGGTGATGGTGGCGCACTTGACCCCGACCCCGTGCTCTGAGATGGCGTTGGCGGCGTCGACCGTGACCTGGTCGGAGCTGGCGTCGCGGCTCTCGATCCCCAGGTCGAAGTAGCGCAGGTCCACGTCGAGGTAGGGGAGGATCAGCTTCTCCTTGATGAACGCCCAGATGACCCGGGTCATCTCGTCGCCGTCCAGCTCGACGACGGGGTTCTCCACCTTGATCTTCGCCACTGGTCGGGCTCCTTCGGGTTTGCCGCCGCGGACGGCGGCGGGACCTTACCGGGAGCGATCTTCGCCCGGCTCGCGCGCGATGCTGCGCCAGAGGGCCTCCACCACGCGGTCCACCCAGTCACGCGGGAAGCGCACCCCGGCCACCTTGCGGGCGAACAGCGGCCCCACCAGCATGTCGATCGCGAGCTCTGTGTCCGCGCCTTCGCGGAGCCTGCCCTCGTCGCGGGCGCGCTCGAGGATCGCGCGCGCCTGGTCGCGGCCGGGGCCCACGGCGTGGGCGCGAAACTGCTCGAGCAGCTCCGGGTTCTCGTGCTCGGCCGCCATCAGCGTGCCCACCATCGTCATTCCCGCCTCCTCGACGGCGGCGCGCACCCGCCGCAGCAGGTCGGCGAGGTCGGCGCGCGGATCCCCGGTCGGCGGCCGGCCCCCGTCGTCGCGCAGCTTCCCGAGCGCGGCCCCCACCAGCTCGGCCTTGCCGCCATAGCGGCGGTAGATCGTCGCCTTGCCCACGCCGGCGTGCGTGGCGACGGTCTCGATCGACGTCCCGGCGTAGCCGCGCTCGCGGATCAGCCCGACCGCCGCGTCGAGGATCGCCGCGTCGACGGCGGGGTCGCGCGGGCGTCCGCGCACGCGCGGGCCGGGCTCCACGCCGGCCGCGCCGGTGCGAACGCCGGCGAGCCCGGGCGCCGCGCCGCTCACGCGCGCGCCTCGCCGGGAGGGGTCACGAAGTCGCTCGTGCGCACGAGCGCGAAGGCGAGCACGGCGCCGATGAGCGCGACCACCGCGCCGATGAGAAACAGCTCGTTCAAGCCGTCCACGAACGCCTCGCGGGTGGCGCGCGCGATGGCCTGGCTCGCCGCGCCCGTACCTTCGCCACCGCCCTGGCCGCCGCTCGCCACGCTCGCCGCCAGCTCTCGGGCCCGCCCGGGCGCGACGCCGCCGACCGACGCGAGCGCGTCGTTCAGCTTTGTCTCCACCCGGCCCTGGAACACCGCGCCGAGCCCGGCTATCCCGGTGGCGATGCCCACCTGGCGGAACGTGCTGTTGATCCCCGAGGCCGCCCCGCTGCGCTCGGGCGCCACCACGCCGACGGCGGCCGACGCGAGCGGCGGGTTGACCATGCCGATGCCCGCCCCCGCGACCAGAAAGCCCGCGAGCAGTGCCGTCCAGTCCGAGCCCGGCTCGAGCCCGTGCATGAGCAGCAGGCCCACCGCCACGAGCACGAGGCCCGTGCCCATGAAGGCCCGCAGGGGCAGCCGCGCCGTCAGGCGCCCGGCGATCGGGGCGACCAGGAAGGAGAGCAGGCTGAGCGGGAGAAAGCGCAGACCCGCCTCGAGCGGCGAGTAGCCGAGGACGTTCTGGAGGTAGAGCACGATGTAGAGGAACATCGAGAACATCGCGGCCGAGAGCACGAAGGCGGTCGTGGAGGCGCCGGTGAACGCGCGGTTGCGAAACAGGCGCAGGTCGAGCATCGGATGCTCGGCGGTCAGCTCGCGGGCCCCGAAGGCGAGCAGCAGGATCGCGCTTCCGCCGAGCAGCGCGAGGATCCGGGCGCTGCCCCAGCCCGCCTCGTTGCCCTCGATCAGCGCCAGCACGAGCAGGAAGAGCGCCCCGGTGAAGGTCACGACTCCGGGCCAGTCGATCCGCGTCCCCGCGGGGTCGCGGGACTCCTCGAGGCGCAGCGCCGCCACGGCGAGCGTGAACAGGCCGACGGGAACGTTCACGAAGAAGATCCACTCCCACCCGAGGCCCTCGGTGAGCGCACCGCCGACGAGCGGCCCGATGGCCACGGCCGCTCCTGTCGTCGCACCCCACACGCCGAACGCGGCGCCGCGCTCACGGCCGTGGAAGGCCTGAGCGAGCAGCGCGAGGGCGGTGGCGAACATCAGGGCGCCACCCACGCCCTGCACGCCGCGGGCGAGGTTGAGGAAGAGCGGCGACGTGGCCAGCCCGCAGAGCACCGAGGCCAGCGTGAACAGCGCGACCCCGGCGGCGAAGACCCGCCGCCGTCCGACCAGGTCGGCGACCGAGCCGCCCGTGAGCAGCATCGCGGCGAGCGTGAGCGCGTAGGCATCGATCACCCACTGGAGGTCGGTGAAGTCAGAGCCCAGGTCGCGCTGGATGTCGGGCAGCGCGACGTTGACGATCGTGATGTCGAGCAGCAGCATGAACGTGCCGAGGCATACGGCGAGGAGGGTCCAGCGTTGGCTCGAGCTCATGTGGGCTCCCTTCGAAGGTATTCGATACGAGACCGTATCGTATCTGTATAGCACAGCGGGAGTGAATCGACCTGCCACCATCTTCCGCACGTGTTCGGCGGCGGCTCCATCCAGCTCGCGCGCGTCTTCGGGATCCGCATCGGCGTCGAGCCCAGCTGGTTCCTCGTCCTGTTCCTGATCATCTACCTGCTGACGGGCTTCTACGGAGACGAGTTCTCCTCCGACACGGCGTTCGTGCTGGCCGCGGTCTCGGCGCTGCTGTTCTTCGTCTCCGTGCTCCTCCACGAGCTCGGCCACGCGGTGGTCGCGCGGCGCAACGGCATCGGGATCGTGGGCATCGACCTGTGGCTGCTCGGGGGCGTGGCGAAGATGGAGCGCGACAGCGACTCGCCCGGCGTCGAGTTCCGCGTCGCGGCGGCCGGGCCGGCCGTCACGCTGCTGATCGCCCTCGTCTGCTTCGGGGTGGGATCGCTGATCGCCGGCGGCGCCGGGGCGCTCGACTCGACCCGCTTCGAGGGCGTGGCCGGCGATGCGGTGCTGGCGCTGCTCGGCTACCTCACCTTCATCAACGGCGTCCTGCTCGTGTTCAACCTGATCCCTGCGTTTCCGCTCGACGGGGGCCGGATCGCCCGCGCGGTCGCCTGGAAGCGCACCGGCGATCGCAACAAGGCCACCCGCATCGCCGCGCGCCTCGGGCGCGGCTTCTCATTTCTGATGATCGCCTTCGGCGCGTACCTGGCGATCGTGGTGGGCGAGCTGGTCGACGGGATCTGGTTCGCGTTCGTGGGCCTGTTCATCGGCCAGGCCGCGGGGCAGGCGGAGGAGCAGACGAAGATCACGAGCCGCATCGAGGGCGTGCGGGTGGCCGACGTGATGGACTCAGAGCCCGTGGCGCTCCCCGCGACGCTCGCGCTCGACCGCGCCCACGACGAGTTCTTCCTGCGCTACGGGTTCCCGTGGTTCCCCGTGATCGACCCCGACGGGCGGCTGTCGGGCCTGGTGGCGCGCGAGGCGGTGGAGGCCGTGCCCGAGGCCTCTCGAGGCGAGCAGGCGGTGGCCTCGGTGATGGCGCTCGACTCGCCTGACGGGCCGAGCGGGATGAGGGTCGGGCTCGAGGAGCCGCTGGAGGCGCTGCTCGGCCTCGAGGGCCTCACGCGCCTCGGCGCGATCATGGCCGTGGACCCCGAGGGACGGCTGCGCGGGATCGTGACGCTCGACCAGGTCAAGCGCGCCCTGCAGGGCCCGGCCGACCCGGTGCCCACCGCGCCGGGGTGAGTGGGCGCCCGGCGCCGGCCCCCGGGGCGAATTGGCGCCCGGCGCCACCCTCGTGGGCTCGGGCGCGTCCCGCCGCGTAGTCTGGACAGGAGGCCGGTTCGCATAGGATCTCGGCCGCCAGATGCCCCAGCACGACGTCCTCGTCATAGGAGCCGGCCTCGCCGGCCAGCGCGCCGCCCTCGCCGCGGCCGAGAGCGGCGCATCCGTCGGCATCATCTCGAAGGTCCACCCCGTCCGCTCGCACTCGAACGCGGCGGCGGGGGGCATCAACGCGGCGCTCAACCCCGAGGACTCTTGGGAGTCCCACGCGTTCGACACCGTCAAGGGCTCGGACTACCTGGGCGACCAGGACGCGATCGAGATCATGTGCAGGGAGGCGCCCGACGAGGTGCTGCACCTCGAGCACCTCGGCGTGACCTTCCACCGCAACGAGGAGGGAAGGCTCGGCACGCGGGCCTTCGGCGGCGCGTCGGCGGCGCGCACCTACTACGTCGCGGACATCACCGGCCAGGCGCTGCTGCACGTGCTCTACGAGCAGCTCATGAAGCACGATGAGGTCGAGCGCTTCGAGGAGTGGTTCACCACCGCACTCGTGCGCGACGACACGGGGCGGATCGCGGGCGCCGTCACGCGCAACATCCGCGACGGGTCCCTGGAGGTCTTCACGGCGAAGGCGGTGATCCTCGCCTCCGGCGGCAACGGGCAGGTCTTCACCCCCACCACGAACGCCCTGATCTGCACCGGGGACGGGATCGCCATGGCCTACCGCGCCGGCGCGCCGCTGATGGACATGGAGATGGTCCAGTACCACCCGACGACGCTCGCGGGCCTCGGGCTGCTGATCACCGAGGGAGCGCGCGGCGAGGGCGCCCACCTCTACAACGCCGCGGGCGAGCGCTTCATGGAGCGCTACGCTCCGAACAAGATGGAGCTGGCCTCGCGCGACGTGGTCTCGCGCGCCGAGCAGACCGAGATCGACGAGGGGCGCGGATTCCCCGACGGCACCGTTGCGCTCGACATCACCAAGGTCCCGCGGCAGCGCATCCTGCAGGCCCTGCGCGAGATCGTGAACGTGGGACGCGACTTTGCCGGGGTTGACATCACGCGCGAGCCGATCCACATCAAGCCGGGCAACCACTACGCGATGGGCGGGATCAAGACCGACGTCAACGGCGAGACCGACGTTGCGGGCCTCTACGCCGCCGGCGAGTGCGCCTGCGTCTCGGTCCACGGCGGGAACCGCCTCGGGGCCAACTCGCTGCTCGACACCCTGATCTTCGGCCGCCGCGCCGGCGCCCACGCCGCCCGGGCCGGCAAGGGGATGGCGATGCCCTCCCCGGCGGGCTCGGAGCTCGAACGCGAGCGCGAGGCGATCGACGCGATCGTCGCGCGCGACCGCACGGGGCGCCGCCTGTCCGAGCTGAAGGCCGAGATGGGCAAGACGATGGACGCCGACTGCTCGGTGTTCCGCGACGAGGACCGCCTGCGTGGCGCCCTCGAGACGGTCAAGCGCCTCCAGGAGGAGGTCAATACCGTGTCGGTGGACGACAAGGGGTCGGTCTTCAACCAGGACGTGCTCGGCGTGCTCGAGCTGCAGTTCATGCTCGACAACGCGGAGTGCATCGTGGTGGGCGCGATCGAGCGCAAGGAGAGCCGCGGAGCGCAGTACCGCACGGACTTCCCCGAACGCAACGACGACGACTGGCTCAAGCACATCAACCTCACCGTCAAAGGCGCCGACAGCCCCGAGGTGTCCTACTCCGAGGTGACGATGACGCAGTGGGAGCCGGAGGAGCGGAAATATTGAGCACTTCTGAGAACGGTGCCGGCTCCGCCGAGCCCGAGAGCTACACGCTGAAGGTCCGCCGCTATGACCCCGAGTCGGGCGAGACGGCCTACTGGCACGACTACGGGATCGAGCTGGACCCCGCGCGATCGGTCCTCGACGGGATCCTCCAGGTCAAGGATCGCGAGGACGCCTCGATCGGCATCCGCTGCTCCTGCCGAGCGGCGATCTGCGGCTCGTGCAGCGTGCGCATCAACGGCACGACCGCGCTGGCGTGCAACACGCGCATCTCCGACGCCGCCGCGAAGGCCGGCTCCGGCCAGCCGATCGTGGTCGAGCCGATGAACAACTTCCCGGTGCTCAAGGACCTGATCGTGGACATGGACGCCGTGCACTGGAAGAAGGTCCAGCGCGTGGTGCCGTGGCTGCTGCCCGACTCAGACCCGCCCGAGCGCGAGTACATCGTGCCGGCCGAGGCGATGATCGACGTGACCCAGTCGATGGCCTGCATCCAGTGCGGCGCCTGCGTGGGCGCGTGCCTGTCGCTCGAGATCGACCCCGAGTTCGTCGGTCCCGCGGCGCTCGCGAAGGCCTACCGCTTCGTCGGCGACCCGCGCGACGGCCAGACCGAGGAGCGCCTGCGCGACCTCGCCGAGGACCCGCACGGAATCTACGACTGCACGCACTGCTTCGCCTGCATCGAGGTGTGCCCGAAGGACGTGGCGCCGATGAGCCAGATCATGCGGCTGCGGCGCAGGGCGACGGCCGACTACGCCATCAAGGACAAGAACAACGGCTACGGCCACGAGAAGGCCTTCGTCGACATCATCGAGAAGTGGGGCACGCTGCACGAGGCCCAGCTCCTGCCGCGCTCCTTCGGGGACGGCTCGCTCGTCAAGGGCCAGACCGAGCCGGGCGCGGTCAAGCAGCTGGTGGAGAGCCTGCCCACGGCGATGCGCGGGCTGAGGTCGGGCAAGGTCTCGCCCAAGAAGGCGCTGGTCCACCCAAAGCTGCCCGACCAGGAGAACGTCAGGCACATCTTCAAGGAGGTCCACGACCGCGACGAGCGGATCGAGCTGAACCTCTACATCGTCGGCGAGAACTCGGGTGACGAAGAGGGCGCCCAGGCCGAGGGAGGCGGGGAGTCATGAAGCTCGCGTACTGGCCCGGCTGCGTGTCGCGCGGCTTCACCCCCGAGCTGCACGGCTCGATGAAGCTCGTGGCGCCGAAGCTCGACCTGGAGCTGGTGGAGCTCGACCGCGCGAACTGCTGCGGCGCGGGCGTGATCGCCGAGCACAACCAGGAGCTGGTGGACACGCTCAACGCGCGCACGTTCGCGATGGCGCAGAAGGTCGACGGCGCGGCGGGCATGATGAACATCTGCTCGACCTGCCAGGGCGCGCAGTCGGAGTGCCAGCAGCGCCTGGACGCCGACGGCGACTACCGCAAGACCGTGAACGGCACGTTGAAGGGCGAGGGCCTCTCATACAAGCGCGACGGCAAGTGGTGGAACAAGAACTTCCTCTGGATCCTCGTGGAGGAGATCGGCATCGACGTGGTGGCCTCGAAGGTCGTGCGTCCGCTCGAGGGCCTGCGCGTCGCCCCCTTCTACGGCTGCTACATCGTGCGCCCGACCGAGCGGCTCGGCTTCCACGAGTACCCCAACCGCGACAAGTACCTCGACGTGCTGATCGAGATCCTCGGCGCGGAGCCCGTCGACTACGCGGGCAGCCACAAGTGCTGCGGCTTCCCCGTGATCACCATGAACCGCACGACGTCGCTGCGCCAGGCCGGGCGCCACCTGGCCGACGCCATCGACGCGGGCGCCGATTGCCTCGTCACCCCCTGCCCTCTCTGCCACTTGAACTTGGACATGCAGCAGCCCGAGGCGGCGAAGTTCGTGGAGCGCGACCTCGACGTGCCGGTGCTCCACCTGCCCCAGCTCGTCGGCCTGGCGCTGGGGCTCGAGCCCAAGGAGCTCGGGATGGACAAGCACGTCGTGAAGACCGGCGACGTGCAGCGCAAGGTCGCGGAGCTGGCGGCGGCCTGAGCGCACGCCTGAGGCGTCGACCGCCGCGGAGCTCGGGCGAGTGTGGGCCGGAAAAGCTGCGGATATGCCGAGTAAGACGGCCCACACTCGGCTGGTGAAGCGGTTCGCGCGAAACGGCGGCGGCGCTCGCGGCGCTCAGTCAGTCCACCAGCCTTGGATGATCTCGCCGTCGCCCTCGTGGCGCGGGCCGAAGGCCAGCAGCTCGAGGCCGTCGGGGCCGGCCTCGAAGGCGCGGGTCACCGCGGGCGCCACGCGGATCGCGTCGTGCTTCTCGATCTCCAGCACGTCGTCGTCGAGCTTCATTCGACCCGCCCCCGACAGCACGACGTAGACCTCCTCGGCGCCCTCGTGGCGGTGGGCGAACGGCGGCCGCGTGTCGGGGTTGATCCGCTGGTAGGTGAAGCCCGTGGACTCGGTCTCGAGCGCCTTGTTGGCGAAGCGCGCCTCCTGCACGTCGCCGAGTCCGAACCCGGGGGCGGCGTCCTCGACGTCAGACAGCTTCTTGTGGGTGTAGGGCGTAGCCATGAGGCCTCCTTCGTGTAGTTGTCCAGGCGTGCGGCGAGGTCTTTCGGACGGCTGAGAAAGGCAGTGGGCCGCCGTCGATCTCGTCGGGAGTGATCCCCAGCAGAATCATGCACGATCGAGCGCGTCCAGTCCGCCGAGGGCTTGCATTCGCCGGTGAGGGCGGAGAGGATGCGCCGACCTGGCCCGCTGCAACCGTGGAGGCGCCCCGATGCGTTACCGCCCGATCGATCGCGACCCCGAAGACCAACGTCTTGGTCGCTTCATCCCCGACGACTGGGAGCACGTCGAGAAGTACCCGTTGACCGCGCTCCCCGAGGAGCAGCGTCCGACGCGAAGGCCCGTGGTGATCGGCGTCAACTGGTACTCCGAGTTCGACGACCCCGAGCCCGACACCGAGACGGGGGAGCACTTCATCGCCAAGGAGGGCGCTGGCTCGCTGACCCAGATCCGTGGGGGGCACTGCGTGTGTCTCGAGCCCGGCGGGGAGCCCGACCCCGAGGAGTGGTGGGACTTCTACGACCAGGGCCAGGAGGGGGCCTGCGTCGGCTTTGGATGGTCGCGCTGCATGTCGCTGCTGAACCAGGAGCTGTACGCCGCGCGGTGGCTGTGGGACCGGTCCAAGGAGAGTGACCAGTGGCCGGAGACAAATCCCGGCGACGACAACGGGACCTCGGTGCGCGCAGCCGGGGACGTGCTCTCGCAGGCCGGGCACGTCGACTGGGCCGCCGGCTACGCCGACGACGACCACACCGAGCGCGAGGGCTACCGACCCGCCGGCGACAACGGCATCACGAGGTTCCGCTGGGCGCGGTCGGTCGACGACGTGCACAGGGTGCTCGGGAACGAGCGGGCAGACGAGCTCGGCGCGGTGCCGATGCTCAACTCGTGGGGCCGCCGCTACCCGCACCGGACCTGGATGCCAGACGACGTCCTGGACCGCCTGATGAACGAGGAGGGCGAGGTCGCGATCCCGGTGGACCGCTGACGGTCGGTCTCAGTCCCGCGCGCGCCCCGGGCCGTTCAGCGGCCTGCTCCCGCGCGTAAAGGAGCCCAGAAACGAGAAAACCGGCCGTGGCTGGCCGGTTCTCGCGTTTTGCTTGGCGTACCCCATTCCGCCCTGGCAAGTTCTCGCACGAAGGAGCTTGGCGCAGCGCGGCCACCGTTTCTTCCCCTTTGCGGAGTGATCTTCGGGGGAGGAGAGCGCTTAGATCAGGGGTGAGTTGCCTCCCCCCCTGCTCCCCCCTAGACTGCGGTGATGCGCTCCCCCACCGGAGTAGTCACAGCCGAGTTCGAGGATCTCGTGGCGCTGGGCCTTGCGCAGCTCATCGATGCGGACGAGAACCTCGAGACCCTCGCCCAAGGCGTAGCCCTGGCCGAGATGGAGGTCGCGATCACAGAGCACGCGCCCGCCGTGGT
>Ga0136624_1000281_pt1 | contig 18608 bp, 23 predicted proteins | sample AntDrymUQ4692206_2_FD_104802 | JGI IMG/M metagenome (GOLD analysis project Ga0136624, IMG submission 104802) | Polar desert sand microbial communities from Dry Valleys, Antarctica - metaG UQ469 (22.06) | ecosystem: Environmental > Terrestrial > Soil > Desert | place: Antarctica: Dry Valley... | reverse complement strand
TCGTCCAAAACGAGCTGGTCTTGACCTTAGACGAGCTTATGGCGCTGCCGAGCGTCGAGCGCTCCAGCACGCTCATGTGCATCTCCAACCAAGTCGGCGGCAACCTCATCGGCAACAGCGTCTGGACCGGGGTGCCGCTGCGCGACCTGGCGCGGATGGCCGGCCTCGAGGCGCCCGACGAGCTGCTCGTAGAGTCGCTCCAGGAGTCCGGCACCTTCCGCCAGGCCACGCTCAATCCCGGCCAGGTCGCGGACTCGCGTTCGCTGCTCGCGCTCAAGGTCAACGGCACCGACCTGTCGCTCGACCACGGCTTCCCCGCGCGCGTGATCGTGCCCGGGCTGCCGGGCGTACACTGCACCAAGTGGGTCGAGAAGATGACCTTCAGGACGGTCTAGATGCGCCGCTTTCGCTACGAGTACGGCTCCGGCCCGCTGCACGCGCTTGGCCTGGCCGCGTCCTTCGCGCTGACCGGCTACGCGGTCCTGCGCATCGCCGGCGGGCCCTCGCCGCTCAGCGTGCTGCTCTGGTTCGTGGCCGCGATCGTCGCCCACGACCTCGTGCTGCTCCCGCTCTACTCGTCGATCGATCGCATCGGCGCGCGGGTGCTCCGGCCGGCACGCTCCCCGCGGGCGATCTCCCCGCTCAACCACGTCCGGGTGCCGGCGCTGCTGTCAGGGCTGATGCTGCTCGTCTGGTTCCCGCTGGTGCTCGGGCTGAGCGATCCCACGTTTTCGCGCCAACACCGGCCTCGGCACCGACGGCTACTTCGCCCGCTGGCTGCTGCTCACCGGCGTGCTCTTCGCCGTCTCCGGCATCGCCTACGTGGTGCGCCGCGCACGCGCTCCCCGCGCGACCTGAAGATTCCCTTACGGAGCGGTACGAGCGGGCTCGCCGCCCCCGGGCGGTGACAGACTGAGGCGATGGCCGACTCCGACACCCGCGGCTCGATCCTGGTGGTCGACGACGAGCCGACCGTCACCGACGTCGTCGCGCGCTACCTCGAGCGCGCCGGCTACAGCACACGAGTCGCGGGCGACGGCTACGAGGCGATCCGTCTCGCCGGCGCCGAGCGTCCCGACCTCGTGGTGCTCGACCTGATGCTGCCGGGACTCGGCGGCCTGGAGGTCATGCGCCGCCTGCGCGAGCGCGACCGCCCGTCGGTGATCCTCCTGACTGCGAAGGGCGAGGCCACCGACCGCGTGATCGGACTGCGCCTGGGAGCCGACGACTACGTCGTCAAGCCGTTCTCGCCCGCCGAGCTCGTGGCGCGCGTCGACGCCGTGCTGCGCCGCATCGACAGCTCGCCCCGGCGCGAGGACCCGCTCGTCTTCGACGACCTTGAGATCGACCCCGTCGCGCGGCGGGTCACGGTCGGCGGCGACGAGAAGGCGCTGACCGTGCGCGAGTACGACCTGCTGCTGTTCTTCGCCCGCCACCCAGGGCAGGTGTTCTCGCGCGACCACCTGATGGACTCCGTCTGGCAGTACTCGTTCTACAGCGACACCTCCACGGTCACGGTGCACATCCGCCGCCTGCGCTCGAAGATCGAGCACGACCCCTCGACGCCCACGCGCCTGCAGACGGTCTGGGGCGTCGGCTACCGATTCCAGCCGTGACGATCGTTCGATCGCTCGCGCTGCTCGTGCTGGTCGCCGCGCTCGGAGGCGGCGCGCTCGCCCTGGCCTACGGCACTCGCGACGGCCTGCTCGTAGCGGCGCTGTTCCTCATCACGGGGACGCCGGTGCTCGGGCTCTCGCACCTGCTCGTGCGCCGCCGCGATCGGGTCGGATCGCTGTCGCGGCAGTTCCAGGTCGTGATCGGAGTCGCCGTCGGGCTCGTGCTGCTCGCGGTCGGCGTCGTGGCGGCCCTGATGTTCTTCTCCGCCCACGACGCGTTCGTGCTGGCGCTGCTGCTCGCGTTCGCCGGCGCGCTTGCGGCCTACAGCGCGACGCTCGTCGCGAGGACGGTGATGGAGGACATCGAGTCGGTGCGCGACGGCGTGATCGCCGTCGGGGAGGGCGATCGCGACCTGCGCATCGAGACCGGGGCCGACGACGAGTTGGCGGAGCTCGCCTCGAGCGCCAATCGGATGATCGAGCAGCTGAGCGAGGCAGAGTCCCGCTGCGGCGCCTCCCAGGACGCCCGCCGCCAGCTGATCGCCGCGGTCTCGCACGACCTGCGCACGCCGCTCTCCTCGCTGCAGCTGCTCAGCGACGCGATCTCGGACGGCCTGGTGGACTCCGAGACGCGCCGCTCGTACCTGCAGCAGATGTCGGTCCAGGTGCGCTCGCTCTCGAGCCTCGTGGAGGATCTGTTCGAGCTCTCTCGGCTCGAAGCCGGCGACATCGACTGGTCGCTCCAGCAGGTGCAGATGGGCGACCTGGTGGAGGAGACGGTGGAGGCGATGCGTGCGCAGGCCGACAGCCGCGGAGTCTGGGTGTCCTCGGACATCCCGGACGACCTGGTGCTGGCGCGCGCGAACCCCGAGAAGCTCCAGCGCGTGCTCTTCAACCTGATCCAGAACGCGATCCGTCACACGCCCGCCGACGGCAGCGTGACGGTGCGCGCCGAGTCGAACGAGCACCACGTCGAGGTCGAGGTGGCCGACACCGGCGGCGGCATCGACGAGCACGAGCAGGAGCGTGTGTTCGAGCCGTTCTTTCGCGGTGAGCAGAACGGGTCGCGCTCGCGCAAGGGCGCCGGCCTCGGGCTCACGATCTGCCGGGCGATCGTCGAGGCCCACGGCGGCCGGATCTGGCTGGCGCCCTCGACCGAGGGGGCGTGCGTGCGCTTCTCGCTCCCGCGCGCGACAGGCGCGTCTTAGATGGCGGTCGCAACGCCCGGTGCGGCCCCGCCGGTGGGCGAGCGCTTTCCCGACCTCGACCTGCCCGACCATACGGGCCGCGCCAGGAGCCTTTCGGAGGTGGCCGGCGGCGACCCTCTCGCGCTCGTGTTCGCGCGCGGGTGGTGGTGCCCGAAGGAGCAGCGCTACCTACGCGAGCTCGCCGGCCTTCAGGACGAGTTCGAGGTCGCATACGCGCGCATCGCGGTCGTCAGCGTCGACCCGCCCGAGGTGCAGGCCGCCTTTCGCGCCGGCCTGGGGGCGCGCTTCGTGTTCCTCTCCGACGCGGACCGCCGCTGGCTGCCCCGGCTCGGCCTGCTCGAGCAGGCCGACGAGATCCACCATCCCTATCGACCGACTGCCTTCTCGCTGTTTCCAGACCTGACCGTGCACGCGGCCTGGGCGGGCGACTGGTACTGGGGGCGGCCGACGATGGAGGAGCTGCGCCTGGCGATGAGGGATATCTCCCGGGCCGTGCGCAGCGACTGGGATCTGGATTGAGCGAGCGCCCGTTCAGCGACCTCTTCTACGACGGCGAGACGCTGACGCTCGATCCCGACTCCGGCGGCCGCCGCTTCGGCATCGATCCCCGCTGCCTCGGCGGACCGCCCGTCGCGGGCGCCTACGCCCACGTGTGCGCGCTCGCCGACCCGGACGCGCGCGTGCCCTACGACCAGCCCGAGGTTCAGCAGGCCCGGCGCGACGCGCTGGCGTGGTGGATCCCCTTGCTGGGCGAGGCGCTTGTCTGCTTGACCACGATCTCGCTCGACTCGGTGCACTATGGTGGCGCGATCACGGTCAGCCGCGATGCGCGCCAGTTCGGAGCGGATCCGTTCGCACGGCTGTTCCCGGGTCGCACACATCGCACCGACCTGTTCGGCGCCGTCCTGGCGCCGCCCGGGCCTGTGCTCGAGCGCTATGGCGGGGCGCCCTGGCCGGGCGGCGCGTTCTAGAGGAGGATCGAGATGGGAGCTTTGGGAGTTGTGAGCAGGGGAGCCGTTGCAGGGGCGATCGGGACCGCCGTGATGACGGCCGCCCAGGCAGTCGAGATGCGCGTGAGCGGACGCCCGCCGAGCCTCGTGCCCGGCGAGGTGGCCGCGAAGCTGCTGGGCCGCAAGGGGCGCGGCGAGGTCGAGCGCCTGTCACTGCCGATGCACTGGGCGCACGGCGTGGCGAACGGCACCCTGCGCGGCTTGATGGGCCGCGCCGGCCTGCGCGGGCCGAGCGCCTCGGCGCTCCACTTCGCCGGGCTGTGGAGCTCGGACGTTGTGCTCTACCTGGCGCTCGGAGTCGCCGGCCCGCCCTGGCGCTGGACGTTCGGCGAGCTCTATCCGGACGTGCTCCACAAGGCGATCTACTGCGCGGCGACGGGCGCGGCCTACGACCGCATGGCGCGCTAGCGCCCGGCGAGGGTCCCGCGCGGGATCGGCACCGCCGATACCGTGAACGGAAGCTCGGGGTCCTCGGCGCGATCGAGCTGGGAGTTGACGACGATCCCGCGCCCGCCGAGCTCGAACACCGACGGCGAGATCGATCCCGACCGCGACGCGCTCGCGCGCTTCCTCGTCGCGCGGAGCCCTCAGTCGAAGCGGAAGTGCACGCCCGCCGGTGAGAGCGAGGCCTCGGCAGCGCGCGGCAGCGCGCTCGCGAGCAGGGCGGCGAACGCGTCCGTGCTCGCCGCGATCAGCCGCCCCAGCTCGTCGGCCGGAGTCGGCTCCGCCATGACGCCGTTGGCGTAGTCGGTCGCGTAGCCGACCAGCGCATACGGGAGCTCCGCCTCCCCGCAGAGCACGGTCTCGGGCCCCGCGGTCTGGCTGACGGCGGTCACCCCGCATGCGGCGAGCGCCGCGATCTCCGAGCGCGTGTTGAAGCGCGGCCCGTCTACGTGGCCGTAGCAGCCACCGTCACGGGCGGTGAGCCCGGCCTCGGCGGCGCCCGCGAGCAAGGCGGCGCGCAACTCCTTGGAGAACGGCCGCTCGAAGATCCAGTGGCCGCGGCCTGGCCGGCCCGGCTCGTCGTGCAGCGTGCACAGCGAGCCGTCTGGCAGGCGGTTCGAGGGGAAGTGCAGGTCGTCGAAGACGACCAGCGAGCCGAGCGCGAGCCCGGGGTCGAGCGCCCCGCAGACCGTCACCGACAGCACTCCCTGCGCGCCGAGCTCAAGCAGCGCCGCGACGTTCGCGCGGTGGAGCACGTGGTTCGAAAGCCGCTGGTGTCCGCGCTCGTGGCGCGAGACGTGCAGCACTTCCACCCCCGCGAGCCGCGTGCGGCTGACGGCCGCCTGCCCGAAGCGCGTCTCGACGGTCTCAGGCTCCGCCCTCGCCCCGGGGGCGGAGTAGGTGCCGCTGCCGGTGATCAGGCCGATCGCCATGCCCGCAGCCTAGGGGTCCGGACTACACTGAAGCGGTGGAAAGCCCCTCCCAGACGCCGATTCAGAACGAGTGTCGGCAGTGCTGCTCGTTCTGCGACCAGGTCGTGCTTCCCTCCGGTTGCGTCGCCGCGGGCTGTCGTTACCTCTACTTCTACGACGAGGATCGCAGCGGCCGTCGCTACATGGGCTGCCTCAACAAGATCTTCCGCGTCGAGATCGACGTCGAGCTGTTCCAGGAGGCTCAGCGGACGCGGCAGGGCTACGGCGGGGTGCGCCTGACCGCTGCCCCGCTGCCGGTCTGCGAGGTCGCCGTCGAGCAGGCCTACGACGGCGCCGGCGAGGCCTTCGAGTGCGTCAACCCGGGCTTCTTCGACGTGCCGGACGACGATCGCGCCATCGACCTGCGCGACCGCCTCTAGTGCGCCCCGTCCTGCTCGACGACCATCGGCACGAGCGGCATCAGTCGCCATCCCCCGTCGAGTCGCCGGCATTGCCGCCGCCGAGCCAGTCGAGGACGGCTCGGCGCCCGAAGCGCCACTCGCCGCCGATCCGCCGCCCGGGCAGGCTGCCGGCCTCGGCCTGCTCCTCGATCGCCTCGGATGGGACCTGGAGCAACTCGGCGACCTGCTCCAGCGTCATCACCTCGGCCGGCTCGGAGGCCCGAAACGAGTGCCGCCCTACGGTCAGCGAGTCGTCGCTCGTCTCGACGATGACGCGGCGGCTGTCCGCCCCGGGACGCTGGCGCAGCCCGAGCTCGCGCAGCGCGGCGAGACCCGCTTCGGAGCTCGGGTCGACGTAACGCGCCACGAGCCCTGAGACGAGATCCTGCTTGGGCGCCTTGAGCTCGAAGGAAGCCCTGTCGAGCTTCTCGGCCTCAGGCGTGGGGATGCGGACGTAGAGGGCGGAGGTGGATGGCTTGGCGTGGCCGGGGCGATCCGGCCGGGGATCCCCGTTCATTAATAGCAAGATAGCAAACTAGCTAAGGAGAGGCCAGGGCCGGATGACGGCCCTGACCTCGCCGCGCCTACGGCTGGCCGGGAGGAGCCGGCGCCTGATCGGCCTCGGGCGCCACGGTCAGGAATCCGAGCGCCGGGCAGTTCAGGATGGCGCGATCGGAGCGCAGCTGGGTACCGCCGGGGGAGGTGATCAGTCCCCGCGCCGCCAGTTGCCTGATCTGGTTGGCGTCGGTCTGGGTCGTGTTCAGACCCGCCGCGACCGCCTGCGGAGTCCAGACCGCGACCTGGACGTCCCAGATCGGGCTGTAGAGGTTGCGCTGGGCGGGATCCCGGAGCGTCGGGAAGCTGTCGAGCACGTTGTGCGCGTCGCCTCCGACCCGCAGTGCCTCGATCAGCGTGCGATCGGTCTTGTCGATCGGCCGTGCGTTCAAGCCGTCGGCGATCACGTGGTCGGTGCCCTGCCCGGGTGGACTCGTGCGCCCACGCATGCCGTTCGCGAACGCGATGATCACCGAGCGGGCGGTCGCGGGGTCGCGGCCGCGGTCCGGAGCGGGCGACAGCCCCAGCACCGGGGTGAAGGTTGTGCGGTCGAACACCGCCAGCGCGGCGCTCGAGCTCTCGAACGAGAGGTACTGGATGTCGCGCCCGTGCGAGAACGCGCGGATGAAGTTCATGTCCACGGTCCGCTTGCGCACGTCGATGTCGAACAGGCGATCGTGCGTGTTGCTGTGGCGACGGATGTCGAAGCCGCGCTCGCCGGTCGCGACGATCGGCGCGTTGTAGACGACGTCTGTGCCGGCGATGCGCACGAACGGGCTGTAGCGGGGATCTCCCACCGCGCCAACGGCGCTCGCGGCAGGCGGGAAGCCGCCGTTCGCGCCCGGCACGAGCAGCCGGTCGGGGCTGAAGTCGACCGTGCCGGGTCGCTTGACGGTGCCGCGTCCGAGCATGCGGCTCGACCGCACGGTCTGCACGCAGCCCGGGCAGTCCGGCGTGATCAGGTTGGCGAGCCTGGGCGAGAAGTTGAGCCCCATGCGGCGGGCGAGCGCCTCATCGGAGACCTCGGTGATCACGTACCAGGCGGTCTTGCCGCCGACCTTCGTCCGGTGGAGGGGAAGCCGTGCGAAGTTCTGGCGCAGGTCGACGCGGATCGCGCTCTTCAGCGTCTGGCGCTCCTCGGGCAAGGTCGCCGGCTCGTTGCGGGCGCCGGGGTTGAGCGTCGAGTAGTCGGGCGCGGTCGTCTGGGCGACCGCCGGGGCCCAGCTGGCTGTCAGCGCGAGCGCCGCCGCGGCGACGACCAAGCCGTGGATGGGGAGCTTGCCTGTCATGTCTCTCCTTTTTGCGAGCCGGCTCGTGCGGCTGCTTCTGGAGGAGGGATAGGGGCCGTCGCTTACGAGCCCCTTGCGGGTTCCTTACGAGACGGAGAACGCGCAGCGGCGGTCCGTCCCGGCGCAGGCCCGTCCGTAACGCACGTGGCCCGTCAGGCGGGTGACCGCGCCGCGAGCCCCTCCTCGCGCAGCTCGCGCGCCAGCGCCACCTGCTCGGCGTCCGCGCCCGCGCCGTCGCCCCCCTCGAGCAGGGCCGGAAGCCCGTCGAAGCGCGGCTCGGATAGGAACGCGGCGAGCCCCTCGCGCCCGAGCTCGCCGTCCGGCAGGCGTGCGTGGCGATCTCGGTTCGAGCCGAGCGGGGCGCGTGAGTCGTTCACGTGCAGGCAGCGCAGGCGCTCGAGCCCGACCTCGCGCTCGAGCTCGTCGACGGCGTCGCCCAGGCCGGCGGCGGTGCGCACGTCGTAGCCGCTCGCGAGCACGTGGCAGCAGTCAAGGCATACCCCGAGTCGGTCGTCGCCGCCCGCGCGCTCGATCACGGCGCCGAGCTCGGCGAACGTGCGCCCGATCGTGCCGCCCGCGCCGGCCGTGTTCTCGAGCAGCAGCGGGCAGCGCTCACTCTCCTGAAGGGCGTGGCGCAGCGCCTCGGCGATCCGGTCGAGCGCCGGCTCTAGGTCCTCCTGCTTGCGCGAGCCCGGGTGGAGCACGACGCCGTCGGCGCCGATCCCATCGCCGATCCGCAACGCGTGGACGAGCGAGGTCAGCGACTTCTCGCGCATCTCTGGGTCGTCGGAGGCGCAGTTGATCAGGTAGACGGCGTGGATCGCCACGGAGCGCACGGGGCCGCGTTCGAGCAGCTCGCGCATCCGCGCGAAGTCGGCGTCGGAGTACCGCGTCGGGCGCCACGCGCGCGGCGACTGGTTGAACACCTGGATCGCGTCGCAGCCGAGCTCGACGCCGCGCGCGTACGCCTTGTCGAGCCCTCCCGCGGTCGAGACGTGGCCGCCCACTAGCATCGAGACGTGGCTCCTTCCGAGAGCGGAATGAGGGTGCGCTTCGCCCCCTCGCCGACCGGCGCCCTGCACATCGGCGGCGCGCGCACGGCACTGTACAACTGGCTCCTCGCCCGCCACTCGGGCGGCACGATGGTGCTGCGGATCGAGGACACCGACCGCGAGCGCTCGACGCCCGAGAACGTCGCTCAGATTCGCGACGCGCTCGAGTGGCTCGAGCTCGACTGGGACGAGGGTCCGCACTCCCAGGCCGCGCTCGGCGAGCGCCACCGCGAGTGGATCGCGCGTCTGGTCGCCAACGGCCACGCGTACGAGCACGAGGGCGCCGTGCGCCTGCGAGTGCCCGCGGGCGGTACGACGACCGTGCACGACGTGATCCGGGGCGAGATCGTCTTCGAGCACGCGGCGATCGACGACTTCGTGATCGCGCGCTCGGACGGCTCTCCGCTCTACAACTTCGCCGTCGCAGTCGACGACCGCGACATGGGGATCACCCATGTAGTCCGCGGCGAGGATCACCTCTCGAACACCCCTCGCCAGCTGATGGTGATCAAGGCGCTCGGCGCGGAGCCGCCGGTCTACGCGCACCTGCCCTTGCTGCACGGACCGGATGGCAAGAAGCTCTCGAAGCGCCACGGCGCAGCGTCGGTGCAGGAGCTGCGCGAGCAGGGCTACCTGCCCGAGGCGGTGCGCAACTACCTCGCCCTGCTCGGCTGGGGAGCGGATGCGAGCACGACCTTCTTCACCACCGAGGAGCTGGTCGAGCGCTTCTCGCTCGAGCGCGTGTCGCGCTCACCCGCCGTCTTCGACGAGCAGAAGCTGCGTTGGATGAACGGGCGCTACATGCGCGAGCTCCCACTCGAGGAGCTCACCCGGCGCCTCGAGCAGCGCCTGGGGCGCGGGGGCCTGCGCGCCGCGGCCGAGATCAGCCAGGAGAAGATGCAGACGCTGGCCGAGTTCGAGCCGCTGGCCGGCTTCCTCGTCGAGCGCCGTCCCTTCGACGAGCAGGCGTGGAGCAAGGTGATGAAGGACGGCGCCCACGAGCGCCTCGCACGCGCGCGGGGCGCGCTCGAGGCGGTCGAGCCATTCGACTCGGCCGGCGTCGAGATCGCGCTGCGCGGCCTCGTCGACGAGCTCGGCGTGAAGCCGAACAAGCTCTTCCAGCCAGTTCGCGTGGCGATCAGCGGCAGCACGATCTCGCCGGGCATCTTCGAGTCGGTCGCGCTGCTCGGCCGCGACGAGACGCTCGAGCGGATCGACGCGGCGCTCGAGCACGCTTAGCGCCGACAAGCGGCGGGCGGGCGCGACTGGCGCTCAACGGAACCCGCCGGCGTGCCGATATCGCAAGGTGCAGGGGACGCACGGGGCGCAACCCTCGACCGGAAGAGAGCTCTTGGAAGCAGCCACGAGTACGATGGCGCGACGCGCCGTGCCGCGGCCCCAACGGGGCAACGAAGGCCATGGCCGTCGTCTCACGGAGGCGTTCGAGGCGCTCGAGGCGTTCCCGGCGCTCGCCGAGTCGCGCAACCGGCTGCTGCGCCTGACGCGCGACCAGCACGCCTCGACCGGCGACATCGTCGCCGCCGTCGAGTCCGATGTCGCGCTCGTGATCGCTGTGCTGCGGATCGCCAACCGGGCGCAGTCGCCCCAGCGCGGGAAGATCGCATCGGTGCCGGCGGCGGTGGACGTGCTCGGCGCGGCCGGGATCGAGGCGCTCGCCTCGCGCGCGGCCGTGTTCGACTTCTTCGAGCGCACAGCAGCATGGGATGCCGCTCCCGAGCGCTTTCGCCTGCATGCCCTGTCGGCGCAGCGCGCAGCCGACCGCCTCGTGCGCGAGCTACCCTTCGACGACCGCGACGAGCTGCTGATCTCCGCCCTCCTGCACGACGTCGGCAAGCTCGTGCTCGAGCACGCGTACTCGGGCTACCCCGTCGAGGTGCACGCCGCCGCTCGCACGCCCGAGGAGCGCATCCGCTCGGAGCGGCTCGAGCTCGGTGTCGACCACGCGCTCGTCGGCGGCGTGCTGGCGCGTCGCTGGGGCCTGCCGGCACGGGTGGCCTCGGCGATCGAGCGACATCACGCCGACGACGCGTGCGGCGAGGCCGCGATCGTGCGCCTGTCGGACATGCTCGCCCACTACGGCAACGGGCTGCCGATCGACTCCGCCCAGCTGCTCAAGATCGGGCGCACCGTCGGCCTGTCATCGGACTCGCTGCGAGCCGTCATGTATGACCTGCCCGGAACGGGGTCGGCCGGACCGCGACGCAGGATGGAGCCGTGCCCGCTGTCGGCACGCGAGATCGACGTGCTGCGCGAGCTCGCCGAGGGCAAGGTCTACAAGCAGATCGCAAGCGAGCTCAACCTGTCGACGAGCACCGTGCGCACGCACCTGCACAACACCTACGGCAAGCTCGGCGCGGTCGACCGCGCCCAGGCCGTGCTGCTCGCCACCGAGCGCGGCTGGATCTAGGCGCGCTACCTCCCGCGTGCAGCGCCGGCTCTCTCGCGGCCCCGCCGCTGTGCCCACGCGCCCCCGACCGCGGCGCCGAGCCCATCGATCACGACGTCGAGCGGGGAGCCCGAGCGGCCGTCGACGAAGGTCTGGTGGTACTCGTCCCCGACGGCGTATGCGAGCGTCACGGCCAGCGCGAGCGCAAGCGCCGCGCGGCCTCCGACGCTCGGGCGCAGGGCGCGGATCCACAGCCAGCAGAGCAGCGCGTACTCGCCGGCATGCACGAGCTTGCGCCCGACCAGGTCGATCAAGCCGAGCCCCGACGACAGGTTCGGCTGATCGGAGAGCATGTAGATCACCGCCATCAGCGCGAGCGGCGGCAGCCACCGCCCTGCTTTTGACGTCGCCGACACACCCCTAAACCTAGAGGCCGCCTTCCGTAGACTCCGGCGCGCTTGCTGGCCATCACCACCAAATCGCCGTATGCCGTGCGTGCGCTGATCGAGCTCGTCCGCCGAGGCGAGGCGGCGCCCGTGCCGATCGGCGACATAGCGCGCCGGCGCGAGATCCCGGTGCAGTTCCTCGAGGGCCTGTTCGCGACGCTGCGCCGCGCCGGCGTGCTCCAGAGCCAGCGCGGGGTGAAGGGCGGCTACTCGCTTGCGCGCCCGGCGGCGGAGCTGACGGTGCTCGAGGTGGTGGAGCTGCTCGAGGGGTCGCTGGGAGCGGGCGCCCCCGCCGCCGGGCCGCCCTGGGTCGCGGCGGTCGACGCGCTGCGCGCGGTGCTCGCCGAGACCACGATCGCCGATCTCGCCGAGCGCGAGGGCTCGGGTGCAGCACCGATGTACTACATCTGACCGCCGGCCACGGGCGGGGCCGTCGGATCCGCGCCAACCTCGCCCTTCGCCTCGCGGGCCAGGTACTCCTCGGCTCGCAGCGGGTCCTCACGGGCACGCTCGACGACGCGCAGCAGGTCGGCCATCGTCGCGACCTCCTCGACCTGCTCCTTGATGAACCACTGCATGAACTGCTCGCTCGTGTAGTCGCCGTGCTGCCGCGCGAGCGCTGCGAGCGCGTTGATCTGCTCGCTGACGCGACGCTCCTGCTCGAGCGCGTGCGCGACCGGGGCGACGACATCGGCGAACCCATGCTGCGGTGGCGCCACCCCGGGAACGACGGGCTCGACGCCCGCGTCGAGCAGGTAGCGGACCATCATCAGCGCGTGGTTGCGCTCCTCGAGAGCCTGGGCATAGAAGAACGCAGCGAGCCGCGGAAGCGTCTGGGACTCGTAGTACACGGCGATCGCCACGTACTGCTGACTGGCCGCGAACTCGTTCGCGACGTGCGCGTTGAGGCGCTCGACGAACTCGGACGCGGCGATGGCTCAGGCCACCCGTGCGCGGAACCGCTTCAGATCCCGCTTCGTGAGGTCGTCGGGGAGGCGGTACTTGCCCTTCTTCGTGCGCTCGGCGATCCCGGCCTTTTGCAATCGCTCGAGCACGACGGGGCAGCGCTTGCAGCGTGGAGTGTCCTGGCAGCACGTCGCCTTGGCCCTGACCTTCATCGAGCCCATCCTAGGGGTACCCAACGGGACCCGACAGGCTGGGCCGGCGCTCGCTCGAGCTCTAGCCGAGCAGGCGCGCGCGCAGCAGCGAGCGCCCGGAGTGGCGTGGATCGCGGTCGCGCTCTCGGGACAGGTCAATCGCACGGTACGAGGCGAAGTCGGCCGGAAGCGCCGCCGCGGCGCGCACGTTGCCGCGCGAATCCACCCGCACCAAGCCGAGCGAGCGAGCGTCGCGGGGGGTTCGGTAGAGCCACAGCTCATGGCTCACGCCGCGGGTCGGGCGCTCGAGGCGCGCCTGCAGCAAGAGCTGAGGCCGCGAGCCACGACGACCGACCACCGCTATGCCGCCGCCGAGGCCCGCGTCGCCGACCGGGCGCATCACCGCCTGGCGCTCGACCCGCAGTGGCTCGTCCTCGCCCATGCGGCCTGGGACGCCGCCCGCGCGCGCGATCAGCAGGGCCGCCAGCGCGATCGCCGCCACGAGCAGCGCGAGCAGCAGTGCTAGCCACGGCGGCCCGCGCCTGCCGCGCACCTCCTCCGCCGGCCTGATCACCGGTCGCAGCGGAGTGAGGGGGCGCTCCGCGGCGCGCCAGGAAGGTGACTCGTGGCCGTGCGGACGCGGGCTTCCCTCCGGCGCGTCGACCCCGGCCTCGACCGGCTCCGCCGCGGGCGGTGGCGTTGGGCCGCTCGAGGGCCGCTCGCTGGAGCCGCCCGCGTCGCCGGGCACCGCCGGCCGCGCGTCCGGCAGGTAGAGCGGGTCGAGCGCTCCGATCACGACGCTCGCCCACGCGCGCGTCGAGCCCGAGCGGTCGAGGTGCTCGCGCACGGTCTCCGTGTCGGCCTCCGCGAGCTGGCCGAGCGCGTAGTCGCTGACGCGCGCCCGCCAGTCGACATCGGGATCGCCGGCCCTGGCCCCGAGCTCGTCGATCGCCTCGTGCGCGCGCTCGCGCACACGCGCAGGAGAGGTCTGGAAGGTCTGCGCCAGGCTCTCGTAGGAGCGCCCGTGCCGGATGAGCAACTGGAGCATCGAGCGCTGGCCGGGCCGTAGATTCTCGAGGCCGGCCACGCTCGAAAGGTAGCCCGGCCACGCGCCCTCGCCGGCATCCGTGAGCACTGACTGACGAGGGCGCCGAGGGGGTACGACGCGGTATGGACTCGACTGCGGACAAGGAGATCAGCCGTCGCCGGTTCCTCCAGGCAGGGACCGGAGCGGTGCTCGCCGCGGGCGGGCTCGCGGGCGCTGCCGCGGCGCTCCCCGCGCCGATCACCGCCGAAGGTGCCGACGGCGCCCCCGGCCCGCTGCGAAAGTGCATCTCGCTGAGTGGCCCAGCGCCCGTGCGCAGCGGCCGTCATCCGAACGACTACTGCTACTGGGGCACGCCCGACTACTTCAGGCAGAGCGGCACGACGTGGGTCAAGCTGTGGGTCTCCTGGGCGGATCTCCAGCCCGAGTACCGCCCGCGCAGCCGCGCGGAGTCCTGGTTCGACCTCAACATGGCCCCGCTCGGAAAGGCCTGGCTGTGGAGGCTCGACCGCCAAGTTCGAGCTGCGAACGACGACGGCCTGGGCGTGATCCTCAGCCTCTACCACGCCTTCCCGCGCTGGGCGAACGGAGCCGAGGGCGACGACCCCGACTCCGCGCGCAGCGCATCCCAGCGCCTGCCGCGCGACCTGTCCGCGGACGGGCCGTGGGGCTGGTGGGTCTCCTACCTGTGCGCGCGCTACAGCGGCAAGACGAATCCGCTCGGCCCGCACGAGCCCTTCCCCGGGGAGGACGCCTCGGGCTATGACGCGCGCTCAGGGAACCCTGCCGGCGCGCGCGTCGATGCACTCGAGGTCTGCAACGAGCCGAACGTCCTCTTCTGGCCGCAGGAGCGGATCGCAGCGAGCGTGGCCACGATGATCCGCTCAGGCGTAAGGCTTTCGGGGAGCGCGGGCCCGCGCATCCTCGGGCCGTCCACGCTCGACTCCCCCGACCCTGGGGAGGCGCCGGCGCCGCGGGTGCGAACCGACTGGCGCTCCTTCACGACACAGGTGCTGGACGAGTTGCGCCGCGAGCCCGCACCCGGGCCTTTCGGCTGGACCCACCACAACTATCGCGACGTCAAGCGCGCCGTGGCGGCGCCGCAGAGCCGCGTCCGCCAGGTGGTCGACCTCGTGCGCGCGGGATCGTGGCCGGACCGTGGACGCCCACTGCTGTGGCTCACAGAAGCCGGCCTCAACGTCTTTCCCGACCAGCAGGACCAGCGCGTGCGCCGGCTCCAGGCCGAGCGCATCCGCCGCAACTTCCTCGAGATGAGCCGCCTTCCGGACGTCTACCTCTGGACCCAGCACGGCCTCAGCGACATCGCGGATAACCCGTTCAAGTCCGGCCTGCGCGACGACTTTCGCGCCGGAGCGCACCCGCGGCCCGGCCCCGCCCGCCCGGCCCTGCGCGCTTGGGCCGAGCTGCCGGGCGCCCAGGAGCCCTAGTACCGTTTGCGGGCACGTGAAGGCGACCTCCCTAGCGCTCGTCGACGGCCGCCGCCTGCCCGGCGCGATCCCCGACAACCTCGCCGACCTGGTGGGCGGGACCCCGCTCGTGCGCCTCACCCGGCTCGCCCCCGACTGCCGTGCCGAGCTGCTCGGAAAGCTCGAGGTCTACAACCCGGGCGGCAGCGTCAAGGACAGGATCGGCGTGGCGATGATCGCCGCGGCCGAGGCCGAAGGGCGGATCGAGCCGGGGCGCACGACGATCGTCGAGGCGACCTCCGGCAACACCGGCATCGCGCTCGCCTTCGTCTGCGCCGCCAAGGGCTACAGGCTCGTGCTCGCGATGCCCCAGGGCATGAGTCGCGAGCGCGAGGGCCTGCTGCGCCTGTACGGAGCCGAGGTGACGATCACCGAGTCGATGGGGGGGATGAACGAGGCCGTCGAGGCGGCCGAGCGCCTGGCGGCGGACGCCCGCGACGCCTACCGGCCGGACCAGTTCTCGAACCCCGCGAACCCGGAGATCCACCGCCGGACGACCGCCGAGGAGATCTGGGCCGACACCGAGGGGAAGGTCGACGTGCTGGTCTGCGGCGTCGGCACGGGGGGAACGATCACCGGGGCCGGGGAACGACTCAAGGAGCGAAACCCGGCCCTGCACGTCGTCGCCGTCGAGCCCAAGGCCTCGCCGGTGCTCTCGGGTGGGGTGCGCGGCCCGCACAGGATCCAGGGGATCGGCGCGGGCTTCATCCCCTCGATCCTCAACCGCGACGTGATCGACGAGGTCATCGCGGTAAGCGACGAGCACGCGATCGAGACCGCCCGCCGCTGCGCCCAGCGCGAGGGCGTGCTCGCCGGCATCTCCTGCGGAGCGGCGCTCTACGCGGCGATCGAGGTCGGTCGCCGGCGCGAGTGGGCCGGGCGGCAGATCGTCGTGGTGCTGCCGGACTCCGGCGAGCGCTACGTCTCGACGCCCTTCTTCGCCCCGTGAGCACGCTCGACCTGACGGGCGTGCTCTGCCCCCTCAACTGGGTCAGGGCAAGGCTGGCGCTCGAGGCGATGGACGCGGGGGAGGAGCTACGCCTGCGCCTCGACCCAGGCGAGCCGATCGAGTCGGTGCCGCGCTCGGCGCGCGAGGACGGGCACGACGTCGACGTGCACGGCGACTGGGTCAGGATCGTCAAGCGATGACGCTGACGGACGCGGAGCTCGAGCGCTACTCGCGCCAGCTCGTGCTGCCGGAGTGGAGCGGCGCGGCCCAGGAGCGACTGCGCGACGCGAGCGCGATCGTCGTCGGAGCCGGCGCGCTCGGCTCCCCCGTCGCCACCTATCTCGCCGCGGCGGGGGTGGGCCGCCTGGGGATCGTCGACGAGGACGCGGTCGAGCTCTCGAACCTCCACCGTCAGCCGCTTCACTTCACGCCTGACATCGGCGTCAACAAGGCCGCGAGCGCCGCCGCGAAGCTTGCGTTCCTGAACCCGGAGGTGCAGGTCGAGCCCTACCCGGCGCGACTCGACGAGCGCAACGCCGAGGCGATCGTGATGGGCGCCGACGTGGTCGTCGACTGCTCCGACTCGTTCGAGACCCGCTATGTGGTCAACGACGCCGCCTGCGCAGAGCGCATCGACCTCGTCGAGGCCGGGGTGCTCGGCTTCTCGGGGCTCGTGCTCGCGATCCGCCCCGGCGAGTCGGCCTGCTACCGCTGCTCCTTTCCTTCGCCGCCGCTCGCGGGCGCCGTCCCCTCGTGCCGCGAGGCAGGCGTGCTCGGTGCGATGGCTGGGATCGTCGGCGCGATCCAAGCGCTCGAGGCGATCAAGCTGCTGGCCGGCGTGGGCGCGCCGCTGCTCGACCGCATCCTCCAGCTCGACGGCCATGACATGGGGCAGACGATCGTCGTCACCAGCCGGCGCGATGGTTGTGAGGCATGCGCACGCGTGCCTGTCGCCGCCGAGGCGTACCACTAGTGGACCCCGTCCTAGTGCTGCGGAGCATCGCGCGCGAGCTGCGCGACGACGTGCGTGCCGTCAAGCAGCGCGACCCCGCCGCGCACGACCTCTCGAGCATCGCGATCGTGCTCTCCTACGCGGGCGTGCACGCGCTGCTCGCCCACCGCGTCGCCCACGCCCTGCACTCGACGGGGATCGCGTTCCTGCCGCGCGCGCTCGCCTACGCCAGCCGTGCGCTGACGGGGATCGAGATCCACCCGGCGGCCCGCATCGGCCGCGGGCCGCTGATCGATCACGGCGCGGGCGTCGTGATCGGCGAGACCGCCGAGATCGGCGACGACGTGACCCTCTACCAGGGCGTCACCCTTGGTGGCACCGGCTTCGCGGAGGGCAAGCGCCACCCGACCGTCGAGGACCAGGTCGTCGTCGGCTCGGGCGCCAAGCTGCTCGGCCCGATCCGCGTCGGGCGCGCGTCCAAGATCGGCGCCAACTCGGTGGTCATCCACGACGTGCCGGCGAACTCGACGGTCGTCGGCAACCCGGGCCACCCGGTGCGCGTCGACGGGCGCCGGCCGGAGGGCCCGGACGCCGACTGGGTGCATCTGCCGGACCCGGTGGCAGAGGCGATCGCGGTGCTGGCGCGCCGGGTCGCGGAGCTCGAGTCGAGGCTCGAGCAGGCCACCGGAGAGAAGCTGCCCCCGGGCGCCGAGGTCAGGCCGCTGCGACGAGAGCGAGGGGCCGACCCGGCGAGCGGCTGAGCCGATAAACGAGTTGACCGACACCTACGACGCCCTTCCGTACCCCGGCCACGCGTTTCCGCAGTCCCACCCGGGCCGGATGGCGGCGCAGGGCGTGCTGCGCGGTCTCGCACCCCCGACGGTGGAGACCGCGCGCGTCCTCGAGCTTGGCTGCGGCGACGGGGGCAACCTCGTCCCGATGGCCCTCGGGCTGCCGCGGGGGAAGTTCCTCGGCATCGACCGAAACGTTGCGGCGCTCGAACGCGCGCGCGAGCTCGCGGCGGCGCTCGAGCTGACCAACGTCGAGTTCCGAGCGGGCGATCTCGAGGCCCTTGAATGCCTCGACACGTTCGACTACGTCGTCGCCCACGGCGTCTACTCCTGGGTGGCGCCGCGGGCACGCGACCACCTGCTCGCGATCGCGCACGGCGCGCTGACCCAAGACGGCCTCCTCTACCTCTCCTACAACACGAAGCCCGGTGGCCACCTGCGTCAGGTCGTTCGCGAGCTGATGCAGTTCGCCACGCGTGAGGCGACCGACGCGCACGAGATCGTCGCCCGTGCCCGCAGCGCCGTGAAGCTCGTGGCAGGCGCCCAGCAGCCCGGCGACGTCTACGGCGCCTTCCTCGACGAGTACCTCACGCGCGTGCTCGAGCGCAGCGAAGCCGGCCTCTTCCACGACGACCTCGAGACGTGGAACGACCCCGTCTACGTGACCGAGATCGTCAACCACGCCGCCCGCCACGGCCTGCGCTTCCTCGCCGAGGCGGACCTGCACGAGTCGAGCATGGGCACCCTCGCCCCCGAGACGGCCGACGCGCTCGACGAGCTCGAGCCGTGCACCGAGGTCGAGCAGGAGCAGGCGCTCGACTTCCTGCGCCTGCGGATGTACCGCCAGACGCTCTTCACGCTCGACGGCGCCAAGCAGCCGCAAGTCCC
>Ga0136624_1000280_pt1 | contig 18630 bp, 13 predicted proteins | sample AntDrymUQ4692206_2_FD_104802 | JGI IMG/M metagenome (GOLD analysis project Ga0136624, IMG submission 104802) | Polar desert sand microbial communities from Dry Valleys, Antarctica - metaG UQ469 (22.06) | ecosystem: Environmental > Terrestrial > Soil > Desert | place: Antarctica: Dry Valley... | reverse complement strand
GAGGTCGCGCGCGCCGACCGAGGAGCCCGCCGAGACGACCACCATGTCGTCCTCGGCGATCGCCGCCGCGAGCACGCGCTCGAGCGCGACGGCGTCGTCGGCCACGATCCCGCGCGGCACGGGATCGCCGCCGGCCTCCAGCACCAGCCCGGCCAGCGCGGGGGCGCAGGCGTCGCGCACCTGGCCGGGCGCGGGCGCCGCGGTGCCGGCCGGCACGATCTCGTCGCCCGTGGAGACGATCCCCACGCGCGGGCGGGCGTGAACGGCGATCCGCGTGACGCCCGCGGCCGCCAGCAGCCCCAGCTCGGCGGCCCGCAGCGGGCGGCCGGCGGGAACCAGCACGTCGCCGGCCCGCGCCTCCTCGCCGGGCTGCAGCACGCCGTCGCCGGGCGCGACGCCGCGCAGCAGCTCGACGTGGCCGGGCATCGGCTCGGAGCTGTGCTCGACCATCACGACCGCGTCGGCGCCGTGCGGGAGCAGCCCGCCGGTGGGAATCGCCATGGCGGCGCCCGGCGTCACCTCGCCGTCGGGCGCGCGACCCATCGCCACCGCGCCCGAGAGCTCCAGGAGCGCCGGCAGCGTCTCGCTCGCGGCGTAGGTGTCGGCCGCGCGCACCGCATAGCCGTCGACCGTCGCCCGTGCGTGCGCGGGCAGCGCCGCGCCGGCGTGCACTCCGCGTGCGGGAACTCCTCCCAGCGCGGGCACCGCATCCAGGACGGGGGCGCGCCGCTCCGGCGCCAGCGCGGTGAGCGCCTCGGCGACCGTCATCACGGTCAGGAACACGGCGGCTGGGCCCTACTGCGCGGGCTCGCGCTGCATCCGCAGCACGGACATCACCGGGCCCAGCGCGACCTGGCCCAGCCCGCAGATGGAGGTCAGCCGCAGGGTCTCCTCCAGCTCGTCGATCCGCTCGTCCACCTCGGCCGCGCCGCCGCCGCGCTCGAGCACGTCGACCAGGATCCTCTGCGCCTTGTTGGAGCCCACGCGGCAGGGAACGCACTTGCCGCAGGACTCGGTGCGAAAGAAGTTGAGGACGTTGGTGGCCGCCGCCAGCAGATCGGTTCCCTCTGCGAGCACGACCATCGCCCCCGTGCCCAGCGCGGAGCCCGCCTCGGCGACGGCGTCGAACGTCAGCGGCAGGTCGAGGCAGTCGGGCCCGAGGAAGTTCGTCGAGGCGCCACCCGGCTGGATGGCGCCCAGCGCCGCGCCGTCGCGCACGCCGCCGGCCAGCGCGATCACGTCACCGACCGTCGTCCCGCCCGGGACGCAGAAGACGCCGGGCCGCTCGACGTGACCGGAGACGGAGAAGAACTTCAGCCCGGCGCCGCCGTTGACGCCCTGGCCCTTCCACCAGTCGGCGCCGCGGTCGAGGATGATCGGCACCGACGCGAACGTCTCGACGTTGTTCATCAGCGTCGGCTGCCCGTGCAGCCCGTAGCCGCCGGGGAACGGCGGCTTGTTGCGCGGCTCGCCGCGGTGGCCCTCCATGCACTCGATCAGCGCCGTCTCCTCGCCGAGGATGTAGCCGCCGGGGGAGGTGAAGACGTCGATCGTCACGCCTTCGAGCGCGCCGGCGTCGGCCGCGCGCTCGAGCTCCTCGCGCAGCACGCGCTCCTCGGGCTCGTACTCGTGGCGGATGAAGACCCAGCCCTGGTTCGCGCCGATCGTGCGCATCGCCAGCAGCATTCCCTCGATCACCAGGTGCGGCTGCTCGGCGAGGATCTGGCGGTCCTTGAACGTGCCCGGCTCGGCCTCGTCGGCGTTGCAGATGACGTAGCGCGGCTCGGCCGCCTGGCCACGCACCATCTCCCACTTCTTGCCCGTCGGGAAGCCGGCGCCGCCCATGCCCTTGATCTCCGACTGCTCCAGCACCCCGGCCGGGTCGCCGTCGAAGGTCTTGTAGACGCGGTAGTGCTCATTGGCGCCCGCGTAGGGGTCGTTGGGCCGCCGCCCGGCGCCGCGGTCGGCCTCCGGATAGGCCTCGTCGACGATCGCCACCGGCGCGCGGTCGCAGCGGCCGACGCACGAGACCTCGTGGGCCACCGCTCCCTCGGGAACCGAGGCGGCCGAGCGCGCCAGCCGGCAGGAGAGATCGCGGCAGACCGCCACCTCCGTCGCCTCGGGAGGCGGCCCCGTGCGGAAGTGCGGGTAGAAGGAGATGAGCCCCTCGATCTCGTACAGCGGCCGGCGCATGTCGCGGCTGAGCGCGACGAGCGCCTCGCGCGGCAGCCAGCCGTGCTCGCGCTGGAGCGCGTGCAGGGCCGGGATCAGCGACGGGCCGGGAAATCGCCCCGCCCGTGCCTCGACTCCCGGCACCTGGCCGTTGGCGGTGGGCATCAACCCGCTCCCTGGCGCGCCTGCGACGAGTCCGGCAGCTCGCTGTGGCCGTTGCTCGCCGGCTCGACCTTCACTGCGCAGAACTTGAACTCGGGGATCTTCCCGACCGGGTCGATCTCGTCGATCGTGAGCAGGTTGGCCGCCGCCTCGCGGAAGTGGAACGGGATGAAGCACGAGCCCGGCGTCTCGCGGTGCGAGAGGCTCGCGACCAGCTCGATCGAGCCGCGCCGCGACGTCACGCGCACGTAGTCGCCGTCGCCCACGCCCATGCGGGCGGCGTCCGCGTGGGCGATGAACACCATCGCCTTGGGCTGGATGGCGTCGAGCGCGAACGAGCGCCGCGTCATCGAGCCGGTGTGCCAGTGCTCGAGCAGCCGGCCCGTGTTGAGCACGAACGGGAACTCGTGGTCGGGCAGCTCCTTGGCCGGCATCCACTCCGCGGGCACGAGGTGAGCCTTGCCGTCGTCGGTGGCGAAGGAGTCGCCGAACAGCACCACGGTGCCGTCGTCGTGCTCGGGATCCGGGTTGGGATAGAGCTTGCCCGCGGGCCCCAGGTTGTCGTAGGTCAGGCCCGTGTAGGCGGGAGACAGCGCGACCATCTCGTCGAACACCTCGCGCGGCGACTCGTACTCCATCGGCAGCCCGACCCGGTTGGCGATCGCGCAGATCACCTGCCAGTCCGGACGCGCCTCGCCGGGCGCGTCGAGCACCTTGCGGCCGATCTGCACGCGCCGGTCGGTGTTCGTGTAGGTGCCCTCCTTCTCCAGGAACGAGGTGGCGGGCAGCACGACGTCGGCGAACTCGGACGTCTCGGTCAGGAAGATGTCCTGCACGACGAGGAACTCGAGCGCGGCGAGCGCCTTGCGGACCTTGTTGACGTTCGGGTCCGACAGGAACGGGTTCTCGCCCATCATGTACATCCCCCGCACCCCGCCCTTGAGCGCTGAGCCGACGATCTCGGTCACCGTCAGGCCGGGCTTGTCGTCGAGCTCCATCCCCCACGCCGCGCGGAACTTCTCCTGCGCGGCGGGATGGTCGACGCGCTGGTAGTCGGGGAACATCATCGGGATCAGCCCCGCGTCGGAGGCTCCCTGCACATTGTTCTGGCCGCGTAGGGGGTGCAGTCCCGTGCCGGGCCGCCCCACGTGGCCGGTGATCGCGCACAGGGCGATCAGGCAGCGCGCGTTGTCGGTGCCCGTCGTGTGCTGGGAGATCCCCATGCCCCAGTAGATGACGCCCGCGCCGGCCTCTCCCCACAGCTTGGCGACCAGGCGGATCGTGTCGGCGTCGACGCCGCAGATCTGCGCCGCGCGCTCGGGCGGGTAGTCGCGGACCAGCTTCGCCAGCTCGCCGTAGTTCGTCACGCGGTCGCGGATGAAGTCGCGGTCCACGAGCCCGAGGCGGATGACCTCGTGCAGGACGCCGTTGAAGAAGGCGACGTCGGTGCCCGGCTTGATCTGGCAGAAGATGTCGGCGTGCTCGGCGACCCGCTCGCGGCGCGGGTCGATCACGATCAGCTTCGTGCCGCGGCGGCGCGCCTGCTTGAAGAACGAGGAGGCGACCGGGTGGTTGGCCGTCGTGTTGGTGCCGCACAGCAGCGCGACGTCGGCGTTGATGATGTCGCCGTAGGTGGTGGAGACGGCGCCCGAGCCCACTCCTTCGAGCAGCGCCGCGACCGAGGAGGCGTGGCACAGGCGCGTGCAGTGATCGACGTTGTTGGTGCCGAAGCCGGCGCGGATCAGCTTCTGGAAGAGGTAGGCCTCCTCGTTGGAGCACTTGGCCGAGCCGAAGCCGGCGATCGCGCCCGAGCCATGCGTGTCGTGGATCTCCTTGAGCCGGGAGGCGGCCAGGTCCAGCGCCTCCTCCCACGTCGCCTCGCGGAAGTGCGGCAGGATCTCGTCGTAGTCGACGATCCCGCCCGGGCGCTTGCGGCCGCGGCCCTCGCCCTTCACGTCGGCCGACAGCGCGGCCTTGGGGTAGGTCACGCGGATCAGCGGCGTCGTCAGCCGCTGGGCGGAGGCGGCGTAGTCCCAGCCGTAGCGGCCCTTGACGCACAGTCGGCTCTGGGACCCCGGCTGCGGGCGCCCCTCCGCGAACGAGATCGCCGCGCGCTCCTCGTCGACGTGATAGGTGATCGCGCAGCCCACGCCGCAGTACGGGCACACCGAGTCGACCGACTTCAGCTCCGCGCGCGGTTGGATCGGCACGTCGCGGATCGGCTTGTTGACCAGCGCGCCGGTCGGGCACGCCGCCACGCACTCGCCGCACGTCACGCACGTCGACTCGCCCATCGGGTCGTTCAAGTCGAACGCGATGCGCGTCGCGTAGCCCTTGCCGGAGCGGCCGATCACGTCGTTGCCCTGGATGTCGTCGCACGCGCGCACGCAGCGGTCGCAGAGGATGCAGGCGTCGTGGTTGACCGAGATGACGGGGTTGGAGTGGTCCTCGCCGCGGCCGCGGCCCTGCGGGAGGCGCTCGCCTGTGCCCGCGGACGAAGTCCGCTGGGTGGCGTGCCCGGTCTCATAACGGCGCGCCAGGGTGAGCAGGAGGTTGTCGCCCGTCGTCGTCTCCTTCGGGTCGACCTCGGGCTGGTCGCTCATCAGCAGCTCGGTGAGCACCGCGCGCTGCTGCTCGACCTTGGCGCCGCCCGTCGTGACCTCCATGCCCTCCTCGCACGGCCGCACGCAGGCGGCGGCGAGCACGCGGCCGCCGACGTCGACCGCGCACATTCGGCAGACACCGACGGGGTCGTAGCGCTCGTCGTGGCAGAGCACCGGGATGTCGATGCCGAGCTGCTTGGCGGCAGTGTAGATGGTCGTCCCGGACGGGACGGTCACCTCGTTGCCGTCGATCGTGCAGGTGAGCGCCGGTGCGTCGGTCTTGGGTGCGACGGTCAGGGCCATGCCAGGGACTCAGGATGCCGGTCTTGAACAAATATGTCCAGCCCGCGTGCGCGGTGGTAGGCGTCGACCATGCCTTCGAGCCGCTCGCGCGTGAGCGCCGCCTCGCGGCCCGAGGGGAGCGTGAGCGAGGTGTCGAGCAGCCGCGCGGGCAGCGTGTCCTCGTCGCGCGTCCATCCCTCGCGCCGGTTGAACGCGTGCTTGGCGCCCACGATCGCGCGCGCCGCGCCGTGCAGCTCATCCCCGTCGAAGCCGTCCCACCCGGTGATGGGACGGAGCAGCGCGGCCCACTCCTCCCACGGGTCGTCAAAGACACCGCGCAGGAACTTGCACAGGATGAGGGAGTCCATCGCCGCCGCCCGGTCCTCGGTCTCGATCGCCGCCGCGACGTGCGTGTCGCCGCCGTCGAGACGGTCGAGCTCGCCGGAGAGGTCGGCCTCGTAGGCGCCCGAGCGGTTGTGGTCGGCGCCCCGGGCGTTCACGGCCAGGCCGAGCGCCATCGAATGCAGCGTGCGCGGCTCGTAGCCCGGCAGCTCGAGGCCCTTGACGTGCATCGCCAGTTCCTCGGAGCCGAGCAGCGCGGAGGCGCTCCGCGAGCCCTCGGCGAGCACGTCGCCGATCCCCTCGCGCGCGCCGATCAGCTCGATCGCCCGGTGCAGTCCGTCGGCGTCGCCGAAGCGCAGCCAGCCGGCCACGCCCGCCTCCATCGCCCAGGCGATCGTGCCGCCGGTCGAGATCGTGTCGATCCCGAGCGCGTCGCAGCGGGCGCTCGCCTGAAGGACCTCGTCGGGGTCGTCGATCCCCACCAGTGGTCCGAGCGCGAAGACGCTCTCGTACTCGACCCGGGCGCTGCCGCCGTCGCGTGTCGTGAGGATCCGCTCGCAGCCGATCGAGCAGGAGGCGCACGAGGCGCGGACCGCCACGCGGTCCTCCAGCGCGAGCGTCGTCGTCTCCGTGCCGAAGTTGTGTCCCGGCAACGCGGAGAGCGCGTTGAAGGTCAGCAGGTTGCCGAGCGTGCCGGCGCCGCGGTACTTGGCCGTGGCGGGGCCGAAGGAGCGCGCCCGCAGGTCCTTGGCGGCCGCCAGCACGGCCGCCGGGTCCGCGACGGCGCACTTGTGCGAAGGCCGGACGGCGATCGCCTTCAAGCGCTTGGAGCCCATAACCGCCCCGAGCCCGCCGCGGCCCGCGTGGCGCCCGTCGTGGGAGACGGTGGCGAAGCGGACCAGGCGCTCGCCGGCCGGGCCGATCGCCGCCACGCGGTAGGCGGGCCCGAGCCGCTCGCGCAGCCGCGCCTCGGCGTCGGCGGCGGGCAGGCCCCAGAGGTCGGCCGCGTCGACCACGCGCGCGCCGTGCTCGTCGATCACGAGCGCGCTCGGCGCGTCACACGCCCCACGCACCACGATCGCGTCGTGGCCGGTCAGCTTGCCGGCGATGGCGAAGTGGCTCGAGGCGAGCGCGTCGTTCAGCCGGTCCGTCAGCGGCGACTTCGCCACCACCGCGAACTTGGCGCTCGTCGTCAGCGGCGTGCCGACGAGCGGGGAGAACACGAAGGCCAGCGGCGCCTCGGGAGCCAGGGGCTCCACCCCCGCGGGCGCCAGCTCTCCCACCAGGTGCGTGCCGAGCCCGGCGCCTCCGATGCAAGCGCGCAGCACGTCGTCGGACAGCGCGAGCCGCTCGCTGCCCGGTCCGTCGAGGTCGACGACCAGCGCTCTGCCGAAGTAGCCGCCCGGAGGCATGGGATACAGACTACGCCGGGGCGGTCGGCGGCTCGCGCGGACGCAGGACGAGCCACGAGAGCCAGATGCCGACGGCGAACAGCGGGATGCCCATGGAGATACGCGCGACCCCGAGCGCCGCCAGTGCGCCCGCAAGGTACAGCGGCAGCTGCACGGCGAGGCGCAGGGAGAACAGCCCGACCCAGATCCAGCTCGCGCGGCTGTAGCCGCGCACCGCGACCGGATCCTTGCGCCACTCCATCCCCGCCCCGCGGAGGCTCGAGACGATCACGCCGAGCAGCGGCCAGCGCACCAGGATCGAGATGGCGTAGGCGAGCGCGTAGGCGGCATTGGCGAGCAGGCCCGGCAGGAAGAAGTCCTCGGCCCGGCCGGTGCGCGACACGACGTAGGCCGAGAGCGCGAGCCCGCCCAACCCGGCGAGGGCGAACTGCACGGTCTTCCCGCGCACGACCCGGGCCACGGCGAACACGACCCCGAGAGCGACGGCGACGACCAGCGCGGCGCGGGTGTCCTGGCCCGAGACGGTGTAGGTCAGCACGAAGGCGGCCGACGGCAGCGCGGACTCGGCGATGCCCAGCGGCCCGCCGATCGCGTCGGCGAGCGACGGCGGCGCGGCTGACGTCATCGCCGTGGCGGGATCGCGCGTCTCGGTCACGGGGACAAGGCTAGAACGAACGTGGGAGGCGCAGACCCGCTTCCGGGCGCGCGAGTGAGCGGCGGACCCGGTCGGCGTGCCGGCCCAGCTCGTCTGCGTCGCAGCCGTGGGATGAGCTGAGCGCGAAGGCCTCGACCAGCCGCTGGACCTGCACGTCCATCCGGGCACGCACCGCCGGCTGCCCGCTCGCGGCTCCCACCTGCTCCACGAGCTCGAGGGTGCGGTGCAGCACGCTGGGATGCTCGATCGCGTACAGGCGCATGGCGTCGAGCAGGTGGTCCAGCAGGTGGGTCAGCTCGACCGTGGGCGCCACCACCCGCAGCTGTCCCTGCCGGTCGTAGCGGTAGGGGGAGGGTGTGCGGCGGCCGGCGAGCGCCACCAACCCGGCCGACAGGTCGTCGAGGGCGTTGATCGCGGTGTACGGGTCGTTGGTGCTCGGGGAAAGCGCCCGGACGGCCATCTCCTCCAGCAGCAGGGCGGGGAACTCGACGTCCTCGTGCGGAGTGCGGGCCTGGCCGATCTCGACGGTCTTGCGGATGCGCGCGAGGACATCATCGTCCACCCTGTCTGACGGCCATAGGACGGCCAGTGCTCTGCCGTCGATCGTGTGCTGGCCGGGTCGGATCCGCAGCGACACCACCAGGTCGTGCTCCGTGGCCAGCGCGAGCAGGTCCTCGTGGTCGACACCCTGGACGTATCCCGTGTCCTGCGACACCATGGGGATCCCATCGACGTCGAGCGTGCCGGGGATGTCGCCTGCGCCGTCCGCGTCATCGACGTCGCGGCTGTCCCGGCCGATCCGCTCCGGGTAGAGCCGGTCGACCGTGGCGACCAGGTCGGTGCGGACCTGCCGCGCCAGCGTCCAGATCTGCACCGAGTCGCTGATGTGGTGGATGAAGTAGACCAGGACCCCGATCGCCACCACCGCCAGCAGCACCGCCACGTTGACCGCCAGGTGCGGGACGAAGTACTCGTCGCCGCCGCCGTCGAGGACCCGGACCGAGCGCAGCACGAGCAGGCTGTACAGGAACGTGGCGACGAAGACCCCGAGCACGAGCTGGTTGTTGCGGTCGGCCATGAAGTTGCGCACCAGCCGGGGCCCGTACGTCGAGGAGGACAGCGCCAGCACGGCGATGGTGATCGAGAACGTGGTGGAGGCGACTGTGAGCATCGAACCGGCGATGGCGCCCAGCAGGTCCCGGCTACCGGACTCGCCGACCCGGTTGATCAAGACGCCGAAAGGCCCCAGGTCGACCTCGCCGAACCGGCGGTCGAGGGAGATCAGCGTCTCGGCCAGCACGACCGCCAGCCCGCACAGCAGGGCAGGCAGGAACCAGAAGCTCTGACGCAGACGGGCCCAGTGACTCATCGCCGCTCAGCCCCGACCGTGCTGGCTCGGGGTCACGCGCATGGGCAAACCAGGCACCGGATCAGCCGCCCGCGTCGGCGGCCATGAAGGCCACCTCGTCGCCCTCAGCCAGCGGCTCGAGCGGATCGCGGGCGATCTGGTCGCCGTTGAGCGCCGCCAGCACATGGGAGTCGAGGGTCACGCCCATCGCGGCCGCGGCGCTGCCCAGCGTTGCCGCTCGCAGCTCCGCCGCCGGGCGCTTGAGCGGCCCGAAGCAACGCACGTGCACGAGCGGCTCGGGCTCGGCCAGGGCCGCCTCGTAGTCCTCGCGCGCGTTGAGGTTGCGCACGCTCTCGGGATGCGGGAGCGCCTCGAGCCAGCGTGTCTCGCAGCGCTCGAACAGGAAGGCGGGCTTCATCCGGTCGGCGTCGACGAGCTCTGCCACGAGCGGCGCCAGGGCCGGGCGGTAGGCCGCGGCGAGCGGCTGGCGGTAGCCGGCGACGTGCGGCACCGCGACGTCCACCCCGTCCACACCGCGGCAGACCGCGGCGACGAAGCGCGGGTGCAGCAGCGGCAGGTCGACCGAGGCGACGAACGCCACGTCGGCGTCGACCGCCTGCAGCCCGGCGAGGATGCCCTGCAGCGGCCCGCGGCCCTCACGCGCGTCGTCGAGGACCCGCACGCCCTCCGGCAGCGGGGGCAGCTCCTGCCCGGCGGCCCGCACCACCACGACCGGCCCGCCGACCCCGCGGGCGACGATGCCGCAGACCCGGCGCAGCAGCGTGGAGCCGTGCCAGTCCAGCCACGCCTTCGGCGTGCCCATGCGGCTCGAGCGGCCGCCGGCGAGCACTACTCCCGCAGGCATGCGCCGAGCGTACAAGGGGTAGCCGCCCGGCATGGACGTGGATGCTCCCCTCCTGCCCGACTTCGCCCGCTATCGCGTCGAGCCGGACGAGCGCTTCTCGCTCTCCGAGCACGACCCGGGCGACACCGGTGAGCTCGCCGGCGAGGAGGAGGTCGAGCGCGAGTACGACAGCCTGGGCGAGCAGATCTCCGACCTGCAGGAGCGCCTGTTCGCCGAGGAGCGGCGCTCCCTGCTCCTCGTCTTCCACATCTCCAAGGCCGAGCAGCTCGAGAAGTTCCGCGAGCGGCTGGAGCGGCCGGACAAGTACTGGAAGTGGTCCGACAACGCAGTTCCCGGCGCCGCCGGCGGACGTCAAGCGCTTCGCGGCGGAGGAGCTAGAGCGCGCGAGCTGAGGCGGGCCCCAGCGTGGCTTCCCGGTGTGACAATCCCGGGAGAGGCTTCGGTTCGGCTGGCGGCTACCCGCGAGCAGTGGTCGCGGCGGTCGATGAACGCGCGTCCTGGACAGTGACGACGACGACTCGATCCTCGGGCTCGATGAACACGTACACGAGGACCAGCCATCGCCAGGGGCCAAGGAGGAAGCGAAATCCTTCCCAGCGCCCGCTCAATGCCGGCCCCATCAGCGGGAAGCGCTCCAGTGCGCGTAGCGACCGCGCGACGCGGGCTCGGGTGTCTGCCGGGAGACTGTGCACGCGGATGAGGCCGTCGAGGTCTTCGACGGCCCCCACCGCGAGCTCTACGCGAGCCACGCCTACAGTTCGTCCAGCGACACGGTCTCACCGGTCTTGGCCTGCTCGAGACCGAGTTGCGCGCGCTCGTACGCGGCAGGGATACCGTCCAACAATGCGACGACGTTACGGGCATCCGGGTCGGCGTCGTCGAGCGCACTGGAGAGCAGCGACCGGGCGACCGTCCCGGGCTGGACGTGCATCCGCTCCGCGAGCCGCGCGAGCTTCTCGGCCGGCTCGTCGTCAAGCGTGATGTTCAACCGCTCCATAGCCCAAGTGTACACGACTCGTAACAGGATGTGCAGGCATCACGGATCGGAAACGGCGGCGGTAGTTCAAGCCACCGGGAAGCGACGCTGGAAGACGAAGCTACGCCAGCGTCCGCTCGAGCCGGAACGCGAGCGCCTCGCACGCCAGCTCGTAGCTGACGTTGAGCGCCATGCGGGCGCGGAAGTCGTCGACCAGCTCGGTCGCCGCCCCGACCACGGTGAGGTGGCGGCCGTCGGCGTCCTGCGCGAGCGCGTCCGCGCGGTCGGCGTGGTGGGCCAGCTCCGGGGCCCCGGCCAGCACGCAGGCCAGGTCGCGGTACCACAGCCCGGCGAGCTGCAAACCATGGTCGAGCGCCGCGGTCTCGGCGCGGCGCTCCGCGCGGCGCGCTTGCTCGCCGATCTCCGTCTCGCGCTTGCGGTGCTCCCTGCGAGGCAGCAGCTGCAGCTCGTCGGCCAGCCGCTCCTCGTAGGCGGCACGCGCCGCACCGGCGCGCGCGCTCGCCACCTCCCGCAGCGCCACCCACGGGCGCTCGGCGCCCACGCGGCCGTGCAGCGGAGCGCGCGCGAAGCGCTCGGCGTGCGCGCGCAGCGCCGCGCCGTCGTGCACCGCGAGGACCAGCGCCCGCTCCCCGTTCCCGAGGCTGAGCCGGGCGGCGGCCTCGGCCTGCGGGGGGGCGGCGCCTCGGGCCCGCAGGCGGTCGGCCAGCGCCGCAGGCGCCGGGGCGTCGAAGCGAACGGGCTGGCAGCGCGATGCGATCGTGGGGAGGACCTGCGTGATCCGGTCGGTCAGCAGCAGCAGCACGACGTAGTCCGCCGGCTCCTCGAGCGTCTTGAGCAGCGCGTTGGCCGCCTCGTCGTTCATCGTGTCCGCCCGCTCGAGCACGAAGACCCGGAACGACGCCTCGAACGGCGTCCGCGCAGCGGCGGAGACGACCGCGTCGTCGACGTCGCGTCGCAGCATCTCGTGGGCGCCGCTGGGAGTCACCCACGTCAGGTCCGGATGCGCCCCGTGTCGCACCCGCACACGCGCGCCGTCGGGATCCGGCGCGCCGCGGGCCAGCAGCTCGGCGGCGACCGCCCGCGCCGCTTGCCGCTTTCCGCTGCCCGCGGGGCCGTGCAGCAGATAGGCGTGCGACGGGCGCCCGGCCAGCGCGGCGCCGAGCACGGCGGCGGCGTGCGGATGGGGCTCGAGCGCGGGCAGGGTCACGGCACAGTCAGTCGCCGAAGGCGAGCGCGACAAAGGGGGCGTCCCGCCTGGCAGGCGAGACGATATACCGTCCGAGGACGTGCAGCGCGGCCTTCTCCTCACCGTCGAGGGCGTCGACGGCGCCGGCAAGACGACGCTGGTCAGCGGGCTGGCCGGCCGGTTGCACGAGCGCGGACAGGCGGTCGAGGTGCTACGCGAGCCGGGCGGCGTCGAGCTGTCCGAGCGGATCCGCTCGCTCGTCAAGGACCCAAAGCTGGCGATGCATCCCCGTGCCGAAGCGCTGCTCTACGCCGCCGCGCGCGCGCAGCTCGTCGCCGATCAGCTCGAGCCGCGGCTGGCGGCCGGCGAATGGGTGCTGCTCGACCGCTTCGTCGACTCCTCGCTGGCCTACCAGGGCGCGGCCCGCGGGCTCGGGGTAGAGGCGATCCGCCGGCTCAACGCGTTCGCCACCGGCGGGCTGGCGCCCGACCGCACGCTGCTGCTGCGCATCGACCCTGAGATCGCGCTCGCGCGCGCGGCCGGCCGGCGGGGAGCCGCCGACCGGTTCGACCGCGAGGCGCTCGCGTTCTTCGAGGCGATAGCGGCCGCCTACGACGCGCTGGCCGCGAGCGAGCCCCAGCGCTTCGCGGTCGTCGACGCCGCACGTGAGCCGGCCGCGGTGCTGGCGGAGTGCATGGCGGCGGTGGAGCCGCTGCTGACTCAGTCGCCGTAGCCCTGCGGGTGGGCCTGGTGCCAGGCCCAGGCATCGGCGATCATCTCTTCCAGGCCGCGCCGGGGCGTCCAGCCCAGCTCGTCGCGCGCCCGTGCGTTGGCGGCCACCAACTGCGGTGGGTCCCCCGCCCGGCGGCCCTGCTCCCGCACCTCGATTGCCCGGCCGGTCACCTTGCGGGCCGCCTCGATCACCTCCCGCACCGTGTAGCCGTCGCCGGTTCCCAGGTTGAAGATGCGGTGCTCGCCGGACTCGAGCGCATCGAGCGCGAGCCCATGCGCCACCCCGAGGTCCTCGACGTGGATGTAGTCGCGCACCGCGGTGCCGTCGCGCGTCGGGTAGTCCGTGCCGAACACGTCGATGTGTTCGCGCGCGCCGGCGGCGGCCTGGAGCACGAGCGGGATCAGGTGCGTCTCCGGCGCGTGGTCCTCACCCAGGTCCCCGCTCGCGCCCGCGACGTTGAAGTAGCGCAAGGATGCCGCGGACAGCCCGTGGGCGACGCACTCGTCGCGGAGCATCAGGTCGACGGCGAGCTTGGAGGCTCCGTAGGCGTTCACCGGCGCGGCCGGCTCATCCTCGGTGATCGGGATCGCCTTCGGCTCGCCGTAGGTCGCCGCGGTGGAGGAGAAGACCAGCCGGCGCACGCCACGAGCCCGCATCGCGTCGAGCAGGTTGCGCGTGCCGCCGACGTTGTTGTGCCAGTAGCGCTCCGGGTGCTCGACGGACTCCCCGACCAGCGAGAGCGCGGCAAAGTGCAGCACGGCCTCGGCGCCCGCGAGCGGCGCGAGCAGCGCGCCGGCATCGAGCAGCGAGACCGGCGCATGCGTGGCGCCCGCCGGCACTGCGCCGGCGTGGCCGCGCGAGAGATCGTCCACCACGACGACCTCGTGGCCGGCGGCGAGGAGCTGCTTGGCGACCACCGAGCCGATGTAGCCGGCGCCGCCGGTGACGATGACCTTCACGGGGGCGCATCGTAGAATGGGGAGGGTGCTCATGCGCCTCACCGCGGGTCTCGCCGCCCTTTGCGCAGTGCTGGCGCCGACCGCTCCCGCGGCAGCCCAGGAGGAGCGCTCCAAGGCGGTCAGCAATGTCTACCGCGACTATCGCGACGACGGCGTCATCGACGCCTGCGACCACTCGAGGCAGGCGTTGAAGAGGACGCTGGACGGGCTGGCGCCGGAAGCCGACGTCGAGACGCCAGACCTGCGCCCGGCGCTCGAGGCAGGGATCGAGCAGCACGCCTCCCGCGATTGCGAGGCGCAGGCCGAGCCGACGCCGACGCCGACGCCGACGCCGGTTCCCACGCCGGCGCCGACCTCCACTCCGAATCCGGACGACAGCGTCGACTCGGGCACGGTCGCCCCGTCGCCGCCGGCCGGCGACGGTGGTGGAGGCGGAAGCGGCGGCAGCCCCACCCCACCGGGCGCCGAGGACGTCACGCCGCTCGACCCCGCCGTTACCCCGGTCCCGCCCGCCGAGACGCCGGTCCCGCCGCCCGCCGCGGAGCCGGCGGGTCCCCCGCCGGCGCCCGCGGCGGTCTACTCGAACGCCGACGACGCCCTGCCGCCGTCGCTCCTCGTGCCGGCCGGCCTGCTGGTCGTGCTCGCCCTGCTCGGCCTGGTCTACGCGCTCGTCAGCCGCCTCGGCTGGGCAGACGCCCGGCTCGCCGGCCCACGCCGCGCCTGGCGCGAGGCGACGTTCCGCGCGGGCGGCACGTGGGGTGACTTCGCCGATTGGATCCGCGCCGGACGCTAAATCCCCGGAGCACGCGGGACGAGCCCCGCCTTCCGTCCGAGCCGAGGCGGACACTCCTCAACCCCGCACACCCGCCTCGCCGTCGCTCCCGGCCCGCCAGGCGGCCAGAATAGGAAAGGAGCTCACGCTCATGGAGCATCAGACACCGCAGACCGCTGTCAGAACCGAAACCCGCGCCGGGGAGGCGCTCAGCGTGCGGCGTCTGTTCACCCGGCCCGGGACGCATCCGTTCGAGAGCGTCGAGTGGGAGATCCGGGACGCGCGCATCGGCTCGGTGTTCGAGCAGAAGGACGTCGAGTTTCCGTCGACGTGGTCGCAGAACGCGACCAACATCGTCGCCCAGAAGTACTTCCGCGGCCAGTTGGACTCTCCCGCGCGTGAGCGCTCGGTCAAGCAGATCGTCTCCCGCGTGGCGGGCACCATCGCCGACTGGGGTCGCGAGCGCGGCTACTTCGCCTCCGTCGAGGACGGCGACACCTTCGAGGCCGAGCTGACACACGTCCTCTTGCACCAGTTGGCGGCGTTCAACTCGCCCGTGTGGTTCAACGTCGGCTTCGAGGAGCGCCCTCAAAGTAGTGCTTGCTTCATCCTCTCCGTCGACGACACGATGGAGTCGATCCTGGACTGGAACACCAAGGAAGGCACCATCTTCCGCGGCGGGTCCGGCTCGGGCATCAACCTGTCGAACATCCGCGGGTCGATGGAGCCGCTGTCCAAGGGCGGCACCGCCTCGGGCCCGGTGTCGTTCATGCGCGGCGCCGACGCCTGGGCGGGCACGATCAAGTCGGGCGGCAAGACGCGGCGCGCGGCCAAGATGGTCGTGCTCGACGTCGACCACCCGGACATCCGCGAGTTCATCTGGTGCAAGGCCAAGGAGGAGGACAAGGCCGCGGCCCTGCGCGACGCCGGCTTCGACATGTCGATCGACGGTGACGGCTTCCAGTCGATCCAGTACCAGAACGCCAACAACTCCGTCCGCCTCACCGACGAGTTCATGCTCGCGGTCGAGAACGACGCCGAGTGGAGCCTGATCGCCCGCTCCACGGGTCAGCCGACCGAGACGCTGCCCGCGCGTGAGCTGATGCGCGAGATCGCCGAGGCTGCCTGGCGCTGCGCCGATCCGGGCGTCCAGTACGACACGATCATCAACCAGTGGCACACGTCGCCGAACTCGGGCCGGATCAACGCGTCCAACCCGTGCTGCTTCACCGGCGACACGCTCGTTCGCACCAGCGAGGGTCTGCTGCCGATCGCCGAACTGGCGCAGCGGTCGACCGACGGCGACGAGCTCCCAGACGTTGACTGCGTAGCGCTTTCTGAGAACCGGCCCGAGACGGCCCGCGCGATCCGCGCATGGTCATCAGGGCTCGCGAGCCACCTGAGCCACGTCGTCCTTTCCGACGGCCAGGGATTCACGTGCACCCCTGAGCACCGCTTCCTCACCGACGACGGGCACTGGCTGCCGGCTCGCGATCTCGAAGGCCGAACGATCGCCACGTTGGCCCGGGCCGATGAGGGCGCCACAATCGCGCTGACAAGGACGGCGACGCACGTCACGAGCGTCGTGAACCTCACGCCGGATCGGGCTGTCGAGGTCTTCGACATCCAGGTCGAGGGTCACCACAACTTCGTGGTCGCGACCGGGAATCGCACTGACGGGCCCGTTGTCCACAACAGCGAGTACATGCACGTCGACGACTCGGCCTGCAACCTCGCGTCGCTGAACCTGATGAAGTTCCGCCGGCCCGACGGGACGCTGGATGTCGAGCGCTTCAACCACACGGTCGACATCGTCCTGCTCGCTCAGGAGATCCTCGTCGGCCCGTCGAGCTATCCGACCGAGGCGATCGCCGTCAATGCCCGCGCGTTCCGCCAGCTCGGCTTGGGCTACGCGAACCTCGGCGCGTACCTGATGTCCAACGGCCTCGCCTACGACTCCGACGGCGGCCGCGGCTTCGCGGCGTCGATCACGGCGCTGATGACCGGCCGCGCGTACCTGCAGTCGGGCAAGATCGCCGCGGCGATCGGCCCGTACGACCGCTACGCGGAGAACCGGGAGCCGCACAACAACGTCATGCGCATGCACCGTGACGCGTCCTACTCGATCCCGGACGCCTCTTGCGAGGACGACGCGCTGCTGGCCTCCGCGCGCGAGGTGTGGAACGAGGCCGTCGCGCTGGGCGAGCTCCACGGCTACCGCAACGCGCAGGCCAGTGTCTTGGCACCAACCGGCACCATCTCGTTCCTGCTCGACTGCGACACCACGGGCGTCGAGCCCGACTTCTCCCTGGTCAAGTACAAGGAGCTGGTCGGCGGCGGGTCGATGACGATCGTCAACCGCACGGTCCCGATGGCGCTGCGGACGCTCGGGTACTCCGATGAGCAGGTCGAGCAGATCGAGGCGCACATCGACGAGCACGGGACGATCGTCGGCGCGCCGGACCTCGCCGGAGAGCACCTGCCCGTCTTCGATGTCGCGGTCGGCGCGCGAGCCATCTCGCACATGGGCCACATCAAGATGATGGGTGCCGTCCAGCCATTTTTGAGCGGAGCAATCTCGAAAACCGTGAACCTGCCCCAGGCCGCGACGGTGGAGGACATCGCCGACGCCTACCTGCAGGCGTGGCGGCTGGGAATCAAGGCGCTCGCGATCTACCGGGACGGGTCGAAGACCGCGCAGGCGCTGCGCACCGACGCGCAGGACGCCAAGCCCGTCGTCGTGCAGGGCTATTCCGAGGCGGAGGTCGAGGCGCTCGTCGCGGCGCGCGTCGAGGAGGCGGTCAACACCGCGGTCGCCCAGGTCGAGGCGGATACCGGACCGGCGCGCAAGCGGATGCCGCGCGAGCGCCAGTCGCTCACGCACAAGTTCTCGCTGGGCGGGCACGAGGGCTACATCACGGCCGGCATGTACGAGGACGGCACCGTCGGGGAGATCTTCCTCACCGACGTCGGCAAGGAGGGCTCGACCCTCCGCGGCATGATGAACTCGTTCGCGACGGCGATCTCGATCGCGCTGCAGTACGGCGTGCCGCTCGAGACGCTGGTGCGCAAGTTCGCCTACATGCGATTCGATCCGGAGGGGATCACCACCAACCCGGAGATCCCGTTCGCCAAGTCGATGCCCGACTACATCATGCGCTGGCTGGCGTCGCGCTTCCTCGACGCCGACGTGCACGAGGACCTCGGCATCCTCACGCCGGAGGTGCGGGCGCGGCGCACGGGCGCGGACACCGCCTCAGCCGCCCCGGGCGGGACCAACGGCGCCGCGAACGGCGGCAACGGCGACGCGCAGGCCTCTCAGCCCACCGCCGGCGCGCAGGGCGCACCGCCCGCGCCGCCGATCCAGCCGGGCGACGTCCAACCCCCGACGGCCGCGCTGACCGACACCCCGCCGGTCCACCCGGCGCGCATGGTGGGGCTCGACCTCGGCCCGGCCTGCACCCAGTGTGGCGGGATGATGCAGCGCACCGGGTCGTGCTACACGTGCTCGAGCTGTGGGAGCAACACGGGCTGCGGGTGATTGTAGACCGTCATCCGATTGTCCATTATCGGTCATCTCGGTGTCCACCAGTGGCTTCCAGCCGCGGCGTTCGATGTTCGCGAGGGCAGACGGCGAGCTGCGCTGCTCCGTTCACGCGGGAGCAGCACTCGTCCGCTCGCGAGACACGAGTGCCGGATCACGCAAACGGAGCAGTCGAGCATGTGATGTCACTCGGCGACGCGCTTGCATCCAGTGCGCCCACCTCGCCACTCGGTCGGGTCGCACGTGTTGCATCATGCTGGGCCGTGGAAGGATGACCTCCCTCTTCATGAAGTACAGAACACGCCCCGTCCTGATTGCCCTGGCGGTGGGGGCCACTCTCTCGGCGGAGGGCGCTACCTCATGAAACGCCTGGCGGCGGTACTCGGGGTAGCCGTCACGGTTTCCCTTGCACCGGCCGCCGCGTCGGCGTCTGCCTACAACACCGTGCCGTGTTGGGTCGCGGACGACTCGGCATACCACGTCGTGCTGGAACACAAGCCGCGTCGATGCACGCTCGGCGGCAGGTTCGGCTATCAACAGGTTGACCTCATCCGGATGCGGTGGCGCTCTTGGGGAGGCAGTAGCGCGGCTGGCCGAG
>Ga0136624_1000279_pt1 | contig 18659 bp, 16 predicted proteins | sample AntDrymUQ4692206_2_FD_104802 | JGI IMG/M metagenome (GOLD analysis project Ga0136624, IMG submission 104802) | Polar desert sand microbial communities from Dry Valleys, Antarctica - metaG UQ469 (22.06) | ecosystem: Environmental > Terrestrial > Soil > Desert | place: Antarctica: Dry Valley... | reverse complement strand
GGAATCGCTGCGAGCAGGCGAATGACTTCGGCCACCTCCAGGCCACGTGCCGGCCGCTGGCCGATGACCGGGCGTCGAACATTCGCCGCGGGGTTCGAATCGAGCAGCTCCATCCGCACGGCGAAGTCATAGAAGCCACTGACTGCAGCCAACCGAACGGCGACCGTCGAAGCCGACGGCACGACCGCCCGGGGGCCGACCCCGTAGGCGAAGCGATGAACATCCATGGGCCGCGCAAAGGCCGGATTGCGGACCTCTCGCAGGAAGAGGGTGAGTGTCCGCCGATATGCCTCGAGTGTGTGGCAACTGCCACTCCGCCGACCCTTCTCGACCAAGAACCCGACGGCGACTTCCGGCCAGGACCGGTCGAGCTCAAGGAGCGGGCCGCCAACTGGCAGCACCTGCGCGGCTCGCTCCATGTCGTTAGCTTAACATACCGAGTCTCCATTGACAACAATTATAAAGGCGTTAGATTAGTCGCATCCACGCTTGCAATGGCTCTTAACGCTCATTTAGGATGGAGTAATAGATGCCCAAAACGGATAGGTACCCATTCCGTCCCGATCTCCGCGCGAAGCTGGTCGAAGTCGCCTCGCGGGGCGAGACGCTCAACTACCTGCAGCTGGGTGTCGGCCGGGCGATGATCGGTCGCTACCTGCTGCGCATCGCGCGCGAGGAGGCGGTCGCTGGCCGGCCGCCACTGACCGCGGTCGTTGTGCGCAAGGCGGGCGGAATTCCCGGCGAAGGGTTCCGGGAGGCGATGATCCAGGTCGGCTTCATCGACGACTCGGACCGCGACGACGAGCGGACGGTCTGGGAGCGAGCCCTACGGGAGACCCACGAATACTGGCGACCTAAGCTGATGGACGACCTTGGGAGAAGCTGACTGCTAGCTGGCCATGAGTGGCTGTTCTGAGGCCGCAACGTGGCGCATCTGTGGCGCTTCTGTGGCCGCCCTAGGGTGTGTCCGCCGGGCGCCGGTGCCCGGTCCTAGCGTATCGGCCATCGGCATCACAATAAGTGGGATTATTGTGATGCAGCTCCGCTCCTGGCCTGTCCTCCCAGCGCGGCCCGGTACGTGCCATAACGCGCCGCTGGGACCTCGGTACGCGAGAAACTGCTTCTACCCGTCGATCATGCGGCGCTATCCGCGTTGCCCAACTGCTGCTGTAGGGACTGGCGCACCAGCCCCATGACGTACGGCACGTCCTCGACAGATACCAGGCCGACCTCGGCGTCGCCGTTACCCCAACGGCCGAGCCCAGTGACATCTCGGCACAGACCCCGAGGGTCGACGATGTCTGAGTAGGCCATATTCAGCGTCAGCACCAGGCGCTTTGCCTGAGGGACAACGTCCACAAAGTTGGTCTCCGCCTTGTACGCCACGTATAGCTTTAGGTACTCCTCGGTTACGACAGGATCAAGCGCGAGAATCTCAGTTCCGAGCGCCTGGAAGACCCCGTCCATGGGTGGCCTGAGCAAGTGGGGGTGGTCGGCGATCGTCTGCGCCGCAGCGGCGGGCGGGGTCGTCGGACGGTAGACGGCCAGCACGTCGTCTGGCAGTTTGGGCGACGCCCAGACGTCCACCGCAATATCCGCGAGAAGATCGGCTCGATCGATGATGGCGGCCTCGCCCCATTCGGCCCGCTGCCCCAAACCTGCGTTGAGCCTGAGCGGGCTTTCAGTGAAGCCACCCTTCATGTCGCGCTTCTCAGCGAATGTCCGGTCGCTGTACTCCGAGTTGTAGCCGGTCAGGGTCAGGTTTCCGATCGTATGGAGCCACTCCTGCTGGACGCGATGCCAATCGGGGCCCAGCGCCATCTGCCAGGCGGCAGAAAGGTTCTCGTTCTGGGGCATGATGTGCTCGATGGTGTACTCATCCACGGCGACACGCTCCTTGCGACCATAGTTCTCGAGCCTGCGCAGCCAATAGGAGCGGCTCCTGAAGTTGTACAGATCACGCGTGTGGAGGTCGCGCCGGAACTCGTCGTCGCTCGGGAAGCGCCGGTAGGAGGGCATCAGGAGGAGGTGTGCCCTGACGCTCTCTAGGTAGCGGTCCTTCTTGACCGCCTTGGCGAAGGTCGCGAACGTCTTGTTCAGTGAGTTTGTCGGGATGGCGCAGATAGCGCGGCGGAACACGTACGCTTCGACGAGGCGCACGATCGACACGAAGTCCGTCTTCGTAAGCTGCCCCTCCACGTAATCGTGGTACAGATCGAGGAGGAACGGGTAGGCGACGTCGACCCGTAGCTCGCGCACATCCTGGAAAGCGAGCTTCAACACGGGGTCCTTCTCGGCGCCAAGGGCCATCGCGACGAAGTGGTGCGCAAAGTCGCGCACTTCGGCGACCAGCGCCTCCATTCCCTTCTCGGCCATTTTCGGCGCTCGTGCGTAGGACTTGAACGCCTCATACACCGCGTTGACGTTCGGGATGTCCCCCGTCCTAACAGTCAGATAGTGGCGCATGAAGCCGTCGAAATGAATGCCGTAGGCTTCTTGCCCGAAGTCCGTCTCCATTGGCCGCCAGTACTGTTCATACAGCCGCGTCTGGAGGTCAGGCTCTAGGCCCATCAGGATGAAGTTGCGGATGAGATCAGCCTGGCTCAACTCCCGGCCGGTCGAGTTCATGCTCTCGAAGATCAGCTGCGGGTTGTCCTGGTCGCGGCTTAGGGAGATGTCCACGATCATGAGCTTGGCCAACCCCTTGCAAACCGCCGCGACATCGCTGCTCGTAGCGGCGATCCACGACTCGAACAGCTGGTGGTTCTGTGTCACCCGGATCGATGCTTCGTTCGGTTGCGCGACGTCGTCCACGAGGGCGATCAGGGACGCTCTGTCGGTTTGAGTCAGAACGAGCTTGTAGCGACGATCGCCTGACTCCTCCGGATTGAGCAGGTAGTAGTTGCGCACCTTGCGTGCCGAGAATCCATCGATTGGCTCGTCATCTCCGAGCGCCTTGGCCAGCGCAGCGAGCAGCAGACTCACGGTCGTCAGCCGCTGCTGCCCATCGATGACCAGGAGGGGCGACGGGCCGGTTACCTGGTAGAGGCCGCGCTCGATGTAGACGATCGACCCGACAAAGTGCGCTGAAACAGCGTCCTGCTTGCCGGTACGGACGATGTCATCCCAGAGCTGGCGGCACTCGCGTTCGGTCCAGGAGTATGTCCGCTGGTAGATCGGGATGACGAACTGAGGGGACTTCTTTTAGGAAGTCGAGCAGTCTGGCCTCCGTGGCCTTCATCCCTCACCCACTTCCATCAGTTCGGCAGAACCTTGCTCGGAGAAGCTGCGCCGAGATCACGATAATGCGTCCTATTGTGAGGCGGCTCGAGCCAGTCGACGTCGGCTAGCGTGCGCCGGCTGCCTCGGCGAGATATGCACGCACGAGACTGCGAAACAGCCGGCCGTGATTGCCTACCTTTAGGTGCACCAGCTCGTGGACGATGATCTCGGCGCGATGATCGGCTGAGGCGGCCAATAGGCTGATGTCGAACGTCAGGCGACCCTGAGATGAGGCCGACGCCAGCTTCCGCTTCATCGCCCGCACTCGGATCTCCCGGGCGTCAACAGCAATGCGCTTCGACCAACGCCGGACCTCCCGCCTGAACGTGGCCGGGGTGATCGCCGTTGCTTGGCTCTCGATCGCGACGATCATGAGGCTCGACGTAGGACGTTCAGGACGTACCCAACGACGTCGCCCACCTTTTCGACCTTGGCCTCGATGAGGGCTTTGTAAAGGCCGCGTCGGACGTCGCGCTCCTGGGCGGCGCTCTGCCGCCAGTAGGGGTGTTCCGTGAGGACGGCCTCCATCGAGCGAGCAATGGGCTCGGCGTCGGCTACCTCGATCCGTTTCAGCAGCCAGAACACTGAGAATCCCTCCAAGGAGAAATCGGATTGCTGGCGCGTGACGTCAGCCTCTCGGGCCTCGTCGAGAAGGTCGGTCAGCTCGTCGAGCGCCTGCTGAGTTGATAGCTGCCGGTCCTCGAAGGCCTTGGCATATAGGAGCGTTCCACGGTGCGGCGGCGCTGCGTGGACCTCGATCGCGTTCGTGAGGCACGACCCACCCGGATCAGGTCATCCGTTGCGTCTCGTTGTTGGCACCAACTGGTCGGCGCCGGCTCCAGTGCCTGAGCGGCCCTCACTACGAGCGCCTTATGGTGGCAGAGTACGGCTAACGCAACCGCTGTGGCCGCCCGTGAGCGGTGTGAGCCGAGACGCAGCGCCTGTTCGCACGGCTGTGCCTGGAGGGCCGTGTCGAGCAGTGACTTCGAGCCCGCCTTCCGCGAACTGGCCACACTTCCGAGGAGCGCATCGCATGGATTCACAACCTACCGATTGGCTCGGCTCGCTGACGCTGAAAGCGCACGTGACGCTTCTGCGACGCCTCGTCGCCAAGGCTGAAGGTGAGCCCGCCGTTCGCTTCATCGAGCTCTGCTGCTCGGTCGCGCGTGGGGTCGGGGACGAGCTCTCGGATCTCGACCTCGGATTGGGTCTCGCCGATGAGGTCTGGCCCGATGCGCTCGCAGCGGTCGGACCGATGCTCGCCGACATCGGCGAGCGGGTTGATCTACTGGAGCACCGCATCGGTGCGTGGGGAGAGGTGCCCCACCGCCGCTTCTTCGCTCAGTACCGAAACGGGGTGCAGATCGATCTGGTCGCGGTGCCGGTATCAGCTCGGGCGGGGATGCCCGTCGGGAGCATCGCGCTGTACGATCCGGACGGGCGCTTGCAGAAGACGCTGGCGTCCCGCCTCGAGCGCGCCGGCGCGGAAGACGTCCGGGAGTGGGCATTCCTGGGGTGGATCGCGCTGGCCAATCTCGACAAGTACCTGCGACGTGGCTCCACCTGGGAGGCTCTCGAGCAGCTCCACGAGGCTCGAACTCAGCTCTGGCGATTGTCGGCCGTGGCAAGCCGGGCCGCGTATCCAGCCTTCGGGCTCACGAGCGTCCTCGACCAGTCACCGTCCGCCATCCCGGCCGGCCTCGAACAGACGATCGCAAGGCTTGAGAAGAATGGCCTTCGTCGCGCGGGGATGGCGCTCGCTTCGTTGCTCGAGCGCATCTCCCCCAGCGCTGCGGAGGCTGTCGGAGGCGCAGTCCCATACGCCATGGCCGGACTCGTTTCACAGCGACTTGCGGCGGGCGATGCGCAGTCGAACGGACAATCCCAGCCGGCCCCGGATTGAGGGGTCGTCGCAGGGTTTTTTCCATCGCTTCTTGACGATAGGCTCCTGCGACATGGCCAAGATGTACACTCATGTCGCATGGAACGGACCGAGCGGGGTGGCAACGTGACCGAGGTCCGCGCACTCGAGCTGTCGCGCTTTCGGCATCCCGAGAGCAGCCCGATCGCTGGCCGCACAGGGATCGTGATGAGCTTCCTGATCAGTCATGCTCGCGGTGCCGTTGTCGTCGACACGGGAATCGGGTCAGGGAACGGGTGGATCGACAATCATTACCAGCCGCGATCCGTCTCGGTCGAGGCGCTACTCAGAGCGGAGGGAGTAGGCATTGACGACGTCCTTGCCGTCGTCAACTCACACCTTCACTTCGATCATGCAGGGCAGAACCAACGCTTCCCGGCACGCCCGATCTACGTGCAGGCGGCTGAGTACGAGGCCGCGCGCTCAGCGAACTACACGCTCCGCGAATGGGTGGACTTCGATGGTGCCGACTATCGCCAGCTGAATGGGGACTTCGAGATTCTGCCGGGAGTCCTGCTCATGCACACGCCCGGACACACGCCTGGTCACCAATCCGTTGTCATCGATGGCGAGCTGGGTCCGACGATCATTGCCGGCCAGGCCGTCTATGACCGAGCGGAATGGCAGCGATCCACAACTGAGCCGGCGCACGGAGAGGCGACTGCCTGGAACGCCGCATCGTATCGTAACTCGGTGAGGCGTCTTCGACGGCTGCGCCCGGAAAAGGTCTTCTTCGCGCACGATCCGCTGCCGTGGGTCGTGACGCCGCCGCTGGCGTCATGAGCTCGTCCGACTTGGGACACGATCTGACAAAAGGAGCTATCGTCGGCACGTGTGTAAATATCCGGACTCTGAGGGCCGCGAGGCACAAAGAGAACGGCGTACCCTTCCGGTTGTTGAAGCCAAAGAAGGAGACGCCGCGATGGAAACCTACCACGCTGTGACCCCGGTCGCACAGCCCCAGCCGACGACCGAGGACGACATCGACCGCCACGCGCTGGCTCCCGTCGAGCCGCCCGCGCCTGAGCCCGAGCTGAGCGAGGCGCCCGCCGCGGTCGTCAACCAGACCATCGAGGAGCTGGCCCGCGAGGGCGCGCGGCGCATGCTGGAGCGGGCCCTGGTGGTCGAGGTCGACGAATTCCTGGGCCGACCCCGATACGAGCGCCGCATGCTGGCCGAGCACGGTTACCGCAACGGCTACGGCCGTCCACGAGCGGTGGCCGTCGGCACCTGGCCGGTCGAGGTCCGCGCGCCGCGCATCCGCGACCTGCCGGACGACGAGCCACCCTTCCACAGCTCGATCCTGCCGCGGCGGCGGATGCTGTCGGCCGAGACGCAGCGTCTGTTCGCGCTCCTCTAGCTGGAGGGCCTCAGCTCGGGTGACTTCGAGCCCGCCTTCCGCGAGCTGCTGGGCGAGTACGCCACCCTGTCGAGCTCGACCATCCTGCGCCTCAAGGAGGAGTGGGCCTCCCAGTACGCCGCCTGGCGGGTACGACCGCTGAGCGCTCGATACGCCTTGCTGCGCTGGCTGGAGGCCCACGGCCAACGGGCCGCGGCCGAGACGATCCTGCGCGATTGGGATTCGTTCGTCACCTTCTACGACTTCCCTACTACCTCGGTGCGGGGCTGGAGCCGGAGAAGTCGTGCCTGTTGGTCATCGTCGGCGCGCGCGAGGACGGGCGCAAGGAGCTGCTGGCCATCGAGCTCGGCTATCACCTTGTCCAATACGTTGAGGAACTCGATGGTTCCAGCAGCGCTGATGGCGAGTCTTCGGGAAGACCTCATCGGGCGCGGCCCACAACCCGAGGGCGCCATCGCCACAGGCCAGCAGCGGCGCGGCCAGGCCGCGCTCACGGAGGCCGCGCAGCACGCCCGCCCACGAGGCGCTGCTCTCGCGAAGCACTGGATCCACCTGCGCACATCCAACCCGGTCGAGTCGCTGTTCGCCGGCGTGCGTCTGCGGACCGACGTCGCCAAGCGCATGCGGCGCCGCGAGAACGCGCTGCGAAGGTGCCGCCGAAGCCGCAGCACTGATCAGCGTCCGGGAGATCAACAAGCGTCAAACCCTCCACGGCGTCGAGCAGACGCGCCGGACGATCCCCGACGCGGAGCAGGCGCAGCGAGTGGCAGGTGGGATGAAGGGCCACCGCGTGCCCAAAGCGGGCGCCGACATCCGTCCTGCCAAGGACATCGACGAGGAACTTGCTCAGCTCGTAGACCAGCGCGCCACCTCTTCCACCGCGCCCACAAGGCTCCGATCAGCCGACTCTTCGGCAACCGTCGAGTGGTGGTGCCGAACCATGCCCGCGCACGAGGCCGATGGCGTGACAACCGCGTCGTAGCCGGCAAACGTCTGGGCGAAGCGGCGGACAAGGCCGACGCACGCATCGCGGTAGCCGGTGTTGAAGTGGATCTGCCCGCAGCAGGTCTGTGCTTCGGGAAACTCGACCTCGTGGCCCAGCCGGCCAAGGAGCGTTACCACGGCCCGCCCCACCTCCGGGAAGAGCAGGTCATTGAAGCACGTGACGAAAAGGGCGATGCGCATCAGGCCTGCGCGACCTCTTGGCCCTGCGGCTCGTACGCCGTCGGAGGCTGATGTGCGCGCACGACAGAGCGCAGCGCTGCCAGGTCGCCCTCGACGAGCCCGTGCGCCCGGGCCTGGACCACCAGGTTGCCGATGGCGGTCGCCTCCGCCGGCCCTGCCAGCAGCGGCAGCTGGCAGGCGTTGGCGGTCAGCTGGCAGAGCAGGCCGTTACTGCTGCCGCCGCCGACCATGTGCACGCGCCGTACGGGCTGGCCGGACAGGCGCATTGCATCACGAACCGTGCTGCCAAAGGCCGTGGCGAGGCTCTCGAGGATGCAACGTACCATCGCCGGCGCTGTGTCCGGTACGGGCTGACCGTCGCGACGGCAGGCGTCCGCGATACGGGCCGGCATGTCGCCCGGCGCCAGGAACGTCGGGTCGTTGGGGTCGATGATCGGGCCGCCTGACGGGACTGCAGCGGCCGCCTGCAGCAGCTCCGCCAATTGTGGCCTGGCGCCTCCTCGCTGCCAGGCGCGCATGCTCTCGTTCAGGAGCCACAGGCCGGTGACATTGCGGAGATAGCGCACCCGGCCGTCCACGCCCGCTTCGTTCGTGAAGTTCGCCGCCCGGCTCGCCTCGGTCGTGATAGGCCTCGCGAGCTCGAGCCCGACGAGGGCCCATGTGCCACACGAGATGTAGGCATACTCATCGTCCTCGGCGGGCACCCCCACCACGGCCGAAGCGGTGTCGTGTGAGCCCACCAGCGTGAGCTCCGCCGCTGAAATGGCGGTCATCTCCGCCACCCTCGGCAGCAGGCGACCGACGCGATCTCCGGCCCGCCCAAGCGGCGGCAGGACGCTGGCGGCAAGACCGAGTTCCTCCAGCACGTCGACTGCCCAGGCCTGCCGATCGATGTCGAGCAAACCGGTGGTCGAGGCGTTGGTGATCTCCGCCACTCGGACCCCGCTGAGCCAGTAGCCCATGAGGTCTGGGATCAGCAGCAGCGTCAGGGCGGACTTCAGCTCGGGCGTGTCGCGAGCGGCGGCCAGCTGGTAGATCGTGTTGAAGGGCAGGAACTGGATGCCCGTGCGCGCATATAGCCGCTCCGGCGTGACCACCGCGTGCACCCTATCGGCGACGCCGGCAGTCCTTGAGTCGCGGTAGTGATAGGGATCGCCGAGCAGCCCTCCGTCGGCGGCGACCAAGCCGTAGTCGACGGCCCACGAGTCGACGCCCACGCTCTGCAGGTGGGGTTCGACCGTGGACGCCCGACGCAGGCCCTCGACCACCTCGCGGAAGAGTCGCCTGGCGTCCCAGCGCAGTCCGTCAGGCCCTTCGACCGGCGCGTTGGGGAATCGGTGCACCTCCTCGACGGTCAAGTTACCGGCGTCGAACTGGCCGATGAGGACACGACCTGACGTAGCCCCCAGGTCCACGGCGGCGACGGCGCCGCTGCCCGCCGAGCCTGTGCTCACCGCAGGAACGCTGCCGCCACCCCGGCGTCGACGGGGATGAGCAGCCCGGTGGTCTGGCCCAGATCGCCGCCGACTAGCGCGAAGACCGCTGCCGCCACGTGCTCCGGCAGGACCTCCTTCTTGAGCAGGGTGCGTTGCGCGTAGAACTCGCCGAGCTTGTCCTCCGGCACGCCGTACACGCGCGCCCTATCGGCGCCCCAGCCCTTGGCGAAGATGCCAGAACCGCGCACGACACCATCGGGGTTGATGCCGTTCACGCGTATGCCGTGCTGCCCGAGCTCGGCCGCCAGGAGGCGCACCTGGTGGGCCTGGTCGGCTTTGGCGGCGCCGTATGCAACGTTGTTCGGCCCGGCGAACAAGGCGTTCTTGCTGCAGATGTAGACGATGTCGCCACCGAGGCCCTGCTCGATCATTACCCGCGTTGCCTCGCGACTTACCAGGAAGGAACCACGTGCCATCACGTCGTGCTGGAGGTCCCAGTCGTCGAGCGACGTCTCCAGCAGCGGCTTGGAGATGGACAGGCCGGCGTTGTTGACCACCAGATCGACGCCGCCGAAGGCCAGCACAGCGGCCTGTAAGGCGGCCACGACGTCGGCTTCGTTGGTGACGTCGGCTCGGACCCCGATGGCGGCGTCGAGGCCGCCGATTTCGCGGGCTACGGCCTGCGCGCTGGCAGCGTCGATGTCGGCCACGACCACGCACGCTCCCCCGTCGGCCAGCCGGTGCGCGATTGCCTTGCCGATGCCCGACCCGCCGCCGGTAACGAGGGCCACGCGCGTTGCCAGAGGCTTGGGCTTGGGCATGCGCGCCAGCTTCGCCTCCTCAAGCGCCCAGTATTCGATGCGGAACTTCTCCGACTCGGGGATTGGCGCGTACGTCGATATCGCCTCCGCGCCACGCATGACGTTGATGGCATTGACGTAGAACTCACCCGCAACGCGAGCTGTCTGCCGGTTGGCTCCGAAACTGAACATGCCGATGCCCGGCACGAGCACTATTGCCGGATCGGCGCCGCGCATCGGCGGACTGTCGGCATCGGCGTGGCGGTCGTAGTAGGCCCGGTACTCCTCGCGGTAGGCCGCGTGCAGTTCGCGCAGGCGGCCCAGAACATCGTCCATCGGCGCGTCGGGTGGCATGTCGAGCACCATCGGCCGCACCTTGGTACGCAGGAAGTGGTCGGGGCACGAAGTGCCCAGGGCCGCCAGCCGCCGGTGCCCTTCGCGCGCCAGGAAGTCAAGTACCGCGTCGGTGTCGGTGTAAGCACCGACCTGTGGCCGGTCGGTCGACGCCAGGCCACGGAGATGAGGAAAGAGTCGCGCCGCGCGCGCGTGCCGATCCACCTCCGAAAGTGGCCCATAACGGTCGATCAATGGCCCGAACGGGTCGGCCCGGCCGTGCTCGGCGATGTACCGCTCGGCAGTGCGGATGATCTCCAACGAGTTGGCCTCGCACGCGTCCGACGTGTCGGCCCAGGCAGTGATGCCGTGTCCCCCGAGGATCACGCCCATGGCCTGCGGTTGGCGGCGTTGCACCTCCGCGATGTCAAGGCCCAGCTGAAAGCCGGGACGGCGCCAGGGTACCCACGCCACGCGTTCCCCGAAGATCCGCCGCGTAAGCTCTTCACCATCGGCCGCCGTGGCCAGTGCGATGCCGGCGTCTGGGTGGAGGTGGTCGACGTGGGTGGCAGGCAACAGGCCGTGCATCGCGGTGTCGATGGATGGCGCCGCGCCGCCGCGGCCGTGAAGGCAGTAGTCGAACGCCGCCACCATCTCATCCTCCCGGTTGGCACCGGGATAGATGTCGGCGAGGGCGCGTAGCCTGTCGACGCGCAACACGGCCAGTCCACCGGGGCCGAGGGTGCCGAGATCGCCGCCCGAACCCTTGACCCACAGCAGGTCAACCGGCCGACCGGTGGCCGGGTCCAGTGCCGTCCCCTTGGCCGACGTATTGCCGCCGGCGTAGTTCGTGACGGTCGGGTCCGATCCCAGCCGATGCGATCGTTCGATGAGCTGGCTGACGGGTGACTCCACGGAGCCGCCGGCGGCCGGCGTCTCAGTAGTAGCGCTCATGCGCCCCACCCAGCCTGCGCTCCGCCGACGCGCTCGGTGGCGATCCGCTCCGCATGCCCTGAGCGACGGTAGGCTGCGACGGGATCGGGGTCGATGCCAATTCCTTCACGCAGACTCGCCAGGAGCGGGCGGACGTCGGTGTTGTAGGCATCCATCAGTATCGCATTGGCACCGAGGACGTCGCCGTCGGCCTGCGCCCGACCGAGCGCCTGCCGGTCGACCAGCAGCGCCTTGGCCGTCGCCTCCTGGACGTTCATGACCGACCGAATCTGGCCCGGGATCTTGGGCTCTATGTTGTGACACTGGTCGAGCATGAACGCCACCTCGAGCCCGGGCTCGAGGCCGCCGCCCCCGACCACCTCGTGCATGATGCGGAAAAGCTGAAACGGGTCGGCGGACCCGACCATCAGGTCATCGTCGGCATAGAAGCGCGAGTTGAAGTCGAAGCCACCGAGCTTGCCGGCGCGCAGCAGGAAGGTCACGATGAACTCGATGTTCGTGCCCGGCGCATGGTGACCGGTGTCGACCACCACCTTGGCCTTGTCGCCCAGCTGCAGGCAATGTGCGAAGGCGGTCCCCCAGTCGGGCACGTCGGTGCTGTAGAAGGCCGGTTCGAACAGCTTGTACTCGAGCACCATCCGCTGGTTTGAACCGAGCCGCTCGTACACGGCGCGCAGCGCTTCCGCCAGGCGGTCCTGGCGCTGGCGCAGGTCGTCCTGGCCGGGGTAGTTGGTGCCGTCAGCGAACCACAGCTTGAGATCCCGCGAGCCCGTGGCATCCATGATGTCGACGCACTCGAGGAGATGGTCGAGCGCCTTGCGGCGGATCGCTGGGTCCGGGTTGCAAACGCTGCCGAGCATGTAGTCGTTGTCCTGGAAGGTGTTGGAATTGATCGTGCCGAGGGCCACTCCGAGCCCAGACGCGTGACGACCAAGATCCGAGTAGTCGTCCACGCGGTCCCACGGGATGTGCAGCGCGACGGTCGGCGCGACGCCGGTGTGGCGGTGCACCTCTGCTGCGTCGGCGACCTTCTCGTACGGGTCGCGCGGCACACCGGCTTGTGCGAAGACCTTGAACCGCGTCCCCGAGTTGCCGAACGCCCATGAGGGCAACTCGATGCGTTGTGACTCGAGCGCGGCCACGACCGCCTCGCGGTGAGCTGAGGTCACCATCGATCACTGACTCCTTGCCCGGCAGGTTTGAGGCCGTAGCCTCGCACATGTTGCAACTAGTTTCAATCACTTTCTGAAGCAGGCGCTGGGGCGCGGCCTGGATGCCTGATACCGTTTCCGATACTTGCGATTTGTTGCTTGACATTGCGGTCGCAAAACATTTACCGTGCGCCGATCAAAGCTTGGTCGTGGCAATCGCTGCGACCTGCCTCAGTCGCGGAGTCGGTGACCGATGCAGCCTCGTTCCGGCCGCAGCCAAATCTTTGCGCGTGAGCGCCGTGATCTCATCGCGCGCATGGTTGCCGAACATGGGCGTGCCCGCGTCGTTGACCTGGCCAGGCGGACGCACGTCTCGGGCGTGACGATCCGCAAGGACCTCGAGCTGCTCGAGGCTGAGGGCCGGATCCTGCGCACGCACGGCGGGGCACTGGCCGTCGTCGCCGTGGGTACCGAAGGTGCGTTCGAGGTTCGCGAGCGCTACCAGCGAGCGGAGAAGGACCGCATCGGGGCTGCCGCGGCCGCGACGGTGCTGGATGGCGAGAGTGTTGCTCTCGATGCCAGTACGACGGCCCTGTCCATCGCCCGCCATCTGCGCTCGCGGCCGCGTTGGGCTCACTTGACAGTCATCACCAACGGGCTGCGTATCGCCGCCGAATTGGCGGGCGTGCCGGGTATCACCGTGGTCATGCCGGGCGGCTTCGTGCGCTGGGAGGCAATGTCAGTGGTGGGGCCGCTGGGGGAGGGCCTGTTCAGCCGGGTGAACATCCAGCGCGCGTTCATGGGTGCAGCCGGTTTCACCATCGAGGCCGGACTGAGCGATGCGACGCAGGAGGAGGCCGACATCAAGCGGCTCATGTCGACTCACGCTCGGCTCGTCATGGGAGTAATCGATCACACCAAGTGGGAGCGCGCTGCCTTTGCCACGTTCTGCCCGACCAACAGGCTGACCGGAATAATCTCCGATGCCCCACCGTCAAGGGAAACGCTCGATGGGCTGGCCCGCCTCGGCGTCACCTTGACGATCGCGGAGGACGTCGCCGCCGCCGCGTCGCCGGTGGGTCGCTCCGGGGCACGCCTGTGACGGGCGAACCTCCCGCGGTGCCCTCGGCGCCCCTCACTCCGCGCGTCGAGCTTCGCTCGATCTCCAAGCGTTTCGGGGCCACGAGAGCGCTGACGGATGTCTCGCTGGCCGTGGCACCCGCCGAGATACATGCGCTGGTAGGGGAGAACGGCGCCGGCAAGAGCACCCTCGTCAAGATCCTCGCCGGCGTCCACGCCCCCGACTCGGGCGAGATCCTGCTCGACGGTGAAGCCGTGGCCGTCCGCAGTCCCTCCCACTCACGCGGACTTGGGATCGCGGTGGTGCACCAGGAGCCCCGCCTCTTTCCCGACCTGTCGGTCGCTGAGAACGTGTTCATGGCCAACCCGCCCACGAATCGGCTGGGGATCGACTGGGGCGCGATGAGCGCCGCCGCGACGGAGTTGTTCCGCGAGCTGGACGTTCAGATGGATGCAGGCGCATTGGTCCGGGGCCTGTCGATGGCCGACCAGCAGCTCATCGAGATCGCCAAGGCGCTATCCGTTGACGCTCGTCTGCTGATCCTGGATGAGCCGACAGCCTCGCTCTCGCTGCACGAGACGGAGCGCCTGTTCGCCATCGTCAACCGACTGCAGGCGCGTGGAACGGCGGTCCTCTTCGTCAGCCACCGGCTGGAGGAAGTGTTCGCGCTGTGCCAGCGAGCGACGGTCCTGCGCGACGGCCGGCATGTCGTGACCGCCGATACCGCGGCGCTCGATACCGCCGAGCTCATTCGTCACATGGTCGGCCGAACGGTGACTCTCTTCCCGAAGGGGGATTCCACGCCCGGCGACGTGCTCCTCGAAGTCGACGGCCTGGGTCGGTCCGGTGCCTTCGCCGGCGTATCGTTCTCCGTGCGCAGGGGCGAGATCGTGGGCCTTGCCGGCCTGGTCGGAGCCGGGCGAACGGAGGTTGCCCGCGTGCTGTTCGGCGTCGACCGCGCCGATAGCGGCACCATCAAGCTCGACGGCCGTGTCGTCGCGTTCGACGGCCCGCATCGCGCACTTGCCGCGGGCGTCGCCTACCTGCCCGAGGATCGCCACCAGAACGGGCTGGTTCTGGACTTCCCGATCGCGGCCAATGTGACCCTGCCCATCCTGCACCGCCTGTTCCCCCGTTTCGTGCTCCGGCGGTCGGTCGAGGATCGCCTCGCCGAGGACCAGGCGGCGCGGCTCAGCGTCAGGATGCGCAGCGTCGACCAGCTGGCCGCGTCGCTGTCCGGTGGCAATCAGCAGAAGGTCGTGCTGGCCAAGTGGCTGGCGTCCAACCCGAGGCTGCTCATCCTCGATGAGCCGACGCGCGGCATCGACATCGGCGCCAAGGTCGAGGTCCATCGAATCATCTCGGAGTTGGCCGCCTCCGGTCTGGCGATACTGCTGATATCGAGCGACCTGCCGGAGGTCCTCGCCATGTCCGACCGACTGCTGGTCATGCACGAGGGCAGGTTGACGGCGGAGCTGGCACGCGGGGCGGCCGAGGAGCAGGTGATGTTCGCGGCGACGGGCCAGGCCCGCCTGCACACTCCTGGAGCTGCCGGTGGCTGAGGCCGTGGGGCCGCGCGCGAGCCGGCAGCCATTCCTTGAGCGGGTGGGAACGGCCGTGGCCCGGTATCGAGAGCTCAGCCTGTTCATCGTGATGCTGATCCTGGGGGCCATCGTGGCGTTTCAGGCGCCGCAGTTCATTTCGGCCTCGAACCTCACCCAGGTCTCGACCCTGGCCGCGATAATCGCCATCGCGGCGGCAGGCCAGGCGCTGGTCATCATCACCCGCAACATCGACCTGTCGATTGAGTCGACCATCGGCCTGGTCGCCTTCGTCGTGGCGGACATGCTGGCCAAGGAGGTCCTCGATGTGCCGGCCGCCATGACGGCCGGCGTTGGCCTCGGCTTGCTGCTCGGCATGGGCAACGGAGTGCTGGTCGCCGTCTTTCGCATTCCGGCCATCGTCGCCACGCTCGGCACGCTGAGCATCTATCGCGGCTTGGCATTTCTCATGGCCGGTGGCCGACAAGTAACCCTCACGCAGCTTCCCGACGGTTACACGGATGCCGCCCGCGCCACTTTTCTCGGGTTCCCGGTGTTCGTCCTTGTGGCGGTCGCGATCATCGTCACCATCGGTCTTGCGATGCGCCGGACGCGCATCGGCCGGCAGGTGTACGCCGTCGGCAGCAACCCTGAGGCGGCCACGATCCTGGGTATCAGGACCGGGCTGGTGGTCTTCATGGCCTTTGCCGCCGCCGGCCTCCTGGCCGGTGTCGCGGGCGTGATGTGGGGCATGTACTTCGGGACCATCAATGCCACGGCGGCGACCGGATCGGTGCTGCAGGTAGTAGCAGCGTGCGTGGTCGGCGGAGTCGCCATCTTCGGCGGGGCGGGCACCGTCGCCGGCGCCGGGCTGGGGGCACTGTTCCTGGGCTTCATCCAGAACGCACTCATCATCCTGCGGCTGTCGCAGTTTTGGCTGGAAGCCATTTTCGGAGGCGTGATCCTGCTGGCCGTCGCCGCCGACGGGATCATCCTGCGCCGTCTGCGGCGATCAAAGAGCAATCGTCGTGTCTGACTACCAGTCCGCCCCGGGTTCCGTCGCCGAGCCACCCGCGCCCGACCCGAGCGCTCCGGCCGGTGGCGGCGGCTCCACACGCCTGCTCGCGGCCTTCGCTCGCTGGGAGGTCCTGTTGCTGGCGGTCGTGGTGGCGTTCATCTGGATCGGCGCCACGGTCTCGCCCGTGTTTCTGGCGCCGGGCAACTTCGGCAACCTGGTCGCGGCCGTAATGGAAGTGGCGATCATGTCGTTGCCGATGGCACTCATCATCATCGTCGGCGAGATCGACCTGTCCGTTGAGTCCATGGCCGGACTGTCGGCCGCCCTGCTGGGCTTCCTGTTCGACGCCGGTGTGCCGTTGCCGGTGGCCGTCGTGGCGTGCGTCCTCGTCGGCGGGCTCGGCGGGCTTTTCAATGGGCTGCTGGTGACTCGGGCCGGGCTGCCTTCGCTCGTCGTGACCCTGGGCACGCTTGCCCTGTACCGCGGCATGGCGCTGATCATCCTCGGACCCCGTGGGATCAGCGGCTTTCCGTCCGAGTTCACGAGCTTTGGCTTCGGCAGGATCCCGGGAACGCCAATTCCCTGGCCATTCCTGATCTACCTGGCCCTGGCGGTGGTCCTCGGCTTCGTACTGCATCGGACCTGGATCGGCCGACGGCTATTTGCCATTGGCAAGAACCTCGGCACGGCGCAATACTCCGGCATCCGCGTACAGCGCATCAAGCTGCAGCTGTTCGTGCTCTCGGGGACGATCGCGGCTCTGGCCGGAGTCCTGCTCGCCGCGCGCTTCGCGAGCGCCAGGGCTGACCTTGCCCAGGGCATGACCCTGACCGTCGTCACGATCGTGCTGCTGGGTGGCGTCAACATCTTCGGCGGTCGTGGGACCATCGTCGGCGTGGCGCTTGCCGCCCTGGCGCTCGCGCTTCTGGGCAACGTGCTGCGCCTGACGAACGTGTCAGCCGAGATCCAGAGCATCGCGGTCGGCGGACTGCTGATCGTGTCGGTGCTTGTTCCGAATCTCGGACGGTGGTTGGGACTGGCTTTCGCACGAGTGCGAGGCGCACCGCCGGCAAGAGCGGGACCGGGCGCTTGAGGCCATGCATATGGCCGTCTAACGGCAACTGATGTTGAGTTCGATCAAGGAGGAACAGGTGATCCCACAGCAACTACGACGAATTGCAGCCATTGGCACCACCCTCGTGTTCGTGCTGGCCGCCTGCGGCGGACCGGCCGCTTCGCCGCCAGCCGCCACCTCGACGAATGGCGGTGGCACGGCCACGCCCACCACTGGCGCCGGTCAGCCGACCGACGCACCGGCTGAGCCAACTGCCGCGCCCGGCGAGCCCACGGCGGCAGCCTCGGAACCGACCGGCGACGGCGACTTGAACGTCGTGTTCATCCCGAAGGCGGTCAACAACCCGTACTTCGACGCAGCAGCCGAAGGAGCCCAGCGTGCGGCCGATGAGTTGGGCGGCGACTTCACGCAGATCGGCCCGCAGAACGCGACACCCGACGAGCAGATCCCATACATCCAGGACGCGACCACGCAGGGTTATAGCGCCATCGTCGTCTCGGCGACGGGTGCGGACGAGGTAGCGCCGGCGCTCCAGGCAGCCATGGATGCCGGCATCTCGGTAGTCGGCTACGACTCGAGTCCCACGTCGGGCGCATATGACGTCTTCGTCAACCAGACGGACTTCAGCCTGATCGGCGGTGCGCTGGCCGAGTGGGCGTGCAACTTGGCGCCCGACTGCAGCGGCGAGATTGCCATCCTGTCCGCGACGGCCACGGCGAGCAACCAGAACGCGTGGATTGCCGACATGGAGACAGCGCTCGAGGACGAGCAGTACGCCAACCTCGAACTGGTCGAGACTGTCTTCGGCAACGATGATCCGCAGGAGAGCACGACACAGGCCCAGGGCCTGCTACAGAGCTATCCCGATCTGCGCGTGATCGTGGCACCGACAACCGTCGGTATCCTCGCCGCGGCACAGGTCGTGAGCCAGGAGAACAGCGAAGTCAAGGTCACCGGCCTTGGCCTCCCCAACGACATGCGGCAATTCGTCGAGAACGACGTCACGCCTGAATTCGGCCTATGGAGCGTGCCCGATCTGGGCTACCTGGCCTACCACGTGGCGGCACTGCTCGTGAGCGGTGACATCACGGGTGCGCCGGGCGAGACGTTCACGGTCGAGGGGCTGAACGACGGTCAGCCATACGAGATCGGGGAGGACAGCGTAGTCATCCTGGGTCCGCCATTCACGTTCAACGCCGACAACATCGGCGACTTCAACTTCTAACAGTCTCAGCATCCGCGGCCGGCTCGTGGGGTCACCACGGCCGGCCGCGGGCACTAACAGCTCTTGCAACGAGCGCTCACAGGTGACTAATGGAACGCATAGCCTTCCTGATGGCACTTCGGCCCGCGGCCGAGGAGGAGTACCGGCGGGCACACGCCGAAGTGTGGCCCGAACTGTTGAACGAACTGCGCAAGGGCGGTGCTCGCAACTACTCGATCTTCCTGAGCGACCACCAACTCTTCGGCTACCTTGAGGTGGACGACTTCGACAGCTTCCGCCGGCACATGGCCGGCAGTG
>Ga0136624_1000278_pt1 | contig 18667 bp, 12 predicted proteins | sample AntDrymUQ4692206_2_FD_104802 | JGI IMG/M metagenome (GOLD analysis project Ga0136624, IMG submission 104802) | Polar desert sand microbial communities from Dry Valleys, Antarctica - metaG UQ469 (22.06) | ecosystem: Environmental > Terrestrial > Soil > Desert | place: Antarctica: Dry Valley... | reverse complement strand
TCCCTGGCCATCGATGACCCTGCGACGCCCGCCCTTCCGCGCCGCCTCCGGCCGATGGTTCCCCTCCATGGCGCGGCACCATTCGATGACGTCGACTTCTTTTTCGAGCCATGGTGGCCCGGCTCGTCTGCGCTCTTGTACATCGAGGACGGCAACGCTCGTCTCGAGACCGAGCACCTGGTCGACCCGCTCGCGGCGTTCCCCGAGCTGGCTGGGCTTGGGCGGCAGTTCCAGAAGGACGGCGTCGTTGTGGAGGGGACACTCCTCGCGCTGGACGAGGAAGGGCGGCCGGATGCCGACCTGCTGCGGTCGCTGCTCGTTCATCGGAGTGACACCGCGGACGACCGGCCCCTTGGAACCGCCGCGTTCGTGGCGTCGGACATGCTTTACGCTGCCGGCCGGCCCATCGGCGGCAACGCGTTCGAGGAGCGCCGAGCCAGGCTCACGCGGGAGCTGATCGAGAGCGACAACCTCGTGGTCAGCCGGGGACTGCGAGGCGAAGGCCTCACGCTGGCCGAGGCAGTAGCCTCGATGGGCCTGACCGACATCTCGGCCCGACTGCTGAGCGGGCGCTATCGGCCGGGCCACCAGGATGAGAGCTGGCTGCGCCTGCCCGTTACCGAGACTCCGCTGGCACCCAGACGTCCGCTGTTGGCGCTGCTGCAGAGGCTGCCGCTGTGACAGCGGTGACTAAGGCCCGCCCCCGGAGGCGGGTCATCACCAACGGCCACCGAAGCGGATCGCTGGCCGGACCCTTTGTCCGACACCTGTTGGTGCTGGTCGTGACAGCTGCGGTGGTGTACCTGCTGGCTGGCGAAGTGACCGTTGAAGAGCAGTTCACCACCTGGCTCGGCGTTGCCGTGGCTATCGGGGTCGTGGCGGCGCTACTCGGCCGGCGCGCCCTGGGTGTGCTTTTCGTGGTGGTTGGAGCGGGCGTGGGGATGCTGCTGCATCTGCACCTCCGACTTGGCTCCGGCGAAGCCGCGCTGGCCGAGCTGACCGCACGCGGTCCGGCCTACGGTATCGCCGTTGCCGTGGCGGCGGTCGCGTACCTCGGGACCTGGCTCATGCTTCGACACATGAGGCGGTCCCGAGCAGCCGGCTAAACGGGGTAGGCGCTCGGGAACCGCTCGGCGTGGCGCTCGCTATCGGCGCCCGACGCGGCGTCGAGGTAGGTCAGCAGGCTGCGCGTGCTGGCCAACCCGAAACGATGGTCCCGGTAGAAACGGCTGAGCCCGCTCCAGAAAGCGGCGTCGCCCACGTCCTTTCGATACGCGTCGAGGTAGCGACCCCCCTGGACATAGACAACCTCGACATAGCAGCGCCCGCTGTAGTCGTAGACGCTCCCGTCAAGCCGGGTCGTTTGACACTGCGATGAGCGGAAGGAACCCAGCAGGTTACGGGCCAGGAAGTCAGCCAGGGCCTCATCAACGTAAGGTTCGTAAGCCTGGTTGTTGCCGACGACGCCGTAGAACCACTGGTGAGCCGTCTCGTGCACCACGATATACGGCACCCGGGCACTGCTGATTGTCGACGATACCCACGTCAGCGCCGGCGATTCCATCCCCGAGCCGGCAGGCGTCTCGGCGACGTTGAGCTGGCCGTACGGGTACGGCCCGATCTTGTTGCTGAACCGCTTGAGTGCCTTCTTCGTCCAGCTTATGAGCGCGTCGGGTGATCGCGTGCGGTAGTAGACGTTGATCTCGACGCCATTCCACGAGCCGCGCATGACCTTGTACTTGGCGCTCGCGCTGAAGTTGAAGTCGCGGACGTCATTGGCGACGAAGGTCTGCGTCTGGCCGTCAACGCCCGTGCGTCGGCCGGAGGCCGCGAACTTCAGGGAAGTGTCGCTCGTCAGCCGCACGGTGACGCGAGGGCTGACGCCGGTCACCCATGTCTCGCCGAAGTTGGCCGTCTGCGACGGCTGCGACCTGCTCAGCCAGGGAATCCAGCGATAGGCGGTGATGATGCCGTCCTTCTTGAGGAGGAACAGCCGCGTGCCGCCGGCAGTGGTATTGAATGTCGCGCGGTAGCCGATGGTCACGTCGGTGCGTCCACCGGGCGCGAGCGCCTGTGGCAAGGGCACGACCAGGCTCTGGTCCCTGATCCTTGGCTGAACGCGTGTGTCGCCGACCGTCACGTTGAGCTGCTCGAGCCGCCCGATGCGCAGGGGAAGGAGATGGAAAGTCAGCTTGGTGACGGACTCGGAGGTCACGTTGCGGACGCGCGCCGTGCTCGTGACGCTGAATGTGTTGGTGGACCAGGTGATGGATGCATCCACGTCGTACTTGGCATGTAAACCCAGGCTGTTGGGCGCAGCCGACACGGGCACGCTGCTGATCGCCAACAGCAACAGGGCGCCCAGTGCGGCCAGGACACGCAGCAACGCGGGCCTAGTCGATCGGCCAGCAGTCGAACCGCCACACATCCCCACGGCTGGAGTGTCGGTCACGGTCTCCCCTTATTCGGTTATCCGCGATGGTAACGGGCCGCAGTGCGCCGCGTCCACTCCGGCGCGCCATCGTCGATCGCGGCCGGGTCGAGCCAATCGCGGTGTAGCCTCGAATGACCGCCGAACCGCCGGTGATGAACGCGGCCCCGAGTCGGCGGCCCGCGACGGACGCCTTCCCCGACAGCCCGGGCCAGTCACCTCACGCAGCGATCCGCGGGCCGCCCAGATCATGGCCACCGAGCATTGGAGCCTGCTGGTCAGTCGGTCGCTCGCCACGCCAGAGGACGCCGGGCCTGCGCAGTGAGGAGCGCTCGGCGGATCCGTCGAGTGGTGAGCCGCGAAGGACTCGAACCTTCAACCAGCTGATTAAGAGTCAGCTGCTCTACCATTGAGCTAGCGGCCCACGAACCCGGATTCTAGCGGTAGCCCGGCTCGAGTGGCAAATGCCCAGTCACGGCTAAGTTCCGTCCGTCACCGTGTTCACGATGACCGTCCCGCCGCGCACCTTGATCCGCTCGGTCAGGCCATTGACCGTGACCTCGACCTTGTAGCCGTCGCTCCATTGCTGCAGAACGCGCGTGCTGACCGTGGGCATGTCATCGAACGGCACGAGCAAGGTCAGGTAACGGGCCGACGTGCCCACCTTGATCTGCTCCACGACGGGCGCCGCGATGACCGTCTGGTAGTCGTAGGTCAGCCAACCCTGGAGTGGGTCGGTGCTGCCAGTCAGGACGCGGGTGTTGTGCGCTCCCGTCAGCTGCCGGATCTCGAGGTTCCCCCTGGAACTTCGTGTTCGCACCCGGCTCGCCGCCACGGCCGGCCTGGCATCCTGGTTTAGGTGCCACAGCTGCCTGAACGTGCGCGGCTGATCGGCGGTCAGACGGTCGTCCACGATCACGTAGCCGCCAAGGCGCGAGAATAGAACGCTGCGCACGTTGGTCACACCGGTGTAGCCACTGTTCGATAGCTGCATGTGCAGTGCCTGCGGGCTCACCGAATTGCTCTGGTAGGTCGTGGTGCTGGACCGGTAAGCCAGGCCGTCCACGGTGACGACGTTGTGCGCCGCCCGGCTGGCCACCCACACTGGCCACGTTTCCGTCCTGTTGTGCCACGAGTTCTTGCCGGGATCCAGAAGCAGCCGTGACCCGAATCCGTAGAGCGTGACTGCGCCGCCGTCGTCGTGACCGTGCATCGCTCGGCCAGGCCCGTAGCGCAGCGTCATCATCACTTCATCGTTGTACGGCGTGGTCTCGCCCCAGCCGGTACGGGCGAACGCGAAGCCGGCCTTATAGACGGCCACGGTGGAAGGCGGCGGTGAGCCCGCGGCGCCCTGGCTGGCCGTGAACACGGTGTGTGTCCCCGGGAAGCTGACGGCAGTCTGGCGCTTGGTGTTGCCCAGCATCTCGTACTGGCCGTTGGGCAGAGTTGCGTGCGCGAGCATCTCGGGCATCAGCAGCACCCTGCTGAAAAGAGCGGGCTCTGGCCGCCCGCAGGCAAGCAGGTCGGCACGTGCCTTGGTATAGAGCCGGTAGTTGTACTCCTGGTAGGCGATGGCCTGCTCGTTGCTGACACCCTCCGGCGACACGCTCCGCTCGAGGAGCTTGTTGATCCGCCTCTCGGCGGTGTCGATCCAGTCCTGACGGCCGATGAAACAGCTCGCCGCCAGCAATCCCAGGTTCTCGTTCAGCGCATGGTTGCCTACCCCGCCGTAGTTATCAACCAGGTACGAAGCATGAAGCTCGATCGCGTCGTGCAGCCATGGCTGGTCTGGCATCAGTCCCGCACCACGGACGAGGACGACTGTGCGCCATGAAACGGGATGGTCGTACCAGGCATAGGGCGCGGCGGCACCGATGGGGTTGTCCTGATGCCAGTCACGCAACAGGAACTCGGCACGATCAAGGACGGCATCGTCGCCGGTCGCGCACCAATCGTTGAATAGGGAGTGCACGTATCGGAGCGACTGGTAGCGGATCCGCCACGCCTTCGACGTGAAGGGGTCTTCGCGCCACGTGGGATTGTCCGGCAGCTGCCACGCGATGTTCACCGGCGGCAGGATGAGCGTGCCATCGCGGCTGAGGGTCATCGGCTCGTCGGGATCGTGTATGTACGCGCAACCAGCGGGATCACCCTTGGCGATCGCTCTGTCGAGGGCCTGCGCAGGCGGCGGCTGAAGGCCAACCACGGCCAGGGCCAGCAGACCCACTAACCACGCTTGCGACAGACGACCTCTGCCTACAGTCACGATCGAATCTCGTCCATGCTTGGCCGTCCCTCTTAACTGCGAGCCTTTTGCTTCCCTCGAGCAGAGGGTCACTGTACGCCCGCCGCAGTACACCTAACCATCCCCCAACCGACCCCAGTCATGGGCTACCATCGGGCCATGACCGACGAACCGCATGACGAGACCAAGCCCGCGACGGACCAGGGCGAGTCCGCCCTGAATTGGCCACCGGCGTCCGAGCCAGTCGCCGGCGATGAGGTTGACGACGCCTCGGCCGACTCATTCCCGGCCAGCGATCCACCGAGCTGGACCGATTCGTCGGCCACCAGGAACCCCGGCGACGACTGAGTCGGCCGGCAGCTTGCTGCTGGGCAGCTTCGCATGGTGACCACGGCGCAGAGCCTGCGGGCGCGCATCAGCGGTGGCGATATCTCGCTGGGCGCCTTCGCCAACCTCGGAGCGGCCATGACGGCCGAGCTTCTGGGCCGGGCCGGCTACGACTGGATAATCCTTGACCTGGAGCACGGCCTGCTGACGGAACAGACGCTGCTCCACTCGATGCAGGCAGTCGAGGCAAGCGGTGCAGCCGCGGTCATCCGGGTCGAGGAAGGCACGCGGCTGCGCATCGGTCGAGCGCTTGATCTTGGGGCGCGGGCGTTGATGGTTCCTCGCGTGGACAGTGCCGAGGAAGCCGCGCGCGTCGTCAGCTACTCGCGTTACCCACCGACCGGCATACGCGGCGTGGCGCTGCCCACCCGCGGGGCAGGTTACGGCGAGCTCACCCACACCGACGCGGCAGCGGCCCACGAAGGGATCTGCCTCATGCTCCAGATCGAGAGCGCGGAAGCGGTGGAAGCGGCGCCAGATATAGCGGCGCTCGACGGCGTCGACGTCCTGTTTGTTGGGCCTACCGACCTGACCCACTCACTGGGCGTGCCGGGCGACGTAAGTCATGCCCGCTACCGGGCAGCCGTAGATCGGGTCGCCCGCGCAGCGGCCGACCACGGCAAGCGGGCCGGCGTCCTGCTGTGGAGCCTCGATCAGCTGGCCCAGTACGTCGACGCCGGCTACCGCGTCATCGCCGCCGGCTCGGATGGTGCATTCGTGGCGGCTTCGGCGCGCGCCCTCGTGAGCGACTTCCGCAGCCGCGTCGGCGGGTCCGGCCGCTAGCCGAACGGCTCGGACGACCGCCGCCGCCGCCTACCGGCGAAGCGTCAGGAAGCCGTCGACGTCGACCCGCGGCCGGCCGGCCGGCGACTTGGTCACGATGCGCAGCTTGTGCTGGACCGCCGGCGAGAGGCCGTCGGCCGCGAAGACGACAGTCCGCGGTTGATCGGTGGCTGACTGCAGGCTGACCGTGGCTACAAGCGCGCCGTCGAGGTAGACCTTCGCCTTGCCCCGCTTCGGGCCTGTAGCGGCGACCCAGGCGATCTCGTCGCCGGTGAACTTGAAGGTCGCCGTTCGCAGTGATGTCTTGGCGTAGCGCACGCTACCCCAGCTCGCCGGCGTGACCGGTGCCGACCAGCCCGAGGAGTAGATTGCCGCTCCTTCCTGGAAGTGCTGTAGCGTGACTGGCGCGCTCGAACCCGAGACGGCGTTATTGCCCGCGCCATCGGTCGCCTTGACGCGGAAGCGGTGCGCACCGCTGCCCAGCTGGACGTACAGTGGTGAGGCCTTGGAACCGGCCGGCGTGACATCGTTCCAGGGCCCGCCATCGGTGCTCAGCTCCAGCTTGGTCTCGACTACACCGCTTGAGTCGTCGGTGACGCTCCAGCTGACGGCCACCGGCGCGGTAGCGCCCTGGGACGATATGACGGTGCCCTGAGCCAGCCGGACCCGCAGGCCGCTGATCGCCGGCGGGGTGTCGTCGATGACGAGCGCCGCGTACGTTCGGCTGATGCGTGCAGCCGACGTGACGGTGATGGTCAGCGGGTAGGCGCCGGCGGCCGAGCCGGGTGGAACGGCGAGCGTGATCGTCGCCGTCGTCTCGCCCGCGGGAATGGTCGCTTTCGGCAGGAAACCGTACCAGCCAGCGGGTATCCCCTTCAGGCTCAACTCCAATGGGCCGCTCTGGGCTCCTCTGTTGACGGTGATCTCCAGTTGACGGGCTGTCCCGCCGGCCCCGACTGCCGCGGAGCGCGGGCGGACGGCCGACCAGAAGCCGGTGCCCGCGCCACAAGTCGCCGCGTCCAGACCCACGGCCGCCCACGACAGCTCCACCGCCGCCTGATGCGCGTCCGATCCCGGGTGCAGCGCCGCCGCCGTTGCCGCGGTCGCGGCGCGGGCGTCGCAGAACGTCGCCGCTTCCGGCAGTCCGACGTAGGCAGCAAGCGTCAGGTCGGCAGCATCGGCCATGCCGATTCCCGGCACCGCGACATCACAATCGGCCTGGGCGTCACCCGGGCCGGCGCAGCGCGCGTTCCGGCCACCTTGCGCCAGCAGGTAGAACGCGTGATTGGCAATACCGCTGTTGATATGCACGCCGCCGTTGTCGGACGAGCCCTTGTACCGCGCGCCATAGTGACTCGGCTGATCGCCTGCGGCTGGGTTGCCCAGGCTGCGCAGGCCGTGCTGCCCGCCGCCCAGCCAGGCGTCCTCGGCGATCCACCAATCGGGACACGCCGACTGGCCGGCTTCGCGCCGGCAGTTGGAAGTCTTCGGCTCAGCCAGCGCAAACTCGGCGACCGTGGCGAGGATGTCAGAGAAGGCTTCGTTCAGCGCACCCGGCTCGTTCTCGTACAGCAATGCCGAGGTGCACTCGGTGACGGCGTGACCGAGCTCGTGGCTGACCACATCCTGAGCGCCGCTCAGCGCGCCGAACAGCGCGCCATCGCCGTCCCCGTAGACGAGATAACGGCCGTCCCAGAACGCGTTCGCATATCCCGAGCCGACATGCACGACGCTGCTGATCTCGGGGTATCCGCAGTCGGCCAGCAGGTCCAGTCCCAACCGCTGGCGCACGAACTGGTCGGTTGCCCGAGCGTAGTACTGCGCGTCGACGGCGGCCCGCTGGTAGGAAGACGTCCACTCATTGTCGGCATCCGGCGGAAAATTCCACAATTCCCAGCTGTTGCGCGCGTCGTAGACGGCCAGCCGGCCGTCCGAACTCTTCATCCGCCAGCCATTCGTCCGCAGGCTGGTCAGATCGTCGGCCGCGCCCGGTCCGCCGACCAGGCTCTTGGTGTCCTTCTTGACGCCGACACCATGGTCGTCCGTCACCAGGTCCAGCGCGTGGAAGACGACGCCCGTCTCGGCATCAACCGAGTGCACCTCGCGTACCCCCGGCGCCGAGGTTTCGACACGGAAGTAGAGCCGGGCCGTGCCGGGATCCAGGTGCAACGAGGTCTGGCGGGTCAAGGCGAGGCTCGCATCAGCGTCCGCAGCAAGGGGACGGTTCGGGCGTTGCAGTCGGTCGTCGGCCGCTGCCGCCGTAACGGCTGCGCCAGGAGAGACGGCCAACGAGTTGGCCGCCGCTGCTGCCGGGTAGTGCGCGCCCACGACGAGCACGGGCACACCGGCGCGACGGTAGATCGTCAGCTGGCCGCCATCAACGTCGGCCTGGTAGCGCGTCGCGACCTGCTGGTAGCGCTGCACGTCCAACCCGACGGCGCGCAGCTTCCAGTGGCGCCGCAGTCTGACGTCGGTCGGGAGCACGAAGCTCTCCGCCGCCGATCCGGTGAGCGCGCGGAAGCCTGAATCAGTTGCTTCCGCTGCCTGCCCGCCAGGTGCGCCGGCCACGGAACCGACGAGCAGGACGACGGCCAGAAAAAGCGCACGGTGCGCAAGCGGAAAGTGGCGGGACGCCAAGGTGACTGCCTCCGGAGTGACGGTGCGCCCAAGCGCCTGCAAGACCCACGTTAAAGGAGTTCCGTCGCGCGGGGCATGGCCCAAATGGCGCAAAGTGGTCCCATCCCCCGAGGGCGCTTCTCCGCAAGTGGTTTCAGCCGGCGCGCTCGAGCTCCAGCCGGTCGAGGTACTCGCTGATGCTGGGGATGGCCAGAAGCCGCTCACGAAAGTAGTCGTTCACGGCGTTCATCGTCGCCTCTCGGACGCCGCTCACTTCGTCGTCCCGCTCGCCCTCGCGCCGGCCACTCAGTTTGTCGCGCAGGCGCAGCAGGTGCGAGACGACGACGGCCTCCTGGGGGCCGTCGAGCGCGCTGATGGCCGACATGATGAGTTGGTCGGTCTGCGAAACCAGCACCTCGGAGTCGAACGGCGATCCATCGGCGGCGGCCTCGTCGAGGGTGCGAATGAGCGCCGCCACCTGGTACAGGGCAGTGGCCGGTTCGTCGAAGAGCTCGCGAATGTAGGCCGCCTCGGCATAGTGACCGGTCAGCCGGAAGATGTTGTACAGCCGCCGCGCCACCTTCCCCCAGTTGGGCTCCTTGGTGCTGTACTTCGCGACCTCTTTCTCGAGCTGCGCCACGTACTCGTCAACAGCGTCGGTCGATAGCTGCTTGATGATCTTCTCGAAGAGCGGCATCGACTCGGCCTCGAGGTAGACCTCCTGGAAGTAGGGATCGAGGAAGCCATCGAGTGGGATGATCGTGCCGTCCGGCGACTCCCATGTCGGATCCAGCATGTTGCTGGCGTTGGCCAGCTGACCGCGCGAGGGATCGGCTACCACCCAGTCGAGCTTGCACCAGCCGGGCTCGCGCGCGGCATCGAGCCAGCCGACGGTCAGCGGCGTACCGTCGGGCAACTCCACAGCCATGGCGCCCTCGTCAATCTCGCGCGGCGTCCAGCTCATGGGCGAACCGGCGGCAATCGGTATGCCGTTCTTGACGACGTCGGTGTCATGGGTGCCGAACTTGACCTCCCACAGCCGGTGGGTCGGGCCGGCAGTGGTGGCCAGGGCCTTTTCGCGGATCACGTCGGCCAGGATTGCGCACGCCGCTTCGCGACTGTCGGCCGTGATGTGGATGCGCTCGAAGAAGTCGGCGTCGGCAGGGTAGGAGTGGATCCGGCTCTGGGCGGCAGAGCCTGAGAGAGCGAGCGCGGTGGTCACGTTCTCGCGGTTCTCGAAGCCGACGATGGCCGCAATGCGACGGAAGCGCTCGAGCTCCTGCGGCTGCAGGTCGAGCATGGTCGCGCGGTGTCCGAAGACGCCGCTGTCAACGTCGACCACGACGTCGCCGCCGGTGGCTTCCACAGCCATGGCGGCGATCCACTCGCGCGCCTCGTCCTCGTTGAGCTCGACTCCCAGCCGCGCCGCCGATTCAACGACCCGCCCAATGGCATCAACCGCCGCAGACGTTCCCACCGTTACCCTCCCCTCTCCCCTCCCTCGGCGGCTACCTCCCAGAGGGCTTGTGTCACCTAGGAACAGGCGTGCTGCTATTCGGGATCGACAGCTCGGTATCCGCCAGACAGCGACTGCACTGCTGTCCGACGCAGGAATCCCCTCTTCTGGCGCCGCTGGCCACGCGACTCCCGAACAAGACCACCGTGGTTGCTAGGTGACCGGAACCGAGTGTATCCACTACTGATTGTCGATCTGCGCTCGTTGCAGCCGGCCGGAGTAGTCGACGTAGATGGACTTCCACTCGGTGAACGTGTCGAGTGCGGCGTGGCCGGCCTCGCGGTGTCCATTGCCGGTGCCCTTCATGCCGCCGAAGGGCAGATGTGTCTCGGCGCCGATGGTGCCGGCGTTGACGTAGACGATGCCCGTCCTGAAGTCGCGCATCGCGCGGAAGGCGGTGTTCGTATCGCGGGTGAAGATGCTCGACGAGAGGCCGTACCGGGTCTGGTTGACGACCGCGGCTGCCTCCTCGTAGCCGCCGACGCGGATGACCGACAGCACCGGCCCGAAGATCTCCTCCTGCGCCACGCGGTCCATCGGCTGCACCCCGTCGAGGATCGTCGGCTCGAAGAAGTGACCGTGTTCCAGGCCGTCGCGATCCGTCGCCGGGTTCCCGCCCATCACGAGTCGGCCGCCCTCCTCCTGACCGATGCCGGCATAGCGGCCAACCTTCTCCAGGGCGCCGCGGTTGATCAGCGGCCCGACGTCGGTCGTATCGTCGAGGCCGGACCCGAGGCGCATCCCTCCGGCCCGCTCAGCCAGCCGCTCGACCAGCGAGTCGGCGATCTTGTCGTGTACGACCAGGCGGCTGCATGCCGTGCAGCGCTGGCCGGTCGTGCCGAACGCCGACCAGAGGATGCCGTCGGCGGCAAGGTCAAGGTCGGCATCGTCCATGACCACGATGGCGTTCTTGCCGCCGAGCTCCAGCGAAACGCGCTTGAGGCGCCGCGCCGCCCGCTCGGCTATGTGGCGGCCGGTCTCGCCGTTGCCGGTGAAGCTGATCACCGGCACGTCCGGGCTATCGACGATGGGCATGCCCACTTCTTCGCCGGAACCGGTGACCAGGTTTACCGTGCCCGACGGAAAGCCTGCCTCGTGCATCAGCTCGACGAGGAGCGCCGCGCAGTGCGGCGTGTCCGACGCCGGCTTGAAGACAACGGTGTTGCCGCTGATCAAAGCGGGCATCATCTTCCAGCACGGAATCGCCATCGGGAAGTTCCAGGGCGTGATGATCCCGGCCACGCCGATCGGCTCGCGCACACTCATCGCCCACTTGTTGGCCAGCTCCGACGGCACTGTGTCTCCGAACAGACGCCGCCCCTCGCCCGCCATCAGGTACGCGATATCGACCCCTTCCTGGACGTCGCCACGGGCTTCGGCAAGCACCTTGCCCATCTCGCGCGTCATGGCCTGCGCCAGGCGCTCCTTGTGCTGCGCGAGGAGCGCCGCGAAGCGATACATGACCTCGCCGCGTTTCGGCGCCGGCGTGGCGCGCCAGGCCGGGTAGGCCATCTCGGCGGAACGGATGGCGGCTGCGGCATCGGCCGCGTCCGACGCGGCGAAGTGCCCGATGACGTCGCGCGTGTCAGCCGGGTTGACTGATTCGAAGGTCCTTTCCGTGACGCTGGGGCGCCACTCGCCGTCGATGAAGTTCCCGTATGTGACGGGCTCCGGCCGCTGGCCTCGCCGGCTATCGGTTTCGACTGCCTGGGTCATGCATGCGATTGTACCGGCGCCGCGTCGGCGGGCCGCCCGCGCCCTCCATCCGGTACCGGTGCTACGTTTCGTTTGGCGGCGAGCCACTCCCCCCACCGTACAGCAGCAAGCCCGAAAGCAGCAGGACGACATGGTTGCCCAGCCTCAGAACGCGCCCGTCCATCCTCAGCCCGCGAACGCGCCCACGACGATCCACTTCGTTCCGCACACCCACTGGGACCGTGAGTGGTACGAGCCGTTCCAGGTCTTTCGCCTGCGGCTGGTGCAGCTCGTCGATCGGGTTCTGGACATGCTGGAGCGCAATCCGCAGTACCGCTTCACGCTCGATGGGCAGCTGGCGACGGTCGACGACTACCTGGAGGTCAGACCGGAGGCCGAGCCGGCCATCCGGCGCTTCGTGGCCGAGGGCCGCCTCGCCATCGGGCCGTGGCAGATCCTGATGGACGAGTTCCTGGTCTCGGGCGAAACGATCGTGCGCAATCTCCAGCGCGGATGGTCGCGGGGGCAGGACTTGGGCGGCGTCATGGAGGTCGGCTACTTGCCCGACATGTTCGGGCACATAGCGCAGATGCCCCAGATCCTGCGGCGATCGGGCATCCGTGAAGCCGTGGTCTGGCGGGGTGTGCCCGCGGCGGTCAGCTCCAACCGTTTTCGCTGGCGCGGCCTCGACGGCTCGGAGGTGGACACCGAGTACCTCGTGGGCGGGTACGGCAATGCCGCGCACCTGCTCACCGAGCCCGACCAGGTGGCATCGAAGGTTCATGCCTACCTCGACCTGATGGGCTCCTTCTACGGTGACCGCTCGTTGCTGGCCATGTCGGGCACGGACCACATGGCCCCGCTGGCCGAGACCGTCAGCCTCATCGAGGCGGCCAACGAGGTGCACTCCGACGTCCAGGTGCGCATCGAAACTCTGCCCGAGTACCTGGAGTCGCGAGATCGCACGCATGATGCCGACTTCCGCGTGGAAGGCGAGCTGCGGTCGGCGTCGCGCGCCAACCTGTTGCCCGGCGTCACCTCGACACACCTCGACATCCGGGCCGCCGCCGCGCGCGCCGAGCGAGCCCTGACCCGCTACGCCGAGCCACTCCTGGCGCTCTACGCGGCCGACTGGCCGGCGCGCCTGGTGGACCTGGCATGGCAGCGCGTGATCGACAACTCGGCCCACGATTCCATATGCGCCTGCTCGGTCGACCCCGTGGCGGCGCAGGTGTTGGTCCGCTTTGCCGAGGCGGAACAGATTTCTCGCGGACTGGCACAACGCGTGCTGGCCGGCATCGGCGGCGGGGTTTCGCGTGACACCTGGCTCTGCATAAACCCCTCGGCGCACGAGCGGAGCGGGCTCGTGACCCTGACCGTGCCCGTTCCCGAGGGCTGGGACGGGGTCGCTTTCGCGCGGGCCGGCGGCGGCCGGATCGCGACGCAGGAGATCTCGCGCAACAAGTCCCTGCTGCACGAGGCCGAGATGAGCGCCAACGAGCTCCTGGCCTATGTGCGCCGCGTGCTGCAGAGCCGCGACCTGCTCGGCAAGTCGATCAACGGCGCCACGGTCGATGTTTCGGCAGACCTGCCGTCGCTCACCTTCCATCTCGACGACGAGGCGCACCCCGAGTGGCTTGACCTGGCCCACCTGGCCACCGAGCTGGAGGTGGCCGTGCGCGCCCGCCTCAATGAGCCCTGGCTGCTGCGCGCGCTGGCGGTGCCGCGTCGCACGTTACGCGCCATGGTCCCGGCGCCGGCGCTGGGATGGACCGGCCTGCGCCCGGAGCGCGGCGACGGCGCGCTCGAGGAGGCGGTGAGTGCCACCGACCGGCGGCTGGACAACGGCCGGATCCGGGTCACCGTTGCGGACGACGGAACCCTGCACCTCGAAGCCGACGGAGTCAGTGTCACGGGCGCCGGCCGGTTGATAGATGGCGGTGACGCGGGCGACAGCTACAACTACGCGCCGCCGCCGAACGATCTTCTCGTCGAGCGACCGCTGGAGGTCAGTACCGAGCTACTCGCTGACGGCCCCGTGGTGGCCGAGATCGTGGTCAGGAGGACGTACGACTGGCCGGTGGGCCTGACCGGCGCCCTCGCGGAGCGTACCGAGCAAGTGGCGCGAACGGCCGTGGACATGCACGTCGAGCTGCGCACGGGTGAACCATTCGTCCGGCTTCGCCTCGAGTTCGACAACCCGGCGACGGACCACCGGCTGCGCTGCCACGTACCCCTGCCCCGGACAGCAGAGTATTCGGCGGCAGAAGGTCAGTTCGCTGTCGTGCAACGTGGACTGACCGTCGAGGGCGGCTACGGCGAAGTGCCCTTGCCCACGTATCCGGCGTACGGGTTCATCGACGCCGGCGGCGTGGCGGTCCTGCTCGAGCACGTCACCGAATACGAGTTGCTCGACGGGCGAGAGCTGGCCCTGACTTGCCTGCGTTCCATCGGGCTGATCAGCCGGGACGAGCATCCGTATCGCGATGTGCCGGCCGGGCCGGAGTCACCGATGCCCGGCGCCCAGCTGCTGGGCGCGCGAAGCATCAGCTTCGCGCTGTACCCGCACCAGGGCAGCTGGCATGAAGCGGACCTGAACAATGTCGCCGAGCTCTATGCGCACGACTTCCTCGGGACTCGAGGAAGCTCCGGGGAAACACCCGACGGGACCCCACCGGCCGGCCAGTCGGGCCTGACGGTGACTGGTCGCGGAGTCGTGATGACCGCTTTGTACCGCCGCGGCGAGTGGCTCGAGCTGCGGCTACTGGCCCAGCATCCGGAAGCGACGACCGCCCGCGTATCAGGCGGGCTCGCTGCAGCCCGCGAGGTCGACCTGCTGGGCCGGCCCACCGGTTCGCTCGAGGTCGAGAACGGGGCGGTTACGCTTGCTCTTCGGCCGTGGGAGATTCGGACGCTGCAGCTGCGGCGCTGAGTGCGAGCCTGGCCACCACCGGCCAGTGGTCTGACGCATCGCCCGCCTCGCGTGCGACGCGGCATGCTACCGGTAGCAGGCCGCGCGTCAAAACGTGGTCGATGGCGTACGGCCCGCAGCTGTGCCGCCCGACATCGCCGGTGGCCGTGCCCTGTGCGGAGAACGAATCGGTCAGGGAGTCACGTAGTGGTGCCAGCTCCGGCGACTCAATGGGCGCATTGAGATCGCCGGCCAGGATGACCGGGCCGGAAATCCCGGCGACCAGCTGGCCGAGGCGGCGCGCCTGACTGAAACGCTGACCGGCGCCCATATGCGCCAAGTGAGTCGAGATGAAGTGCAGCCGCTGGTTCCCGATCTCCACCTCGCAGATAAGTGCGCAGCGCCACTCGCGCATGCCCGGTGGTGCGTCGCGGAAGCGGACGCCGCGGAGCTCGTGGTCGCTGCTGGGTGGCTCCACTTCGTCATCATCGTCCGCTGTGGGCAGGGCGAAGGTCTGTGCCTCCCTGATGGGAAACCTCGAGAGCACGGCGTTGCCCCACAGAGATGCGCCGACGGCTCGCTTCGTTTCGGGTTCGATGAGCGCCACGGCGTGCACCGCGGCATAGCGATGCTCCATCCCGCTGACCTGTCCCAGCAGCGCTGACTGATCGAACGCCACGCCGTCGACGGTACCCAGCGCCACTTCCTGCAACGCCACGAGGTCGGCGTCCTGTTGGCGTAAGAAGGTGCCCATGCGCAGCAGGCGCGGTTCGTCGACGCCGCGCCACCATGCGACCGGAAAGTCGCCCGGGCCGATGCCGGCCCGGACGTTATAGCTCGCGACGGTCAGCGTCCCAACGCCACCGTCCAAAGGGGCTACTTGACCGAGCCGGCCAGGAGGCCCTGTACGAAGTAGCGCTGCAGCGCGAAAAATACGCCGAGCGGCACGACCATCAACAGGAACGCGCCGGCTGCAAGGAGGTGCCATTCCGTTCCGTACTGGCTCAGCAGGTCGCTCTGGATCACGCGCGTCATGGGGTTGAGCGAGCGGTTCTGCAGGAAGACGAGGGCCATCAAAAGGTTGTTCCAGACCCACAGGAACTGGAAGATGCCGTAGGCGGCGATGGCCGGCACCGACAGTGGCACCACTATTCGTCGGAAAATTCCCAGGTCCGAGGCGCCGTCGATCCGCGCCGCCTCGATCAGGTCGCGCGGCAGGGTGATGAAAAAGTTGCGCAAGAGGAAGATCCCGAAAGGCAACGCGAAAGCTGTGTGGGCCAACCACACGCCGATGAAATTCTGGGCGATACCGACCGGTCGATAGAGCGACAGCAGGGGCAGGAAGGCCACCTGCACCGGGATCATCATCAGCGCCACCACCGCCAGGAACATCGTGTCCCGCAGCGGGAACCTGCCCCACGCGAAGGCGAACGCTGCCATCGAGGCGATGACCAGCGGCAACAGCGTCGCCGGGATGGTGATCATCACGCTGTTCATGAAGGCCTGCATCATGCCCTGCGCCTCGAGCACGCTGCGGTAATTGTCCAGGGTGAAGCGCATCGTGAAAATGGTTTCCCACCAGCCGGTGCTCTGGATGTCCGCCCGCGGGCGGAACGAGGTAACCAGCAGCCCCACCGTCGGCGCCAGCCAGACAAGGGCCACGATGCCCAGAGCGATGTGTATCGGAGCCTTGCCTATCAAGCGGACGATCCGGCCGCTGACGGTGGTCGGTTTCGTCTCTACGGCCGGGCCTGCGAGAGCGCCTGCGTCGTCGGTCATGTGACGGCCCCCGTGCGGAATCGACGGACGTTATAGATCATGATCGGCAGCAGCAGGATGACCATGATCATCGCCACTGCTGCACCGCGGCCCAGCTGACCGCCGGGGAAGGCTTCCACGTACATCGTGTAGGCGATGACGCGACTGGTGGCGCCGGGCCCGCCGCTGGTCATGACAAGGATCAGGTCGAACAGCTTGATCACGTTCACGATCAGCGTCACCGCCACGACCGACATGGGCAGGCTGACCATCGGCACGATGATGCGAGTGAAGATCTGGCGCTCGCTCGCGCCGTCGACGCGGGCCGCCTCCAGGATCTCGCTGGGGATGCTCTTGAGGGCGGCCGAGAGGATGACGGTGGCGAAGCCCACCGAACCCCAGATGCCAACCGCGATGAGCGCCCAGTTGACCAATTCGGGCGTGCCCAGGAAGGGAATTGGGCCGATGCCGAACGGCTGCAGGAATGCGTTGATCAGGCCGACGTTGGGATCAGGCGAATAGACAAAGCGCCAGATCACGGCCAGCGCTGTGGCGGCGATCGCCATGGGAACGAAGACGATCGACTTGATCAGCGATTCGTAGCGCACACGCGAGGCGAGGACCGCGATCACGAGCCCCAGGAAGATCACGAAGCCTGTGTAGAAGACGATCCAGAGCAGGTTGTTCCACAACGCCCCGGACGGCGGGAACGTCGAGAGGTTGATGAAGTTCGGGTCGCGGAAGAGAAGGTGCTCGTAGTTGCGCAGGCCTACGAATTCGGCAAATTCACTCCCCTGGCGTCCGCGGAACAGGCTGAGGGCGAGCGTGTAGATCGTGGGGTAGATCAGGAAGACGAGCAGCAACAGCAGGGCCGGCAGGATGAAGAACAGGGTGATCGGATTGAACCTGCGCTCGCGATACGCTTTCGGCGGCTTTGCGCTCGCCTGACCGCCGACGGGCACCGGCCCGGCGCCCGAGGTTATCCCCATTGGTCGATCCTCCCAATGAGCGAAGCTAAGTGGTCACGGGCGGGCCGCAGGGCCCGCCCGTGATACCGATCAGATCAACTGCGCTGAGACGACTATTCGTCCGCCCAGGCGCTCTGAATCTGCTGGTTGTAACTCTCCAGTGCCGGACCCATGTCCTGACCCCGAACAGCATCCTGCAGCAGGGCACCCAGGTCGGGGGCACCGGCGGGCAGAAGGTCGGAGCCATCGAAGCGGACCGCGGACGCGTTCGCGACCTGCTCCGCCTCGCGCTGGGCGAGCTCATTGGGGTAGACCTCGCCACTCACGTCCCTGATGGGCGAAATGATGGCGCCGGTTCCGGCCCAGACCTCACCCGAGGCGGGCTCGGTCATGAACTGAATGAACTCGGCCACGCCGGGCTCGCTGGTAAAGGCAGCAATTACGTCGCCGCCGATGGTGACGCCGTCGCCGCCATTGAAGGTCGGGAAGTCGAACCAGTCGATGGTCTGGCCGATCTCGAGATCGGGGTTGACCTGTCCCGTCGCGATGCCGCCCACGAAGCCACCTTCGTAATAGATGGGCGCCTGCGGCGTGGGTCCGAAGACCTGCCCGATCGCGTCGACAAAGCCGGTGCCGAGCGCTCCGTTGATGCCACCCACCACGTTCTCCTCGGAAAGCACCGAGGTCATGGCGTCGATCGCGTCACGAACGCCCTGGTCGGTCCAGTCGCCTTCAGCGGAGAAGAGCTGGTCGTAGGCCTCGGGACCTGCCTGGCGAAGGTAGATGTTCTCGAACAAGTCGGTCAGCGTCCAGGAGTCCGCGGCGCCCAGAGCCATCGGTGTCTGTCCCTGGTCCCGGATGGAGGCAAGCAGACTTTCGAAGTCTTCCCACGTCTCAGCCGGCTCCACGCCCAGTTCCTCGAACTGGTCGGGGCGGTACCACATGGTGCTCTTGGAGTTGAACTTGACCATGATCCCGTAAAGGGTGCCGTCGACGGTGCCGATGTCGAGGATGCCGGGGGCGTAGTTGTCCTCGAGGGCGGCGGCATCGATGCCCAGGTCCTGTACCGGGATCAACGCGTTCTCTGCCGCGAAGCGGCGAAGGAAGCCGATGCCGGGGATGATCGCCACGTCGGGCGGATTGCCGGCCTGAATGCTCGTCGTCAGTGCAGTCGAGTAATCCTCGCGAACCGACTCGTAGGTAACAGTGACGCCGCTTTCCTGCTCGAAAGCGTCGAGGACTTGCTGGAATGCCTCCTGCTCACTGCCGCCCCACAGAGACATCACGGTGATGGAGCCGCCCTCGCCCGGCTCGGTGCCGGGGGTGCCGGCGGCCGGGGTGCCTTCGCCGGGCTCGG
>Ga0136624_1000277_pt1 | contig 18677 bp, 18 predicted proteins | sample AntDrymUQ4692206_2_FD_104802 | JGI IMG/M metagenome (GOLD analysis project Ga0136624, IMG submission 104802) | Polar desert sand microbial communities from Dry Valleys, Antarctica - metaG UQ469 (22.06) | ecosystem: Environmental > Terrestrial > Soil > Desert | place: Antarctica: Dry Valley... | reverse complement strand
GGGGTCCGCGCTGGCCGGCGGGCACGGACCGCCGACGACGGCCGAGATCTTTCTGTTCGCGGTGGGCGCGACGAGCGCATATGGCGGGCTCGTGCTCTTGACGGGGGAAACCGATGGAGAGGCCAAGAAGCCGCTCAGCCGCAGCCCGCACCCGATACGGGCGGGCCTCGTCCATCTCGCCGCCATCGGCGCTGCCATAACAGCCGCCCTGCTGATCGCGCAGATCGATAGCAGCGCGGCGTGGATCCTCGCCACGCTCGTCGCCACGCTCCTCTACCTGGGCATCGCGAGTGTCGAAGTTGCGACGGTCGAGCGCGGCGGTGGCGCCTCTGAATCGGGGGGCTAGCGCCGGTAGCGCCGCCGACGGCCAGGTCCCCACCTGGCTGTTCCTTCAGCCTGGTGGCCTCTTCGGCAACGCCGCCCCTGACCAGTCTGGCGTTGCCCTCGACCTTCCCGAGGGTCTTCGAGAACACGATCTTCGGCAGGTTCTTCCAGATGCGGGCGAACTCGAGGTCGTGCTCTGGGGCCGACGGGTTCTCGGCAGCGGTCTCCCAGTACGCCATGACGCGGGAGCTGGGCGCGCACTCTGCGGACGCCGGCGATGAAACCGTCCAGCGACGCTCCCATCGAGTAGATCACCTTCCGCATCACGGTCCTCCTCGGTTGGCGGCCATCCTTCCGCGATGGGCGGATGAAGATGCCATCCCCACTGGACCCGGGGAGGATGGAATCGACCCCTCAGAAAGGAAACGACCCACCTATTGGCGGGCCGTTTCCGAGGGAGGAGTGATGCGTATGTAGATCTATGAGAGGAAGTCTTGTGGTGCGGGCTTCGCGCTGTAGCGCGTCAGCATCGCCATGACCAGCCCGGCGAGGCCCGCCGCGGCGAAGACGCCGCCGGCCGCCTGCTCGCCGATGAGGGCGAACGCCCCGCCCGTGAGCACCAGGCCCACCGCGAAGCCCTGGTCGTAGACGGCCTGGGTCGAGACCGGCAGCGTGCCGCGGCCTCCGTTGGCCGTCCCGGCGAGTCCGAGCCCGACGAGGATCGCGCCGAGCACGACTCCGGTCACCATCGCGGCCACGCTCAGGGAGAGAGCGATCGGCACGAACAGCACGAGCGTGCCGAGCAGCACCTCGATGCCGGACCGGGTGTCGAGCGATATGAGTCTCGAAGCGGTCACTGCAAGCAACCTACCCCGACCTCGTCGACCCCCTGTGAGGGTGATCACAGAGGTACCCTCCCGTTGTGGCCAAGCGACGGCTGGACACGCTCCTGGCCGCGCGCGGCCTGTACGAGTCGCGCACCCGCGCGGCCGCCGCCGTGCTTGCGGGCGACGTGCGCATCGGCCCCGAGCGGGCGGCCAAGCCGGGCCAGATGGTCGACGACGACATCGACGTCGCCGTGGCCGAGCCGCCGCCCTTCGTCTCGCGCGGTGGGATCAAGCTCGCGAACGCGCTCGACGCATTCGGGCTCGACCCGGCGCGACGGCGGTGCCTGGACGCCGGCGCGTCGACCGGCGGGTTCACCGACTGCCTGCTCCAGCGCGGCGCCGAGGCGGTCGTGGCCGTGGACGTGGCCTATGGCGAGCTTCACTGGCGCCTCCGCCAGGACCCCCGGGTGACCGTCCTGGAGCGCACGAACGCCCGCGGGCTCGACGCTGCGGGCCTGCCCTATCGGCCCGACCTGCTCGTCGCCGACCTCTCCTTCATCTCGCTGGCCAAGGCCCTGCCCGCGGTGCTGGCCTGCGCCCCCGCGCGCTTTGACTGCCTCGCCATGGTCAAGCCCCAGTTCGAGCTCGGCCGTGAGCGCGTCGGTCGCGGCGGGGTGGTGCGGGAGGCCGGGGATCGCCGCGACGCGCTCGTCGCCGTGGGCGAGCTGGCGCGGGAGCAGCTCGGCCTGTCCGTGCGGGGATATGCCTCCTCCGGGCTGCCTGGCCCGGCCGGGAACCGGGAGAGCTTCGTGTGGATCGCCGAGCGCGGGCGAAGCGGGGCAATGGAGGACCTCGAGGCGGCGGCTCGGGGCGTCGAGCCGTGAACCCGCCGCGGTCGATCGCCGTCTTCACCCGGCGCAACACCGCGATGATCGGCGAGGCCGTCGTCCGCCTTGCCGAGCTGTCCGCCGCCGCCGGGGTGCAGCTGCTGATCGGAGCGGACGAGGTCGAGAAGCTCGGGCTCGAAGGCCTTCCCGGGGTGCAGATGGGCGCCGAGCCCGACGGCGTCGACCTCGCCATCGTGCTCGGCGGGGACGGCACGATCCTGTCCACGCTGCGTCGCTACGCGGGCCGCGACGTGCCGGTGTTCGCCATGAACTTCGGCGAGATCGGGTTTCTCGCGACCGTGGAGCGCGACGGGCTCGACGCCGGCTTCGAACGGGCGCTGCACGGGGACTTCGAGGTGCTGTGCTTGCCGGCTCTCACCGCTTCGATCGCCGGCAACGAGCGCGTCGCCGTGAACGACATCTCCTTCCACCGCCGCCCCGAGCTGCGGGTCGCCGAGCTCGGGTACTCCGTCGCGGACGAGGCGGTCGGCGGCGTGCGTTGCGACGGGCTCGTGGTCTCGACCCCCGCCGGCTCGACGGGCTACAACCTCGCCAACGGCGGCCCGGTGCTGGCCTGGGGGGTCTCGGGCTACGTGGTGTCGTTCATCGCGCCGCACACGCTCACCGCTCGCGCGCTGGTCGTGGCGCCCGACGATGTGCTCGAGGTCGTCAACCGCTCGCGCGACGACCCGGTCGACGTGACCACCGACGGCCGCCTGGTGTGCTCACTCGAGCCACGGGAGCGGGTGGAGGTGTGCTTCAGTGAGGACGTCGCCCAGCTCGCCCAGGTCTCGGGCGCGACGTTCTACCGGCGCCTGCGCGAGAAGTTCGGCCGGCTGACCTCGTAGAGGCTCCTCCGGATCGGTGCTGGGCTCCTCTGCTGCGGGCCGCAGCAGGAGCGCCTTCGCCGAGAGCGACAGATCGCGCACGCTGCGTAACGATTCGGCTCGCCACCGCCGCTCCGTCGGAGGCCGTTGGTAGACAGGAACGATGCTCACCGAGCTGCGCATCGAGAACCTGCTGCTGATCGAGCGCGCGGAGCTGCGGCCCGGCCCGGGGCTCAACGCGATCACGGGCGAGACCGGGGCGGGCAAGACGGTGCTCGCCCACGCGCTCGACCTGCTGCTGGGGGGGAAGCCCCGGTCGGGGATCGTTCGCCCCGGGGCGCCGGAGGCCTACGTCGAGGGCGTCTTCGAGGCGCCGCCGGGGCTCTTCGACGCGCCCGAGCTAGCCGACCTGCGCGAGCGCCTGGACGAGCGTGAGACCGAGATCGTGCTGGCGCGCCGCGTGAGCGCGGAGGGGCGCACCCGCGCGTTCGTCGGCGGGCGCTCGGCCACCGCCGCCGACCTGCGTGAGCTCGGGGGCAGGCTCGTCACGTTCTTCGGTCAGCACGAGCACCGCCGGCTGACCGTCGCCTCGGCCCAGCTGGAGCTTCTCGACGGCTACTGCGGCGCCGCGCAGCTCGACCTGCGCGAGCGCTTCGGTCAGGCGCACGCCCGCAGCCGCGAGCTGCGCCGCGAGCTGGAGGAGCTGCGCTCCCGGGCGGGCACGCGCGACCGCGATCTGGGCCTGCTCACCTTCGAGATCGACGAGGTCGATGCGCTGGGGCCAGACGAGGACGAGGAGGCGTCGCTGCTGGCCGAGCGGGGTCGCCTCCGCGAGGTCGACGGGCTGCGGGCCGCGGCTGCGGCAGGCAGCGAGGCGATCGCCCCCGAGGCCGGCGACGCCGCGGGCGCCGCGATGCTGCTTGCCGAGGCCGAGCGGCTCGCGGACGGCGTGGCCGGCGCGGACTCCGCGCTCGACGGCCTGGCCACGCGCCTGCGGGCTCTGCGGATCGAGGCCGAGGACCTCGGCGCGGAGCTGCGCGGCTACCTGGAGGGCCTCGAAGCCGACCCCGCCCGCCTGGCCGCGGTCGAGGAGCGCCTCGACGCCTACGAGCGGGTCAAGCGAAAGCACGGTGGCACCGTGCGCGCGATGCTCGAGCACGCCGAGCGCTGTCGCGCGGAGCGCGCACGGCTCGAAGGGGCCGAGGTGGCCCTGGAGCGGGCGGTGGCCGAGCTGGCCCGTGCCGAGGACGAGCGCTCGGGGCTGGCCGGCGAGCTCTCCCGCACGCGGCGGGAGGCTGCGCCCGGGCTCGCCGAGCGCGTACGCTCGGAGCTCGCGGCGCTGGCGATGGAAGGTGCCTCGTTCTCGGTCGAGCTCGAGCAGCGCGAGGAGCTCGCCGCGACGGGTGCCGAGCGGGTCGAGCTGATGCTGTCGCCAAACGCCGGGGTCGCGCCCGCGCCGGTGCGCGAGAGCGCCTCTGGCGGCGAGCTGTCGCGGGTCATGCTCGCGCTGATGACCGTCGCCGGCGCGGGCGGGTCGCAGGCGCTCGTGTTCGACGAGGTCGACTCCGGCGTGGGCGGCCAGACGGCGCGATCGGTCGGCGAGCGCCTTCGCGCGCTGGCCTCCGAGCGCCAGGTGCTGTGCATCACCCACCTGCCCCAGATCGCCGCGATGGCCGACCGCCACTTCCGCATCGAGAAGCAGGCCGACGGCGACCTGGCGCGCGCGAGCGTGGAGCGGCTCGAGAGCGGCGGGGTGGTCGAGGAGCTGTGCCGGATGCTCGGAGCCGAGTCCTCGGACGCCGGCGCCCGCAAGCACGCGAAGGAGCTGCTCGCGGCGTGAAGGTGAGCGTCCCCGGCCCGCGCTACTCTCGATCCGTGGTCAGGAGCTTCACGCGGTGACCAAGACCCGCTTCATCTTCGTGACGGGCGGCGTCGTCTCCTCGCTCGGCAAGGGCATCGCCGCCGCGTCGATCGGGCAGCTCCTTGTGGCGCGGGGCCTGTCGGTCTCGCTGCAAAAGTTCGACCCGTACATCAACGTCGACCCGGGCACGATGAGCCCGTTCCAGCACGGCGAGGTGTTCGTGACCGAGGACGGCGCGGAGACCGACCTCGACCTCGGGCACTACGAGCGCTTCACCGACGTCAACGCCTCGCGCGGGTCGAACGTCACGACTGGCGCGATCTACGACGCGGTCATCCGTCGCGAGCGCCGTGGCGACTACCTGGGCGGCACCGTGCAGGTGATCCCGCACATCACCGACGAGATCAAGGGCCGCATCCGCCGCGTCGCGGAGGCCGACGACGTGGACATCGTCATCACCGAGATCGGCGGCACGGTGGGCGACATCGAGTCGCTGCCCTTCCTGGAGGCGCTGCGCCAGTTCCAGGTCGACGAGGGGCGGCGCTCGTGCATGTTCCTGCACCTCACCCTCGTGCCCTTCCTGGGCCACGCGGGTGAGCTGAAGACCAAGCCCACCCAGCATTCCGTGCAGGAGCTGCGGCGCATCGGCATCCAGCCCGACATGGTCATGTGCCGCAGCGAGGAGCCGCTCTCGCGCGACATCAGGGAAAAGATCGCCCTCTTCGTCAACCTGCCGGTCGACTCGGTCATCTCCGCGCGCGACGTCGACTCGATCTACAAGGTGCCGCTGTACTTCCGCGCGGAGGGCGTCGACGACCAGGTGCTCGAGCACTTCGGCATCGAGGCCTCTCACAGGGCCGACCTCGCGGCTTGGGAGACGCTGGTCAAGCGCGTCGAGCGGGCCACGGACACCGTCCGGATCGGGCTGGTGGGCAAGTACACCACGCTCGCGGACGCCTATCTGTCGGTGATCGAGGCGCTCGGCCACGGCGGCGCCCACCACGGCGGCAGGGTGGACGTCCGCTGGATCGACTCCGAGTGCCTGACCGACGAGGAGGTGCACGAGCAGCTGGCCGAGTGCGACGGCATCCTCATCCCCGGCGGCTTCGGCGTGCGCGGGATCGAGGGCAAGATCCGCGCAGCCCGCTACGCCCGCGAGAACGGCGTCCCCTACCTCGGCATCTGCCTGGGGATGCAGATCGCCGTCGCCGACTTCGCGCGGCACGTCGCCGGGATGGCCGGGGCCAACTCGACCGAGTTCGACCCCGAGACCCCGTTCCCGGTGGTCGACCTCCTGCCCGAGCAGCGTGAGGTTCGCGACATGGGCGGCACGATGCGCGTGGGCGCCGACCCGGTGAAGCTCCACGAGGGCACGCGCGCCCGCGAGATCTACGGCGAGGCGGTCATCTACGAGCGCCACCGCCATCGCTACGAGGTCAACAACCACCTGAGAAAGCGCCTGGAGCAGGCCGGGCTTCGGTGCTCGGGCACGTCGCCGGACGAGCGACTGGTGGAGATCATCGAGCTTCCCGACCACCCGTTCTTCGTGGCTTCGCAGTTCCACCCCGAGTTCAAGTCGCGCCCGCTGCGCCCGCAGCCGCTGTTTCGCGACTTCGTGGGCGCCGCACTGGAGCGCGCCGGCCGGCGGGCGCCCGAGGGCGAGCCCGCGGTAGCCGCCGCGCGCGGCGGGGCGCGCGACCCGGTGGACGCCCAAGCCCGCGCGTGACCGGCGCTCCGGCCCAGGCGCGCGTGACGGCCGCGGCCCAAGCGCGCGTCAGCAGCCCGCCGCGCGCCGGCCTCGAGGAGCGCGAGCGCCTCGTCCACGACTTCACGCGCCTGTGCTCGATCGAGAGCCCTTCGCTGCACGAGCGGTCGATGGCCGACGCGGTCACGGCCGAGCTGCGGGCCGCCGGGCTCGACGTGGAGGAAGACGGCAGCGCAGCGGCGGTGGGCTCGGACAGCGGCAACCTGCTGGCGCGCATCCCCGGCCCCGAGGGCGCGCACACCGTGCTGCTCTGCGCCCACCTCGACACGGTGCCCCTGGCCGCGCCGATCGACGTCGTGCGGGACGGCGGCGTGCTGCGCAACTCGAACGAGGGGATCCTCGGGGCGGACAACAAGGCGGCGGTGGCCGTGCTGCTGGGCGTCGCGCGCCGCCTGGCGCGGGAGCCGCCCGTGGGGATCGAGCTGCTCTTCACCACCGCGGAGGAGCCGGGGCTGCTGGGGGCCAAGGAGGTTCCCCGGGCGTCCCTGCGCAGCGACTTCGGCTTCGTGTTCGACCACGCCAGCCCGATCGGCGAGCTGATCCTGGCCGCCCCCTCCTACTTTCGCATCGAGGCCCGCTTCCACGGCGCGGCGGCCCACGCCGGGATCCGGCCCGAGGACGGTCGCAGCGCCATCGTCGCGGCGGCCCGCGCGGTCTCGCTGATGCGCCTCGGGCGCCTCGACGAGGCCACCACCGCAAACGCCGGGGTCATCGAGGGCGGCTCCGCGACGAACGTGGTGGCCGAGCACTGCCGCCTCGAGTTGGAGGTGCGCAGCACCGACGACGAGGCGGCGGGACGGCTCGCGGGGGAGATGGTCGACGCCTGCGCCCAGGCGGCGAGCGAGGGGGAGTGCGACATCGAGACCTCAGTGGAGCAGCTGTTTCGCGCGTACCGCCTGGCCCGCACCTCCGCCCCCGTGCGCGCGGCGGCCGGCGCCCTGGAGGCGGTCGGCATCGAGCCCTCCTACGTGACGACCGGGGGCGGGAGCGACGCGCACGCCCTGATCGCCGCGGGACTGCCCGTGCTCAACGTGGCCAACGGCACCGAGCGCAACCACCAGCCCGACGAGTCGGTCACGGTCGAAGCGCTCGAGCGCATGCTCGACGTGACGCTTCACATAGTGCACGAGAGTGCGGCAGTCGATCCCTGATGGCCTTTAAACGCACAGCCACCGAGCAGATATGGCAGGGCCGAATCGCGGGCGTGCGGGTTGACACCTTCCGCTACGACGACGGCGAGGAGGCCAAGCGCGAGATCGTTTCGCACCCCGGCGCGGTCACCATCCTGCCCTTCGACGGCGAGCACGTCTGGCTCGTGCGCCAGCCGCGCGAGCCGGTCGGCGAGCAGTCGCTGCTCGAGCTGCCCGCCGGCAAGCTCGACGTCGAGGGCGAGGCGCCCGAGGCCACGGCGCGTCGCGAGCTGGCCGAGGAGATCGGCAAGGGCGCGCGCTCCTGGCGCCACCTGCTGAGCTTCTACAACTCGCCCGGGCTGCTGACCGAGAAGCACGACCTCTACCTGGCCGAGGACCTGTACGAGTCCGAGGCGGAGGCCGACGAGAACGAGCGCATCGAGGTCGTCTCGCTCCCGGTCGGCGAGCTGGCCGCGACGATCGCCACGATCAAGGACGCGAAGACGCTGATCGGGCTGCTCTGGCTGCAGTCCCACCTGCACCGCTGAGGCCTGTCGAATTGACCAGCAGCCGGGTTGGGTGTAGCGTTCGGCCACTGGCCTCCGAGAAGGGTCGCGTGGCGGGCCACACGGGCAGGCTGACTAACGGTGGCAGACCCCGACAGAGATGGCCGTCGGAGCTTGTCCGACAGCGTCGTCCGTGCCGGTGCGGTGGCGGGCGCGCTGGCTTCGATCGTCGGCTTGGGCGCGCTCGTGTGGCCCGATTCTCCCGGGCGGCTCGCGGCAAGCCTGGAAAACGTCGGGCTCGATCTCAACGTCGGCTACTCAGAGTTCTTGAGTCGCCAACGCACCGCCGACGCAGGTACGGCGGTTGCGGGCACGCGCGGCGACGGAAGTGCCACGGAGGAGGGTTCGGGCCGGGCGGTCGCGGCCGCCAGGGATCTGCTGAAGGTGCTGCGCGGCACCCGGGAGCGCGAGCTCCCAGGAGACACGTCGGAGCCTCTCGGCGTGACCCCCAGCTTCGATCTCACCCTCTAGGGCTATGAGGGCAAGCGAGTCGACGTGCGGTGGTCGCTCTACAACGCCCGCGCCGGCATCTCTTGTCGGCTCAGGGCATACAACGGTAAATCGATCGGGCGGAGGATTCATGTCACAGCTTGAAGCCGGTGGACGGATGCAGACAGACGCCGCCGCGGAGCGGTTCCAAAGGCACGCGAGCGAACGCCGGCGCACGCTCGAGGCTCTCGGGTCGCCCGGCGGGGTCGCGCAGGTCAACGACCCTGCGCGGGTCGCGAGGCGCCTCGACCGCCTGAGTCGCTACTACGCGGGCGAGGATCTCCCGGCCACGCCGAGCGATTCTCCTCGCGCCGAGCCCGAGGAGGTGCTCGCCGCCGCGCTCGAGCGCGGCCATCTCCCGGCGCGCGCGACACTGCCCGACGAGCCCCTGGCCGCGCCCGGCGCCGTGTTGGAGCGGATCATCAACACCCCGGACTTCGTCGACATCCGCTACCTCGAGGCCGGGGTCGCGGCGGCGCGCGCGGTTTGTCGCGTGCGGATCCGCGATCAGGCGGGGAGAGTGGTTGGCCACGGCACGGGCTCGCTTGTCTCGCCGCGGCTGCTGCTGACGAACCATCACGTGCTCGAGGACGCGCAGGTGGCCGCTTTGAGCGCGGCCGAGTTCAACTTCCAGGACGGGCTGGACGGCCAGCCGCTGCGGCCGCAGCTGCTTTCGCTTGACCCCGACTCCTTCTTCGTGGCCGACCAGGAGCGCGATTTCGCGCTGGTCGCGGTCAGGGCCGGCGAAGGCGAGCTCGCGGGGTTCGGGTTCAACCCGCTCGTCGAGGCGGAGGGCAAGGCGGTCATCGGTGAGTTCGTCACGATCATCCAGCACCCGCGTGGCGAGAAGAAGCAGGTTTCGCTGCGCGAGAACCGCATCGTGGACCTGCCCGACGCGTTCATGCACTACGAGGCCGACACCGAGCCGGGCTCGTCTGGCTCCCCGGTCTTCAACGACCAGTGGGAGGTGGTCGCGCTGCACCACGCGAGCGTCCCCTCCCCCGAGCACTCAGAGTTCGGCGGCTTCTTGAACGAGGGGATCCGCATCAGCCGGATCCTTCGGTTCCTCGGCGAACAGGACCTCGAGGCCGAACAGCGGGCGCTCCTCGATCAGCTGCGCCTCGAGCGGATCGTAGTGCGCCAGGGGGGCGCGTCGGCCGTCGAGCCGTCGCCGGCCCAGGGTTCGCACGAGCAGCGCCAACTCGACGTCGCGGCGCCTGTGGTGAGCGTTTCAGGCGAGGGCGCGCCGATCCGGCTGACCGTTCCGCTGGAGCTGACGCTTCGCCCCGGGGGCGCCTCCGTGGCGGGTCTCGGCGACGCGCGACCGGGGCCGACGCTCGGCGCAGGGGCCGACGAGGCGATCGTGATCGACCCCGACTACTCCAACCGCCGCGGCTATGACCCCGCCTTCCTCGGGACCGGGGCGCTGAGCGTGCCGCCGCCCCTCCTGTCCGCCGAGCTGCTGGCAAAGGCCGCGGTGAGCTCGGCGGAGACCGAAGAACGACATCTGCTGCGCTATCACAACTTCAGCGTGGCGATGAACAGGGAGCGCTGGCTGGCGTTCTTCACCGCCGTCAACATCGACGGGGCCCTCAGCCGTCGCCTGCGCCGCGAGCGCGACCGCTGGCTGCTCGATCCGCGCCTCCCGGCCGAGGATCAGACCGGGGAGCCCGTCTACGCCGACAACGACCTCGACCGCGGCCACCTGGTGCGCCGACTCGATCCCGCCTGGGGCACGTCAGACGCGACCGCCAAGCTGGCCAACGACGACACGTTTCACTTCACCAACTGCACGCCCCAGCACAAGGACTTCAACCAGCGCCAGACGAGCTGGGCGGGACTCGAGGACTACATCCTCGAGAACGCCGACAACAGGAACTTCAAGGTCAGCGTCTTCACGGGCCCGGTCTTCGCCAGCGACGACGACGACTACCGCGGAGTCAAGCTCCCGCGCCAGTTCTGGAAGGTCGTGACCATGGTCAAGGAAAACCAACAGCTCTCAGCGACCGCGTACCTCCTCAGCCAGGCGAGCTTGCTGGCGGACCTCGAGACCGAAGAGGAGTTCGCATACGGCGCCTACCGCACCTACCAGGTGCAGATCGCGCGCATCGCCGAGCTCACCGGGCTCTCTTTCGGCTCGCTCGAGAACGCCGATCCGCTCGCGGCAGGGCTTGAGGCGACCCCCGCACTCCGCGAGGTGCGATCCGACGCAGATCTCGTGCTTTGAGGTCAGACCACCAACGGCCCTAAGGCTCGACCGAGGTCGCGTGTGTGATCAGCTCCGGCAGCGGTTCCCCGCCACCGGCGGCGTTCGGCCCTCCCGCCGCGCCCCAGTTCTCTGCGCTCTGGGTCGCGACCACGCGTGGGAAGCCCTCGCCTGGCCACCAGCCGAAGTACGGCCCGCCGGACTGGCCTGGTCTGAGGTCGTTGCGATGCATGATCCTGAGCGAGTTGCGTCCACCGCTGCTCTCGCTCACGGTGCTGTCCATGACGCCGTTGGTGGTGTGCACCGGCTGTTGGGTTGCGCCGATGTCGAACGGGTAGCCGATGTGCGCCCACAGAGCCTGTCCGTCCCAGCTCGACGAGTACCCGCGGGAACCCATCCACCCCGTGGCGTCGCCCAGATTGGCGCTGAGGACACAGACCACGTAGTCGAACGCCGCCTCATTCGACGAGATTCCGTCCGCACCGGTGACCTGTTGCCACGAGTAGACGCGGATGACGTGAGCAGACCCGAAGGGCGCGCTCGTGTCGAACTGCATTGGCGTGAACGTGACCCAGTCGGAGCCGCCTCCCGGTAGCCAGGGAATGGCATGGCTTGCCGTCATCATGTGGCGGCGTCCGATCATGACGCCGGATCCCGAGCCGCCCGGAGTGGCGACGCGACCGCATGTGCGCCAAGGAAACGTTGTGTCGAAGATCACCTTGCGAGTGTCTGGGTCAAACACGGTGGCTGGCTCCCCGAGGTCGTCCTCCTGCCCGGCAGGGCGGCGCCAGAGGGGCGGCCTGGACTGTTCAGGGCGGACCTGTTGCGGTGCCGAGCGGCGGGGGGCGTCGCTCGGCTGGTAGCCCTCGTGCTCCGTCGCGCCCTCGGCCGACTCGGCAAGGTCGGACGCGGTTACCTCGACGACCTCGGGTCGCGGCGCAAACTCGTGGCGCGGCCCGTCCCCTTCGCTTTCGAGGACCGAGCTCCATTCCGCAGGGGGGATGGGGTCAAGCGAAGGGGCAGGGTTAGACATGCTGGAGACCTCCTGGACGCGGACGCGGTAGACGCCTTCTCTGGGCGCGCCAGCCTACCTCACGCCAGAGCCAAGAAGTGGAAATGTTGCTATCGCCGTCGGAGCTGCCACGGCGCCCACGCAAGCGGGTAGCGGGGCCGGCGGTCGGTGCGTCAGTGCTTGCGTCCCGTCGGCTCCCCGAGGTCGTCCTCCTGCCCGGCAGGGCGGCGCCAGAGGGGCGGCCTGGACTGTTCGGGGGGAGCCTGTTGCGGTCTCGAGCGGCGGGGGGTGGCGCTCGGCCGGTGGCCCTCGTGCTCCATCGCGCCGTCGGCCGGTTCGGCGAGGTCGGAAGCGCTTACCTGGACGACCTCGGGTCGAGGCGCAAACTCGTGGCGCGGCCCGTCCCCTTCTTCTTCGAGCAGCGAGCCCCACTCGTCGGGGGGGATCGGGTCGGGCGGGGAGCGACGGTCGGACATGCTCTTGACCTCCTGAACGCGGACAGGGCACAGGTGCGACTTTCCCTGCGCAGTCTCACGATACCGGGTGGTCTCCGTCGCGCGGGATGCCGGCGATGACCGCGGTGCCGCACGCGCTCGACCCGCACGACTCAGGGAGGGAGCCAGCAACCTTCACAGTACAGGAGGCGGATGCGACCGCGATCGATGCTGTACGGCCTGGCCCCGGTCACGCCGCGCACGGGATCAGGGCGGCTCGCCGGGGCCCAGCGCGTCGATCGCCGCCCGCGTGGGCCGGCCACGCCCGAGCGCCGCGCCCGCTCCTCTTCCGCCTCCCGGTCGGCGTCTCGGTCTCGGAGTTGCGGTTCTCGGCCAACGCCGAGGGGTGGCGTCAGACACTTTCGTCCCTTGCTCGCCAGCGGCGAAGGGGCTAGGTTGGGCAAACCTCACCCCCTCGGAGGCACCATGTCCGCACGCTGCTCGATCGCCTGCATCATCCCGCCGGTCCTGCTCGAGGAGCTGGCCCGCAGGGCCGGCGACGAGCAACGAGACGCGCTGCTGCGCACGCTGTCGCTCGACGCGAGCCTGCGGACCGCCCGCGTGCACAACGCGCTCGTCGGCGCGCCCGCCAACCGCACCACGGTGCTTCAGAGCGTCACCCCCGGCCAGCCCCAGCGCACTATCTACGACTGCCAGGGCCAGGAGCCGGCGCGCAGCCCCGACCAGGTGCGGGCCGAGGGCGACCCGGCCAGCGGAGACGACGCGGTCGACGAGGCCTACGACGGGCTGGGCGACACCTACGCCTTCTACTGGGACCAGTTCAAGCGCGACTCGATCGACGACCAGGGCATGCCTCTGCACGGCTGGGTGCACTACGGCCGCGACTACGACAACGCCTTCTGGGACGGCGAGGAGATGGTCTTCGGCGACGGCAAGATGTTCGCCCGCCTGACCAAGTCTCTCGACGTGATCGGCCACGAGCTCACCCACGGGGTGACCGAGCACGAGGCGGGCCTTCAGTACCTCAACCAGTCGGGGGCGCTCAACGAGTCGGTCTCAGACGTGTTCGGCGTGCTGGTGAAGCAGTTCAAGCTCGGCCAGACGGCCGATCAGGCCGACTGGCTGATCGGCGCGGACCTCGTCACGCCTGACTTCCCGGGCAAGGCGCTGCGCTCGATGGCAGAGCCCGGCACGGCCTGGGACGGCGACGATCAGCCCGCCCACATGGACGACTACGTCCAGACGATCGCAGACAACGGCGGCGTGCACACCAACTCGGGCATCCCCAACAAGGCCTTCGCCGAGTTCGCTCTGAAGCTCGGCGGGCACTCGTGGGAGAAGGCCGGGCGGATCTGGTACGAGACGCTGCGCGACCCGCGCGTGAGCGCGCAGGCGACCTTCCGCCAGTTCGCGGGGCGCACGCTGGCGACGGCGCGACGGCTCTACGGCAGCGGGGGCGACGAGGTCAACGCCGTCGAGGCGAGCTGGAAGGGCGTCGGGGTCCCCGTCCAGTGACGGCCGACGAGCCCGAGCAGATCGAGCTGGCCCGCAGCGGCGGCTTTGCCAACATCCCGATGCGCGCCACAGTGTCGGCGGACGCGCTCGGGCCGCACGAGCGCGCCGGAGTGGACGCGCTGCTGACTCGCCAGCCGGCGGAGCAAGCCGAGGCCGGCGAGCCCGATCGGTTCCAGTACGACGTCACCGTGGTCGCGGGCGAGCGCCGCCACCGCGTGCGGCTCGGAGAGCGCGAGATCGACGAGCGGCTGCGCCCGCTGATCGACTGTCTCGAGCGCGACGCGACGCCCGCCCCGCGCCGACCGAAATGAGAGTTCTCGCACCGCATTGGCACGAGTTACGCGTCGGGTGTACTTTGGTCCGTCATCGATCCTCTCGCCGCTTGAGAGAGCAAGGGGCAGCGCATGGCTCAACCTCCGACAGTCAAGAAGGGCTCGCACGGCGACGCGGTCAAGGGGCTCCAGAACGCCCTCAACGTCCGCTCCCACGAGCACCTTGAGGTAGACGGCACCTTCTCCGCCAAGACCGAGGGCGCGGTCAAGCATTTCCAGGCGGAAAGGCACGTGGAGGCCGATGGGATCGTAGGTCCGAAGACGTGGACAGCGCTTGAGGTCCACCTGGTCCAGTCAGGCGACACGCTTTCCGGCATCGCAGAGGAGCTACTCGGCGACGCGAGCCGCTGGCCGGAGATCCTCGACCTCAACGAGGCGCTGATCAGCGACCCCGACGAGATCTTCCCCGGCCAGGTGTTCAGCCTCCCGAGCGCATGACTATGACGGCCTGAGCGAGACGTTGCACGGCGAAGGTCCGCCGCGAGCGCGGGCGAACCATGTACCGTGGCCACCCTCGTCAAGCCGCTGCGCGAGCAGCCGTTCGAGCACCTGCTGCTCGACTTCCTCGCCTATCTCGAGTTCGAGCGCGGCCTGTCGCGCAACACGCTCGAGGCCTACCGCTCCGACCTGCTGCAGTTCGGCCGCTTCCTCGACGAGCGCAAGGGCACCGCGATCGCGGCCCGCGGCGCCGACATCGCGGACTTCCTGACGGCGCTTCCGGGCTGTGACGGTCGAGCCGCCTCGCCCGCGACCGTGCACCGCAAGTCGGCGTGCCTGCGCTCGTTCTACCGCCACCTTCGCCGCGAGGGGGTGATCGACTCAGACCCCACCGCCGCCGTGACCGCGCCGCGCCGCGGGCGCAAGCTGCCCCAGGTGCTCTCGCGGGGGGAGGTCAACCGGCTGCTCGAGCAGCCGAAGGGCACCACGCCTACTCACCTCCGCGACCGCGCGCTGCTCGAGCTGATGTACGCGTGCGGCCTGAGGGCGTCCGAGGCGATCGGGCTGGAGGTGGCCGATGTCGACCTCGAGGCCGCGGTGCTGCGCGCTCGCGGGAAGGGCTCCAAGGAGCGCGTCGTGCCCGTCGGGCGCACGGCGGCCGAGGCGGTGCGCCACTATCTGGAGCGCGGCCGGGGGGCGCTGGTCGGCGAGCGGCTCGAGACCCACCTGTTCGTGAACTTCCGGGGCGGCGCGCTCACCCGCCAGGGCCTGTACAAGATCGTGCGCCGGCATGCGGTGAGCGCTGGGCTCGGCGAGAAGATGAGCCCGCACACCCTGCGCCACACGTTCGCGACCCATCTGCTGGCCGGGGGCTGTGACCTCCGCTCGGTCCAGGAGATGCTCGGTCACGCCGACGTCGCCACGACCCAGCTCTACACCCACCTGTCGAGCGAGCGGCTGAAGGACGTCTACTTCCGCGCGCATCCGCGTGCAACCGCGCGCTGAGCCCCGATCCGCCGGAACCCGGCGAGGACACGACGGGCGCGACCGGCGGATCCCGGCTGAGCCGCCTGCTAGAAGGAACGCCATGCGGCGCCCGGCCACTGCGCTCCTCGCGCTCCTCGCCTGCCTGGTGACCGCCGGCTGTGGCAACCAGCGCAGCGAGGGCTTGAGCCTCGCGGCCGAGCCATCCGAGGAGACGGTCGAGCACCGCTACCCGGAGGTGGGCCTCGCCTTCGAGCTGCCCCGCAACGTGATCGTGCGGGCCACCGAGCCGCCGGGGGTCTTCCGCGGCGACTTCGGTGGGGCCGTGGTCTCGGGCTTCGCCTACCGCCGCGAGGAGCGCCTGCCGGGCGACGACGTGGAGCTGCGCACGGCGAAGCGCCGGCTCGAGCGCGCCGCCGAGGAGCGCGATCGGAGCTTCGAGCTGCGCGACTCGAGGACCACGGAGGTCAGCGGATCGCGCGCGGTCGAGCTGCTCGGCGACCAGACGATCTCGAGCGGCAAGCTGCGCATCCGCAGCCTGCACGTCTACGAGGGCCGCGCCGAGTACGTGCTCGAGCTGCTCGCGCCGAGCGAGGAGTTCGCGCGCCTCGACCCGGCCCTCTTCGCGGTGCTGCGCAGGAGCCTGGTGGTGACCGGCAGGGTCAAGCGCCGCCCCGGCTGATGCCCGAGCTGCCCGAGGTGGAGACGATCCGCCGCCAGCTCGCGCCCACGATCGAGGGGGCCGTCCTGGAGAGCCTCGAGATCCTCGATCCGCGCTGGTGCTCGCCCGCCCATCCCGGTCAGGTCGCCGACGCCGTGCGGGGCCGGCGCATCGAGGCCCTGCGCCGGCGGGGCAAGTACCTGGTCATGGCGCTTCGGGACGAGGTCTCGCTCGTGATGCACCTGCGCATGACCGGCACGCTGCTGCTCGTCTCGGCAGCCGACGACCATCCCGGTCGCGCCCATCTGCGCGTGCGCGTGTCGCTGTCGGGCTCGGGGCGGGTGCTCTTCTGCGACCCGCGCCGCTTCGGCACCGGCGTCGTCCTGCTCTCCGACGCCGCGCTCGAGGACTACTTCGCGGCCCGGCTCGGGGTGGAGCCGCTCAGCGCCGATTTCACGGCGGAGGCCCTGCGCGAGCTGGCGGCGGGGCGGCGCGCGCCGGTCAAGGCGTTCCTGCTCGCCCAGGAGCGGATCGCCGGGGTGGGCAACATCTATGCCGACGAGGCGCTCTTTCGCGCCCGGATCCACCCGCTGCGCCCGGTGGGGACGCTCAAGCGCCCCCAGCTGTCCGCGCTGCGCGACGCGGTCGTGGAGTCGCTCGAGGCGGGGATCGACGCGCGCGGCGCCACGATCGACGACTTCCGCCACGCCGACGGCGCGCGTGGCTCCTTCCAGGACCGCTTCCTCGTGCACCGCCGCGAAGCCGAGCCCTGCCCGCGCTGCGCCACGCCGATCCGCAAGCTTCGCGCCGCCGGCCGCGGAACCTACGTGTGCCCGAAGTGTCAGCCGCGCCCGCGGACGCGCCCTGGCAAGGTTGACGTCGACCCAGCCGGCACCGGCTAGGAGCGCTACGCCTCGCTGCGCGGCAGGGCGGCTCTGGCCGCCTGGCGCGTCAGCGGCTGCTTGCCCCACTTCGTCTGGAGGCTGTAGTCGATCAGCGCGGGCATGTACTCCTCCGCCGGGGGCGGGCCCGGGGAGTCCGGGAGCAGGGCGCGCGCGCGCCGATCGCCGAAGATCGTGTGGACGTCGAAGTAGGGCTCGAAGACCGCCGCGGGGTGGTCGGGGTCAAGCGTCCCCGGCGGCGACAGGTCCGGGCGCGGGCGGTCGAGGGCGTCGCAGGTGTGCTTGAGCAGCTCGGTGACCGTCAACGCGTTCTCGCCGGCGACGGCGTGAAACGCGCCGTCGGCCCCGGGCTCGTAGAGCGCGCCCTCGATGACCTCGGCGACGTAGTCGACGGGCACCATGTCGATGATCCCGTCCGGGTCGGCGGGGACCTCGGTGAACAGGCCGCGCACGAATGCCTGCAGCGGCCAGTAGATGACGTTGAAGGAGGAGGTCCAGCCGCTGTGACCCTCGCCGACGACGATGCTCGGGCGCACGGTCGCGTGGGGCAGGCCGGCCTTGGCGATCTCCTGCTCGCCCTCCCACTTGGTCTGCTCGTAGGTGTTGCGAAAGCCCTCGCCCGAGATCTCGTCGTCCTCGTCGAAGCGGGTCGGTTCCCGGCCGCAGACGTAGGCGGTCGAGACGTGCACCATCCGTTCGAGGCCGCTCATCTCGCGCGCCAGCTCGACCACGCGGCGCACGCCCTCGACGTTGATCGCGCGCGCCTCGGGCAGGGGAAGCGTGAACTCGACCGACGCGGCGCAGTGCACGACGCGATCGACCTCGGCGGTGAGCGTGCGCCGGTCGGCCGCCGCGAGGCCGAGGGCGGAGGCGGTCAGCTCGGCGCACACGCCGTGCGCCCGCGCGGCGCCGGCCGGCGGGTCGTCGTAGAGCTGCGCGAGGACCTTGGCGACGCGCTCGTCGGCCTCGTCGCCGTCGCCGGCGCGCACGGCGAGGAAGACCTCTGGCCCCTCGTCGGCCTCCAGCAGCCGCGCGAGGACGGCCATCCCGAGGAAGCCCGTGCCGCCGGTGAGGAACACGGCGTCGCTCATTTGAGCGGGGCGCCCATGGCGTGGTAGCCGCCGTCCACGTGGATGATCTCCCCGGTCACCCCGCGCGAGAGGTCGGAGAGGAGGTAGCAGGCGGTCCCGGCGACCGAGTCCGGGTCGCTCGTGTCCCAGCCGAGCGGGGCGCGGTCGCTCCAGACGCCGGCGAGCTGCTCGAAGCCCGGTATCCCGCCGGCGGCGGTGGTCTCGATCGGGCCCGCGGACACGAGGTTCACGCGCACGCCGCGGGGACCGAGGTCACGGGCCAGGTAGCGCGCGACCGACTCGAGCGCGGCCTTGGCGACCCCCATCCAGTCATACACGGGCCACGCCACAGACGCGTCGAAGTCGAGGCCGACCACGCTGCCCTTGTCGTTCTCGAGCAGCGGCGCGAGCGCGGCCGCCAGCGCC
>Ga0136624_1000275_pt1 | contig 18729 bp, 16 predicted proteins | sample AntDrymUQ4692206_2_FD_104802 | JGI IMG/M metagenome (GOLD analysis project Ga0136624, IMG submission 104802) | Polar desert sand microbial communities from Dry Valleys, Antarctica - metaG UQ469 (22.06) | ecosystem: Environmental > Terrestrial > Soil > Desert | place: Antarctica: Dry Valley... | reverse complement strand
TCGACCGCACCCGCAACGCCTTCCGCGTGGACTTCGCCGAGCTCGTGCTCTTCTCCGCCGAGTTCGGGCCCTCGCTGCGCTCCACCCTCGGCCCCGGCGACCGCAAGCAGATGCTCGAGTCGCTGGACGAGCCGGTGGTCAACCGACTGCGTGAGTTCGCCGAGATGCAGTCCGGAGTGGTGACCCTCGAGGAGATCGACCCGCCCGACCTGCGCGAGTGGTGGTCTGACCGCGGGCTTCGCAGCGGCGTGCTGGTGGCGCTCCGCGGTGAGAGCCGCGTCGTGGGCCTGCTGGTGCTCGCCGAGCGGGTGGGCGTGGACCGCACCTTCAGCGCCGATGAGCTGCGCCTGGTCGAGACGCTGGCCGGCAACGTGACCGTCGCGCTGCAGTACGACCACCTCGAGCACGCGGTCCGGGAGCTCACCTCCCTGCGCGCCGACCTCGAGCGCGAGGCCTTCTACGACTCGCTCACGGGCCTTGCGAACCGCTCGCTCTTCCACAGCCGCGTGGACAAGGCTCTGCGCACCCGCGCCGAAGCGATCTTCGTGCTCTTCGTGGACATCGACGACTTCAAGATCATCAACGACACGCTCGGCCACTCCACCGGCGACCAGGTGCTCTCCGAGGTGGCCAAGCGCCTTCAGCGCTGCCTGCGCGACGGCGACACCGCGGCCCGGCTGGGCGGCGACGAGTTCGCCATCCTGCTGGAGGACGAGCCCACCGCCGACGACGCCGTAGGCGTGGCCGAGCGCACGCTGGCCGAGTTCCGCAACCCCGTGCACGTGGCCGGGGACCGGCTCTCGATCCGGCTCAGCATCGGTGTGGCCAAGGGCGTGCCCGGCCGCAACACGGCCGAGGAGCTGCTGCGCGACGCCGACGTGGCCATGTACGGCGCCAAGGCCCGCGGCAAGAACCAGATGCAGCTCTTCGAGCCCGGCATGCAGCGCGCGGTGGAGGCCCGTCACCGGCTCAAGTCAGAGCTGGAGGTGGCGATCGAGCGGCGAGAGTTCACGGTGCACTACCAGCCGATCATCGACCTCGACTCCGGTAGCGCGGTGGCCGTGGAGGCGCTCGTGCGCTGGAACCACCCCACCCGCGGCAGCGTCTCGCCCGCGGACTTCATCCCATTCGCCGAGGAGAGCGGGCTGATCGTGCCCATCGGCGAGATCGTGCTGGAGAACGCGTGTCGTCAGGCCACGCAGCTCGGCCTCCGGGAGACCGACGGCCTGCCCATCAGCATGCACGTGAACGCCTCCACCATCGAACTGCTCGACCCGGGCTTCCTCACCAGGCTCGACACGCTGGTGCTCGGGCACGGCCTCATCCCCGATCAGATAACGATCGAGATCACCGAGCACGTGCTGGTGTTCGACGAGCAGCTCGCCCTGACCACCCTCGAAGCCGCCCGCGAGCGCGGCTACCGCGTGGCCATCGACGACTTCGGTACCGGCTACTCCTCGCTCGCCTATCTGCGCAGCCTCCCGATCGACACGATCAAGATCCCCAAGACCTTCATCGACGGCGTGGGCGGCTCCACCAAGGACGACATGTTCGCCCGCGCGGTGATCGACTTTGGCTCGAAGCTCGACCTCACCGTCGTGGCTGAGGGCGTGGAGCGCGCCGAGCAGGCCGCGATCCTGCGCAGCCTCGGCTGCGACCGCGCCCAGGGCTTCTACTTCGCCGAGCCCGCGGCGGCACCGCCCGCCGCGCTGGCTGCGCTCGTAGCCGCCTAGCTGCGAAGCAGCCGGCTCGGCCGGCTGCGCACGATCCCCCTCAGCCCTGCTCGAGCGGGGCCATCGTCAGGCCCGCGTCCTTGAGCTGCTCCCAGTAGTGCTCCGCCGGTTCCTTGGGGCCGGTCCAGACGATCGCCTGCCCGCTCTTGTGGATCGTGTCGGCGATCGCGTAGCCCTGGTCCAACCCCACCCCCGGGATCACTCGCGCCAGAGCCGAGGCCACGCCGTCGAAGGTGTTGTGGTTGTCGTTGAGCACGATCACGCGCCAGTTGGAGTCAAGGCCCGACCCCGGGCCGCGGGTGCGCGGCTTCTCGATCGTGGCGGGGCTCACGCCTTCTCCTCCCGGGAAGCCTTCTTGTCCCAGTAGCGGCGCAGGCCGAGTCCGAGCTGGTCCGGCGGCGCGGCCTGGATGAGCACCTCGGCGGTCTCGCGGCCGACCGCGTCGCGCACCTGGGCCTCGGACCACTCGGCGAACTCCTCGGCTGTCATGTCGCGTGCTCGGGGCGCCCGCTCGCGCAGCGACCCGCGTACGCGGTCGAGCTGCAGCGCGGCGTCCTCGTGGCGGCCGAAGTGGGTCATGCACACCGCCCCGGCGCCGAAGGCGTCGATCTCGTCGACGGAGGTCAGCCAGGCATCAACGTCTATGTCCGGGGGCGGCGTGGGCGCGATCGTGAAGTCGTGCCCGGGCGCGCGCACCCCGGCCATGTCGCCCACGTACACGTCCCCGGCGTCCTGGTGGAAGTAGGACACGTGGTGGGAGGCGTGGCCGGGTGTGTAGGCCACGCGCATGCCCTCAACCGTTTCCCCGCCGGTGAGCACGTGGATTCGCTCCTCGGGCACGGGCAGGGTCTCGCCCCAGAGACGGTCCATGTCATCCCCGTACAGGCGCGCGGCGCTCTCGAGGAGCCTCGAGGGGTCGGCCAGGTGCGGCGCACCCCGCTCGTGCACGTACACCGTGAGGTCCGGGTGGGAGCGCACCAGAGCGCCTGTGGCACCAGCGTGATCCAGATGGATGTGGGTCAGGAGCAGGGCGCGGAGGTCGGTCTGCAGGCCCTCCAGGAGGGTCTGCAGGCAGGACTCGGGCCCCGGGTCCACCACCAGGCCGTCCACCTCGAAGGCGCAGATCACGCCGGGGCGGCCGAGGTGGTTCAGGTCGATCTCGCGTGGCATCGAGCAGGTGAACATACAATTCCGGCCGTGGCCGATCCCAAACCACATCGCCTGGAGGCGCGCGACCGGCCCTGGGTGATGCGCACCTACGCCGGGCACTCAAGCGCCACGAAGTCCAACGAGCTGTACCGCAAGAACCTTTCCAAGGGACAGACCGGTCTGTCGATCGCGTTCGACCTTCCCACCCAGACCGGCTATGACCCCGACCACGAGCTCGCCCGCGGCGAGGTGGGCAAGGTGGGCGTGTCGATCGCCCACAAGGGCGATATGCACTCGCTGCTGGACGGCATACCGCTGGACGCCATGAATACGTCGATGACGATCAACGCCACCGCCGCCTGGCTGCTGGCGCTCTATATGACGGCGGCCGAGGAGAGCGGCGTGGATCGCCACGCGCTCACGGGCACCACGCAAAACGACATCATCAAGGAGTTCCTCTCGCGCGGGACCTACGCGTTCCCGCCCGAGCCCTCCATGCGGCTGATCGCGGACATGATCGCCTTCACGGTCGACGAGGTGCCCAAGTGGAACCCGATCAATATCTGCTCCTACCACCTCCAGGAGGCCGGGGCCACTCCTGTGCAGGAGATCGCCTACGCGCTCTCCACTGCCAAGGCCGTGCTGGACGAGGTGCGCCCGCGCGTGGACGCGGACACCTTCCCGCGGGTGTTCGGGCGAATCTCGTTCTTCGTGAACGCCGGCATCCGCTTCGTCGAGGAGCACGCCAAGTTGCGCGCCATGGGACGGCTGTGGGAGCAGATCGGCCGCGAGCGTTACGGCGTCGAGGATCCGAAGTACCTGCGCATGCGTTACGGCGTGCAGGTGAACTCCCTCGGCCTCACGGAGGCCCAGCCGGAGAACAACATCATCCGGATCGTGCTGGAGGCGCTGGCGGTCACGATGGGCCGCGACGCCCGCGCTCGCGCCCTTCAGCTGCCCGCATGGAACGAGGCGCTGGGGCTGCCGCGGCCGTGGGATCAGCAGTGGTCGCTGCGGATCCAGCAGATCCTGGCCCACGAGACCGACCTGCTCGACTACCCCGACATCTTCGAGGGCTCGGTGGTGATGGAAGGCCTCGTCGACGAGTTGGCGGCGGATGCGTTCGAGGAGATGGCGGTGGTGGCCGAGCACGGCGGCGCGGTCGAGGCGGTGCCCTACATGAAGACCCGGCTCGTGGAGTCTCATCGTGCGCGCGTGCAGCGAATCGAGAGCGGCGAGCTGAAGGTGGTGGGCCAGAACTCCTACACCGAGCACGAGCCCTCGCCGCTGGCAGAGGGCGAGGACGGCGGGATTCTGACCGTGGATCCGCGGGTCGAGGCCGAACAAAAAGAAGCAGTGAGGGAATGGAGATCGGGTCGGGATCAGTCTTCCGTCGATGCCGCCTTGGCCTCGCTGTCCTCTGCCGCCGCCGATCCCTCGGTGAACATCATGGTTCCCACGCTGGCTGCGGCTCAGGCGGGAGCAACCACGGGTGAATGGGCCGCCGCACTCCGAGAGGTATTCGGTGAGTACAGAGCACCCACGGGCGTGGCCGATGCCGCGGCTGCGGCGGAGGACGGGTCGCTGGACGAGTTGCGCGACCGCGTGGAGCGCGTGTCCGAGGCGCTGGGCCGGCGGATCAAGATCCTCGTGGGCAAGCCGGGCCTCGACGGCCACTCCAACGGCGCCGAGCAGATCGCCGTGCGGGCCCGGGACGCGGGGATGGACGTGGTCTACGAGGGCATCCGGCTGACACCGTCGCGAATCGCGCGCACGGCCGTGGACGAGGGCGTACACGTGGTCGGCCTGTCGATCCTCTCCGGCTCGCACGGGGAGCTGATCCCCAGCGTCCTGGCCGAGCTACGCGACGCCGGCGCCGACGTGCCCGTCGTGGTCGGCGGCATCATCCCGCCCAACGACGAGCACGCGCTGCTCGAGGCCGGCGTGACGCGCGTCTACACGCCGAAGGACTTCGAGATCTCCCGGATCATGGGAGACATCGTGGATCTGGTGGCGGAGCACTACGGCGTGGCGGCCGCGCCGGCCTGAGCTCGGCGGTAGGCCGGTCGAGCCGCAGCCTCGCCGGGACCGCTCGCCGCCGTGCTGCGCGACCTCCTCGCCCACTAGCTTCCTCGGCCATGCCACCCCCCGGAGCCGATCTCGGCGAACGCCTCGGCAAGCGCGACCTGTCCGCGGCGCCCGCCGCCCTCAACTTGATCGAGGACCGCTCTCCGGGTGCGCGCGAGGAGGCCGCGCGGCTGCTCGAAGCCGTATCTCCGGCGAAGCTCGGCAGTGAGGCGCCGGCGCATCTCATCGGCGTGACCGGGCCTCCCGGCGCCGGCAAGTCCTCCCTCCTCGGCGCCCTCGTCAGCGAGTGGCGCACCTCCGATCGGACGGTGGCTGTGCTGGCCGTGGACCCCTCCTCCAAGCGCTCGGGCGGATCGCTGCTCGGCGACCGCGCGCGAATCGACCACGACCCCCGCGACGAGGGCGTGCTGATCCGTTCGACGGCTGCCGGCGGACGCCTGGGTGGCCTTGCCGCCCCGACCCGCGAGGCGGCGTGGGCCCTGGCCGCGGCCTACGACCTCGTGGTGATCGAGACCGTGGGCGTGGGCCAGTCAGAGACCGACGTCGAGGAAGTGTGTGACACCGTGGCCGTCGTGGTCCAGCCCGCCTCCGGCGACACCCTGCAGTTCCTCAAGGCCGGGATCATGGAGGTGCCAGACGTGCTGGTGGTGACGAAGGCCGACCTTGGCGAGGCGGCCCAACGGGCGCACCGGGATCTGAGCAGCGCCCTCACGTCGCTGGGCGAGAAGAAGGTGCCGGTGCTAGGCGTCTCCTCACTGCCTCCCCCGTGCGGCATCGACGGCCTGATCGGGGCACTCGAAACACACCGCACGACCCTCGACCTGCCCGCCACGCGCACCAAGGCCCGCCGCGCGACCGCCCTGAGAGAGCTGGTGGCCGAGCACGGTGAGGCCGCGCTGCGCGCCCTCGGCGGCCGCCGCGCAGCCGAACGGACTCTCGCCGAGCATGATCCCGGCGAGGACGTGCCGGCGCTGATCGCATCACTGACCGAACGGGCCGGGCGATGAGGGGCGTGCTCCTCCAGATCGCCGTGCTGGTGGTCGTGCTCGCAGCAGCCACGGGGATCGCCGCGGCGGCCGGCGCCGCCAACCTGGGCACCGCACTCGGCTTCGGGCAGATCGCATTCGTCATCGCCCTGGTGGCCGTGCTCGTGAAGCGCTAGCCCGGCTTCGCGGCCTCCACCACCAGGCTCCCCGGCCGGTTGTCCAGCTCCTCCAGGTCGGGCACCCGCCCCTCGCGGTACTCACACCGGCGCACGTCGGTGAAGCCCGCGCGCCCCAGCAGGCCGGCGAGCATCTCGAAGTCATACATGTAGCGGTGGCGGGCGAAGTGTCCGAGCTCCCAGTCCTCGAAGATCCCGTCCATCGCCTCCTCCTTGCGCCCGTCGCTGAAGGCATCGATGAACACGGCGAGGTCGGGAATGGCGATCCGCACCACCCCACCCGGCCTGAGCACCCGCAGCGTCTCGCGCACCAGGTGCTCGCCGTGGGCCTTGGACAGGTGCTCCAGGAAATGCGAGGCGAACGCGAAGTCGGCGCTGGCGTCGGGCAGCGGGATGCCGTACTCGAGGTTGTGGTGTACGAAGCGATTGCGCTTCAGCACCTCGATGTACTCGGCCTCGGACATGTGCGCGCGGATGCCGGCCAGGCGATAGAAGAGCCGCAGCGCCGGCGTGGGCCAGCTCGCCACGAGCGCGCTGAGGGCACCGTCCACGTTCACCCATCCCTCGGCCACCAGCAGCGACGAGCCGAGGTTCACCTTCACCGGCCCGTGCGAGGGGACCGCCACACGGTGTGAGCGGCGCAGCCATCCGGCCAGCCGCGTGACCCGGTCGACGAAGGCGCGTTGCACGCGCGGGCACGCTACCCGGCCAGCTCGGCCTCCGCCGCCGCCAGCTGCTCCGGAGTGTTCACGCTGCGCACGGCGCCGGCCAATACCGGGACGCGCCTCAGAGCGAACGCCAAGCCGGTCATCGGATGAAGCGGCTCCGCCGGCTCGTCCCAGCGCTCGACCCCCGAACCCAGCGGAGGCAACACGGTGTCGGGCTTGCAGACCACGACCAAGCGATCGCAAGCTGCCGCCGCCATGGCCTCCAGCGGCCAGGCGATGAGCCGCCGGCCCGCCAGGGACAGCGGTGCCTTGGAACCCCCCCATCCGCCGGGCATGGCCGCCCCCGAGCACCACCCCGATCACGCGCGGGCGGCCACGCCCCGCGCCACGAGCTCATCCACCCGATCGGGCGAGCAGCCCAGCTCGGCGAGCACCTCGGCCGTGTGCTGGCCGAGCAGCGGCGGGGGGCCCGCCGGGCGCATGCCGTCCATGTGGATCGGCGACGCGACCAGCTCGATCCGGCCCGCGGCGGGATGGTCCACGCCCACCGTGGCGGCACGTCCGGCCGCCGCCGCGGCCTCCAGCGCGGCGGGCACCGAGCGGATCTCACCGGCGGGCACGCCGGCCTCCGAGAGCGCCTGCACCCACTCGGCCGCGGGCCGCGCCGAGAGCGCGGCCTCCAGCTCCACCACCAGCGCCGCGCGGTTGGCCACGCGGTCGGGGTTCGTTGCGAAACGAGGGTCGACCGCCAGCTCCGCCCGAACCAGCACCGAGCACAGCTTGCGGAACAGCCCGTCGTTGGGGGCGGCGACCGCGAGGCGCCCGGAGGCCGTCGCGAAGTCCTGGTAGGGCACGATGCTGGGGTGAGCGTTTCCGTGCCGCGCCGGCTCAGCCCCCGTGACGAGCGCCCCCTGGGCCACGTTGACGAGGCTCGCGAGAGCGCTGTCGAGCAGCGGCACCTCCACGCGTCCCCCTCGCCCGGAGTGAACCGCGGCCAGAACCGCCACCGCCGCGTGCAGCCCCGCCATCACGTCCACCAGCGCCACGCCCACCTTGTGCGGCTCGCCGTCGGGGGGGCCTGTGATCGACATCAGGCCGCTCTCGGCCTGCAGGACGAAGTCATATCCCGCGCGCCCGAAGGGCTCGCGATCGAGGCCGAAGCCCGTGATCGAGCAGTACACGGTCTCCGGATTGCGAGCCCGCACGTCCTCGTAGCCGAGGCCGAGCCGGTCGGCGCCCCCGGCGCGGAAGTTCTCGACCACCACGTCGGCTCCCTCGCACAGCTCCAATGCCAAGTCCCGCCCCTCGGACGAGGCGAGGTCGAGGGCAACGCTGCGCTTACCGCGGTTGACCGCGAGGAAGTAGGCCGACTCGCCGCCGGCGAACGGCGGCCCCCACGAGCGCGTCTCGTCCCCGCCGCCCGGGCGCTCGACCTTCACCACCTCGGCTCCGAGGTCGGCGAGCACCATCGTGCAGTAGGGCCCCGCGAGCACGCGGGAGAGGTCGGCCACCCGCACGCCCGCAAGCGGCGCGTTCGGGGAAGCTGAGGACGATGAGCTCATCTGCGGAGGCGATCCTGACAGGCGCCGACGCCGCGGTGGCGGCGCTGGAGGACGCGGGTGTGGATGTGGCCTTCGGGCTGCCGGGTGTGCACAACCTGTCGCTGTGGCGCGCGCTGGGCGCATCCGGAATCCGCCTCGTGGGCGTGCGCCACGAACAGACCGCCGCCTACGCCGCCGACGGCTATGCGCGCGCCACCGGCCGCGTGGGGGTGGCGCTCACGACCACCGGCCCGGGCGCGGCGAACACCCTCGGCGCGGTGGGCGAGGCGTGGGCCTCGCGCCAGCCGATCCTCGTGATCGCGACCGACATTCCCACGACTGCACGGCGGCCGGGTGTCTGGCGCGGCGTGCTGCACGAGGCCACCGATCAGGCCGCCATGTTCGCGCCCGTGGTCAAGAAGACCTTCAAGGTGCGCTCGGTACTTGAACTGGGGCAAACGGTGAGCGAGGCGATTCGCACGGCCCTTGCGCCCCCTACGCGACCCGTTTACGTGGAGGTGCCAACCGACCTGCTCGATCACGAGGCGCCTGGCGGCGCCCCGGCACGGCCGCGCGGCGAGGTGAGCCGGCGGCCCGACGATGGCCCACTCGCGCAAGCGGCCGACGCGCTGGCCAACGCCCGGCGCCCGCTGATATGGGCGGGCGGCGGCGCGCTGCAGTCCGGCGCCGGTGAGGCGGTGGCGCGGCTGGCCGAACGCCTGGTGGCGCCGGTGTTGCTCACCTATTCGGCCCACGGCCTGGTCCCGCCAGGGCATCCATGCCTGGTCGAGGTCCCCCCGCACCTCCCCGAAGCGGGCGCGCTGTGGGACGAGGCCGACGTGGTGGTGGTTGTGGGCTCAGACCTCGACGGGATGATGACCCAGGGTTTCAAGCAGCCCCAGCCGCCACGGCTGATCGCGATCAACGTGGATCCGGCGGACGCCGCGAAGAACTACCTGCCCGACATCCTGATCGAGGCGGACGCCGCCCAGGGCACGGCCGCCCTGGCGGACCGGGTGGAGCCGCGCAACGGCCTCGACTCGCTCTCCCACCGCATCGCCGACCTCAACCGCGGCGCGATGAGGGCGCTCCTCGAAAGCGACCCCGAGGCGATCGGCTTCCTCGCGGCCATGGAGCGCGCCGTGCCCGACGACGCCGTCGTGGTGTGCGACATGTGCATCCCCGGCTACTGGCTGGGGGGCTTCCGGCGCACCCCCGCGCCGCGCAAGCTGTCCTATCCGCTCGGCTGGGGCACGTTGGGCTGCGCGTTCCCGCAGGGGCTGGGCGCAGCGCTCGCCGGCGCCGGCCCGGTGGTGAGCGTGTCGGGCGACGGCGGATTCCTCTACGCCTGCGGTGAGCTGGCCACCGCCGCCCAGGAGCGCATCCCCATCACCGCGGTGATCGTCGACGACGGCGGCTACGGCATGCTGCGATATGACCAGGACCGCAGAGGCGACCCCCACGAGGGGGTGGACCTGACCACACCCAACTTCGTGACTCTCGCCCGCTCATTCGGCGTGCGCGCCGACGACGTGGAGGGATTGGGCGAGCACTTCGAGGGGATGCTCGGGCACCACGTACGCCTCCAGGAGCCCAGCGTGCTGGTGGCCCGGGCGGGGCTCAAGCCTCCGCCCAACACGTCGCCGCGCTGGTACCGCAGGTGAGCGACCGGCGGCTGGTCCGCCGGAGCGACGAGCCCGCGGAGGAGCGCAGGCTGATCGCTGATCAGCCGAGCACCGCACGCTCAGCTCTCGGGCAGGCGGCCGAGGCGTCGCGCGCGGGGATTCGCACGCGACAGGACCGGTCATCGCGGGCGCCCGGCCGATCCTGCACTCGGCCGCGGCCGCCGCGCTGGCGTGGCAACTGGCCACCGAGGTTGTGGGCCACGAGCGGCCGTTCTTCGCCCCCATCGCGGCCGTGATCACCCTCGGGCTCACCGTGGGACAGCGCCGCCACCCCGACGCGCCCGACGCCGCGCTCGCGGCCGTGGGCCTGGTGGATGTCGCACACGACCACCTGGTCGAGACCCTGGAGGCCGCCGGCGAGGCGGCGCGCCTATCCCCCCAGGCCGGCGTGCCCTCAGCGGCCTCGACCGCTACGCGGTGGCCGCCGGCGAACTGGGCCTGGCGATCGAGAACATGCGCGCACTGGCGCGGGGTGCGATGCGTGCGATTAACCTGGATGACGACATCCCAATGGGGCCGTGGAGGCGGTCAATGCCCTGGCAGCCTCGGTTGACGAGCTAGGCAACTACCTCGACGAGGGCGATCCCGAGCCCGCCCGCGAGGCGGCGGTACCACGCCGCGGCGCTCGCCAACGCCGTGATGGAGGCCACCGGGAACCTCTCCGCGCTGAACATCGTCGGCCAGGTCCGCCTGACCGCGGTGGACCTGATGCGGGCGAGCGGACTGGAGCGCGACCGCGCCCAGGAGGCCGTGCGCACCGCCGGCCTGCCCGCCTAGCTGGGTGGTTGCTGTCGATGGGACTGGACTACGTGGCGATGCTCGTGTCGCGCCTGGTGGCGCAGACGGTGGTGAACCGGCGGGAGCGGGCCGGGCGGGTAACGCGCGCGAGAGGGTTCAACCGTGGGCTTCTGCCGGCTCAGTGGTCGCCTGCCGGCTGCTTGACCAGGTCCGGGCGGCGCGCCGCCTCGAGCCAGATCGCGCGCGTCTCCTCGCGCCCTGTCCGGCCGCGCAGGTGCTCTACGGCCCAGGTGGCCGCTGCCGTCGAACCGTCGCCGGCGATCGGGACGATGCCTTGGTGGCGCTTAACACCCAGGAGCTCACCCTCGCCTGTGAGCACTTCGGTCATCGTCTCGCCGGCGCGGACTCCGAGCAGGTCGACCGCCGGCGCCCCCTCGCGGCCCGCCTCTGTCCAGATGCGCGAGGCAAGCTCGCCTACGCTCAGCACCGTGGAGTCAGCCGCGGTTGCGAGCACGTCGCCCTCCGCGGCCAGCAGCACTGCGTGGGCAACGAGCACCGCAGCGTGGGGCAGCGTTATCCAGAACCTGAGCATGCCCGGATCGGTGATCGTCAGCGGAATTCCGGCGCGGGCCTGGCGCAGGAAGAGCTCCGAGGCGCTGCCGGCACTGCCGAGGACGTTCACAAGCCGCACGGCGGCCCGCTCCGCGCCGCCGTCGCGGGCGGCGGCGAAGGCGGTCAGCTGCTCCATCAGGCGCTTCGTGCGCGCGTAAAAGCTCGCCGCCAGCGTCGCCTTGTCGGTCGAGGCGACCACGACCGTCTCGATCCCGGCGGCCCCCGCCACGTCGAGGACGTTCCAGCTGCCATGCAGGTTGACGTCCGCGAACTCCTCGGGGTACATCTCCGCCCAGTCGACGTGCTTGTAGGCGGCCAGGTGGAAGACGACGTCGGGGCTCGTCCGGGCGATCGCGCCCTCCAGCCGACCACGGTCGCGGACATCGCACAGGACGTGTCCGATGCGCTCGAGCGAGTCGGCGTCGCGCGTGCGGCGGTCGGCGATCAGCGAGCCCTCGTGGCCGTCGAGCACGGTGATCGACTCCGGGCGGAAGCCGTCAAGCAGCGTGGCGAGCGTCCGGCCGATGAGACCGCCGCCGCCGGTGATCAGCACGCGCTTGCCGCCGAAGCGCTCCTGCAGCTCGAGAACGGACGGCACGGGGTCCCGCCTGCGCACGACCGCCTCCCAGTCGAAGCGGTCCTCGGGTACCTGGCGTGTGGCCGCGGGCCAGGGCACCGCCGGCGCCGCGAGTGCTCGCTCGAGCTCCGCGTAGCCGGCCTTCATTGCGGACGAGGCCGTCGGGTCGGGCTCGTTCACCTCTGCAACGACGTAGGAGGCGGCGGCGCCGAGCGCGCCCACCGCGGGATCGAGCGCGAGCTCGCCGTCCCCGAACGGAAGGCCCTCGCCAAGGAGTCCCTCGGCGTCGGAGACATGCGCGACCCGTGTCCGCGGGCCCAGGTTCGCCACGTAGTCCTCGAGGCGCAGGCCGTCTGCCGGCGAGACCTCGAACAGCGTCGGGTAGGCGCTCGCGAAGTGCTCGAACAGCGCGGCATGCGAGGTGTCGAGGGTGAAGCCCAGCTCCGGGACCCGTTCTCCCCAGACGAGCAGGTCACGCCAGTGCCCGCCGATCGGCGACAGAAAGACGCCGCCGGCGCGCATGCGCAGCACGGGCGGCACGTTCTCGATCAGCGGCTCGACGCCGCGGCTCGTGCAGGCCCGGGCGAAGAAGCACAGGAACTGCTCCACGGCGCGCTCGTCGAGCGGGCCGCGGGCGCGGAACTCCGCGGGCGTCATCGGCACGAAGAGGTGGATCGTCAGGACGGGAGAGTCGATGCCCGCCGCGAACTCCGCGCTGCGCTCGATGCCCGCGCGCGCCTCCTCGTCGAGGCGATCGACGCGCACGAAGGCGCCGCTCGGCCACGCGACTGGCGCCTCCGCGGTCAGCGCGAGCTCGTGCTCACTCGCGATCTCGCGGACGGCGGCGACCGCGCGGTGGACGGCGCCGGCGTCGGCCACGTGCTGAGGCATCAGGCACAGCTCGAGGCCACGACACGCCCCGTCGTCGAGCCGCTCGGCGAGCTGCTCAGGCTCCGGGGCGGCCTTGAGCTGCGGAATGGCGGCGGAGCCAGTCGACATATAGCGGGATAGTCTCCTCGAGCGCACGGATGGGAGCGTCGAGCCGCTGCGCGGAGGGGTCGGTCTCGTAGCTGTCGTTCTCGCCCGGCGGGAGCGTCCCACCCGGCGTCTCAATCGGAGTGTCAGAGCCAACGGCCTCACGCACGAGCTCGGCAGCGTGGATGAGCGGCGTCGCCACCCCGCTGGCGAGGTCAAGCGTCTCGTCCCACCGCCGCTCCGCCACGATCGCCTCGAGGGCCACGATCGCATCGTCCGCGAAGAGGAAGTCGCGCACACGGTCCGGATCGCCCGGGATGACGATTGGCTCGCCGGCGAGCGACCGCGCCGCGAAGGCGGCGATCGCCCCTGTGGCTCCCTCCCACGCGACCTGCCCCGGTCCGAATACGGAGGTCATCCGGACGACGGTCGCAGGTGCCGCGTGGCGGCGGCAGGCTTCTTCGCCGAGCCATTTCGAGACGGCGTAGGGGTCGGGCGCCGGCCTGGCGGCGCGGATCGTCGACGGATAGAGCAGCCCGCCGCCGTGGCGAGCGCAACCCTCCAGCAGGTTCAGCGTGGTGCCGGCGTTCTCGCGCACGGAACGCGCGGGATCGTCGTGCGCTCCGGCCGGCGAGGGCACCCCCGCGAAGTGAAGGACGGCGTCGCAGCCCTTCACGAGCTCCTGCGCGGCGACATCGCCGGCGTCGGCGCCCACGGCCTCGAGCGCAGCGGCGTGTGCGCGCGGAGCCGCTCCCGGGCGAACCAGCGCCACCACATCGTGCCCGCGCTCGCCCAGGACCACCGCCGTGCGCCAGCCGAGAAAGCCCGTCGCCCCGGTAACGAGCAGCCTCATCGCGCGAGGTAGCCGGCCAGGTCGTGCTCGTAGGTGAACGCGTTGGTATACGTGGTGGAGGCCGCGCGAGCTGGCGTCCGGCCGCCGGCGAGCGCGGCGACGTCCGCGACCGTCACAGTCTCGGCTGCCACGTTCGCCGCCGCGACACCCGGAGCCCACGGCGACTCGAAGAGGATGCGGGCCGCGTCGGCCACGTGAACGGCTCCGATCGTTGCGCGCCCACCATCGTCGAGCGGCAGCGGCTCGCCCGCGGCGGCGAGGCGGCGGAACTTGTCGATCACTGTCTGGGACTCCGGGCGCGCGTGCTCGACCGGGCTCGGCCCGAAGACGATCCCGAGCCGGAGGATGGCGAGCGCGAAGCCGTAGCGCTCGGCGTAAAGCCGCAGACACAGCTCCGCGTAGATCTTCGACAGGTGGGCGAGGTCGCCCTGCGGGCCATAGGGGGCGTCCGCTCCGACCTCCCCCCGGGGCGCGGGCCCGTAGACGTGCAGCGAGCTCGCGTAGACGAGTGCTCCGCAGCCCGCGCCCGCGACCGCCTCGGCCACGCGGCGCGCACCGGTGAGGTTTGTCTGCTCGGTGTAGTCGGGGTCGCTTTCGGAGAGCGGGCGACTCGCCTGCGCGGCCAGCAGGACGACGCGGTCCGGGCGGTCGGCCAGCAGCCGGTCGATGTCCTCGCGCGAGCGGATGTCGGCGGTCTCCACGCGAGCACCCGACTCGCGCAGCCCGTCGAGCTGAGCGGGGTCGGTGGCGTACCAGTTGTCGGCGAGCGTCACAGCGTGGCCCCGGCCGAGCGCCAGCTCGGCCAGCGCGGCGCCGATGTACCCCGCCCCGAGGATCAGCACTGGCGCCGGCGCTATATGCGCCAGACCCCGGGCGCGTCCGGGACGATGTTGCGGGTGTCTACCACCAGCTCGGCTGCATGCCACAGAGGTAGCTCCGTGAAGGCATGGTGAGGCGTGAGGACCACAACGCAGTCGGCCGCCTCCACCTCCTCGACGGTGAAGTCCACGCTCGCGTAGCGCTCGCCGTCGAAGTCGATCTCCGGGACCCACGGGTCGCAATAGCGCACGTCGCCGCCACGGGAGCGAAGCTGGCGCAGAACCTCGAGACTCGGCGACTCGCGTGTGTCGTGAACGTCGGCTTTGTAGGCAAGGCCGAGCAGGAGCAGCCGCGAGCTCTTGACGGGCAGCCCGACGTCGTTGAGCGCGTCAGCCACCTTCTGCGTGACGTACATCGGCATCTGCGCGTTGATCTCGTGCGCGGCGTCGATCAGCACGCTCGTGTAGCCGTACTCGCGCAGGCGCCAGGCCAGAAAGTGCGGCACCACCGGGATGCAGTCGCCGCCGAGGCCGGGGCCGGGGTAGTGGGTCAGGAACGCGAATGGCTTGGTGGCCGCTGCGTCGATGACCTCCCAAGAGGAGATCCCGAGCCGGTCGCACATCAGCGCCAGCTCGTTGGCGAGTGCGATGTTGACGGCGCGGAAGGTGTTCTCGTGCAACTTTGCCGTCTCGGCGACCATGGTGCTCGAGACGGGCACGATGTCGTCGACGATCTGGGTGTAGAGCAGCTCCACCCGCCGCCGGCACTCCGGCGTGACGCCAGCCACGAGGCGTGGCGTCGTGCGGAGCGTGAAGTGCTCGTTGCCCGGGTCCACGCGCTCCGGCGCGTAGCCGAGGAAAAAGTCCTCGCCCACCTTGCCGCCCCCCTCCTCGAGGATGGGCAGGACGATCTCCTCGGTGGTCCCCGGGTGCGTCGTCGACTGGAGCACCACAAGCTGTCCCGGGCGCAGCTCGGCGGCAACCGCGCGGGCGGCCGACACGATGTAGGTGAGGTCGGGCGTGCGCGTCTTCGACAGGGGCGTGGGCACGCAGATCGTCATCGCGTCGAGGTCGCCGACCCGCTCGTAGCCCGCGCTGGCCTCGAGCGTCCCCGCAAGCCCGGCGTAGCGTTCGGCAGGGACATCCACGAGGTAGGAGCGCCGCTCGCCGATCGCCCGGACGCGCTCGGCGTCGAGGTCCACGCCGGCGACGTCGAAGCCAGCCTCGGCAAACGCGATTGCCAGCGGTAGTCCGGCGTACCCGAGGCCGATCACCCCGACGCGCGCCTGTCGTGCAGCGATGCGGTCGTCGAAGCGGCTTGCCGAGAGGACCTCCATCAAGCGCGCGATGCTAGCAAGGGGTTCGCCCTACCCGTCCGATATAACACCCGTCACATGTCCTTCCCGGACGCCCTGCGAGCCCTCGCCGGGGACGCCGCCGTGGTGTGGGGGCTGCTGGCCGCGGCCGCGCTCGTCTTCGTGTTGACCCCGCTGGTGGGGCGGTTGGCGCCACGGATCGGCGGTCTCGACGACGCGGCAGACCGGCCACGTGTGCACACCGACCCGGTCCCCCGGATAGGCGGAGTGGCCATCGTCGCCGGCATCCTCGTGCCTGCGGCGTTCCTTCTCGACCTCGACGGAGCGTACACCGGGATCATGCTCGGGACTGTCGGCGTAGCCGCTCTCGGACTCGTGGACGACCTGCGCGGCGTGAGGCCGAGCCTCAAGCTCGCAGGGGTGGCGCTCCTGGCGCTCGTGCCGGTCGTGGGGTATGGGCTCACGATCGACCACGTCACGCTGCCGGTGGTGGGCGATCACGACCTCGGCTGGGTCGCCTACCCCCTCGCGATCGTGTGGGTGACCGGCGTTGCCAACCTCGTGAACCTGATCGACGGCATGGACGGGCTTGCGGCGGGGATCGTCGCGATCGCCGCCGCGGCGTTCGCCCTGCTGGCGGCGTCCTTTGGCCGGATGGATACCGCAGCGCTCGCCGCGATCGTCTGCGGCGCCACGGTTGGGTTCCTGTGCCATAACTACCACCCGGCAAAGATCTTCATGGGCGACTCCGGCGCACTGGCCCTCGGGTTTCTGATCGCCGCCCTGGCGCTCGACGGCCTGTTCAAGACCGCGGCCGCAATCACGCTGGTTGCACCGATGCTCATCCTTGCCGTGCCGATCCTCGACACCTCGTTCGTCGTCCTCAAGCGCCTGAAGTATCGACGTACGCCGTGGGGTGCCGACCACAATCACTTCTACCACCGGTTTCTGCGCATCGGCTTGTCCCAGCGGCGGACAGCGGCCTATCTGCACGTCTGGGCCGCCTTGCTTGCGGCCTATGCGATCCTCGCTCGCTTCGTTCCACCAAGACCCCGTGGCTCGTGGGACCTCGAGCGCGCCCTCGTGCTCGGCGCCGCCGGGTTGATCGTGATGGCAGCCAGCGTTTGGATGGTGTACTCGCTCGAGATTCTGAAGCGCCGCCACCTCGAGTTGCTGCGCCTGCGCCGCCGGCCCGATCAGGAGAAGGACGAGCCCGAGGAGGCCGTCGAGCGCCTACTCAGCGACGGTCCCCACTAGCTCCGGTCGGCGGCGGCACACGATCCAGGGCAGCGCCATGCTCAGGAGATCCGCGGGATCGCGCCGGCGTAGGGGCCGACCGTCGCCGCCCTGCTTCTTGGCCAGCTCGAGGTCATCAGGCGAAGCGAGCGTGCGGAGACGACCCTCGCGCACGAGCAGCTCGTCGACCGCGCCCATGCGGCCATCGAACACCGACCAGACCGGTGTTCCCAGCACCGCTGCCTCGCGGTTCATCGTCCCGCCCGCGGATACGACGACATCCCCTAGGGCGATCAGGCTCCGGGCGTCCACGGTCTTGCGCGGGACCACGGTCCGTGGCAGCCGGAGCGCGTCGATCGCATCGCTCTGCTCGGGCGTCCGCGCGAGCACGACGGTCTGCGTGCGGTCGTCGTCCGCCAGCCGCCTCAGCACGCGCGGCAGCAAAGCGCTCTCCTTTCCGCCCAGGTACAGCGCATAGGCGGGGGAAGTTCGCACGATGCAGAGCAGGCTGCTCGCGTCGAGCCCGAGCTCGCCGAGCACGCCGCGGTCGGGCCGGAAATCGTGGAGGTAGTACTCCTCCTTGAGTCCTGGGTAGCGCACGAGCTTGCGTCCGCGGGCCCCGAGGCGCTCGAGGCGCTCGACCGGGATCGCGTCGGGGACAAGCGTCCGCGAGGCGAGTCGGCAGTTCAGGCCAAGCTGGGTCGTCGCCCACTCGTAGTCGAACATAGTCGTGTTGGGTATGCCGAAGAGCCGGCAGACGACGGGGAGATCGGTCGAGCCGTGCGCCAGCGCGCAGTGAAACCGGCGCCCGCGGACGAACCGCACGAGCGCTGCCACCCGCTCGGCGGCGGCACGCGCCTTGCCGGCGCGGCCGGCCCCGCCGTGGCGGCCTACGACCGTATGCGGGTGGCCCCAGTCCTCGAGCGCCTGGACCGTCTGAGACAGCGGGCGCGCGGTGATCTCCACGTGGTGTCCCGCCTGCTCGAGACGCTCGACCAGCGGGCGGAGCACGTAGATGTGGGCGGTGTTGGTGAGATCAACCCAGACACGCACGCGCGGAGTCTCGCACCGGCGGAGGCTGAAATGACACTGAGCCCCGAGCGAACTCCTATCGCAGCGGCACGAGCAGCGCGCCGAGAGGATTCGAACCTCTGACCTTCGGTTCCGTAGACCCCGCGTAGAGCGGCTGGTGGCGGGGTTCCGGATCGTCAGCGGCTACTAGGCTCAGGAGAGCCTGTAGCCCGGATCCCCGGACAACTCGCCCACGTCCATCTGAGCCTTCTGCAACTTGCCGGCGTAGTCCCAGTTCATCGCCTGCCAGCGTGTGAACTGGTCGATCACCCAGATCCCCGAGAGGCGGCCGCCGTTGCCCGACTTGCCGTTGCCGCCGAAGGGCAGGTGCGCCTCCGCTCCCGAGGTGGAGTTGTTCACCGAGATCATCCCCGCGGAGCAACGCTCGCGGAAGCGAAATGCGCTCTTGGGGTTCGTCGTGTAGATCGAGGCCGAGAGTCCGTATCCGTGCCCGTTCGCCAGCGCGATCGCCTCATCGAAGTCCTTGAACGACGCCACGCCCACGAT
>Ga0136624_1000273_pt1 | contig 18773 bp, 19 predicted proteins | sample AntDrymUQ4692206_2_FD_104802 | JGI IMG/M metagenome (GOLD analysis project Ga0136624, IMG submission 104802) | Polar desert sand microbial communities from Dry Valleys, Antarctica - metaG UQ469 (22.06) | ecosystem: Environmental > Terrestrial > Soil > Desert | place: Antarctica: Dry Valley... | reverse complement strand
CCGAGGAAGCGTTGGGGAGAAGGGCGGGTGACGCTCCTCGGAGACGCAGCCCACCCGATGACTCCCGACCTCGGCCAGGGGGCGTGCCAGGCTATCGAAGATGCGGTGGAGTTGGCGAAATGCCTCGGACGGCAGGAGATGGGCGCTGCCGCCGCACTCGGTCTCTACGAGGCCCAGCGCATCCGCCGGACGGCGCGGCTTGTCCGCGGCTCCCGGCGCACCGGCCGCATCGCCCAGCTGCAAAACCCGCTGGCGTGCCGTCTACGTAACGCTGCCCTCAGGGCGCTCCCCTCCCGATTACAGATGAAGCAGCTCGAAGCTGTGATGGGTACGAGGAGTAGCAAGGACACCGATCCGGCGAGCGTTGGGAGTAAGCCCTAGCGGAACATCAAGAGCGCGTCGATCCCCAGGATGACGACCGGAGCACCCCACCAATCCCCCGATCCGGTGGTCGCTATCCACGGGAGGGACAAAATGGAGTTTCGCCTGAAGTGCGGCCGGTACTCTGCGCGGCGGGCTTCCTGACGAACTCGTCGAACGAGGCGTGAGCCCTTCAGGGGGCCCGCAACTCGCGCCAGATTGCGGGGAGAACCTTGGCGGGGTAGCGCCAGCATATAAAGGACGCGCCGTGCTCGCGAGGGTAGTAGCGGATGAGAACCTCTTCGAAGGCGCATCCCTTGCGCAGCAGGTCGAGGGTAAGTACCTGCGCGTAGTTGTAGTCGTGGATGATCTCGGCCGCCGCCGCTGCCTCTCGCGAGAAGGCTCGCATCCCCGTCTGCCCGTCTGTCATGCGGCGTCGCGTAAGAAGCACGAGCAAAAGGGTGAAGGCGTGGTTCCCGATCCGGCGATAGAACCTCATCCCTCGCACCCCACCGAGGAACCTGCTTCCCAACACGTAGTCCGCCCGTCCGGCCAGGACCGGCTCCACGAGGCGCGGTATGTCCTCCGGGTAATACTCGAGGTCCGCGTCGAGGTAGGCGACGGCGTCGGCGCCGCGCTCGACGGCGGTGCGTAACCCGGTACGCACCGCCGCGCCGAGACCCATGTTCTCGTGGTGCCGGACCACATCGGCGCCCCGCTCTCGCGCTATCTCCGCGGTACGGTCGATCGAGCTGTCGTCCACCACTATCGCCCGTAGCTCGCAGCCGGAGACCCGCACGCCGCCGATGCGATCCAGCAGCTCCCCGATGGTAGCCTCCTCGTCCTTCGCGGGGACGACGACGGCGAGGTGTTTCACAGGCGCTCCCGGTCGAGGGCTTCCGTGAGGACGCGACCCGTGGAGCCTTTGGGCGGTTCGACGCCGAGGAGGTAGCCGATGGTCGGGGCGAGATCCAGGATGGAGTGAGGTTCGCTCACCACCCGTCCCTGCGCGATACCGCTGCCCCACATCGCGAAGGGGACGAAGCGCTCGCCCTCCGAAAGGTGGCCGTGGGCGCCGATGCCGCGGCCCTGGCCGTGGTCGGCCATGAGGATCACGGCGGCATTCCGCAAGTAGTCTCGCTCCTCGCACCATCCCATGAACTCCTCGATGAGCCCGTCGGTGATCTCGATGCGCTCGACGTACTCGGGGTAGTACGTCCCCCTCGTATGGCCATTCTGGTCCACCGCGAGGAGCTGGAGGACGAGCAGGTCCGGGTCGTGCCTCTCGAGCTCGCGTTTGGCGGCGGCGATGAGATTCTGATCGATCTTGTCGTTGTGCGCGACGCTCGTCACGCTCGCCACGTCGTCCCCGAAGGCGTCGATGAGGTGCGCGATGCCAACGAGCCTCCCCACTTTCCCGCGCCGCCGCAGAACGTCGAAGATGCTCTCGACCTTTAAACCCAACTTCAGGACGAGGTTCGATGCGATACCGTGCCGCTCGGGAGCTGCCCCTGTCAGCATCGAGGAGAAACACACGACCGTGCGTGCTGGATAAGTTGTCTCGACGCTTTTGTAGACCGTTCCCGAGGCCATCATCTTCTCCAGGTAGGGCTTCTCGGCCTCGCGGAACCGGTCGAGCCGGCAACCGTCGATGACGACGACGATGACACGTTCGGCGAGCGGAGCGCCATCGTTCACGTCTCGCGTGGACTCCGTGGGATAGATGGGCTTCCAGTCGAAGCACTTTCTGTGGATCAGATAGCTCGCTAAACCCAGCGCGGCGGTGAAGAGGAAGACGAGCGAGACCCTTCCAGCGTCCAGGGGCTCCTGGATCAGGTACTCCAAAGTAAAGAGCGCGAGCAGGGCTTTCGGCGCCTGCTCCAGGAAGTTCCCGCTGGTCGAGTCCGGGTTCTCGAGCACGAGTCTCCAGAACCGGACGAAGTTGGTCTTGGGCGCCCCGGTCCGCAGGTGGTAGTAGAACGTGCCCCAGAAGAAGACGGTGAAGAAGACGTAGAGCCCGAAAGCGAGGGCCAGCGCACCGGCGTCCACAAACCGGAAGACGAGCACGAAGACCGCGAGAAACCCCCACAGCGCCGACCTGAGTTTCAAGGGGAAGTCGTAGCGGACGAAGAGCGCCACGAGCGGCGCGGTGAGGAGAAGCGCCGGCAGCGCCCGTCCCCAGAACTCCCCACTCCCAAGCTCCAACGCGTGCAGAAGAAAGAAGACGCCGAGCACGAAGACCGGATGGAAGGATTTGCCCTCGTTGAGTACGTTCCAGCAACGGGCGGCGACTATCTCAAACTTCGAAGCCTGCTTCATCGGGCTTCCTCTCCTTTTGTACAGCCGCCAGCCCCTCCACGAACGCGAAGGGAGCGGCGGCGAGGGCGTACAGGAACTTCACGGCGTGGGTGGCAACGGCGGCGACGAAGGCGGACTCAGCCGGCGCCCCGAAGACCAGCAGAACAGTGACCATCCCGGCCTCGTAGGTCCCGAGGCTCCCGGGGGCGAGCGGGACGGCCGCGACGAGGACCGCGAAACAGGTCGCGGCGACGACCTCCGCGGAGGAGAGCCCCAGGCCAAGCCCCCGCCCCACTACAAGCAAGATGCCCGCCTCTAGCACCCACGCCGGAGCCGCGAACCCGAAAGACCGGAGGAGGTTCGCCCACGTGGTTTCTCGTAACGCCGCCCGCGCATGACCCGCGTACCGCCCGATGACACCGAAACGGCCGCAGAAGGAGGCGGGTAGCCTCGGGCGCGCCAGCACGAAGAGCGCGGCCGCCATCCCGCCGAAGACCAGGATTGGAAACGGGATTCCGCCCCACCCGCCGGAGCCGGCGAGAGCCAACGACGCGACGAGCACCGCGAGCAGCCCCGCGAGGTCCACGAGCCTGCTCAGGACGACACTCATCACGGCCTCCGCGGTGGACACCCCCGACCGCGAAAGGGCGTACATGCGAGCCAGATCCCCGGCCTTCGCGGGAGCGGCGTGGTTGAGAAAGAGGGCGCCCATGAGCAAGGCAAAGAGCTTCGCGATGGGGACCCGCGCCCCGATCAAGGGACGCCAGGATGTGGCCCGCAAGACGAACGCCCCAGTGTAAGCCAGAAGGGCGAGCGCCACTTCGAGAGGATGCCCGGTCGCGTGGCTCGCAGCCTCGCGGAGGTCCACGGGCGCCAGCGCGAGGGCGAGCACGAGGAGTACGGCCATCCCGACGGAGACGAGCGCGAGCCGGACCCTCAAGTCTGCTCCAGCTCGTATATGCGGAACCCCTGGCGCTCCTCGTAAGTGTCGCGGGGGATGTCTTTGAAACCATCTTCGAGCCGCGGGAAGCTTACCTCTTCCCTATCTACCTCTCGCAGCCGCAACCCTTGGAAGACGGGCTTGTGTTTCTCTTCGACGGTCACGTAGACTGCGTCTTCGAGGAGTCCAGCCTCCCGGAGATCCGGCATCTCCCGGCGAAACTGGTCCCGCTCGTAGGCAAGCACCGGCCGCCCGTAGAGATAGTCGAGGGTGGCAGCGTAATCGTCGCCGGGCAACTCGACGTAAACCACCCGGGAATCGGGCACCGCCTCCTCCAATCTCTCGATCCCCTCGACAGCCCCCGCGAGCTCCCGCACGCCGTAGACTGGCCAAGCCACGTACACGGACCAGACGAGCGCGAAGACAGACAGAGCCGCAGCGCAGGAAGCTCCTATCCGCTCGCTCCAGACCCTTCCAAGCATCCGCCCCGCTTCTACGATCGCATATCCCGCGAGCAGACAGAGGCCGGGGAACACTACGGGTACGGAGCGCCGGGTGGCCCAGGGCAGGTCCGGGGCCACATTCGGCAGCGCAACGTACAAAAAGCCGAACGCCAGGACGGCACCCAGAAAGAGGGCTCGCGCCGCGTCCAGCCGGTGCGCTGCCAGTACAAATCCCACCAGCCCCAACACGGCCACGACAGGGGTAAGGAACCACACCATCCGGACCGCTGCCTGGCGGTCGTAGGCGTGGAACTCGGCCATAGAGCCGTCACCTCCCCAGTACTCCGGCAAGCCTTCCCAGGGAACCGGCAGGACGAAGTAAGCCCACAGGGCGGCCCCCAGTACGGCCAGCGCCGCGAGAAGAGCAACATTCCGCCCGTGGAGAGCCAGCAGACGTTCGTATCCTCCACTCCACGACCGGCGCAGCACCAATACGGCGGACGCTACGAGTAAAGTTCCCCCGATGAGGTATGGGGAGAGCCGTAGGACGTTGTCGGGGACGTGGAGATCGTAGATGAGGTTCAGGTAGCGCTCTCCAACCGTGCCGGCGTAGAGCAGCATCGCCCCACCCGAGAGTAGCAGCGGGGAGCAGAGGTAGACCCACCTGCGAGGTGAGCGTCCGAGCAGGACGTCGTGCAGGATCAGGGCCGGTATTACGAGCACGGCCAGGAAGGCGTCCACCCGGATCATCATGGCCCCGCCGAGCAGTGCGCCGGCCAGCACGCCCGTCCCCACTCCCCCACCCCGGACGAATCGGGCGGCGAACCACAGTCCCGCCAGAACGAAGAACTGGGTCATGATCTCGCTCGATGGGTAGCGAGCCCACCAGACCTGTACGTAGCTCACCGCCAGCAGCGCCGCCCCCACGAACCCGGCCCACCGCCCGAAGTGCTCCCCGCCCAGCACGAACGCTATCCCGACCGCCAGCGCCCCGAAGACGGGCACCACGTAAAGTTCGCCCCAGATGCCGCCCGCCAGGTTTCCGAGGCCGAGCCAGGCGAATGGTCCGGGGAAGAACTGCGGCACCACGAGGTCGATCCCATGGATGTAGAAGCCGAGGTGTTTGGCCCCGTGCTCGAACTCGTGGAAAGAAGCGAGCGCGCCGACCAGGGGGTCCCGGATGAGTAGCTCCCCGGTCCGGGCCAGCTTCGCTGCCGCCACCGTGTACACACCCGGATCGCGGTCCTTCAAGACGTACTCCGCCGGGTGGGCGTAGAGCGCGAACGCAACCGCCACGAGCCCCAGAGCTCCGAGATCCCACCACATGGGGCGGGTTCGCGCCTCGCCCCTTCGGGAGAAGGCCCACGCGACCGCCACACAGACGCCGAGGGCGCCGAGAACGACCGGGATCTCGAACCACCCCAGAAAGGCCAGCGCCACGAGGACGGGGGTGGAGACGGCGGCGGCGCAGGCGACGCGCAGCAGCGCCAACTCAGCCCACCCATCCCACTTACGCGAAAGAGACGCGCCAAGAAAATGGCCCGGTAGGTACACGAACATAGGGATGAGGAACGCCCAGATCACGCCCGCGCCTTCGACCGCGTCTTCAAACGACGCTCGGCGCCCTTCGCACAGCGTCCTCCGCGAGAGCCCAGCGAACCTGCGCCTCCACGCCCTCTTCGAGGGAGACCCGCGGCCTGTAGTCCAGCTCCCGCGCCGCCCGCTCTAGGTCCGCCCAGGTAGAACGCACATCCCCCGGAACGGGTGGGGCATACCGGATCTCCACCCGCTCGCCCATCGCCTCCCCGACGAGCTCCACGAGCTCCCCGACCGTGGTCCGCGTCCCACCCCCGACGTTGTAGACGCGGGTCACGCGTTCGGGCTTCGCCTCCAGCGCGGCCACGGTGGCGTCCACAACATCCGAGACGTAGGTCATCTCCCGGCTCTGGGTACCATCCCCGAAGACTTCGACCGGCTCCCCGCGGGCAGCCAGGGATATGAACCGCGAGAGGGCCATCTCCGGCCGCTGTCGCGGCCCGTACACCGTGAAGTAGCGAAGGATCGTCGCCGGCACCGCTTGTTCCCTCGCGTAGAGCCCGACGAGCTCCTCGGCGGCGAGCTTGGAGAAGCCGTAAGGGGAGGCGGGCCTCCGCGGATCGTCCTCGGCTACGGGTCCCCCATTTTCTGGGCCGTAGACCGAAGACGACGAGGCGAGGACGACGTGCTCGAGCCCCACGCGGGACGCGGCCTCCAGGAGACGTTGCGTGGCCTGTACGTTCCGCTCCACGTAAACCGAAAACCTCTCGCCCCAGCTCGAGCGCACCCCCGGCTCGCCCGCCAGGTGCGCTACCTTGTCCACGCCGCCGATTATTTTGTCCAGGTTCGAACGCAGGAGATCGCCCTCGAAAAACCGAAAACGCCCGTGGGAGAGCGCCCGGTCCAAGTTCCGCCTCTTCAAGTCCCGGGAGTAGTAGTCCGTAAAGCAATCCAAGCCCGTAACTTCGTGCCCCAACTCCAGCAACCGGTCCACGAGATGGGACCCGATGAAACCCGCCGCCCCCGTGACCAGAATACGATCCAACAGGTCCTCCCCTTGATCTAGCTCACACCCGACTCGCAAAGTGCTTGACCCGTCTGCCCCCGTAGAGTAACTTGGCCTTATGATTACTGCAAATGATTATCATTAATGGCAAACCTCCGCGACAGAGGTCATGAAGCGAGGTCTCCGGTGAGTCGTGGAGCTACGTCCGAGAGGAGAAATTTGATCCTGTCCTGGAAGAGACCGTATGGGATATTGGCCTTTTTCGTGTTCGTGTTGCTCGCGGTCGTGGGATGCGGAGGGCAGGAGGAGTCGGGTGGGGGTTCCGCCTCGGAGGGAAGCTCGGCGTCAGGCGGGGAAACCACTTCGGGCGGGGGTTCGGCGTCCGCCGGGGGCTCTACTTCGGGTGGCGGGGAGGTCTCTGGTGAGGGGCTGGTCGTGTACTCCGGGCGCAACGAGGAGCTAGTGGGTCCGATAATCGAGAGGTTCGAGGAGGAGAGCGGGATCGACGTCGAGGTTCGGTACGGGGACACGGCGGAGCTCGCCGCGACCATCCTCGAAGAGGGCCAGAACAGCCCGGCTGACGTCTTCTTCTCCCAGGACGCGGGCGCTCTGGGAGCCCTGACCAACGAGGGGATCCTGAGCCCGTTGCCAGAGGATGCTCTGAGCCAGGTCGAGGAGCGTTTCAAGGACCCGAACGGCGAGTGGGTCGGCGTCTCGGGACGGGCGCGGGTCGTGGCGTACAACACCGAGGCTTTGAGTGAAGAGGAGCTGCCGAGCTCCATCCTCGACTTCACCGACCCCGAGTGGAACGGCAGGATCGGCTGGGCCCCGACCAACGGATCGTTCCAGGCCTTCGTCACCGCCCTCCGGGTGATCGAGGGCGAAGACGTGGCCCGTGAGTGGCTGGAGGGCGTACAGGCGAACGACCCGCGCCGTTACGACAACAACCTAGCCATCCTCGAGGGTGTGGTCTCCGGCGAGATCGAGGTCGGCTTCGTCAACCACTATTACCTGTTCCAGCTCCAGGAAGAGAGCGGCGGGGACGTGCCGGCGGCCAACTACTATTTCCAGAACGGAGACCCTGGCTCCCTGGTAAACGTGGCGGGGATCGGCATCCTGAACACGGCCGACAACACGCCCGAAGCCCAGGAGTTTCTGGAGTTCATGCTCTCCGAGGAGGCCCAACAGTACTTCGCCGACGAGACCTTCGAGTACTCGCTAATCGAGGGCGTCCCGATCAACGAAGAGTTGGTCCCGCTCTCGGAGATAGAGACGCCGAACGCCGACCTCGGCAACCTCGACGACCTGCAAGGAACCCTCGACCTGCTGCGGGAGACGTTTGTCCTCTGATCTGACCACAGTCGGCAGAAAACCCCGTTCGGGAACGGGCGCCCGGTCGCGCTGGCCGCCGCCGGCGATCTGGATCCCCGCCCTCCTGGTCGCGGCGGCGATGACTCTGCCGCTCGTCTACCTGGTCTTGCGGTCCCTGGAGAACGGCTGGGGAGAGTTCTTCGAGGTGGCGCTACGCCCGCGAACGCTGGCGGTACTCGCGCGTAGCGTGGTGTTGGCGACGGTGGTGACGGCTGCGTCGGTCGCGGTCGCGGTGCCGCTGGCGTGGCTGACGACGCGCACGGACCTGCCGGGGCGGCGGGCTTGGGCGGTGCTCGCGGCGCTGCCGCTCGTCGTTCCGTCCTACGTCGGGGGGTTGGTGTTAGTCAGCACGTTCGGTCCCAGGGGGCTGTTGCAGGATGCCCTCGCTCCCCTTGGGGTCGAGAGGCTGCCGGAAATCTACGGCCTCCCCGGCGCGGCCCTCGCCCTGACGCTCTTCTCCTACCCGTACGTCTTGCTGACCGTCCGGGGCGCTTTGCGCGGCATGGACCCGGCGCTCGAAGAGGCGTCCCGGTCTCTGGGCAGCGGAGGTTGGTCGACGTTCTTCCGGGTCACGCTGCCGCAGCTCAGGCCGGCCATCGTGGCCGGGGCGCTGCTGGTGGCGTTGTACTCCTTGAGCGACTTCGGGGCGGTCTCGCTGTTGCAGTTCGACTCGTTCTCGCGTGAGATCTACACGCAGTACCGATCCGCGTTCGACCGCACCCCGGCCGCTATCCTGGGGCTGATGCTGGTGGCGCTGACCGGCGCGATACTGGCTCTCGAGGTGCGCACCCGCGGTAGGGCGCGCTACCATCGGAGCAGCGCAGGGTCGGTCCGTCCTCGCGGCGGGACGGTCGTCGCGCTCGGACGCTGGCGGTGGCCCGCGCTACTTTTTTGCGGGGCGGTCGTGCTGCTGGCGCTCGTCGTGCCGGTGGGGGTCCTGGTGTTCTGGCTGGCGCGCGGCCTCGCGTCCGGAGAGCCTCTGCGCCTGCTGTGGGGGGCGGCTTTCGACTCCGTCTACGTCTCGGCGTTGGCCGCGGCGGTCGCGGCGCTCGCCGCCCTACCCGTGGCGATCCTCGCCGTGCGGTTTCCCGGCTGGGTGGCCGGTATCGTCGAGCGGCTCTCTTATCTGGGGTACGCGCTGCCGGGGATCGTGCTGGCCCTCTCGCTGGTGTTCTTCGGGGCGAACTACGCGCCGGGTCTGTACGGCACCCTGGCGCTGCTGGTGTTCGCCTACGCGGTCCATTTTCTGCCACAAGCCGTGGGCGCCACGAGGGCGACGCTCTTGCAGGTGAGCCCGAGCGTGGAGGAGGCAGCACGCGGGCTGGGACGCGGCCCGACGGGGGTGATGGCGACCGTCACGGCGCCGCTGGCTTCCTCCGGCATAATCGCCGGTTCGGCGTTAGTATTCCTAACTACCATGAAGGAGCTACCCGCGACACTGCTGCTCGCCCCGCTGGGATTCGACACTTTAGCGACCAGCATCTGGACGGCGACCTCCGAGGCGTTCTTCGCCCGGGCCGCGGCCCCGGCGCTGCTCCTCGTCCTGGTCTCCGCCCTCCCGATGTACCTGCTCCTCATCAAGGAGCGTTCGCGATGAGCGGTGTGCCCATGATCCGGCTAAACAACGTCGCCAAGAGCTTCGGCGAGGTCAAGGCGGTGCGAGATCTGAGCCTGGAGTTGGAGAAAGGGAAGGTGCTCGCACTGCTTGGCCCTTCCGGGTGCGGCAAGACGACGGCTTTAAGGCTTTTGGCTGGCTTCGAGCAACCGGACGCAGGTGAGATCGAGATAGAAGGACGCCTCGTCGTCGGGCGCGGGACCGTACCGCCGGAAAAGCGAAAGGTCGGCATGGTCTTCCAGGATTACGCCCTCTTTCCCCACCTCTCGGTGGCGCGGAACGTCGCCTACGGGCTCAAAGGCATCCTGCGGGGCAAGCAGCGAGACGCGCGGGTGACGGAGGTGTTGGGCCTCACCCGCCTGGCCGGGCTCGAAGACCGGATGCCCCACGAGCTCTCCGGCGGGCAGCAGCAGAGGGTCGCCCTGGCCCGCGCCCTGGCGCCAGCGCCCGCGGTAGTCCTGCTCGACGAGCCGTTCTCCAACCTCGACGCAGCCTTGCGGGCCGAGGTGCGCTCGGAGATGCGCGAGATCCTCAGCGCCGCCGGCGCCACCGCGGTCTTCGTCACCCACGACCAGGGAGAGGCACTGAGCATCGCCGACGAAGTGGCCATAATGTTCGACGGAAGCGTCGTGCAGGTCGCCCCGCCCTACGAGGTCTATCACCGCTCGGTCACCCCGGAGGTCGCCGCCTTCGTCGGCGATGCGAACTTCCTGCCCGGTACGGCCGGAGGGGGCCGCGCCCTCTGCGAGCTCGGCGAGGTCGCCTTCGAGAGAGGCGCCACCGGCGCGGTCGAGGTCATGCTCCGCCCGGAAGCGCTCGTCCTGCGGGCGGACCCAGCAGGCCAGGCGACCGTCGTAAGCCGGGAGTTCTACGGTCACGACCAGCTCGTAAAGCTCCGTCTGGGCTCCGGGCGCACGGTCCTCTCGCGGCTGACGCCAGGTCCGCCGTTCGGTCTGACGGTCAAGGCCGGGGAGCGCGCCGCCGTCGAGGTCCGGAGCCCCGCGCTCGTCTTCCCCCGACGCGTCCAATAACCCGCCGTCTCGGTGACGCGTACCCGACCCGAAGCCAGATCATACCGAACCCGGGTGAATGGTTCGATACGTCCGCTGCCCCCGGCAAGATGCTGGGGGCTCCAAAGGAGATGCCGGGGGTTCCAAGAGTCAGCCGGGGGTTCCAAGAGTCGGGAGTCGCAAAAGCCCGAACCCCACCTCGCTTTCGATGAGGAAGATATCAACCGGATTCGGTGCTCCCCCTCTTCGCTCACTCCTAACCCTTTCTTTGACCTGCGTCACAGCTGCCCGCATCCGGGCTTGACCCGGGTGCTTCCCTTGCCGTACCTTGGACACGGTGTTATTGCTAATGACTGTCAGTTGCGTCTTTTGAAGGAGTCCCGGTGAGAGCAGCGTTGAGTCTGGCAACAATCTTCGTGTTAACGCTAGGAGCGGCGGGGTGTGGGCAGGGTCCTGAGGCGGAGAAAGAGGACACCGGGACGACGGAGGAGACCTCCGGGAGCGCGTCTTCCGGAAGCGCCTCGGCGTCGGCTTCTCAGGCGGCCGTGCCGGAGGCGGACATCCAGAGCACACCGGAGCTGGAGGCCGCGGTAGACGAGTATCGGGCATACGTCGTAGGTGAGACGGACCAGCTCGTTGAAGAAACGGCGCTGTTCACCGGCGCGGTTCTCGCAGGAAACGTCGAGGAGGCCAAGGAGACTTACGCTCCTGCCCGCGTGCATTGGGAGCGTATCGAGCCCATTGCGGCAACTCTGGGAGACCTCGACCCGAACATAGACGCCCGCGAGGGAGACGTGCCCGACGACGAGTGGAGGGGCTTCCACAGGATAGAGCAGGCCCTCTGGGTCGAGAACACCACCGAGGACCAGGAAGAGTACGCTCGCCAGTTGCAGGCCGACATCGAGCAACTGCAAGCGGAAGCGCAGAACCTGGAGCTCCAGCCGGCGGATCTTGTAACGGGCTCCATAGAGCTGCTAAACGAAGTTTCGGCCGGCAAGATCACCGGCGAAGAAGAGCGTTACTCGCGCACCGACCTTTTCGACATCCAGGCCAACGTCGAGGGTTCGGAGGCGGCGTTCGAAGCGCTCAGGCCGTCCCTCGAACAGAGTGACCCCGAGCTCGTCGCGGAGATCGAGGAGCGTTTCGGTGCGGTCTATGAGACGCTGGAGCCCTACCGCGAGGGCGACGGCTGGGTACCCTACACCGACGTAACCGAAGAGCAACGGCGCCAGATCAGCCAGAGCATAGACGCCCTCGGCGAGCCGCTCTCTCGCGTCGGGCAAGCCCTGGAGGCCTGATGTCCAAGAAGAAGGCAGGCTACTTCGAGGACCGCAAAGGCATAAGCCGCCGTGAACTGTTCCGGCTCGCCGGGGCGACCGGCGCGGGGCTCGCCATCGGCGGTGGTGGCGTCGGCGCCGCGGTGGCGGCAAGGGACATCCTGGGCGCCGGCACCGGCGGCATCGTGGGAGCCATCCCCTTCTTCGGGCGCAATCAGGCCGGCATTACGACCCCGCAGCAAGACCGCCTGGTCTTCGCGGCCTTCGATCTCACTACCGACAACGTATCCAAGGTTCGGGACCTCTTACGCGAGTGGACGACCGCCGCGGCACTAATGAGCGAGGGCCGGCCCGTGGGGGAAGAGAGCGAGAACGTCTACCTGCCACCGGACGATACCGGCGAGGCCCTCGACCTCTCCCCCGCCCGGCTGACCCTGACCTTCGGGTTCGGTCCGACGCTCTTCGAGCAAGACGGCTCCGACCGCTTCGGGCTCGCGGTGCAGCGGCCCGCCACGCTCGCCGGCATACCGTCGATGCCCGGCGATAGCCTCGAACCCGAGAGATCCGATGGGGACCTGTGCGTTCAGGCGTGCGCCGACGATCCACAGGTCGCCTTCCACGCGATCCGCAACCTCACGCGCATCGCCCGCGGCACCGCCACCATGCGTTGGTCCCAGATCGGCTTCGGCCGCACCTCGAGCACCAGCAGGGCGCAGGAGACGCCCCGCAACCTCATGGGCTTCAAGGACGGCACGAACAACATCAAGGCCGAGTACGAAGACCTCATGGACCAGCACGTCTGGGTCCAAACCGGAGACGAGCCGGCCTGGATGCGCGACGGGACCTACGTCGCGGCCCGCAGGATACGCATGCTCATCGAGGTCTGGGACCGCTCCTCCCTAAACGACCAGGAGCAGACGATCGGCCGGCACCGGACCAGCGGAGCGCCCATAGGGGGCGAGGACGAGTTCGATCCGATAGACCTCGAAGCCAGCGGTTCCGATGGTAAGCCTTTGGTCCCGACCGACTCCCACGTCAGGCTCTCGCGCGAGAACCCGGACGAGCAGATACTGCGCCGCGGATACTCCTTCACCGACGGCATGGACCCAAAAAGGGGCCAGCTGGACGCCGGCCTTTTCTTCATCTCCTTCCAGCGCGACCCGCAGAAACAGTTCGTGCCGCTCCAACGCCGCCTGGCCGAGAACGACGCCTTGAACGAGTACATACTTCACACTGGCAGCGCCCTCTTCGCCATCCCGCCCGGCGCCCGAGAGGACGGTTACGTGGGTGAAACCCTCTTCGAGAGCGCCTGAACACCGCATTCCACACACCGGGCTCCGGTCCGCTCCTCTGCTCCCGTCCATACGCCGATCCCCGGCTTCGCGTCCGGAGATCTTCCCCAAGCCCCGATCCCGGGCGCGGAGTCGCGGGGGTCGGATACAATGCCCGAAGGTACCTTTTGTCGGAGAGCGGCGTATGGACGTATTCGGACTGGACATCGGCGGCTCGGGGATCAAGGGCGCGCCCGTAAACGCGGAGAGTGGAGAGCTTCTGGGAGAGCGGATCCGGGTCCCAACGCCGGAGGCTGCGACGCCGGACGAGGTGGTGGCGGCGGCGATCGAGGTCGTCTCGCGCTCGGGCTGGGACGGTCCGGTGTGCTGTGGTTTTCCTGGTGTGGTCAAGGAAGGCGTCATCCACACGGCGGCCAACGTCGCCGACGAGTTTATCGGCTTCGATCTGCAGACGCGGCTCCAGAAGGAGCTGGGGACGCCGGTGCGAATCGTGAACGACGCCGACGCGGCCGGGCTAGCCGAGATGCGTTGGGGCGCCGGGCGCGGCGTCGAGGGTACGGTCCTGATGTTGACGATTGGGACCGGTATCGGGACGGCACTCTTTATCGAGGGCAAGCTCATCCCAAACACCGAGCTCGGTCACATCGAAATTCACGGTAGAGAGGCCGAGCTTTGGGCCGCGGACCGCATCCGCAAAGTCGAGGACCTCTCGTGGAAGAAATGGGCCCGGCGGGTCGAGGAGTATCTCCAGAAGATGGAGGCCCTGCTGTGGCCCGATCTCATCATAGTCGGCGGCGGCGTGAGCAAGAAATCGGAAAAGTTCCTGCCGAGGATCGAGACGCGCACCAGGATCGTGCCGGCCGAAATGCTCAACGAAGCCGGGATAGCCGGCGCCGCCCTCGCCTACGTCCCCGAGACACCCGTCTCACCAAAACCGCCTGCCTCCACTCTAACGCAAGAGGCTTAGAGTCAGCGCCTAGCGGGAGCTGGATCCGCCGCCCGAGATCAGGGCCATAGCCTCCGCCCGGCGCGCGACGTCCTCCTCAAAAACCCCACGCGCCGCCGCGGTAACCGCTACGGCGCCCGGCACCTCCGCCCCCCTCATCGACATGCACGCATGCTCTGCCTCAACAACGACGATCGCCCCCGAAGAGCCCAGCTTCCCGTAAACGGCGTCGGCGACCTGGGCCGTGAGGCGCTCCTGGAGCTGGGGCCTCTTTGCGTAGCCCTCCACCACGCGCGCCAACTCCGAGAAACCGGCGACCCGGCCGTTGGGGACGTACCCCACGTGTGCTTTGCCGGTAAAGGGGAGGAGATGGTGTTCACAAACCGAGGCCACCGGTAGGTCGCGGATGAGGATGAGATCGCGCGCTTCTTCGGCGAAGCCGCCTTCGAGCTGGAGGGCGGGATCTTCGGATAGGCCGGAGAAGAGTTGGGCGTAGGCTTCAGCGACGCGCTCGGGGGTCTCGAGTAGTCCCTCCCTCTCGGGGTCCTCGCCGATGGCGAGGAGTATCTCGCGTACCGCCCGTGCGATTCGCGGCTCGTCTACCATCTCTCTAGCTCCTCACGAACGCCGGCAGGCCGCGCAGATCAGGGAGGGTAGCGATCGCCTCCGGGGCCTCGAGGCCGCCCTCCCGGTCGATCAGCACGGCGTCGATGCCAGACGACACGGCCCCGCGAACGTCCGAGACGGGGTCGTTGCCGACGTGTACCACCAGATCACGCCGCTCCGCGATACCGGCCAACCGCAGCGCCTCCTCGAAAATGGTCCTATCCGGCTTCTCCGAGCCGACCTTCGCGGAGGCCACGATGCCGTCGAAGTAGCGGATCCAGCCGAGGTCGTCGAGCACGCCTTCGAGCGCCACGTCCCAGTTGGAGACCACGTAGAGCGGGAGATCCATCTCCACGAGCTCTTCCATCACCTCTTCTGACTCCGGGTAGGGTCTGAAGATCAGCCTCCTCTCCAGGACCTCGACCAGGACGTCGGTCGGCGCGTCGAGGCCGAGGGCTTCAGCGGTCTTGCGGGCATTCTCGCGACGGAACTGCGCGAGCTCCTCCTCGGTCGGGTAGTTGATGTTCTGGCTTATGTGCGTGTGCAGGCTCTCCAGGAGGGGCTCGCGCGCCTCCTCGACGGTCAGGGTACCGTTCGTGCTGTAGGGCGCCAGGTCCTCCACGTAGCCCTCGACGTCCACGTCGACCCACAGGAGCGTCTTGTCCACGTCGAGGAAGATGGCGTCGTAGCGCACCTATCGCCCCCGTTCGGTATCCTGGCGGGCTCGCAACCGCCAGAGGATCAGGGCGGCGAGCAGAAGCGCCTGTAGGGGATGACGGGGCGCACTCCTCAGGTTCACGCTCCAGCCTACCCCGAAGGAGGTCGGTACGAGGAAGCCCTCGTCTCCCCTATTCAAGAGCGTCTGCCGGAGACGAGCAAGGGTTGGAGGCCTAAAGTCGTAGGGCAAAAGCCCGAAGATTTTCCCGTAAGAGCCCGCCACCGTCAGCACCTCCGCATCAGCAATCTCGCAGCCTACGGAGTATAAACCCGTACGCGCGACCGATGGGTATTCAGAGTATCTCGGCATCCAGGCCGCGCTCCTCGGAGAGCCGGTCCATGAGGGCTACGACATCGTCGGCAAGGTTGTCCGGGATGTAGAAGTAGGCCGTCTGGGGATAAGTATCCTCGTCCGGCTCGGAGTCTACGTGCTCGTAGTCGGCGCCGAGTTCGTCGAGGCCGTCGCGCACGAGCTCGAGGTCCTCTTCCTTGGTTATGTTGCCCACCCGCAGCATGGGTCTGTTGTCGGCCTCCATTGGATCCTCCTAACCGAAATCGTAGTCGGGAAACTTGCCGTCGCGTTGTATCAACTCCCCGTCGGCGTAGAGCTCGCCACCCTCGCGCAGGTCGCATATGAGGTCCCAATGCACGCTCGACTCGTTCTTGCCGCCGGTCTCGGTGTAGGACCGGCCGACCGCCAGATGTACCGTCCCGCCGAGCTTCTCGTCGAAGAGGATGTTCTTGGTCGCCCGCTGGATGCCGTAGTTCGTCCCGATCCCGAGCTCTCCCAGGTAACGCGCCCCCTCGTCCGCGTCGAGCATCGCGTTCAGGTACTCCTCGCCCTTCTCCGCGCTCGACTCGACGACCTTGCCCTCCTCGAACCGCAGCTTCACGCCCGAGACCTCCCGTCCGGCTACCGCAACGGGGATGCCGAAGTAGACCTCGCCGTTCACAGAGTCCTCGACCGGTCCCGTAAAGATCTCGCCACAAGGCATGTTCTTCTTGCCGTCGCCGTTCAAGAACTTTCGATTCCTTATGGAGAGTGTAAGGTCCGTCCCGGGTCCACTGATGCGCACCTCGTCGGCCTCTTCGAGACGCTCGGCGAGCCTTCCTTGCTCCTTTGCTTTCTCGCGCCAGTAACCCACCGGGTCGTCCTCGTTGAGGGCCATCGCCCCGAAGGCGAACTCCTCATAGTCAGCGAGGCTCATCTCCGACTCCTGGGCCAGGGATTCCGTCGGGAAGAGAGTTAGCGCCCAGCGGTCCTTGCCGAGCACGATCTCCTGCAGGTCCTTGTCCCGCTTGCTCAGAGCCTGCTGCTTCTGTGGATCCACCGCGGCCAGGGCGCGTGTGTTCTGCGGAGCCATGATCGAGATGAACGCGTCGGCGCCCTCGTAGATCGAACGAACGACGGGGGGCGTCTTCTCGTAGTGGAGCTCCTTGGCGTGCCCGAAGAAGAGCTCCTGCATCCCCGGCAGCTGGACCTGGGGGATCGGGATCGCGCCCGCGTCCAACAGCCTCGCGTAGACCTCTTGGATCAGGGGCTGCGCCGCGACCCCGCCGGAGACGATCACCTGCTCCCCCTCCCCCGCTCCTATCGAGTAATCTACCAGTACTCTCGCCAGCTTCACGAGCCGCTCGTCCCTCATCGAAAACGCTCCTTTGTCCCGAAACTCCGCGGCAGAGCTTACCATCTCCCCGACGGCCGACCCACCGCTCCGCCCCGGCGATGATACGCTGCATGAGAGGCTGCGTCATACGGGCGACGAGAACGGCGGCTCGGGAACGATAGGAGTAGATCTTGACGGAAGCTGGATCCACGAACCCCTTCCCGGCGCTGGAGGGGCACAAGAACGCCAACCTCACCACGTTCCGCAAGAGCGGGGACGCGGTCCCGACGCCCGTCTGGTACGTCGTGCTGGACGGCAAGCTGTACGTGAGGACGGGGGCCGACTCGGGCAAGGTCAAGCGCATCCGCAACGATTCCCGTGTACTCCTCGCGCCCGCCACGGTGCGAGGCAAGCAGGTAGGTCCGGAGTCGGAGGCGAGGGCGCGCATCCTGGGACCCGGAGAAGAAGGGCTGGTCGAAAACGCGATGAAACTCTTGAGGCGGAGGTACAAGACTACGCCCATCGTGGACCTGTTCCTCGGCCGCGAAGAGCAAGCGGTGCTCGAGATAGAGCCGGCCGAGGCTTGATGGCGGGGAGCCCGCGCTTCGCAGGCTCCTCTACGGTTCGTCCGTCTCGTCCTCCCCGCTGCCGATGGTCAAGATAGAGCCGGCGCTGCCGATACAGAGTATGCTGCCGGCGCTGCCGATGCTCAGGATAGAACCGGCGCTGCCAATGCTCAGGATGGAACCAGCGCTGCCGATGCTCAAGACCGAGCCCACGCTCCCGATGCTCGCGATGCAGCCCAGGCTCCCGATGCTCATTATGCTCAACAGGCTCTTTACGTTGCGCGACCTCACGCGCGTGCTACCACTCGCGTTGGGTGACAGCACACGCTTCCGTCCCGAGCGTGTTGCTCCGTACATACACGTACCCCTTCGTACTCGCTACCTCTTCGCCCGGCATATCTCTCGGCGCAGCGTACCACTGCCGCCGATAGTACTCAATGCAGCGACGTGCAGGGTCGAACAGGGGGCGTGCTCACCCTGACCCGAATCGGGCTTGCCACCAACCCGCGCAGACCGGAGTAGACTCTCCTCCATGAGCGTGAGCAACAAACCACAAGACGGCGCGAGCCCCCTCGAACACCTTTCATCCGCCCTCGCCGGCTTCCAGCCGTCGCTCATAGAACCGCGAGGGCGGGGGCAGGCCTCCGTCGCCCTGATGCTGCGCGAGCGGGACCTCGGCCTGGAGCTCCTCGTCATAAGGCGCGCCGAGAACGAGTTGGACCCCTGGTCGGGACACATGGCGCTCCCCGGCGGCGGCCGGGAGCCGGGGGACGAGAGCGTCTACGACACCGCCCGGCGCGAGACGCTCGAAGAGATCGGCATAGACCTCGATGAGGGCCGCTTTCTCGGACGTCTGGACGACATGGGCCCCCGGACGATGCCCGGTCAGCTCGTCGTCTCTACTATCGTGGTCACTCGGGACGCCGAGCCCGGTCCCCTCGACACGCGCGAGGTCGTCGAGGCGTTCTGGGTACCCGTGGACCGGCTCGTGGACGAAGAAGTCGAGATCCCCGACTTCCCCGGAAGCTGGCCGGCCTTCACCTACAAAGACCACTACGTCATCTGGGGCCTCACCCACCGCATACTCACGCAGCTGTGGCGGCTAATGTTTGAATGAGACTCCTGTAAGATAAATTCAGTGTTCTAGTGACCCCTGTCCGAGGAGTAATTGCCATGAGCGATG
>Ga0136624_1000272_pt1 | contig 18797 bp, 19 predicted proteins | sample AntDrymUQ4692206_2_FD_104802 | JGI IMG/M metagenome (GOLD analysis project Ga0136624, IMG submission 104802) | Polar desert sand microbial communities from Dry Valleys, Antarctica - metaG UQ469 (22.06) | ecosystem: Environmental > Terrestrial > Soil > Desert | place: Antarctica: Dry Valley... | reverse complement strand
CGACCCGGGCACTTTCTTGGGGCTGGCGGCGACCTTCGAGCCGGTCGGTATCGGGGCGTACGGGGGTGCGGCCGGGGCGCTGGAGAGCAAGGATCTCCTCGCGGCGGCGCTCTCCATTCACAACGTGGAGTGCCAGCACCGGACCGCGATCAACATCCTTCGGAACATACTGCCGCCTAACGACCTGGCCTTCGAGCCGACCCTGCCGTTTGGAGCCGTGGTCGAAGCCGTTGCCCCGTTCGGCGTTACCCCAGGTTAAGGGAGGAGATAACTAACTTATGGAGAAGCACACGGTAAATGTGCCGGATATGGAGGGCTTCGCACGGCCCCGGACGCGGAGGGACTTCTTTAAGACCCTCGCGGTAGCTAGCGCGGGCGCGGCCGGTGCGGGCCTGTTCACGAGCAAGAAGGCCTTCGCCCAAATTGGCGGCACCCAGGAGGGGGACGCAGGTATCTTCAACTTCGCCCTTACGCTGGAGTTTCTGGAGCGCGACTTCTACCAGATGGCGCTCGACCGCGGGGTCCTCTCCGGACCAGCTTTGGGTGTCGTGACCAACCTGCGCAACCATGAGCAGGCGCACGTGGACGCCATTACGGCAGCACTGCTAGGCGCGGGGGCGACCCCGGCCCCGAAGCCGGAGTTTACTTTCCCGCCGGAGTCACTCGCGAGCCAGGCGGGTGTCATACAGCTGGCCAGCGTTCTAGAGCCCACGGGCGTCGGGGCTTACCTCGGCGCGGGGCCGATGATCCAGAACCCGGTCTTCCTGGAGGCAGCCGGGACCATCGCCGGGGTCGAGGGCGACCACGTCGTCGCCATCAAGAACCTCCAGGGCATCGTGCCGCCGGCCAACGTGGCCTTTGAGCAGGCCCTGACCAAGGATCAGGTTCTCGCCGCTATCGCCCCGTTCCTCGGGATGGGCGCGATGCCGGCCACGGGAGGTCCGGGCGAGTAGGGGAACGAATAGCCTGACACTGTTGCACCAACGCATTCTTACAAGGAGCAGGGCGCTTGCCGCCCTGCTCCTCTCTCTGTGCCTTTTTCTAGCCGCCTGCGGGCAGCAGCAGGAGGAGGAGGCGTCCGGACCGACCGGTGAGGCGACCGGAGGCCAGGGAGAGCAAACCGAGTTCGCCCAGTCCGAATCGACCGAGCAGTGGACGACCGTCGAGTCGGTGAATCCGGAGGATATACTCTCCGAGGAGGAGCGGACGGGACCCCCGAAGGTCAAGGACTGGAACGAGCCGAGCGGGAGCGAGCCGATCCAGCTGAGTGCCGACACCTCCGCGGGGGCCATACCGGCCGTCAAGCCCTTCAACTTCGGCCGCGACCCTGGCGGTCCCGAGGACAAGACCCTGTACCTGAGCGTACCCAAGCTCGGGATCGAAGACCTGCCCATCTTCGACTCCATCTCCGAAGAGAAGCTCAAGGAGTCGGCGGTCCACGTCCCCGCGACGGGTTTCCCCTGGCAGAATGGGGCCAACGTCTACATCGCGGGGCACCGCGTCGGGTACCCGGACACTCGCTCCTCCTACGTGTTCTACGACCTCGACAAGCTCGCCCCCGGAGACGAGATCTCCCTGAAAGACGCCGCCGGCGGTGAGTACGCCTACAGGTTGACGGAGCAAAAAGTGGTCCCGCCCGACAACATCGAGGTGATGAACGCGGACGAAGAAGGCAAATCCATCATTACCCTCCAAACCTGCACCCTCCCAGATTACGTCGATCGCATCGTGGTGCAGGGGGAGCTGGTCGAAAAACCCGCCTGAGCAATCGCCGGAAGCTCTAGTCTTCTAAAGAGGAGACGAACTCGCGGGGCCTTAGCTCACTGAACGGCCCGCCAGGGACATTCGCGGTCCACACATGCATCATCTCCGGAGTTTCCCGCCCTTGCAGGGAGTGGGCGTGCCACTGAGTGAGGCAGCCGCCGATCCGGGGACCGGAATCGCCGGGCTCGGGCGCGAGGTACATGGCGCCCAGCAGGACGGTACCTTTCGAAGTGTTCGCGTAGACCAGTGCCTCCGGTCGATCGGGATCGAGGACCTCGCCGTCTCGTTGGTAGGCGGGATTGAGGTAGTGCGTGATCGGTCGCCAAGAGGGCGAGCTAGGCCAGTAGCCTTCGGCTTTAGCCACCGAGGGGTCTACGTACTCCGCCACGCCCGCTTTAGTATCCACTGCGAGTTTATCGGCCGCTTCCTGCTGCTGAGGCGTCGGGGGCTCGGTGCAGTGGGTGTGATCTTCTTTCTCGCCTGCTGAACTAACCGCAGGGCCACTGGGTTCCGCGGCGAGCTTTCTCTCATAGGAAACGGTGCTGGTCGCCCATGCGGCGTTGACGACCGCGAGCAGTACCAAGGTGCCGGTTCCGAGCACGAAGGCCAGGCGGAAGCCGGGAGTTTTCCACCTGGGGTCCCCAGTCGATTGCAGGCGAGTGTAGGTAGCCCCGATCAGGCCGACGAGCAAGGCGGCGATACCCAAAACGACGAGGAAATGGCCGAGCCCGACGATCCCGGCGCCGACAGCGTGAGCGAGGGAGGTATAGTCGGGGTTGATGAGGTTGAAGAAGTTCTCGGTCCGAGCGAGATCGGCGGCAAACGCACGGAGCACCGTACCCCACGATAGACCGATCAGGAGAGACACGAAGCCGCCGAGCCCGAGGATGAGAAACAAAATCACCCTCTTCCTACTCGCTGGTTTAGCTGCGTAAACCATAGCTTTTACTTCTCCCGCCACTGCCAGTGAGCATGTTCGATCGGTGGGAAGCAACTAACGCTCCGGTTGCCCTCCTCTCTAACACAGATTACCATTCGTCGCTTCACCGAGGAGGTCTACAATGAGGAAGTGCCCACGCTCGAGCCCTGAGTGTGAGTAAACTCGAGGCTTACACGCCTTGGAGCCGGGTGGCTAACTGCAGGCATTGTGATGGTAGCTTAGCTTCAACACCTACCGTCATGGCTGCGTGCTAAGATCTTCGGTCAGCGGGAGCCAGGGGCTCCCGAAACCATCATGGCGTGGAGACATGGAGGCGATCCTGCGCTTCAGCGTACTTTCGAGCGGCAGCTCGGGCAACGCGACCTATCTGGAGGCCGGCGGACAGGGTTTGCTCGTCGACGCCGGGCTCTCGTGCCGCCGCTTGCGGGGGCTTCTAGGCCGGATCGGGCGGGATCTCACCGACGTCTCGGCCGTGCTCCTGACCCACGGCCATGCCGACCACACTTGCGGCGTCAGATCCCTCCTGCGCGAGCAGGAGGTGCCGGTCTACGCCGCGCCAGGGGTCGCGGAGGACGTCAAGGGCGCCGCGCTAGTGGGCACCGGCGAAGCTCTGGACCTGGGAGGCGCCTCGGCGATCTTTTTCGAAGTGCCCCACGACGCGCCGACCTACGGGGTGCGCGTCTCGGACGGCGAGCAGGTGAGCGCACTGGCGACCGATCTGGGCGAATTAGGGACCGGGCCTTTGCATTTCTTGCGCGGCGCGGATGCGGTGGTCCTGGAGTCCAATCACGATCTCGACTGGCTCCGGCGCGGGCCGTACTCCGCGGATCTCAAGCGGCGCGTGGCCTCCGCGCGCGGCCACCTCTCGAACGAGCAGGCCGCCGAAGCGGCGTGCGCTCTTGCCCCGCATGGCCTCAAGGATCTTGTGCTCGCGCATCTCTCGAAGACCAACAACTCGCCTGCCCGGGCGTGCGGCATCGCTCGCAAGGCGCTAAAGGGGGCCGGGCATACGGGCGTCAGGGTTCGGGCGGCCATGGCCGGGCAGCCTACGCCCTGGATCGAGGTCGGAGAGCCGATAGAGAGCCGGGAGTACGTCTACCGCTACAGCGAGACCGGGGTCCAGCTCTTCGACCTCCTGGATTAGCGGCCCCGCGATGATACGGCGCGTCACCATTGTCGCGGTCGGCACCCTGAAAGGATGGGCCGACGAGGGCTGCCGAGACTACCTGAAGAGGCTCCGGCGGTACTTCCCGGTAGAGGTCGTCGAGGTGTCCGAAGAGGACCTGAACCGGCGCTCGCCCGAGGAGGTGCTCGCCGCCGAGGCTAGGAGGCTCCTCAGCAGGATACCCGCGGGGGCGTACGTGATCTCCCTGGACCGGGAGAAGGGCGAGCCGCTCTCCTCGCCCATGCTGGAGCGACGGCTGAACTCCCTGGGCCTCTCGGGCCAGAGCCACGTTGCTTTCGTCCTCGGTGGCCCTCTGGGACTCTCCCAGGAGGTGCTGGCGCGGGCGGACGCTCTCGTCTCCTTCGGCCCTGTTACCCTGCCGCACGCCCTGGCGCGGGTGGTCCTCCTGGAGCAACTCTACCGCGCGGCGAAGATAAACCGGGGCGAGCGGTATCATTATTAGTTGTTAGTTTTCAGTTATCAGTTTTTGCCTCGCTTTCCCGCTGACAGGCTAGGCGAGCGGGAGTGGTTGGGTAGCTCGGTTTTCGGTAGGTTTCGTCGTGGGCTGTGGGCGATAGTTCTGCTTTTTACTGAATACTGATAACTCACCTTACGCGAGAGCCAGGGTGTAGAGTTAGAACACTATGAACAAGGATCTCCTCGAACTCTATAGCGATTACCTCTTGAGCTCCTTCTCCCACACTACTGCCACCGGCCTCTCGGCCATGACCGGCGGGGAGGTCTCTCACGACACAGTGAGTCGCTTTCTCTCGGAGAAGGACCTAGACTCCCGGACGCTGTGGCGCTTGGTGAAGCCCGTGGTGCGCGAACTCGAGAAGGAAGCCGACAAGGACGAAATGATCGGCGCGCTGATCATCGACGACACCATCGAGGAGAAGCCCTACACCGACGAGAGTGAGCTTGTCTGCTGGCATTACGATCATAGCCAGGGGCGCAACGTCAAGGGGATAAACCTCATCAGCGCGCTCTACCAGGTAGGAGAGGCTTCCGTACCGGTGGCTTTCGAGCTCGTCAAGAAGACCGAGTGGGCTTTCAACGAGAAGAAGGGGCGGTGGCAAAGGAAGAGTCTCCAGACTAAGAACGAGCACTACCGCAAGATGCTCGCCGCGTGTGCAAAGAACCAAATCGAGTTCGGCTATGTGCTAAACGACGTATGGTACGCAGCTTCGGAGAACATGAGCTTTGTGAAGGAGGAGCTACGAAAAGAGTTCATCATGCCCCTAAAGACCAACCGCAAGGTGGCACTCTCGCTCGAAGACAAAAGGCGAGGGGCCTACGAGCGAGTTTCGTCTCTCGAACTGGAAGAGGACACCACACTCAAAGTCTACCTGGAGCAGCTTGAGTTCTCCGTGCTCCTGGCAAAGCAGGTCTTCAAGAACGAGGACGGCAGCGAGGGTGTTCTGTATCTGGTGTGTAGCGACCTAACCCTCGACCATGAGCGGATTGCCGCGATCTACCAAAGACGGTGGAAAGTGGAGGAGTATCACAAGTCGTTGAAGAGCAACGCCTCGTTTGCCAAGTCGCCGACCAAGACGATAAGGACGCAGTCCAATCACTTCTTCGCTTCTATCTATGCGTTCTTCAAGCTGGAGCGGATGAAGGTTGCCACGAGGATGAACCACTTTGCCGTGCGCTCGCGGATCTACCTAAAAGCGATCCAGGCAGCTTACCGGGAGCTACAGCGAATGCGGCTATCCGGTGTTGAGGGGCAGATCCCTGCGTAAGGTGAGCTGATAACTAGAAACTAAAAACTAGAAAAGCGGTAACATATTTGTATGCGGGTGCAATTAGACAGGTTTGAGGACAATGGGATGGCGGTTTTGCTGCTGTATCCACACGGCAGGAAGTGTTTCGACGTGCCGCGGGAGTTGCTGCCGGAGGATGCGCGGGCGGGGGACGTCTTCGAGGTGGGCTTCGCGCGCGACCGGCGGGAGACCGAGCGGATGGCGGCGGAGAACGAGAGCCTTTTGGACGAGCTTCTGGGGCGGGATGGTTAGCAGGTCGGATCTCGAGGAGAGGGTGGCCGGCGCCCTGCGGGAGGCGGTCCGGGAGGCGTACGGGATAGAGCTGGACGGCATTCGCGTCGAGCGGCCGAATGAGGCCGCGCACGGTGACTTCGCCACCAACGTCGCCTTGGCTAACGCGAGGGTGTTCAAGCGCAATCCTCGTGAGGTGGCGCAGAACATCGTCGCCTCGCTAGAGGCGCCGTTCGTCGAGAGCGCTGAGGTCGCGGGGCCGGGGTTCATCAACTTCCGGCTCTCTTCGGTAGTCCTCGAAGAGGAGTTGGAGGCTTTGCTCGCGGCGGGTGAGGGGTACGGCAAGCGGGAGCCTTCTGGGGATCCCGTCGTGCTCGAGTACGTCAGCGTCAACCCGACGGGTCCGATGACGGTGGCGCACGGGCGGCATGCGGCGTACGGGGACTCTTTGGCCAGGATCATGGGGGCCGCGGGTCGCCGGGTTTCTAGGGAGTACTACTTCAACGACGGGGGAAACCAGATCCGGCTGCTCGGCGAGTCCGTCGCTGTCCGCTACGCCGAGCTCTTCGACCGGGAATGGCCGGTCTCCGACCCTGAGGCACTCTACCGCGGCGAATACGTCCGCGAGATCGCCGAAGACCTCAAGGACAGGGACGGCGACCGTTACCTGAACGTCCCTCCCGAAGAGGCTCTGCCGGAGATAATGGCGTTCGCCACGTCGTGGTGCATGGACGATATTCGGCGGACGCTCGCCCGCGCTCGGGTACGGTTCGATAGCTACTTCAGCGAAAAGAGCTTCTACGAGTCGGGCGCCATAGAGAAGGTGATCGAGGAGCTCAAAGAGAGCGGGTACGTCTACGAGAGCGAGGGCGCGTTGTGGCTCGCCTCCTCGAAGCTCGGGGACGACAAGGACCGGGTCCTGGTGAAGCAGGACGGCTCCTACACCTACGTCGCGCCCGATTTTGCCTACCACCGGGACAAGTGGAACCGCGGCTACAAGACCGCGATAGACGTGTGGGGCGCGGACCACGCGGGGTACGGGCCGCGGCTCCGGGCCGGACTCGTGGCGCTGGGGCTGCCAGAAGACTTCCTGGATATCGAGCTCGTGCGGCTGGTCAAGCTCGTGCGCGGTGGGGAGCAGGTCAAGGTAAGCAAGCGGGCCGGCAATTTTGTTACCTTCGACGAGCTGTTGGACGAGGTGGGGGAGGACGCCGCGCGGTACTTTTACGTGCGCTCCTCGCACCGCACCGAGATGAACTTCGACCTCGAGGTCGCCGTCCAGCAGTCCGACGAGAACCCGGTCTACTACGTGCAGTACGCCCACGCCCGCATCGCGAGCATCTTCCGCCGGGCCGGGCTCGACCCGGAGACCATAAAGGACGTGCCGCCCGGCGACTTTGCCCCCGAGGAACGGGCCCTGCTACTGGAGCTCTTCGACTTCCCGCGGGTCGTCGAGGGGGCGGCGGCGCGTAGGGAGGTACATCCCTTGCCAACCTACCTGGAGACCCTGGCGACCCGCTTTCACAGGTTCTACACCGTGCATCAAGTCCTGGTCGAGGACGAAGGTCTAAGGCAGCGCAGGCTCGCTCTGTGCGCGGCTACGAAGAACGTGCTCCGGAACGGGCTTGGCCTCTTGGGGGTCAACGCGCCCGAGAGGATGTAGGAGGCGCCCACCGGGTACTTTCGATGCTGTCGCAGTATGATAAACACGGGTCCTGTCGCCTGGCGAAAAGGGCTTTCGGTACCGCCAGAATGAGTGGTATGTCGTTGTGTCTGATGGCGGGAAGTCTCCGGCGATTAACGCTCCTTTGACACGTTTCGACTCGGCTTCGTTATACTTGTGTATAGCCGGTTGATCCGATACGAGTACCCCGGGGGGAAATGAGCAACGACGGCCGTTTGACGATTTGCCAGATCAGCGACATCCACTGTGGGAGCCCGTACTTCGTCCCGGACCTTTTGGAGCGTTCGATCCTGGAGATAAACGACTACGCGCCGACGGCGGTCGTGGTCTCGGGGGACCTCACGGACGCGGGCTACCGCCAGGAGTTCGAGCAGTCGGCCGAGTACGTGGGACAGTTCAGGTGCGAGAACCTGATGGTCATACCGGGAAACCACGACTCGAGAAACGTCGGCTACATACACTTCGAGCGGCTCTTCGGCGAGCGTTACTCGGTGATCGAGTTCGAGGACGCGATCATGGTGGGCGTGGATTCTTCGGAGCCGGACTTGAACGACGGTCGGGTGGGCCGTGAACACTACGGCTTTATCCGGGACTGCTTCCAGAGCGCGGGGGATAAGCTCAAGATCTTCGTGGTACACCATCACCTGATCCCGATCCCCGGCACGGGCCGCGAGCGGAACATCATCTTCGACGCGGGGGACATCCTGGAGCTCCTCTCGGAGCTGGACGTGGACCTGATCCTCTCCGGGCACAAGCACGTGCCGTACTCGTGGAGGCTGGAGAACATGTTCATCGTGAACGCCGGGACCGCCTCCACGACGCGCCTCCGGGGCAACACCCGGCCCTGCTACAACATCATCGAGATAGAGAATGGGAGGGTAAGGGTCTTCCGCAAGTACCCGTTCAAGGAGCGCGAGTTGATCGTGGACTTCGACTCCGACACCCGCGAGTACTCGCGCTTCGAGGACAAGATAGACTCGGAGATCCCCAGCTCCCCCTACGGCGGCCCTTCTTCTCTGGGCGACCGGTAGCCCTACTCTGCACCGTGCGGGCGCTCTTCCTCATAGACGGCGAGCACTACCCGCCCGTCGTCCTCGACGCCATGAAGAGGGTAGAAGAATCTTTCGGCTTCGAGGGCGTGGCCGCCGCTTTTTTGGGCGGTACGGAGAAGCTCAGAGAGGGGACTGACTACGGCGTGCCGCTCGTAAAGGCCGAAGACCCGGTCTCGGCGGTTGAAAAGGCGCTCGCGGAGTACGACGATGTCGAGGTCGTCGTGGACCTCTCGGACGAGCCGGTGGTGGGGTACAGGGAGCGGATGCGGATAGCGTCGCTGGCTCTGGCGGCGGGCGCGAGCTACAAGGGGAGCGACTTCGACCTGCGACCGCCGGAGTACCACGCGATCTCGACGAAGCCTTCGCTCGCCGTGATCGGGACCGGCAAAAGGGTCGGCAAGACGGCGGTCTCCGGCTACCTGGCCCGGCTCCTCTCGGAGAACGGTTTCGCGCCCGGGGTCGTCTCGATGGGCCGCGGAGGACCGCCCGAGCCGGAGGTGATAAAGGGCCACGAGATGGAGGTCGGAAGCTCGTATCTGCTCGACGCGCTCGCGCGCGGGGCTCACGCGGCTAGCGACTACTACGAGACGGCCGCCCTGAGCCGGGTCGTGACCGTCGGCTGCCGCAGGTGCGGCGGCGGCCTCGCTGGCGAACCTTTCGTCTCCAACGTGCTCGAAGGGGCGAGGCTTGCGAACGGGCTCGATACCCGTCTCACGGTCTTCGACGGTTCGGGGGCGGCGGTGCCGCCGGTCGAGGTCGGGGGGCGCGTCCTCGTCGCGGGCGCCCACCAGGACCCGGAGTACGTGACCGGTTTCCTCGGAACTTACCGGATTCTAATTTCGGACCTCTTGCTCCTCACGATGAGCGAGGAGCCGATGGCGGGTGAGGAGAAGGTGCGGAGCATCGTGGAGGCGGCACGCCGGCTAAAGCCGAACCTGCGGGTGATACCGGCGGTCTTCAGGCCGCGGCCGGTCGGGGAGGTGCGGGGCCTGAAGGTGGCGTACGTATCGACGGCGCCCCGGGAGATCCTGAAGGTTCTGTGCCGGCACCTCGAAGAGCGTTACGGGTGCGAGGTGGTCGCGGCGTCGGGGAGCCTATCGGATCGGAAGGGGCTGGTCCGGGACCTGGAGGACATGAGGGATCTGGGCGTGGAGGCGTACCTGACGGAGATCAAAGCGGCCGCGGTGGACGTGGTAACGCGCCGGGGCGCCGAAGAGGAGAAGCCGGTCTTCTACTGCGACAACGACCCCGTGGCCGTCGATGGCCGTGACGGCCTCCTGGACGGGGCGCTCCTCGAACTGGCGGAGATGGTGGTTGCGGGGTTTGAGGACGAGACGGGTGGTCATGGCGGGGCTGCTAGTGTATAATTAGGTCCTACGATGCACCGGCCGTTGGGATCTAACCCCAGGCCGTTTCGCACTATCTCTACGGCAATCCCGCATAAGGCCCATGTTGCTACTACGTGCAGGATACCCGAGAGGCGAGGGAGGTTGGTGAACGTCTACCACCATGAGCTTGGCTAGGTTACGCTCTGAGAGTGTCGCCGTTTCGGCTATCGCGTACGCCTCCGTGACCGAACAGGTTGCCCTCGAGGTGGCGCGCCTGGAGGGATCTGGGGCGCCGGAGAAGGCGTACACTCTGGCCACGGAGGTCTTCCGGGAGGAGTTGGGCAAGGTCGGAGTTTCGGGGCGGGTCGCTATCCTTAGAGAGGAGCGGCTCGACGAGCGGGGAGAGGTGCGGTCGCTCAAGACCAGGCCCGGTATTTTGAGCGTGGGGGACATCCTGGGCGGCGGGCAGGCGGAGGTGGACCTGGCGGTCGAACCGGTCGAAGGGTTGCACCTTCTGACGCGAGGCCAGCAGGGGGCCATCTCGGCGGTGGCGGCATCACCGCGGGGGAGCATGCGCGGGACGCCGGATATGTACATGAGCAAGCTTATCGTGGGACCGCGCGCGAGGGGCAGGATCGACATCGACGCGCCGGTGGACGAGAACGTACACGCCATAGCCGAAGCGAACGGCCGGAGAACCTCGGAGATAACCGTCGCGGTGCTGGACAGGCCCCGGCACGAGAACCTCATCGAGCAGATAAGGGAGACCGGGGCGCGCATCCAGATCCGCCAGGAGGGCGATCTGACGCCGGTCATCGCCGTGGGCCTGCGCGGATCGGAGTTGCACGCTATCATCGGCATCGGGGGGGCTCCCGAGGGCGTTCTGGCCGCAGCCGTTATAAAATGTCTCGGAGGGGAGATCCAGGCCAAGATGTGGCCCACACAGCGTTCGCAGGTCGAGAAGCTCAAGGAGTATGGCCTCGACGACCCGGAGAAGAAGCTGGCCTTAGACGACTTGATCCGCGGCGAAGACGTGGTCTTCGCCGCGACGGGCATCACGCCGGGAGAGACCCTGCACGGGGTCAGGTACTTCCGGGGCGGCGTCCGAACGCACACCGTGGTTATGTCGACCGAGCCCCGTATGGTACGATTCATGGATACCATCCACGCCCTAGAGCCCGACGCCGGGATACAGGGCTTCCAACTTTAGTAGCACAAACGAGAAGCGCTTGAGAGAGAACTTTATATTCCATAACGAGAGAGGAAAACGAGCATGACGGAGCTTTCCACCCTTGAACGCAAACCTTTAAGCGATCTGCACCAGATCGCCGCGCAGCTCGGCATCGAGCAGTACCGCAAGTACCGCAAGCCCCAGCTGGCCGAGCTGATCTACCAGACCGCTACCGAGCAGGCCGTCGGCCAGCAGGCGGCGGAGACAACCACCAACGGCGGCGAGACCGCCACCCCCACAATCACCCCCGAGACCGGCACCAACGGCGCCACCGGCAACGGCGAAACCACGGCGGCAACGCCAGCGGCGCCCGAGGTCACCGAGGCACGCCCGGACCCCTTCGGGGAGGCCGACACGGCCATCGCGGCCCCGGAAGAAGTCGAGCAGCGCCGCCAGCAGCAGCAGCGGGGCCGTGACAAAGGCGCCGACAGACAGTCTGAGCAGCGCCGGGACGGGCGCCGGGATAAGGGCGAGCGCCAGGACGGACGCCAGCAGGAAGGCCAGGGCCAGAGCGGCATCCTCGACGTGTTGCCGGACGGGTTCGGTTTCCTGAGGACGACCGGCTACAGCCAGGGCAAGGGCGACGTGTACGTCTCGACCTCGCAGATAAAGCGGTTCAACCTCAGGCGCGGGGACTACGTGGACGGCCAGATCCGGCCGGCTCGCGATGGCGAGAAGTACCCGGCTCTGATCCGGATAGAGTCGGTCAACGGCTACGAGCCCCAGAAGGGACGCCACCGAACCAACTTCGACGACCTGACGCCGCTCTACCCGATGGAGCGCCTGCGCCTCGAGTGGAAGCCGAACGACCTCGCCCCGCGCGTCATCGACCTGGTGGCGCCTATAGGTAAGGGCCAGCGCGGCCTCATCGTCTCGCCGCCGAAGGCCGGGAAGACGACGATCCTCAAGCAGGTGGCCCAGTCCATCGCGGCGAACTATCCGGAGGCCAAGCTCTTCGTCCTCCTGGCGGACGAGCGGCCGGAGGAGGTCACCGACTGGGAGCGCAGCGTCGAAGAGGCCACGGTCGTCTCATCGACCTTCGACCAGCCCGCCGACAACCACATAGCCGTGGCCGAACTCGTCCTCGAGCGTGTCAAGCGGCTCGTGGAGGAGGGCGAGGACGTGGTCGTGTTGCTCGACTCGATCACGCGTCTCGCGAGGGCCTACAACCTCGCCGCCCCCGCTTCGGGGCGCATCCTCTCCGGTGGCGTCGATTCGGCGGCGCTCTACCCGCCGAAGAAGTTCTTCGGCGCGGCCCGGAACATCGAGAACGGCGGGTCGTTGACAATCATCGCCAGCGCGCTCGTCGAGACCGGGAGCCGGATGGATGAGGTCATCTACGAGGAGTTTAAGGGCACGGGTAACATGGAGATCCACCTGGAGCGCAAGCTCGCGAACAAGCGGGTCTACCCGGCCATCAACATCGAAGACTCGGGCACGCGCAAGGAGGAGCTCCTCATGGAGCCCGCCGAGGCACAGCGGGTCTGGCAGGTCCGCAGCATCCTGGGCGCACTCGACAGCAACCAGAAGCTAGAGCTCCTTATACAGAAGCTCAAGGAGACCCACACCAACGCCGAGTTCTTGCGCGAGCTGCAGCGGGTCCGCAGTTAGGGCGACTTGCAACAATGGGGTGGTCGCGAAGGAAGCTTCGCGGCCGCCCTCTCCGCGTCCTTTACAGGCGTAATAGAATAACCGGGTAGTAATTTAGTAGTAAACGGAGGTTTTAGATGAAGACTGGGATACATCCCGAGTACACGACGACGCGGGTGCATTGCACGAGCTGCGGCACCGAGTTTGAGACCCGCTCGACGGCGGGCGACGCGATCACGGTGGACATCTGCTCGAACTGCCACCCGTTCTACACGGGCAAGCAGCGCATAGTCGACACCGGCGGTAGGGTGCAGCGGTTCAGGAATCGCCAGGCCCGCCAGGGCAAACAGTAAACCCACGAGTCGGGGACCGAGAAGAAGGTAGAGGAGGGTGAGATGAGGGTCGGCGGGCAGGCAATAATGGAGGGCGTCTTGATGCGCTCCCCCAACTTCTGGGGGATGGCAGTCAGGACGCCCACGGGCGATATGGACATCCAGGCGGAGCCGTTCAACTCGATAACCAAGAAGAGCAAGCTCTTCAGGTTACCCGTAATCAGGGGTTTCCTCTCGCTCGCTGAGACCCTCTGGCTCGGCATGAAGGCGCTGACCATCTCGACCAACATCGCGCTCGGCGAGGAAGAGGACCTCTCCAAAAAGGAGGTCGTGGGGACGATGGTCTTCGGGCTCGTCCTCGCGTTCTTGCTCTTCCTCGCCGCGCCCGTCCTTGGGACGAAGGGTGTGGGATGGCTCATAGGCAACAGCATCGACAACCCGATCCTCTTCAATCTCGTGGAGGGTGCGATCCGGATCGGGATCTTTATGCTGTACCTGGTCGGTATCACCGCGGTCAGCAAGGACATCAGACGCTTCTTCGCCTACCACGGCGCGGAGCATAAGGCCATAAAGGTCTACGAGAGGGACGAGGAGCTGGTCCCCGAGAACGCCCGCAAGCTCGACACGAGCCACGTCCGCTGTGGTACGAGCTTTATCCTGTACGTGCTGGTCCTGAGCATCCTGGTGTTCAGCCTGCTCCCCATCGACTGGTGGGTCGAAGCGGTCGCGAGCCGCGTCGTAGTCATCCCGCTCGTTGCGGGCATCGGCTTCGAGTTCATCATGTGGAGCGCCCGCAACCAGGGCAACCCCCTGGTAAAGGCCCTGATCTGGCCGGGCCTGCAGCTCCAGAAGCTGACCACCCGGGAACCCACCGACGATCAGGTAGAGGTCGCGATGGCCTCCCTGAAGAAGGTTCTAGCCAAGGAAGAAGAGGCCAGGATAAAGCCCGACCCCACGGGCCAACTAGTAATTTAGTAAGACTTCAAAGCTTAGCAAGAGTTTAGGAACACATGGATCATCAGGTACTAAAACTGGCCGAGGAGACGCTCGCGCGCCACAAGGCGCTCGCGGACGAGCTCTCGGACCCGAACATCTACTCTGACCAACGCCACTATGCCGAGGTCGCCAAGGAGCACTCGAAGATGAGGCGAGGCGCAGAGTGGTCTCAGGGGCTGCTCGCCGCCGCCGAGGAGGCTCGGGAGGCGCGCGAGTTGATCCCCACGGCCGATTCGGTGGAAGAGAGGGAGTTCTTTACCGAAGAGGCCGAGGAGGCAGAGAAGAGGGTCGAGGAGCTAACCGAGAAGATACGGGCCGAGCTCATCGACCGCGACCCGAACGACGACAAGGACGTGATCCTGGAGATAAGGGCCGCCGCCGGCGGCGACGAGGCCTCCCTCTTCGCCGGCCAGCTCTGCGAGATGTACACCCGCTACGCTGATCGCCTCGGCTTCAAGCATCGCGTCCTCTCCTCCAATCCCGCCGAGGTGGGAGGCTACAAAGAGGTTGTAGTTGAGATCGAGGGTGATGGCGCCTACTCGACGTTCAAGCACGAGGGAGGAACCCACAGGGTTCAACGTGTACCGAAGACCGAGAGTCAGGGGCGCATCCACACTTCGACCGCGACGGTGGCGGTGTTGCCGGAGGCCGAGGAGGTGGAGGTCGAGGTCGCCCAGAACGACCTTGAGGTCGACGTTTACCGTTCGAGCGGCCCCGGCGGGCAGAGCGTGAACACGACGGACTCCGCGGTCAGGATCACACACAAGCCCACGGGCCTCGTGGTCACATGCCAGGACGAGAAGAGCCAGCTCCAAAACAAGGAGCAGGCGATGAGGATACTCAGGTCGCGCCTTCTGGAGCGCGAGATGCGCGAGCGTCAGGAGCAGGAGGGTGCCCTCAGGCTTGCCCAGGTCGGCTCGGGCGACCGCTCGGCGAAGGTGCGCACCTACAACTTTCCCCAGAGCCGTATCACCGATCACCGCATTGGCCTGACCTCCCACAACCTCGAGGGCACCCTGAATGGCGACCTCGAAGAGTTTACGCGGGCCCTGGCCGCCAAGGAGCGGTCCGACCGCCTCGCCGCCGAGGCCGCCGGAACCCCTGGCTGAAGACGGATGCGGGCCAACGCGCCGGCGAACGCTAGATAGCGCTCGCCAAATCGTCCGGCAAGCCGCCGAGAGGCTCGAGCACGCGGGCGTGCTCGAGCCTGCTGCCTCCGCCGAGGTGCTACTCGCCGAGCTGCTCGGTGTGAGGCGGAGCGAGCTTGCCTCTTATCCGGGGCCGCTGAGCGAAGAGCAGGCGGCGCTCTACGAGGGCTGGATCTCACGCCGTATAGAGCGTGAGCCCGTGCAGCGCATCCTCGGATACGCCTACTTTCGCAACTTGCGGCTGAAGCTCGACGAGCACGCCTTGATCCCGCGTCCCGACACCGAGAGCGTCGTGGATGCCGCTCTTGAAGCCATAGATCGCCGGGGCGGCTCCTGTCGCGTCCTCGACGTCGGTACCGGCTCCGGCGCGATCGCCATCTCCATCGCCCAGGAGCGTCCCTCTTGTGACGTTCACGCCACCGATTATTCGGAGGGAGCGCTCCGGATCGCCCGCCGCAACGCGGCGCGGGCGGGGGCGAAGGTTAGGTTTCACCGCGCGGATCTAACCTCCGGCCTCGACACCCTCGAAGGCAGCGTCGAATTGCTCGTCTCCAACCCCCCGTACGTGAGGAGCGGAGACATCCCGGACCTTGCTCCCGAAGTCCGCGACTGGGACCCGCGCTTCGCCCTCGACGGTGGTCCCGACGGCCTCGACTTCTACCGGCGCATCTTCGCCGAAGCCGCATCGCTGCTTGCGGAGAGAGCGGACGTGGTGCTTGAGGTGGGGGATGGGCAGGCCGAGGAAGTGCTCGAGATAGGATGGTACGCCGGATATATCCCGCTGGGGACGTACCCGGACTTGGTCGGGACGCCCCGGGCCGCGCTGCTGCGCTGGGGTTCGGGTTGAGGTACGTCTCCGCGGCGGAGGCCGGGGATTTACTACGGGAGGGCAGGGTGGGACTTGTCCCCACCGAAACGGTCGTCGGGCTCGTAGTGGGGAAGGCCGGTCTGTCGCGGCTGTTCGAGATCAAAGGCCGCGATCCCGGTAAGCCCATCGCCGTGCTAGGCGGTTCCGCGGAGGAGGCTCTCGCCCTGGGACGGGGGTCATCGCCGCTCGCCCAATCTCTGGCGGATCGCTTCTGGCCAGGGCCGCTGACCTTGGTCCTCGAAGCCGAAGGCGGAGGAACGGTCGGGGTACGGGTCTCCGCGCATCCCGTGACCCAGGCGGTACTCGCCGCTTATGGCGAGCCGCTCTACGCGACGAGCGCCAACCCCTCTGGTGGTAGTGCCCCGCGTGCTCTGGAAGAGGTGGACCCGGAGATCTCCGCTGCCGTGGATTTCGCCGTCAGGGGAGAGTCGGGGAGCGGGGAAGCCTCGGCCGTCGTGGATCTCTCGGGGGGCAATGCGTGGCTCCTGCGTGCCACGAAAAGTCTTACAGAGGACGAGCTGGCGCGGTTGGCTGAGGGTTAAGCTGTGGAGTAGTTTGGGTCTGCTTTTCCCGGATCGGATACACGAAAAGAGCCTGAGCAACTACATCCCGGCCCCAGGCATAAGCCTCCCTAGCGGCGCTTGTGGCACTTCGTAACGTGGGCGGGCTTATCGACCTTCTTGCACTTGGCCTCGTTCTTGCCGCCTTTACCGCCCCCAGGGGGCGACGGACAAAATTCTCCGCAAGGGTTGGTTTGCGCCGACACCGATGGGACGGCCATCACCACGGCCAAGAGTGTTGCCGCCAAGAGGAGCAGTATCCTGTGGCTTACGGGGATCATCATCGTTCTCCTTCTTGGGGGCAGAATGCGTACCGCCCCGCCGTTGCATTCCTCGCAGCCTCGATGGGCTGCTCTCATACTGTGATCTGTATACGATTATAGGAGAAGTCAAGACTTCTCCTATAATCGTATAGGTCATCTTGGAGAAACGTGACGGCCGGACAGAAGGTCGTCCTCTCCGTGGTCCTGTCGAAGGGCCGGTGCTTCTCTCGAGCTACGGACCTCCTTCAGGTCGTCGGGAGATCCAGCTCACCAAGCCCGCGCTGTATGCCCAAAGCCTCAACAGCCGCGAACCACCTCATGGCGCGTTTGAGGGCGCCCCGGGCAGCGTTTATACTCCGTGTACGAGCACGCAAGGGTCGGGAGGCTTCGAAGCGCGAAATTTCCACCTCGCACGGAGCACGGTCGTGTACCGGGGACGGCGAGGTCACGGGTATACTCACACGGTATTCCGCTTCGTTTACACTCTATGCTAAACCTGAATGGGAGGTAAAAGATGATAGGACCGTACACCGAGGTTGATTCTGAGGTTCAGGAGGCGCTCGACGGGGAGTTGGAGCGCCAGCGGGCGACGATCGAGTTGATCGCCAGCGAGAACTTCGCGTCGCCGGCGGTGTTGGTGGCGCAAGGGTCGGTGTTGACGAACAAGTACGCGGAGGGCTATCCGGGGAAGAGGTACTACGGGGGCTGCGAGCAGGTCGACAAGGTCGAGGTTCTGGCGATCGAGCGGGCGAAGGAGATCTTCGGGGCGGAGCACGTGAACGTGCAGCCGCACTCGGGGAGCCAGGCGAACGAGGCGGCTTACGCGGCCCTTATCGAGCCGGGGGACAAGGTCCTATCGATGGACCTCGCGCACGGCGGGCACCTCACGCATGGGATGAAGATCAACTTTTCGGGGCGGACGTACGACTTCGTCCACTACGGGGTCGGCGAGGACGGTTACATCGACCACGACGAGGTGCGCGAGATCGCCGTGCGGGAGAGGCCGCGCATGATCATCGCGGGGGCGAGCGCCTACCCGCGCGTCTTCCACTTCGACAGGTTTCGCGAGATTGCCGACGAGGTCGGGGCGTTTTTCCTGACCGACATGGCCCACATCGCCGGGCTCGTCGCCGCGGACGTCCATCCCTCCCCGGTACCCTACTGTGAGATCGTCACCACCACGACCCACAAGACCCTGAGGGGGGCGCGCGGCGGCATGATCCTGTGCCGCGAGGAGTTCGCCAAGAAGGTCAACAGCCGCGTCTTCCCGGGCATGCAGGGCGGTCCCCTCATGCACGCCATCGCGGGCAAAGCGGTCGCCTTTGGGGAGGCCCTGCAGCCCGAGTTCAAGGACTACGCTCGTAGGGTCGTAGACAACTGCCGGGCGATGGCCGAGGGGCTCATGGAGGGCGGTATAAACCTCGTCTCCGGCGGGACGGACAACCACCTGATGCTCGTCGACCTGCGCGGCACGGGCACCAACGGCAAGGAACTCGAGGAGCTCCTGGACCGCGTGGGCGTGACGTGTAACAAGAACATGATCCCCAACGACCCCGAGCCCCCGACCGTGACCAGCGGCGTACGGCTTGGGACGGCGGCGATGACCACGCGCGGGATGGGCGAGGAGGAGATGCGCGAGATCTCCGAGATAATCGTCAGGGCCGTGCGCGGCGAGACGGACGGTTTAAGCGCCAGGGTCGCCGCCCTGACGGAGGCCTTCCCGCTCTATGCTTGAGGCGAAGAACCTGCACGTCGTGGATGGTCCTCTGGCTCGCCAGAAGCTCAAGGTCTTGCGCGACGAGAACACCCGCACGCCGGAGTTCAGGCAGGCAATGAAGGAGCTCGCCCTCATCGTGGTCGCCGAGGCGACCCACTCAAT
>Ga0136624_1000270_pt1 | contig 18852 bp, 19 predicted proteins | sample AntDrymUQ4692206_2_FD_104802 | JGI IMG/M metagenome (GOLD analysis project Ga0136624, IMG submission 104802) | Polar desert sand microbial communities from Dry Valleys, Antarctica - metaG UQ469 (22.06) | ecosystem: Environmental > Terrestrial > Soil > Desert | place: Antarctica: Dry Valley... | reverse complement strand
GATGTGCGCGCCGCACTCGCCTGCGCGGCCGCCGAGACCCGGGACGCTGATTGGCGGTCACTGCGACTCGCCGATGTCCGTGCCCGACGGGCGCTGGCCGCGATGACCAACCACGCAGCGGTGGGGGAGCAGCAGGGCTGCCCGTACTTCCAGCGCTAGGCCGCGGTCAGGCCAGCTCCGCGCGCAGCTCGGGCAACAGCTGCTCGGCGATGTCGCGGACTATGCCCGGCGCCGCGACGCCATGTCCCAGCGCCGCTTCGGCGGGGTGGTCGGGATGGATCAGGACGATGTCGGTCACCCCGATCTCGCGGTAGCGCAGCACGGCGTCGCGAAAGGCCTCGACCGAGGCCAGCGCCGGCCAGTCGTTCGAGCCGATCAGGACCGAACGCCGGATCGACTGCGGCTCGCGCCCGATTTCCTCGGCGTAGCGGTCCAGCAGCCGGTTGCGCTCGGCAGCGGTGCGCAGCACCTCCTGGGGTGGCAGGTCGCGGGTGGTCACCGAGTTCCAGACGTCGGCGTAGCTCGCGGCGATCCGCAAGGTCCTCGGTCCGTGGGCCGCGATCGTCAGCGGCGGGCGGGGGCGTTGCACGGGACCCGGCGCCACGCTGATGTGCTCACCGCCGTAGTGGGTCCCCGCGAAGCTCCGCCCGCCGCGCAGGACCGTGTCGACCAGCGCGACAGTCTCTTCGAAGCGCTCGACGCGCTCGCCCGTTGACCACGCTGGGATCCCGAGCAGCTGGTGATCGAGCGCGGCACCCCCCGCACCGATGCCCAGCTCCAGGCGGCCGCCCGACAGCTGGTCCAGGGTCATGGCTTGGTTGGCGAGCACCACCGGGTGGCGGAAGATCGGCGCGGCGACCATCGTCCCCAGACGGATCCGGGAGGTGAAGGTCGCAGCCGCGGCCAGTGCCGTCAGCCCGTCGAATAGCGGGTCGGTCAGCTGTTGCGTGCGGTGCACCAGGTGGTCCCAGACATAGACGCCGTCGTAGCCCAGCGCCTCGGTCTCCAGCACCCGAGCTCGCCAGTCCGGCCACGCGAGGTTTTGCACCACGACCACGCCGACCCGCAAGGACCCGTCCATCGCCACCACCGTAGCCGGGGGCAGGGGCCATACTGGCTTCCCCGGCCCGAACCCCGACCCGAGAAGATCCATGGCTCGTCCTGCCACGACCCCTCTGCGGTACCCGCAGTTCCGCAACCTGTGGGCCGCCTCGATCGTTTCCAACCTCGGCACCCTGCTGCAGACCGTCGCCGCGACCTGGTTGATGCTGCAGCTGACGGGCTCGGCGTTGTGGGTGGGCTTGATGGTGGCGGCGCCCACGCTGCCGCTGCTCGTGGTGGCGATGCCCGCCGGCGCGATGGCCGATCTGGTTGAACGCCGGCGCGTCGTGCTGGTCTGCCACGCGGCGATGGCGGTGATCGCGGCCCTCATCGCCGCGCTGCATCTGGGCGGCCTGCTGACGCCCGGCGTGCTGCTGGCGCTGGGGCTGGCCCTTGGGACGGCGATGTCGATCAACCTGCCGGCGTGGCAGGCGATGGTCCCGGACCTCGTCCCCAACGGTCACGTGGCCAGCGCGGTGGCGCTGAACTCCGCGTCGTTCAACGTCGCCAGGGCTGTCGGCCCGGCGCTTGGGGGCCTGATGGTCGCCACCGTGGGTCCCGGGCCCGCCTTCCTGGCCAACGCCGCCTCGTACCTGTTCGTGGTCGCGGTGTTGGGGCGGGTTCCCAGGCGTCAGATGGCGGGCGACACCGAGTCGATGTCCACCGCGATCGCCCTGGGGTTGCGCTACGCCCGCTTCACGCCTTCCTACCGCTGGCTGCTGCTGGTCGCGGCGTGCTTCGGGGTGACCTCGGCGGTGGTGCAGGCCGCGCTGCCCAACTACACCTCCGACGTGCTGGGAGCTGGCGCTGGGGCGTACGGCATCCTGCTCGGCGCGATGGGAGCCGGAGCGCTCGTCGGCGCCTTCAGCCGCCCGGCCGCGGCGGCGCGCCTGGGGCGTTGGATGGTGCCCGCTTCCATCTGCGCGTTCGGGCTCGCCGGCGTGGCGCTGGGTCTGTTCCAGACCGTGCCCGCAGCCGTCACGGTGCTGCTGATCGCGGGCGTGCTGTGGGTGTGGATCCTGTCGACGCTGAACGCCACCACGCAGCTGCTGTCACCGCAGTGGGTGCGCGGCAGGATCATGAGCCTGTACACCCTGTCGTTCCTGGGTTTCCTGCCGCTCGGCTCCGTGCTGGCCGGGGTGGTGGCCGACATCACCGGCCCGGCGGTCGCGCTGGTGGCGCTGTCGTCGCTCACGATCCTGCTGGGAGCGGCGGTCTCCCGCTTCCCCCTGCCGGTCCTGGAGCAGGTGGTCACCCCCACGCTGCCGCAGGACTACCAGCGACCGCCGCACGTCACCGGTGTGGAGGGCGGCCCCGTGATGATCTTGACGACCTGGGTGATCGACGACCACGCGCTGGCCGACTTCCTGGCGGCGATGGACGACTTACGGCGGGTACGGCTGCGCACCGGCGCCTACCGCTGGCGGCTGTACCGCAACGCCGGCGAGCCCCACAGAATGACCGAGATGTTCCTGCTGCACTCCTGGGAGGCCCACCTGCGCCAGCACGAGCGTATGGACGTCCCCGGCGCCAACATCGTCGCGCACGCCCGCAGCTTCGACGTCGAGAGTGGGCCGGTCACCCGGCACCTGGCGGCCATCGACGTGACCCATCCCGAACAGCGGCCCGACTGGGACGCGCTGGTGGCCATCCACGACGAGATGCACCGCGCCGACGGGGCGCTGCCCCTGCCCAACCACGACACCGCCCACCAAGACGCCGCGCCAGAAGACGCCGCCCGGACGCATTAGCGCCGGCAGCCGTCCACCTCGCGCAACTCCGACAGGTACGGATCGTCGTCGCGGTACATCCGTGGATGCGCCATCGTCTTGCGCCTTGGAGTCCACGCCCAGTGCCGCCTATGCCGCCGGACCGTCGAGGTAGGCCAGGGCGCCGGCGGTCAGCGCCTCCAGGCCGCGACGCAGCGAGGCGGTGCGGTCTGGAGCGAAATGCGGGGTGTGCGGTCCGGGGAACTCCGCCAGCTTGTCCAACAGCTGTGTGCCCGGCGCCGCGTCCCAGCGGTCGGCGGCCACGGTGCCAACGAACCAGAAGTCAGTGGGGATCGCCGGCTCGTCGTAGCGGTCGGGACCGGGCATCCCGTACAGCGCAAAGTCCTCGCTGCCCATGATGATCTCGGGATAGCTGACCACGTCGTCGCCGAACAGCGCCTCGTGGACCGTACGCACCCGCGCCGTGGTGGCCGGGTCGTTGACGGTGGCGTAGGTCTGCTCGCACACGGTGACCTGTGGCTCTTTCGGCGCCCGAGCCGCTATGCACACCCCCTTGACGATGCGCTCGATCGCGGCCTGGATCTGGTCCATCACTGGCTCGCTGAGCCCTCGGGTGGTGACCTGCAACGTCACCTCGGGCGGCACGATGTTGTAGCGGGTGCCGCCGTGGATGGACCCGACGGTCACCACGGCCGGCTGGTTGGGGCTGATCTCGCGCGACACGACCGCCTGCAGCGCCACCACCGCCTGCGCGGCCATCAGCACCGGGTCGATCGTGACATGCGGCGACGAGCCGTGGCCGCCCTTGCCGAAGATGCGGATCTCCAGGTTGCGCGACGCGGCCAGGAATGCGTCCTGGCGGTGCAGCACCATCTGTGCGCGGGCGTGCATCGCGTGCTGGCCGAGCACCACGTCGGGGCGTGGGAAGCGGTCGAACAGCCCGTCGGCGAGCATGGCGGCGGCCCCGCTGATGGTTTCCTCGGCCGGCTGCGCCAAGATGAAGACGGTGCCTCGCCAGACGTCGCGGTGGGCGGCCAGCAGCTCGGCGGTGCCCACCAGGCACGACGTGTGCAGGTCATGACCGCAGGCGTGCATGACCCCAACGGTCGAGCCGTCCTCCCGGGTGACGCTGACCTGGCTGGCATACGGCAGGCCCGTGTCCTCGCGGATCGGCAGCGCGTCCATGTCGCCACGCAGGGCGACGACCGGCCCGTCGCCGTTGCGCAGGATGCCCACCACGCCGAAGCCGCCCACGCCCGTGAACACCTCGAACCCGGCGCCTTCCAACCGCGCGGCGACCTTCGCCGACGTCTGCTCCTCGGACTGCGACAGCTCGGGGTGCTCGTGCAGGTCGCGGTACAGCGCGTCCACCCCGTCAAGGACCGTGTCGATCTTGGCGATCAACCGGCGGGCTCGCGCGATGGCATCGCTTCCAGGGTTGGTGTCCACAGCGGTCACGAGGTTGCGCCTTCGGTCAGGGTTCGCACGGGCAGTCCGCAGGCTACGCCGGCAAGACAGCTGCGGAGCGCTGTGCCCTCGCCCGCGCGATCATGGCGTCATGACGACGTCCGCCACCATCTGGAAGGCGCGGCTGCGCAAGCTGACAAGTTTCCGGCTGCTGTTCGCCTGCGCGGTCGGCGCTGCCTTCGGCGCGTGGGCGCTGTCGCTGTTCGTTGGCCCACTGGCCAAGCTGCTGTTCCTGCCGCTGCTGCTGGTCTGCGTCTGGCTGGGAGTTCGCAACGACGATGTGGTGTTGCACTGCCCCCGCTGCGGTACGCGCACCACGCCCCTGGCCAGGACCTGCACCGCTTGCTTGGGACAGCTACGCCCCTAGCCCCGCGGCCAGCAGGCGCGGTGGCCAGCCCTGGCTAGCGTCCGTTGGCCGAGAAGTGCTGGTAGTCCTTCGACGAGCTCCAGTTGCCGCCCCACTGCCAGTCGATGATCTGGACGAAGGCCCAGCGGGCCGGCCCTGGCTGCACGATCATGCCCTTGCGCACGTCGTCGCGGTCCAGGTAGCGCCGCCCGCGGTCAGGCTGCACCGTCGACCCGCGCACATACGGGTTCTGGACCGGATTGATGTCGATGGCGCGGCCGTAGGAGTGCTGCGACCAGGTGCTGGTTCCGCCGACGGTGCGGCAGTTGAACGCCGAGGAGTTGTTGGCGTCCATGGACTTGGCGTCGTCGCCGCCGTAGCGGTCGACCAGTCGCAGCGAGCGGATCCGGAACTTCTTGGCGAACAGGTGTCGAAAGGCGCTGACGACGTCGTTGGCGACGTCGGCGTGCACCACCAGCCAGCCGCGCCCTGGCTCGCCGTTCCAGCGATAGCGGCTGACGGTCACCAGGCGCAGGTTCCGTAGAGGGACGGGGCATCCCTTGTGCCAGGACACTCCCCGCATACGCGACCGCAGATCCTTGGACAGGTCGCGCACCGAGCCGTGGAAGGCCGGCGCGGCCGCAGCCGTTCCGCCGTCGGCTGGCGCCGGGCCAGTGATCGTGGCGGTGTGAGTGGTCACAGGGGTGTCCGGGGTCGAGCCGGCCAGCACGAGCGGCGCGGCTGGAGACGGGCAGGCGGCGCTCAGCAGCGCCGCGGTCAACATCCCGATGAGCAACCGCCGCATGATGCGCCTCTCGCCAGGGTCCGGGCCGCTCGATCGCGGTCCTTGCCCTGATACCTCGGATGCTGCGCCCGTCGACCTTGGGCGTCAACCGGCCAAAAGGTCAGTCCGGGGCACCGACCCGGCGGCGTGCGCGGTTGTCGCGGGCTTGGCGGCTGCGGCGTCGTACGGCGGCCACCGCCAGCGTCCAGGCACCGAACACCCCCCATAGCACGGCAGCCTCGATCAGCACCACCGACCGCGCCATGGCGTCGGTAGAGCAGGGGACCGGCCGGGCGATCTCGCGGCGCGCCAGCTCGGCGCAGCGGAATGGGTCGCCGGGCGCGAAGCCCAGCGGCAGCGCCATGAGCAGCGCCATGACAGCCAGCAGGCCCGGAATGAGCCAGCTCGCGATGCTGCCGGTCGCCTCCTCCTTGGCCAGGCGCACACCGCTGAGCAGCAGCGGCAGCACGAGAATCAACGACAGGAACCCCACCCGGCCGGGCTCGGCGTCGGGGGTGCCCGGTGGCAGGGCCGGGTGGGTGGCGGTGAACAGGGCGTAGCCGCCGAGGAGCAGAGCGCCTCCGGCCAGCCACCCGAGCAGGATGCGACGCATTTGGCGACCTTAGCCAAAGCGCAAGCCTCGCGGGTACCGTCGCCGCTGCGACCATCTGATCGCCGCTGCCTGGCCATCTGCACCCACAGGGGCCCCGCTAGACTCGGCCGTCGGCGGTTGCCAGCCGGTCTCTTGCGGCGTGCCAGGACTCAACGGAAGGTTTCTCCCATCGTGACGACCAAGGGCGAGCAGGTGTATCAGGTCGCGGTCGAGCGGCAGAAGGCGGCGCAGGCCGCCGGCAACTACGACCTCGCCGACTTGCCAGGAGCTCTCGCCAAGCCCGCGGCCGCAGCTCGCGTCGGCAAGGCCCTGAAGCAGGACAAGGTCCTCAAGGGAGGCCGGTCGCTGACGTCCGTGGCCAAGCTGGAGGCCGGGTCGGCGCTCGCCGTCTTCGGCCGGCCCGAGTCGCGTTGGGCGATGGCGTACTGGCGGCGCACCGGCGGTGGGGCGACGATGACCGAACTGCTGTCCTACGCCCGCCAGCTGGTGGGAATGACGCCCTCCGGCGACCTCGTCGTATGCCTGTGCGGGCACGCCGGGCAGGGATCGTGCATCCCGCTGTGGGCGCCGCGTGAAGAGGTGAGCCTGACCGTCCAGCCCAACGACCTCGTCCTGCGCTTCGACGGCCTCGTCGAGGCCCAGTAATCACTCCCGTGACGGTCGACGTCGAACGCTGGCTGGACGTGGCCCAGCAGCTGGCCGACGTCGCCGACGAGGTCTCGCTGGCCCACTTCGGAGGTCGCATCGCCACCCGCACCAAGGACGACGGGTCGCTGGTGACTGCGGCGGACACCGCCGTCGAGGCCGCCCTGCGCGAGCGGCTGGCCGTGCTGGCTCCCGACCACGCCGTGCTGGGGGAGGAGGAGGGCGGCGCGATCGCCTCCGACATCCCGACCTGGGTGCTGGACCCGATCGACGCCACCAACAACTTCCTGCGTGGCGTCCCGGTCTACGCCACCTTGCTCGGCCTCGTCGAAAGCGGCGAATCTGTGGTCGGCGTGGCCAGCGCACCGGCGCTGGGGCAACGTTGGGATGCGGCGGCGGGCCTTGGCGCTCGGCGCAACGGCGTTGCGGCAAACGTCAGCGACATCACCGAGCTCAGCCAGGCACAGGTGCTGCACGGCGGCCTGGACTGGTGGCACGCCGAGCAGTCGCGGTGGGACCTACTCGGCCGCCTGGTCGACCGCGCCTGGCGCACGCGCGGCTTCGGTGACTTTTGGATGCACCTGCTGGTGGCGGGTGGGATGGCCGACGTGGCCGTCGAGCAGGACCTCAAGCCCTGGGACATCGCCGCCGTGCAGTGCATCGTCACCGAGGCGGGCGGGCGTATGACGGCCTGGGACGGCACCTCGTCGGCGCTGGCCACCGGGCAGGCACTGACCAGCAACGGCGTGCTGCACGGGCAGATGGCGGCTGTATTGACCGCTGATGCAGGGAAGTAGCACGCACCGGCGGGCGGTCGCAGCGGCGGCGGACGCAGTGGGGCGGTGGCGCTGGCGGCGATGGCTCAGCCCCGCAGTGACTCCACCTCCTGCTCGCACTCGCCAACGAACGCTTCGGCGTTGGCCATGCGGCCTTCCAGGCGGCGGCGCTCGTCACCGACCACGGCGCGGCGGCGACCGACCGCCTCCAGCAGGGGCTTGGCGGTGGCGTCCATCGGCCGGCGGACCTTGCGGGGCAGATCCTCAAACGATGTTTGCGTCCGCTCGACGAAGTCGTCGAGACGCTCCTGCTCGGCCAGCAAGAAGTTGGCGTAGCGCAGCAGGTCGTCGCGCTCCTCGCGGGCGCGCAGCAGCGTGAAGTAGGCGGCGTCGTACTCGGACTTTGCGCTCACCCCGCGCCGGCCGACCGGTTCTCGTCCGGCCCGGTGTGCAGCGCCGCCAGCTCGGCGAACAGATACGCCTCGCCCAGGCAGGCGCTGGCCCAGTCGGCAAGGTGCAGCGACTCGTCGATGCCGTGGGCGCGGGTGTCGGGATCCTCGACGCCGAGGAGCAGGGCGGGCACCGGCTGCGACGGGTCGACCGAGAGCCGTTCGGTGATGTCGTTGACGAAGGGGATGCTGCCACCCAGCCCCTGGTACACCACGGGATGGCCGTAGGCCGCTTCCAGGGCTCGCCCGGCGGCCTCGAAGGCGGGACGAGCTGGGCCGGCGAAGGGGTCGGCGATGAACGCCGGCCCCGCCGAACCGGGCGTGACGGTGGCCTGTAAGCCCCAGGGCACCTGGTCTTCCAGCCAGCGGCACAGCAGCGCACGGGCGCGCAGCGGGTCTTGGCCGGGAGCCAGCCGCACGCTGACGCGGGCGCGAGCCGACGGCGCCAGCGTGTTGGACGAGGTCGCCACGGGGACCGCGTCGTAGCCGATCACCGTGGCGCACGGCTGCAGCCAGAGGCGTTCCAGCACGGAACGGTCGGGGTCGCCCACCAGCTCGACCCCGTCGAGCATGCCAGCCTCGCCGCGGAAGCGCTGCTCGTCGAAGTCCAGTGCCTCCAGGCGGCGCGACGCGGCCTCGGACAGCGGCTGCACGTCGTCGGCGAACCCGGGAATGGCCACCGTCCCCCGCTCGTCGGTGAGGCCGGCCAGCAGCTTGCTCATGGCCATCACCGGGTCAGGGACCGGACCGCCGTACATCCCCGAGTGCAGCGCGTGGTCCAGCGCTCGCACCTCGACATCGCAGTCGACCAGCCCCCGCAGGGCATAGGTCAGCGCTGGCACGCCGACCTGCCAGTTGGCGGTGTCGGCGACCACGACCACGTCCGCTTGGAGCAGCTCGTCGTAGCGGTCGAGGAAGTCGGTCAGGTGCTCGCTGCCGACCTCCTCCTCGCCCTCGACGATGATCCGGACGTTGAGCGGGAGGCTGCCGCGGGCCTGCAACCAGGCATCGACCGCGGCCACGTGCAGCAGCACGCCGGCCTTGTCGTCCGCCGCGCCGCGGGCGTACAGCCGCCCCGCCCGCTCCGTCGGGTCGAACACCGGCGAGGACCACAGGGCCTCGTCGCCGGGCGGCTGCACATCGTGGTGGGCGTACAGCAGCACGGTCGGGGCGCCGTCGGCGTGCAGATGGTCGGCGTAGACCGCCGGGTGCGCGCCGTCGACTTCCAGCAGCTGGCTGTGGTCCAGCCCGCGTTCGGCCAGCTTGTCCCGGACCCACTCGGCGCTGCGCCGGACCTGGGCGGCGTCGAAGCCAGAGGCGCTGACGCTGGGGATGCGCACGAGTGTTTCCAGGTCGGCGCGATGGGTGGCCATGCGCGCGTCGAGGCTGGCCGCGACGTCAGCGAGTGCGGCGGTGTCCGGCGTGGTCGTCTCCGAAGCAGTCATGCCCACAAGGCTAACGACTTGGGCCTACCGCTCGACCGCACGCCTCGCACGCCGCCGACGTAGGCGCAGGCGATCTGCGGCTGCGGCGGAACTTTTGGCCCGTCGCGGGGTCCAAGGCTGCGAAAACCTGACGTTAGACGCCATCTGTTCGATGGAATGGTGGCGGATAGTTGACACCGACGTCAATGTCAACCAACCTGGACCCTACGCTTCCGTAACCAGCAAGGACCCCCGCATGACTGAGCTGCTCACCCGCTTTGCCCCGGCTGCCGATCCGACGGCGCCGGCCGACCACAGCGAGCCCGCCTCCGCCCTGGCCGGGACGGTGGCCAACGACCTCGTCGTGGTGGTCGCTCCCAGCACCGGGCGCTTCCAGCCGCGCGACGACGTCGATGCGGTGGAGCCGGGCGACTTGATGGGCCATGTCACGGGTGGACGGGGCCGGGCCGACGAGGTGCGCAGCCCCGTGCGGGCGATCCTGCGTGACCTGCTGGTACGACCCGGTCAGCTGGTGATGCAGGGCCAGGGCCTGGCGTGGTTGGCTCGGGCGTGATGAGCGCCTTGACCAGGCCCGCCCCGGCGGCCGTCGTTCGTGGCATCGGCGCCTACGTGCCGCCGAAGGTCGTGACCAACGACGACCTCGCCGAGTACCTGGACACCTCCGACGAGTGGGTGCGCAGCCGCACGGGCATCGTGCAGCGCCACGTCGCCGCGCCCGACGTGTCCACCGTCGACCTGTCGACCGAGGCCGCGGCGCGAGCCCTCAAGTCGGCCGGCGGGGGAGACGCCGACGCCGTCCTGGTCGCCACCACGACCCCGGACCGCCTGTGCCCGGCCACGGCCCCTGAGGTCGCCTCGCGGTTGGGTCTGACCAACGTGGCCGCCTTCGACGTTGGGGCGGTCTGCACCGGCTTCATCTACGCGCTGGCGGCCGGTTCGGGGCTGATCGCCGCCGGCATCGCCGAGCGAGTCGTCGTCGTGGGCGCCGAAGCCATCCACCGCTTCCTCAACCCGGCCGACCGCTCCACGTCAGTCATCTTCGGCGACGGCGCTGGCGCGCTGGTGCTGGGAGCCGGCGAGGCCGACGAGCCGGGAGCACTGGGTCCGTTCGACCTCGGCAGCGACGGGGAGAACGCCGATCTCATCGCGGTGAACGCCGGCGGGTCGCGCCTACCGGCCAGCCGATCGGACATCGAGCGGTCGCTGCACTTCCTACAGATGGATGGGCGCGAGGTGTACCGCCACGCCATCCCGCGGATGGTCAGCTCCTGCCAGCGCGTGCTGGGGGCCGCCGGCTGGACCGTCGCCGACGTCGACCGGCTGGTGGGGCATCAAGCCAACGTGCGCATCCTGCACGGGGTCGCCGATCGGCTGGGCGTGCCGGCCAGCAAGAGCGTGGTCAACATCGAGCGCTACGGCAACACCGCGGCCGCCTCGGTGCCGCTGGCGCTGGCCGACCCCGCGCCGGTGGGCCTGCTGCCCGGTCATCGTGTCCTGCTGACCGCGTTCGGCGGCGGCCTGACATGGGGATCGACGGTCTTGACCTGGCCAACCCTTTCCGTTACCTGAGCACGAGTAAGTAGCGTGCGCAACGTGATGTTGCGTGTGCAGCACCACGCGTTTTCTCTACGCAAGGAGCCTGGAATGAGTGCCGTGTATGACAAGGTCGCCGAACTGCTCAGCGACAAGTTCGGTGTGCCGTCCGAAGAGATCAGCCCCGAGGCCACCTTCGAAGACCTCGACCTGGACAGCTTGGACCTGGTGGAGTTCGCCCTGGCCGCCGAGGAGGAGATGGGCGTGCGGATCTCCGACGAGGAGGCCGAGCAGCTCAAGACCCTGCAGGACACCGTGACCTTGCTGGAGAGCAAGGGCGCCAAGGTAGGTGGCAGCTGACGTGACCGTGACCCGCAACCACGACCCGGTCGCGGTGACCGGGCTCGGGTTGGTGACGCCCGCGGGCATCGGCGTCGACGCGAGCTGGGCACAGATCCTGTCCGGCGAGTCCGCCGCGGCCAAAGACCCCAACCTCGAAGGGGTCAGCGTCGACATCTCCTGCCGCGTCCCCGGCTTCGACGCCACCGAGCTGCTGGGTCGCAAGCACGCCCGCCGTCTGGACCGCTTCGTGCAGCTGGCGATCGTGGCCGCCCGCGAGGCGCTGGCTGACGCGTCGCTGGACTCCCAGACCTGGGACGGCACCCGCGTCGGCGTGGTCATCGGCTGCGGCATGGGTGGCGCCGCCACCTGGGAGGAGCAGCACCGCCGCATGCTGGAGCACGGGCCCGACCGCGTCAGCGCGATGCTCATCCCGATGCTCGTGCCCAACATGGTCGCCGGCCAGCTGGCGATGGAGTTTGGGGCCAAGGGCCCCAACCTGGTGACGGCCACCGCCTGCGCGTCGGGCGCGACCGCCATCGGCGTCGCTCGTGACCTGCTGCGTGGCGGGGCCTGCGACATCGTGCTGACCGGCGGCACCGAGGCCGGTCTGACCCCCTTGTCGATCGCCGGGTTCGCGCAGATGGGTGCGCTGTCGCATCGTGTCGACGACCCGGCGTCCGCCTCCCGACCCTTCGACAGCGGCCGGGACGGCTTCGTCGCCGCCGAGGCCGCCGGCGTGCTCGTGATGGAGCGCCCTGAGGATGCCGCGGCACGCGGCGCCCGCACGCGGGCGCACCTGGCCGGCTACGGCGCCAGTGCCGACGCCTTTCACGCCACCGCCCCTGACCCCGAGGGGGCTGGCGCGGAGGCCGCCATCCGCGCGGCGCTCGCCGACGCCGACGTCGCGCCGTCGGAGGTGACCCATGTCAACGCACACGGAACGTCCACCCCGCTCAACGACGTGTCGGAGGCCCGCACCATCAAGCGGGTGCTCGGCGACCAGGCGGTCGTCACCTCCACCAAGGGCGTGACCGGCCACTCGCTGGGAGCCGCCGGGGCCATCGAGGCCGCCTTCAGCGTGCTGACCGTCGAACAGGGGCTCATCCCGCCGACGGCCAACCTCGAGAGTCAGGACCCCGAGATCGAGATCGACGTGGTGGCCAAGGCGCCCCGCGAGGCCAAGATCGAGGTGGCGATCTCCAACAGCTTCGGCTTCGGTGGCCAGAACGCCGTGCTGGTGGTGACCCCGGCGTGACGCAATCACCGGCCGTCGACGGCATGCTCGACGTGCGTGCCGACCGGCTGGCCCGTGTCCATGCGTTGGCCGACGGGAGCACCTTCACCGAGCTTGGCAGCCAGGCCCGCCACCACGTTCACGCGTTCGACATGCAGCGCAAGCGCCCTCCCGGCGACGGCGTCGTCACTGGGACCGCGCGGGTGGACAACCGGCCGGTCGCCCTGTTCGCACAGGACCCCACGGCCCTGGGCGGGTCGCTGGGCGAGATCCACGCCGGCAAGATCGCGCGGATCCTCGACCACGCGGCGCGCGCTCGCACACCGGTGGTCGGACTGCTGGACTCGGGCGGGGCACGCATCCAGGAGGGCGTGGCCGCCCTTGACGGCTACGGGGAGATCTTCCGCCGTAACGTCGCGATGTCCGGGCGGGTACCGCAGATCTCGGTGGTGCTCGGCCCTTGCGCCGGCGGTGCCGTCTACAGCCCCGCGCTGACCGACATCGTCATCATGCAGCGCCACCGCGCGCACATGTTCGTCACCGGTCCGCGGGTCGTCAAGGCCGTCACCTACGAGGACGTGTCGCTGGCCGACCTCGGCGGCGCTGATATCCACGCCACCACGTCGGGAGTCGCTCACTTCGTCGCCGACGACGACCAGGATGCCATGGACCTGACTCGCCGGGTGCTGTCCTACCTGCCGTCGTCATGTTGGCACAGCCCGCCGGCGGCGCCGCCCGCCGACGCGCTGCCGATGCCCGAGATCCCCGGCGACCACCGCCAGCCCTACGACGTGCGAGGGGTCATCCGCGGCATCGCCGACGCGGACAGCTTCACCGAGCTGCACGCCGCCTTCGCGCGCAACATCGTCGTGGGCTTCGCCCGGGTTGACGGCCAGTCCGTCGGCATCATCGCCAACCAGCCGCTGGTGCTCGCCGGCTGCCTGGACATCGCCGCCAGTGAGAAGGGGGCGCGGTTCGTGCGGATGTGCGACGCGTTCGGGTTGCCGCTGGTCACGCTGGTCGACGTCCCGGGCTTCCTGCCGGGCACCGGCCAGGAAGCCGGCGGGATCATCCGCAAGGGCGCCAAGTTGCTGTACGCCTACGCCGAGGCCAGCGTGCCGCGTGTGACCGTGGTGCTGCGCAAGGCGTTCGGCGGCGCCTACATCGTCATGAACTCCAAGTCGCTGGGCGCCGACGCCGCCTTCAGCTGGCCTGGGGCGGAGCTGGCCGTGATGGGCGCCGAGGGTGCGGTCGACGTCATCTACCGCCGGGACATCACCGCCGACCCCGACCGCCGTGACGAGTTCATCGACCGCTATCGCGAAGAGGCGATGGCGCCGCATATCCCCGCCGAGCGGCTGTCCATCGACGAGGTCATCACGCCCGCCGAGACCCGCGGTGTGGTCGCCGCCACCCTGCGTTCCCTGGAAGGCGCGCTGCAGCTGGGGTTCCGCCACGACAACTTGCCCCAATAGGAGTCGATGTGCTGCTGGAGGGCAAGCGCCTGCTCGTCACCGGGGTGCTGACCGAGGCCTCGATCGCCTTCGCGGTCGCGCGGCTGGCGCAGGAGCAGGGCGCCGAGGTCGTACTCACCGGCTTCGGGCGCGGCCTGTCCATCACGCAGCGGGTGGCGCAGCGGTTGCCCAAGCCGGTCGACGTGCTGGAGCTGGATATCACCGACGCGGCTCAGATCGAGACGGTCGCGGCCACCCTCGACGAGCGCTGGGGGGCGCTGGACGGCGTGGTGCACGCCATCGGCTTCGCGCCGAGCTCGGCGATCGGAGGCGACTTTCTGGCCACCCCGTGGGAGGACGTCGCCACCGCCGTGCAAGTGTCGACCTATTCGTTGGCGTCGTTGGCCAAGGGCATGGCCGACCTGCTGCGCAAGGCCGGCGGCGGCGCCATCGTCGGCCTGGACTTCGACGCGACCGTCGCCTGGCCGGCATACGACTGGATGGGCGTGGCCAAGGCTGGTCTGGAGTCGGCCTGCCGCTACGTCGCGCGCGACCTCGGCGAGCAGCAGACCCGGGTCAACCTCGTGGCTGCCGGGCCCCTGCGCACGATGGCAGCCAAGCAGATCGCTGGCTTCAGCGAGTTCGAGGACGTGTGGGCCAAGCGCGCCCCGCTTGGCTGGGACGTCACCAACACCGAGCCGGTCGCTCGCGTGGTCTGCGCGCTGCTGTCTGACTGGATGCCCGCTGTGACCGGCGAGATCGTTCACGCCGACGGCGGCGCCCACGCCATGGGCGGCAACGTCCGCTAGCTGCCCGGCGTCAGCCGCTGACGGTGGTGCGGGCGGGGTCGAAGGACTTGACGAACCGCACGAACCTGCCGCGGTTGACCTCCCAGTCCTCCTCACGGGACTGGAGGGTCACCACGTACCGGTACGACCCGACGTCGGTGGCCAGGGTGTAGGCGTGCAGCTCGAGGCCGTCCTCGAACAGCGTGTACTCCCACAACGCGGCGTCGTCGGGGCCGTACTCGAACGCGCTGATGCCCAACTCCTCGTAGCCGTCCGCGTCGCCTTGCAGGATCCCGGAACGCTGCTGCAGCTCCGAGGCCGGGCCGCCGCCGGGGACGTCGCGCCACTCCACGCGCAGGATCGCGCCAGTCTGGGGGTCACGAAAGACCAGGGCCGCGTCGCCGGCGGGTGCTACGTCCCAGGCGGCCGGGTGGGCGATCGTCGAGCCGGTGTCGCCCAGGTCCTCGGATATCCAGCTGGCGGGGACGACTCCGCGCTGGATCCCGTTGCGCGGCGCCGGTGGCGACGGTACGGCCCGATCTTCGGTCGGTTCCGGAGCCCGTGTCGGCGAGTCCGGCGAGGCAGCCGCTGCCTCGGTCCCCGGCCGGGCCCGTGCCGCCGCCTCCGGCGTTGCGGCGTCCTGGGGACCGTCGCGCAGGGCCGCGAGCATGCCGACCGCTGCCAGCGACAAGATCGCGAGGAGCCCGAGCACCACGACTGATGTCCGCCGCCCGAGGCCGGCCCGGCGGACAGGTTCGGTCGAGGACGTCACCGGCGTTGGGGGTCGCTGGTGCTCGGCGGCGGCGTCCGCCCGTGAACGTGCTGCCTCATGAGCGGTCACCTCGCGCAACCGGCGGCGCAGCGCGTCAGAGTCGAGACGCTGCGACGGGTCCTTGACCAGCAGCCCGTCGAGGACCCGCGCCAGCGCTCCGGACCGCTCTGCCGGTCGCGGTGCTTCGTTCAGCACGGCGTTGAGGGTGGTCAGCGGCTGCCCGCGATCGAACGGTGCTGTTCCCTCCACGGCGAAGTACAGGGTGGCACCAAGCCCCCACAGATCCACGGCGGGTCCGCTCGGCACCCCCTGTGCCTGCTCGGGCGCCATGTACGACGGCGTGCCCATGATCAGTCCCGTGCTGGTGATCGATCCGTCGCCGGCGACCGACGCGATGCCGAAGTCGGCCAGCTTGGCGGGGCCAACCTCGGGCACCATCACGTTGCCGGGCTTGACGTCGCGATGGACGATGCCGGCGCCATGGGCCATGTCCAGCGCTGCCAGAAGCTCCACGCCGATCGCGGCCGCCCGAGCGGGTGACAACGGTCCGGTCGTGCGCACCACCTCCTCGAGCGTCGGGGCCGACACCAGCTCCATGACCAGGTAGGCCGTCGCCGTCCCGGCGTCGGCGAGCACGTCGAAGACCGTGGTGACCGAGGGGTGGCTGAGCTGCGCGGCAGCGCGCGCCTCTCGCACAACCCGGGCTCGCATCGCTTCCTGCTCCGCCGCGGGAACGGACGGGGGGAAGCTGACCTCCTTGAGCGCCACATCGCGGCCCAGCCGCTCGTCGCGAGCACGCCACACGACACCGACGCCCCCGCGGCCCAATGTCTCGGCGATGCGGTAGCGGTCGGCGATCAGCACGCCGGGAGCGGCCACGACCATGACCGCTACGGTATCCGGGCACCAGGAGCCCGACCCCAGGACCGCAACGGGAAGGTGATGGTGGTTCGCCAGCCGGACTCGGCCAGCCGCTTCCCCGACCCGCGCCAGGCGCCCGCCGACGGGCCGTTGGCCTGGGGCAACGACCTGCGAGTCGCCACACTGCTGGACGCCTACCATCACGGGATCTTCCCCTGGCCCGTGGCCGACGGCACCGTCTACTGGTGGTCGCCCGACCCCCGCGCCATCCTCCCGCTGGACGGCCTGCACGTGTCGCGCAGCCTGCGGCGCACCCTGCGCACCCAGCAGTGGCGCTGCACCGTCGACACCGCCTTCACCGACGTGGTGCGAGCCTGCGCCCAGGAGCGGGACACGGGCACCTGGATCGTGCCGGCGCTGGCCGAGGCGTACCTCCGCCTCCACGCCGCCGGCGCGGCGCACAGCGTGGAGGTCTGGGCGGAACAGGAGCTGATCGGCGGCGTGTTCGGCGTCACGGTCGGGGCGATGTTCGCCGGCGAGTCGATGTTCCACCGCCGCAGCGACGCCTCCAAGGCGGCGCTGGTCTGTCTCGTCGGCCACTTGCGGAACTGCGGTTTCACGCTGCTCGACGTGCAGCTGCCGACCCCGCACCTCGCCTTGTTGGGCGCGGTGGAAGTGCCGCGCTCGGACTTCCTGCGAGGGCTGCGCCACGCCGTCGCCCTGCCCGCAACCTTTACCTCCGGCGACAGGAGGAGCGCCCCCTGAGGCAGCTACTGACGGTCAAGGCTATCGTCTTCGGCCCGGCCGGAATCATCCTGGGCCTGGTCGGGCGCAGCAGAGGGGACCGGCACGGCGGCATCGCGGCGATCTTGGCCACCGTGGGGATGATCCTCGGATTCATCCTCGGGGCCGCGGTGATGACCGCGCTGCGCGGCTCGTAGATCTCGGGCGGTCCAACGCGCCGCGTCACCGGCGGCGGGGGAGTGGCGCTCAGTCCTGCAGCTTCTCGGCCTCGATGGACTCCAGCGGCCCCGACACCGCCCGGTTGACGCCCCACAACACGAGCCCAGCCACCATCAGGATGCCGGCACGCAGCCAGATGGCCGCTTCCTGCTGCGTCAGCAGCAACAGCGAGCTCAGCGCGCCGAGGACGGGGAAGACCACCGGAGCCCGGAAGTAGTCGTGATCGACCTGGTCGTTGCGCAGCAGCAAGGCACAGATGTTGACCAGCGTGAACACGATCAGCAGCAACAGGACGGTCGTGTCCGCCAGCGTGTCCAGCTCTCCGGTGGCGACCAGGGCGAAGGCCACCAGCGTGGTGAAGACGATCGCCACCACGGGCGTCTTGCGACCGCCGACTCGGCCGAGCAGCGACGGCACGATGTTCTGCTTAGCCATCCCGTACAGCAGCCGGGAGGCCATGATCATGTTGATCAGCGCGGTATTGGTGACGGCCACCAGGGCGAAGACCGAAAACACCCGCGGCGGGATCGCAAGGGGTCCGGCGCGCACCACCTCCAGCAGCGGCCCGTCGGAGTCCGCCAACTGCTGGGTCGGTACCACCATCGCCGCGGTGAAGGCCACGAACAGGTAGATGACGCTGGCTAGGGCCAGCCCTCCGAACAACGCGCGGGGGTAGGCACGCCGGGGGTTGGTGGTCTCCTCGGCCACGTTCACCGAGTCCTCGAAGCCGATCAGGGCGAAGAAGGCCAGGGAGGCACCGCCGATGACGGCTAGCGCAGCGCTGGTGTCGGGGTTGAACTCCAGCGCGCGGCTCGGCTCGCCGGCGCCGGTGACCAGTGCGGCGATGCCGATCCCAACGATGATCAGCAAGCCCGCGATCTCGATGGCGGTCAGGCCGAGGTTGACCTTGATGGACTCGTTGATGCCGCGGTAGTTGATCAGCGCCAACACCAGGATGAAGGCGATCGCCACGCCGAGGACCGGCAGCTCGATGAAGACTCCCAGGTAGTCGCCGCCGAACGCGATCGCCGCCGTGCTTGCCGACGTGATCCCCGACGCAGCCACCGTGAAGGCGACCAGAAAGGTCACGAACGGCTTACGCAGCGCCTTGTTGACGTACAACGCGGCGCCGGCGGCGTCCGGGTACTTGGTCACCAGCTCCGCGTAGGCGAACGCGGTGAAGAAGGCCAGGGTCAAGGCGACGAGGAACGCCGTCCAGATGGCTCCGCCCACCTCGCCGGCGACCTCTCCGACCAGGGCGTAGATGCCGGCCCCGAGGATGTCACCCAGCACGAAGATGATCAGCATCGGCGTCGTGATCACCCGCCGCAGGTTGCCGTCGCTGTCTTCCACCTGTTCCTGCGGTGCTGCGGCGGCGGCCATGGCGCCTCCCTAGGTCGGCGGTGAGAACGTGTCCTTGAACGATTCGAACAGGTCCTGTGACGCTTCCCAGTTCTCCTCGCGGGTCTGGAAGTTGAGAGCGTAACCGTAGTCCCCGGCGACGAGGCCGAGGTTGTACGCGTGCAGCTGGCGATCGCCCTCGGTGTAG